>JAEEGL012039103.1_pt1 | contig 11970 bp, 9 predicted proteins | sample 9134231 | NCBI WGS metagenome assembly JAEEGL01 (sample SAMN16246548, study PRJNA631951) | gut metagenome | biome: gut microbiome; feature: rumen; material: fiber-attached | host: Bos | place: Iran: Karaj | collected 2018-10 | reverse complement strand
GGTCTTAAGTATCTTTCAGTATCTACTTCAATGATGTCTTTTTCATCATTCTCATTTTTCAACAATATTTTCACTTTTAAATCAGATCCGAAATTCAAAGTCTGTCCCCAGATATCAAAAATCCATCCTTTGATGTCTATCTTGTTTCCGGAATCCTCAAAACTATCAAATCCTATGTTGTATCTGCCATCATTTGCAGATACAAAAAAACTGTCTAAACGATTTTTATCTATCTTTTTATTTATTATTATGAAGGCCACTATTAAAATCACAGCAAGCCCGGCATATACCGAAAATCTGATTATTTTTTTCTTATCCATCTCTATTTTCCTACATAGCCCCCTTATGAAGCAGTACTGCAAATACAGTTTTAACCAATATTTTTACATCAAGCCAAAGACTCCATGTACATATATACTTTGTATCAAGTTCAACTACCTTCTCAAAGTCGGTTATCTCACTCCTGCCACTTACCTGCCACATTCCCGTAATACCGGGTTTTACAGCAAGTCTGGCTCTATGGTGAAGTTTATATTTTTCCCATTCATCTATTGTAGGCGGACGCGTTCCAACCAGACTCATGTCCCCCTTCAACACATTAAAGAATTGAGGAAATTCATCTATAGATGTTTTTCTTATAAATTCGCCTATTCCGGTTTTCTTTGTACCATCTGGGAGTTCCCTATTTCCGATGATCCTCGGGTCCCAGTCAAGTTTAAACATCATGCCGTCAGAAACCCTATTCTGTGCCATAAGTTCTTTTTTTCGTTCCTCGGCATCCATATACATACTTCTGAATTTTATCATCTTAAATCGCTTACCGTTTTTACCAATTCTCTCCTGTTTAAAAAACAGCGGTCCGGGGGACTTTATAAGTATAAACGGTGCAACAAATATAGTAAGTATAAGTGTAAATATACTTCCGATCAAACCCCCGAAAATATCCATTAGTCTTTTAACTAACATCTTGAACGGTGTTACAAAGTTAATACTTGAGGTAATAACTCTACACTCACCTATTTTTTCAATAAAGTAGTTTTCTCCGAGAGACTGAGCCCATGTATCAAGATTCATATGAATGGTAACGCCCATCTCGATAAGACTTTTTACAAGCTGTTTTACACTGTCATCTTCGTACGGTAAACTGATAAAGACCTCATCAACCCATTCCCTGCAAATATAATCTATTGCATCATCCATATTGGCTACAACAGGTATATGCTTTATCTCCGCACCTTCCATGTTCTTGTCATAAACAATAAGATTTTTTACTCTGATACCATTGTTTGCAGCTTTGTTGATACTGTCAATTGTAGCCTCCATCTTATCCTTTGTAGCAATGAGAAGAAATGATCTGTTATCCCTTATGTTCTTCCTTCGGTACATCTTGTATGCCATTCTGAAGCCGTAACTAATAAACAGATAAAAACCCATCATAAGGAATATTACGGTTCTTGAATACCCGTACATACCTTCGGTTTTCTTCATAAGGAACAGATAAAGCATGAGCATTCCGCTAACAAGCACAATATGTTTTGCGGTTTCTAACAGTTCTCTAAAGTGTGCGCGGCGCAGCACTCCGTTAAACGACTGGAAACAGGTGACCGTTATTAAGTTTAATGGTAATAGCATAAATGCTATCTCTTTATATATATCCGATTCAAAAGTCAAATCGAACCTTTCAAATCTTATCCAAAAAGCAAGCATATATGATATATACATGCTTATTATATCCAACAAGATAAAATCGATATGTTTCAGCCAGCTGCTGGAATACTTTTTATACAATGCTGTTCTCCTTAATTAATAGATATATACCGAACCTAATACTTTAGTTTCACATCCGTCAACCTGGATAAGCTCACGATGTATATTTTTGTACGAGGATTTTACTTCTTTCTCTAAAAATATAACACATCCGGCCTTCAAAACTTTTTCAAATGCCAAAGAATCAACAAGCATATTACCTGTCTTTTCTGCTTTTATACCACTCTTATTAAGAGCCTTTACAAGTTCTTCGACAGTCTTTCCTTTTTTGTCATCAACAGCCGTTCCCGACAATGCTACCTGCTTAATTCCCTGAGCATCACAAAGTGCTTTGATTTTTAACGCTGTATATTTTGCTCTTTCAACCAGATCAAATTTTCCATACTTTGCAGTCTTCATCTTAACAATGAATTTTTCCAACGGAAACCTGAATCCCGTACTGATCAATGTACCAAGAACCTGTATGCCAAAGAGTTCTTTTAATTCCTCCGGTTTTTGAAGTCTCCCTGCAAAAAGCATAAGTACCATGATCAACCCAATGCCCAAACACAACCCTACCGCTGCTCCTATCAGTAAATAGAACATTGTACTCTTCGGCTGTTTTGCTGCAGCGTCATCCTGTTTGGGTTTAGTCATATCTGATACTTCAACATATCCTGTACCGCCTTCTTCCAGATCAACAAGATATGAATAATAATCTGATTGTATCGGGTTATAACTAAATGTATTTTTAAGTGAATTCAGTCTGTTTGTATCATCTATTAACCACTGTTGATAGGTAATCTGGTTTCCTGCAACACCCTGATCAACCCTTGTATAAATTGTTGCTTCTTCCTTCACCAAAGAATGAGGCAATCCATAATTACTTATTTCATCACGAAGTGCGTTAAGAACCTCTTCTATCTTTGCCTGCACTTCCGGAAGAGCATCCAGATTGTCATATGTAAATGTCAGATTAAACTGATACCCGTTTAGGAAACCAAAACCCTCACATCCTGTATAATCAGAATATCTGTCAGCTGATATTCCCATGGCATTATACATTTTAGTCCACAGATCCCTTGAATTATGATCATTTTGATAATAATTATTTATAGTACCCTGATGATCGGGATTCTCAGGATATACGGAATATATCATATTCAATGTAGGAAGATTATACGGATCGGTTTTAAGAAGAACCTGATTTTCTACCATTTTTGTTGTATCAGCCATATGTTTACGAATAGACATCGCATCGTCTATGGAGTTCATCTGATCTTCTGTCAGATTAGCTTTACAGAACTCTGCGAGTTTCTCCGCATATTGCTTTTTAAGGCTATCATCATTCTGATCGATGTTTCTGTATTCTTCATTAAAAGCTGCAATTCTATCGTAATTCTCCAGCTGCGCCAGATATGAAGCGTTTTCGGTTTCATAAAGCTTCATCTTCTCATCATAGTTTCTTCCGGCATATACATACATAATTCCGGCACCGAGTGCAGCAAACAAAATTATTACCCACCACCTGGACAACAATTTCCACAGCAGTTCCGGTAACGTAATAGAATTCGAGTTATTCTCCTTCATAAGTACTCCTTAAATATTTTTTGAATATTTTTTCTTTTTAAAACGATAACAATGGCTATCATTAGCATAACCAGTATTCTCGGTATCAGCATTTCATACATGAAACGGCAACATATACACGCTCCGATGCATAAGCACGTTACACATAAAATATACAAATCACTGAACACTCTTTCCTTCCTGCAACGGGTATACCCTATGTAATGAAAGAATGTCAGCGCCGCATTCGATATCAAAGATGTATAACCGGCTGCTACAAGCCCATATATCGGTATAAGCCATGCATTTAACAATATATTAAGAACTGAAGCAATCACCGTGGCCACTGCGATTCCCACAGATTTTTTATGATAGAATTCTATACTAGCATATATATTGTAAAGTGCATTCAGAAATGACATGCCGATGATCGGCGGTAGAGCATATATCGCCTCCGAATACCCTTGAGGGGCAAGAATAGAAAGTATCTCCGGTGCGAACAAACTTATCAAAAAACAGATTCCGGCAAACAAAACAACCAGAACCTTAGTAACTCTCCTGATTTTCTCAGTGTTCCCGGCATTAAGGTTATTAAATATAAACGGCTGAAGTGATCCGTTAATAGCTATCCATGCAGTAGATGCCGCAGTACCTAATGCAGAAGCCACACCATATACAGCCGCAGCCTCCTGAGAGATGAGCCGCGAAACCATAATTCTGTCAGCACCATTCATAACATGCATTGCAAGATAATGAGGAAGTAACGGTAGAGTAAATATCACCATACTTTTCCACATTTTAAAATCCTGTTTTAGTCCACCCTTTGCCAAAAGCAAAACATAAAGAGGAATAGCAAAAACAAGTGTTCCGACCAATGCGCCCAACACCTTCATAGATGCCTCTTCAGTTTCTGTTTCTGTCAATAATACAAAAACTATCGATAAGCCCTGTATAGCAATAACAGATCCCAAGGTAACGAGAGCACCCTTTAGGTAACTATATTCGTATCTCTTCCGGGCAAGATAAAATGTCATCGCAGGACTGAACATAAAGCCGATAAACATAAAAATCAGCAGTCTATCCGGAAGAATAATATCAATTCCCAATATCCATCTAATAATGAAAATCACTCCAAATACTGCTATAGTCGAAATGTTTACCAGGACCAACATATTTGAAATGTAATTTTCACGTCTTTTTCTATACTCATTAAGTCCAACATTAAATGAACCTACCGAGGCTAACCCCAATACCGCAAATACTTCCAGAATATAATGCCATGAATTGTATTCGGTAACTATTCCGTACTGCTCTTTAGTCATTATTCTTGTAAAAAGTGAAGTAAGCAGAAAGGAAATCCCGCTCGAGAAAAAAGAACAAAATCCAAATACAAGTGCCGACTTTACGGAGTCAGGTATTTTTTTCCATTTATTTATAATACTCATTTCATATATTACTGCTTTTTACGTCCAAATATGTATCTGAACTTTTCCGCAGTTTTTTCCCCAAATGTTCTTTTTATTCTCCTATATACCCTGCCTCTGAATTTTGAATACGGATCCACCCAGGAAGCCTCAAAATGGTGAATAGATACCGTATTTGATGTGATGTTTACTCTCCCTGTAGACATATCCATAGGATTAAAAAATTCAGCCGGATAAATTCTTATACCGTCAACCATCTGTAGTTCATTTTCCCCCGAAAGGCCTCTTTTTTTTAGGCATTCCGTAGTAAAATCAACTACTGTAGGGGTAAGCTTTTTCTTTTTATCATCACAAAAAGATCTCCCCTTATATCCCATAAGCAATTCTTTTATAATAGCATTTCGCGGTTCGGCTCCACAGATCAAACCCGGATTCACTTCTCCGTTTTCCGGTCGTTCAATTCCCATAAATCCCTTTGCGCCGTAACTCTCACATTCCTGAAGAATTCCATCCAAGGGTTTTATCAGTTCGACATCAGTATCCATGCATATTCCGCCATACTCATATAGTATCCTATATCTTGCATAATCCGACACAAACGCCCATTTTTCAGCTTTGTATGCCTCTCTGGCATATTTTGAATGACTTATATCGAAATTATCCTCATTCCATTCCTTTATTTCTATGTCAGGGCATATCTTTCTCCAGCCCTCAATATATTTTACCAGTTCTGCAGGTTTCTTGTTTTTCCCGAACCAGCAATAATGAATTATCTTCGGTATCACTTTCAGCCTCCGTTTCAGGATTAACCAGGAACAATAAAAATACTATACAAAAGTATGATTCTACATAGTACGATTCAAAAAAGCTAACTGCTAATCCTGATATAACCGCAATCTGTGCAACTCTTGAGTATGTGGCAATCTTATTGTTAAATCTTTTTACAAGTACGAATCCGTATGTAATCGTCGGAATAATCCCTATTGTTTTTATGATGCTTAATACTGTATTATGAGCGGAATCATAGATTCCCATTTTCATATCGGTTCCCGATCCAAATACCGGATACCTATCTATAAGAGAAAACGCCGATTGCCATGTCCCAAGCCTGTTAAAGGCATTACCACCCATTATATCGGTTATCTCCATATCAACAATATTATTCACATAATAGATTGTAAAAATACCACTTGCCACTACTATAAGAACCACAAAAACATAATAATAACCATATCTTATATATGTTCTGGTTAAAAAATACAAACCTATAAAAGCAATTGCAGCCAATGTAGCAGATCTACACTTAGATTCCAGTATCTTGCCGGTCATGATGATTATTACCGGTACCGATAAGGCTATCCGGATAATTTTTCGTATTTTCAGCGTCTCTACAAAACAACACCAGTGAAACATCGCCCCCAGGGAAATAATACCCACAAAATTCTTTTGGAGTACAATACCAAATGAACAGTACTGATATACTTCATTACCTGTCGGCGGAATAAACGCCCCTTCAATCGACGCAACTGACATGATAAACCATAAAGCCGCACATGTCAGGTGAATAAAACGATAACTTCTTAAACCAATATGAAGACTATTAAACGTAAAACATGCCAGTAAAAGGTTCAAATAGGTCAATGTTACACCCATGCTTCGGTGAAATGCATATGTAATAATCAGAGAGGCCGCATTTACGCTCAGTATCGCAATTACCCTTTTATCGCAGATCACTCCATTAAGCATAGCCAGAAAAACAAGCATCACCATTTCAAAAATGATAATAATCTGATTCAATGAGGAATTCCAATAGGTATACATCGCTCCTGCCGATACAACTGCAAGTACACCAATAACAATAGATGTAATTTTTTTCCTCGATAATTCCATCTGATACCTCGTCAATAAAGCTGATATTTCTTTATAATTCTACGGGCTGATATCCTGCAGTCAAAATTTTCTTCTGCAAGCTTTCTGGCATTTTTACTTTTTGCATCATCCCTATGTGTTACGGCAGCCACCAGAATATTTTCTAACGGTATACTGTTCTCGGTCCATCCTGCATTATATTGTTCTATGATTCGAGCCATACCTGTTCCCTTGCTGACTATGCAGGGGACTCCATAGCCTAAAGCTTCCATAACAGAAGAAGGCAACCCTTCAGAGCGGGAAAATAAAACAAATACATCTGTGTTTATAAGGATTCTCTCTTTTTCTTCTCCCCAAACAGGATCCTTTATTTCCAAAAGATCTGCTATTTCCGTATCAGATATATATTTTTTTAGCCTTTCCAAAGCATTCCCGTTTATCAAAGGACCATACATTGAAATTTTGCATTTTTCCTTTCTTAATGTGCTTTTATTAGCGTTAATGCTTTCCGCTAATATATCTAATCCTTTGATATATGGATCTATTCTCCCTATATAAGTCAACCTTATAGAACGATCTTTATCTTCGCTTTTATCATATCTTTTGTCAACAATCGCTTTTTCCGGCAGTTTTATTCCCGAAGGACAGACAAAACCATATTTTTTAAAAACCGTATTCTTTTTTTCGTGTATCGATAAAAACCTGAGACTTTCAGCATGTTCGATAAATCTTGCAAATGCTGCTGTATTTCCTATTCTCTTTTTAAATTTTTTGATATTCTGAGCTTCACGTGTAAGACATCCATGAGGTACAATCAAATACTTGATATGTCTCATCCTGCATTCACAATACAGTTTTATAAATATAGGATAATATACTTCATGAAATACTACCAGATCAGGCTTGTTAAAAGGCGGTTCCAGATTTTTGATCAAACCATCACCGATTCCAACCTGTAGTTCTTCCAGCCCCTCTATCTTGATACCTTTGGCATTATAAAATGCAATGTTATTGTTCCCTTTTACATTCACTTCCGATAGAATCATTCTGGGTACCATGGCTGGTACGCCACTGAACAAATCATTTTTTATGCAGGCTATATGTAATATTGTCATAAACTACTCCGAAAACACCGGGCTAGGTGGTTTGTTTCTTCTTTTTCACTGCCAATATAATGATTTCCAAAACATAAGCCATAATCATTCCCAGAACCGATCCGGCTATATCTATCCAAATATCAGATACCAGCGATCCCCTGTTTGAAAAAAGCTGAATAGTTTCATCAACGAAACCTATCATCATACACAGGAAAAATGCATTAAAAAACATATAAATACTTTTTTTCTTTTTTAACAGAAGTATTGCCATTACCTGAAATCCTACGACCGAATATTCCGCAACATGGGCAAGTTTCCTAACAAGCGTACTCAATTCTACATATGTCCAGCCCGTTTCGCTGCTATACCCCGGATCCAGTTCATCTATGGGCGTAATCCATTCTACCACAATATCACTGGTTTCTCTGGATTCAGTTTTGCTAATACATGACTGTCCCCACACTAAAACCAAAGATACCGTAAGCGTTACATAAAGAATTTTTAATAGTTTAGTATTTTTTTTCATTACTTTCCGAACAGCTTATGCCTCTTTTTGTTCCTTCTTAAACTTCCTGTTCTCAATGACAGCTGCATGCAGACAGCACAGTATCATCACTACAATACATATGGGGGCAGCACACTTCACAGCCATCTTTATAAAATTACCTGACAGGAGTTTTGCCACGTTCAGTCTGTTATTTTCAACCAACACAGCATCTTCCGAAATAATCTTCGCATTATAAGCTTCTGTCATCGACTTGAAAACATCCCTCTGTTCATTTACCAGACCCTCTATAACCTTCAGTTCTTCAGCTATCTGCTTGCCCTTGGAAGAAGAGGAGTATATACCCTTTTTAAGGTCATTTAGGTACTCTGTATATTTTGTTATTTCAGAATCTATTACTACAAGCCTGTCAGAAAGTTCTCTCTTAGTATCGGTCAGGGTCTCATAAGTCTCTTTAGAATTACTGTCTACCTTTACCATAGAGTCGCCTGCAGTAATGTATAAAATCGAATCGGTCTCATATGATTCTATAAGACTGTTGATTTCCTCAAGGTTTACAGTCTTATATGTCTTTTCATTCTCCAGAAGTTTTATCTCATATTCATACTGGTTCTTAAGTCTTGAAGATGATATGGTAAGTACATCCATCATAATAGAAGCTTCTGCCTTGCTCAAAGAATCATTTTCGATTTCACGGCATTTAAGCATTATATCGTTAAAGCTTTTTCCGTCTATTCTGAAAGATGTGTCAAGTTCAAACATCTCTTTTGAATAATTCTCCAGGAATCTGAGACGCTGTTTTAAAATCTTTACTCTCTGGGTATAATCGTACTTGCTAACTACCAGAAGTTCATTCTCTGACGATTCGTCATACGCATAGATATATTCATTTCTGAAGAATATCTTATACTGATTAGCTATGGCTTTTACAAGATCGTTAAGTGCATCATCGGATATGGATGAATCAAAATCATCATAAAGGCTGATTCCGTAAATTGTCGGATAATAGTTATCTATTGATACAGAACGGCTTTCTGAGAAATTGTACAGTGAATCATACTCCTTTATCTGCTCAATAACATCACTCGGATACGATCCGTTGATAACCAGGCTGTTTTTAATATCATCAGGAGTATATCTGTCCGCTAAACCAGCTTCCTCAAGCGCTGCATTTAATACCCTGTCCTTATATATGTCATCTATAGAAAACTGTTCTCCGCTGGGTGTTAAGTTTTTCGAAGCTCCATCATAAGTAAATTCTATAGCTATCGACGCATTTCTCTGTATCTTCTCAGGACCGTAGAATTTTATAAGTGCAATAATAACCCCGATAATGCCGGCAATTATGATAGCAGTAACATATATACGGTATCTTTTAAAAGAGGGGTTCTGATTTTTCTTTGTTGATGAAGCATTTGTTTTCTTCACTGCCATGTCAGCAGTCTTTTTATCCTTATTACTCATCTCATGCTACCTCCTCTTCTTTTTTTCTTTTGTTGTTTTCTGTGGATCCGCGCTTAAACTCTGTAACCAGGCCGTCAGCTCCCCATACTACTACTGCAAGAACCAGCCCGACAACCATGCCGATTACTGCTTTTTTAATATTCGCTGCACTGAAGAACGACGTTCCCAAATACTGAGCTCCTATATAGTCTATATAGGAATTTTTGTAAAATTCGCTGTCGACTATCTCTTCGGCGTGATCCTTAGTAAGATTATATAACGTGTTACAGATATTGGTGAGCGAATCAAGTTCTTCCTTTACAAATGTCAGCTGTTCTTTAGAACTTCCGCTGTTTTTGAAACCGGCTATCTTATCATTAAGATTTGCTATTCTTTCGCTTATACTTGATTTGTTCTCATAATTATCAGATTGTGAAAGTATAAGTTCATTATAATAATCTGTGGTAACCGAACTAACCTGAGCTACGCCCTGATCCTGCATGCTGACGTTGATAGTATCATTCTTATATTCGCTTATGAGCTTTTTATTGTTTTCTATATTACCTTCTATGACACTTAATTCACGCTGTTCGTTACGCAACTGATATTCATATCTGGTCATCATGGAATTCTTATCTTTCGTTATACTGTTGTAGTAAACGAACGAATACAGATAATCAACATCAATGTCCCTCACAAGCTGAATACAGTCACGAACATCCTTGAGCGACATTCCGTCCTTCTTTGAACGATAGCCAAGATACTTTTCCCTGTTCTCATCATCAATATAATCTACGAGCAGATCTGTAAGCTCTACAATACTGTCAAGACGCTCAATATAATCAAGATTTTCATTACCGATACTGTCAAGATTATTATCCGGTAGCTTCATATCAAGATATGTCTCATAGAAATATTCATTGTAAGAGGAAATAATGTTATTCAGAAGTGATGACAGTTCTCCCCCATCCAGATACTTTTTATTCTTTCCGTCAGGATCTGTTGTAAAACCGTTTCCAAGGGTAACAATAAATTTACCTTCATAGACATATGTAATGTTCTTAACCTCGGAATAATCCTTATTGGTACCTTCTTCGAGCTGCTTCTCCATTACTTCAAGGTTCTGTCTGGTTCCCTCTGCAAGCAGGGTTTCTATGCTTATATTGTTTGCTATGGCACTGAGCGGAACATTAAAAGAAAGTTTTGTCTTCCTCAATGCATTGTTTATGATATATGATGATGTCAGATAATTAATATCCAGCAATTCACCTTCGGGATCCTGATTTTTTGCAGCTTCAGGATACAGGAATGTCAGAACCGCAGATACACTTTCATTCTTATCTGCAAACTCACTCATAAGCATGGGGGCAGCAAATCCAACAAGCATGCACAGAATTATTATCCATGCATAAATGCGTTTTTTCTTCCCCATATTAACAAACACCTGAACTAAGTCAAGCTCTGCTTCTTCCTGATAGTTATCCTGTTTTACAACTACTTCCACTTTGCGATTATCTTCTATTTCCCTGATAACATTTTTGTCAATCTCAGTCATATGCATCCTCTTCTCTTAATTATTCGTGAATAATCCACAGTTAGGGTTATAATAGCATAAAGCACATAGTCTGTCAAATTTTTAGCCCTTGTCAAAAATGGTCAAATATGGTCAATTTATGGTCAATAAAATATATCCTGCCGTATTAAACGACAGGATATATATCTTTTCCCTTTAACTGTTATCCTACCCACTGGCTGCAGGTTTTTGCGATTTCCTGATATGACATGCCTTTCTTGAGTTTGAATGTACCAAACTGAAGCTCATATGCATATCCGCTGTCAATCAGATATTTGTTAAAGTCATTCCAGTCATCTATGATTCCCGCCTTTTCAACCGCCTGGGCAAAAAGCTCGGATGTCATGCCCTTGGTTATGGTGATCGATACCGTCTTCTTGCCGCCATCGGGCTTCGCGGTAGGTTCCGGAGTCGCTGTAGGTTTTGGTGTTGCCGTAGGCTTCGGTGTAGGTGTTGCTGTAGGCTTCGGCGTTGCCGTAGGTTCCGGTGTAGGTGTCGCCGTGGGCTCAGGCGTTGCCGTAGGTTCCGGTGTAGGAGTCGCCGTGGGCTCAGGTGTTGCCGTAGGTTCCGGTGTAGGTGTCGCTGTAGGCTCAGGTGTTGCTGTAGGTTCAGGTGTAGGTGTCGCCGTAGGCTCAGGTGTTGCTGTAGGTTCATCTGTAGCCTCAGGCGCTTCCGTAGGTTCATCTGTTACTTCAGGTTCTTCCGTAGGCTCTGCCGTTGCTGTCGGCTCATCTGTAACCTCAG
>JAEEGL011590536.1_pt1 | contig 11970 bp, 11 predicted proteins | sample 9134231 | NCBI WGS metagenome assembly JAEEGL01 (sample SAMN16246548, study PRJNA631951) | gut metagenome | biome: gut microbiome; feature: rumen; material: fiber-attached | host: Bos | place: Iran: Karaj | collected 2018-10 | reverse complement strand
TGACCGTAAGGCTCCTTGCCTTCGAGTACGGGCTTGTAGTGTTCGTAAGCTCTCGCAAATTCAGGGTCAGACGGCTTATAAGCTTTTCTATTTGGGTCCATAATATTGGTTGAGTTTACAAAACAAAGACCCATCATGTACCCTGTTTCAGAGTTAAAAGCTCCGAATATGTAAATATCAAATTCCTCTTCAGTATCTGTTGCAGTAGCAGCATCAGTAGGTGTTGCCTCCGTTTCAGTAACAGTTTCTTCTTCATTGTCAGGAAGGCAATAAACAGCTCCTATACTCAAAACCCCGCAAACAACTAAACAAACAACCAAAATACTCACAATTTTTCTCATTTTAACTACCTCCGTTATATATTTTTATTACAACAACCGTTTCTAAATAGAAAGTATATCATAGTTATATCTTTCTGTAAATAGTATGAATGAAAATTTTTAAAATGAAGTAAAAAAGAGAATAAAACAGAAAAAAATAATTAATAAAAATAAACAAATAAAAAAAATAACCGCGGGATATGACAACCCGACGGTTTTTGTTTATATAAAGCTTTCTAACTTCTCTAATGAACCTGCTTTAGCGCTTCTTGACATTTTTAGGGGATCATCATATAATGGTTGTGGGTGAGACTATCGAATACGGTAGGCGGTTATACTCTACGCCCTCGGAAAGGGGGCGGTGCTGATGCAATTTGTTACTTACGAGAACTTGTTCAGTTTCTCTTTGGTAATTCTCAGCATTATTACGCTGCTTGTAACAGCGTTTGAGCACAAAAAGAAATAACCGCCAGCTCGGCAAAGCAATGGCGGTTATTCTTATAACAACTATTCTTTGAGGGCGTAACCGTCTATCCGGTAGCCTCATCTTTGTGTCTTTATTATAGCAATACATAATTCAGTTGTCAATACTAATATGTCATTTTACGCTTTTCTTGACACTTCATCATCTATTTGATATTATATGTTACGGAATGAGAGATGGGCTGATCTTAATTGATCGGTTGCATAGCAAAGGTTCTTTGCATTAGCGCATTAGCGGTAAACTCCGGCTGTAAAACAAATTTTACAGGAAGGAGTTGTTTGCTCTTTTTTTGCCTTCCTTTTACATATACGCTTCGGCGAATAAGTGAAAAGGAGGTTATGCTTATGAAAGATAATTTCATTCGCATGTTAGAAGTTATTTTCTCTGCTGTACCGGCAGTTTTGACGGTATACGATAGAGTTAAAGCTTTTATCGATAAAAAGAAAAACAACCGCTAAGCTTGCCGGCAAACGGTTGTTATTCCTTAAAAACACCGAGAGCCGGAGTTAACCGCTAACCGTCTCTCATTTCATCTACATTATAACACGTTCTGATGAAATGTCAATAATAATATGATATTTGGGTTACAAAAACGGAAACCGCCCCGAATTAACGGGGCGGCTGTTTGGTCAGGTATCCATAAATTCCTGTACAAAAACGTATTTATCTTTATATTTTGCTATTCCTATTCCTGTTTTGGTCCATTTACTGTCTTTTAAATTTTCGTAATGCTCCGGAGAATTCAGCCATTCGTTACAAACTTCTTCTGCGGTAACAAAGCCCCATGCAATGTTTTCTCCGGCATGTCCTTCTGTTTTGCCGTACTCCTGATATAAGGACGAGAAATACAAATTATTGGGTCTTGTGTGTGACATTTTCTCGCTGGCTGCTATTTCTTTTTTTGCGAGCCTTTTTGTTATCGGAGGCATCGCCTATAAAGGAGGATACAAAAGCAATTAACGCAAGTGTTATCGCAATAACAAGACCTTTTTTACTCTGCAGCCATGTGGTGAAATAACCGAGATAAGGAATACTCCATTTGAAGTTGCCGATGATCTGGTCTTTCTTGATGGTCGCGATATCGTCACTCTTGTTGTTATCGCCCTTCATCGTATAATTGCCTTCTGAGTCAATGCTCTGAATTCTGTGGACAACCGTAATTGCGTTATCTCCGGTTCTCTGGTTGAAAGCTACGATGTCTCCCTCGCCCGGTTCTTTGTACTTAAGCATACCAGCAAGTAAAGCCTTAGTGTCTGCTTTTTGAACATACACAAGTGAACCTGTCATAATTGTCGGCTCCATTGAAGCTGAGAGAACAACATTAGGTCTGATACCGATAACAGAAGGGCCGAGGGCAACAAGTAAATAAAGAATAACAAAAGTAAAAAAAACAACTCTGTGAACTGTTAATAATGTTTTAATTGCTTTCATAATAGCCCCTTTGTTGCTAAGACTTATGGCAAAGATCTCTTTAGAATTAAAAACCGGTTTCACTCTTACAGGTGGTGAGACGCCTAAAGTAAATTAATACCCAATAGCTTAAGCGCTTTTTTTATTATACTATCTCTTTGATAGTTTTGCAAGCAAAATGGTTTGTGTTATTACTATTTCTGAGCTTAAAAAGCATCCCAACAACATATAAAAAGGGGGAAGTTATACATATTAATAGCTACTAATTAAAAAAAGCATTCCCGTCTTTAATTTCTCTGTTTTATGTATGATAATAATATTTATTTGAGAAGGAAAACTCCCGCTGAATACCTATTAAGGTACTTAGCGGGAGAAAAACTATTCGCGATATACCGGATCTTTAAACCATTCAATTGCCTCTTCTGGTGTCGGGGTTTTATGATGCCGGGGTTCGTTTTTCTGAATTGTTATTGCCTGCTGCACGGTTTCTTCATCTAATTTATCGGGTACCCATAACCGGAAATATTCTTTAATTGCTTTCTTCGTTGTGAAATTCGGCAGCTTTTTATCTTCATCCCACGGAAGACTCATTATGTAGTCCTCAACCTGAAGATATAAAAACTCTGACATTAAATTCTTTGCTTCTTTGGTTGGTTCTTTCGTTTCCGGGTCTCTTTCACCGATCCAGTCAGCATCCCAGGTAAACATATACATTCTGTCTACGAGATATTTGTACAGATGCAGACATTCGTGCTGATACTCAAATGCATCGATCGGGAAACAGTGCGTCTCTTTAGGATCTCTTGCGGGCTCTTCGTTCTCTTTAATAAAGTCTGAATAATTCATAAAACACCTCTTTCTTTTTTCTCTTGTTTGTTTGGTTGTTGCATTTAAAACATAAAAGAAAAACCCGCCGGAAACTTATCACGGAAACCAGCGGGGAAAACAATTTATATAAATAAGACCCGGATCATATCCTTTTATCACGTCGCCGATATGTAGCGACTAACATTTGAGCACGGCCATTTGTTACCCGCATACCGTGGAGCGGAGATCTTTATCACAGGTCATATTTTCAATATACTGTCAGAAAACTCTTGCGGTTAATATGACTGTTAATTCATCACTGCCGGTTATAAGAGCTTTAACCTGATCTGGAGTCGGGATATTGAATGCATAAACAATAGTAGGGAAGCTTTCAACTTCAGCCATCACATTCTCGTCATTCAATACTGTCGGGGCATCAAATGAAAAGAAATTTTCAACACAGAGCTTTGTTGCTCCAAGCGGCATTTTGTCTTCTTCATCCCAGGGGAGCAGATCAATAAAACGCTGCAACTGAAAAGCGTAGAGTACTTCCATCATACGCTCTGCTCTATCTGTCGGAGTGCCGTCTTCGTCTTTTGAGCCCTGCCAGTCGTCCATCCACGCATCTTGAATTGAGTCAATGCCCATTCCTCTTAAACCGAGATCTCTCATTATTTCGCGCGTTTCGTAATGATCAAAGCCTTCGTATCTCATTTTGCCTCCATTTGTTTGTGTCTGAGTCACATTTACAAACCGGCTTATATTTAACCAGCATCGCCGGCAAGCTGCACTATTTAACGAGCCAAATTATTTATATCCCGCAACATCGGCAAGCGGCAATATGTACGAATTATGGATCCGCTTTTATCCGGTAGCGGAACACCGAGAACCTCCTGAAAGTTGTAGGCTCACTCTTATGATCGGTTGGTGAGACACCTGGAATTAAATACCTAAAAATTTTTGTTCCGCACCTTGAGCTATACTTAAGCACAGTCTTAAAATTACACTAGGGCTATTATAGACGCCAAATGGTTCTATTGTAAATAAATGTGTTCTAAGTATATTATTAGTTCCCTTCTCGTAAACATCAAAATGCATGGTGTAATTATTATCAAATTCATCATCTTTATAAAATTTACAATTAACTTTATAGAAAGTAAATGTATCATTGAAAAAATTACGAGCTAAATATATAAACTCATCAGCAATAGACTTAATATATCTTAATTTAAAGCTTTTAATATCAAGACGTATTTTTTCATTTAAAGCATCGCATTTTTCAAATGCATCGTTAAGCTCAAAAAAACCATCAATTGTTTTGTTGCATCTCTCTAAAACACTGTCGGGATATTTAATGTCATTATGATCATAATGCATTTCTGCATAATAGTCAATATACTTATCTATTACTTCCTCAATAGAAAACATATAATAAGATCTTTTGGTGTCCTCATGCAAATATTTTTCTTCGAACAAGCGATCCCAAAACTCTGCCGGAAATTCAAAGCGACCAATAGGAAATATACCGCAATAACAAGAAATTTTACCAATGGCAGCGTCAACTTTAAAAAATAAACCCGACTTATGTAAAAGTGAATAAAATTCCTTCTCTGCCTGATCAGGATCATAACAAACCTTAACTGCCATAATTATTCCCCCAATTATTAGTAATGTTACATTGTTTATACTAAGAGTATATATTATTTAATAATAAATTTCAATATGTTTTCGTTTTAAACACGGATCACACCGGTGTGTGAACAATTTGTAAACTCTTATAATTATCCCGAAAAAGAGGCCGTTTTGAACCTTTTTTCATTTGCCAAATATCATATTATTAGTGTAGACAAGCAGGTAGCAATGCTTTCAGTCATAAAGACCTTCCTCTCGCTCGCGGTCGCGTTCATTTGTTTGCATGCCTCAGCCAACTGTTTTACCGTTTTAAATAATATGTTGGCAATTCAGCAAATTAATGAGCAACGAAAGCCTTGCTCCTGTTTGCTATATATAAAACAGACGATCACGGTTGTGGTCGTCTGTTCCTTATTTACTAGAATTCAGTCACATCAGGTATGGGATCGGGAAAGAATTTTATAAAGTCATCCTTCTCATCCTTTTTATCTTTTTTCTTTTTTGAAGTCTTTTTTCTTTTTTGAAGTCTTTTTTCTTTTTTGATCTCTCACATTGTTTCCATATAGTTGACAAATAAAAAGATCTTGTTCGGGAAAAACTTCCCCAATTATAAGCCTCATATCAATTCCTCTCTTCATATGTTTTATAATAATATGCTATTTGAGAAGTGAAAACACAAAAAAGATACCAGTAATGGATGGCTTCGGTTGACTTAAAAAGCATCAAGAAAAACGACCTGAAAGCATTATTGGGTTTATATTTTACTTGAATTTTTTGGGGTTTAATGTTATAATGCGTAATAATTACGGGGGTGCTGTGATGTTCTGGTCTGATACTTACAAACAATATGTTCAGCATGTTTATGTTAACGGCAAGCGCGTAGGAACAGTCAGAGGCAACACGCAGCCGGAGACGAAAAAGAAAGCTCAGGCGATGGAAAAAGAGTTTTCAAAGATGCTTGTCCCGGAATGGAGAAATAAAAAGGTACAAGACCTGACGGAAGTATTTCTTGAGAGAAAGAAAAAGAAAGAGCGTTCAACTTACCGCTGGTATGAAAATATGGTGAAGCACATTGACGATAATATCGGTGATATGAAATTAAGAAATGTGACTTCCGAAGATCTCGAAGAACTGCTTGACGATCTGGCAAAAAAGAACCAGACAACCGGTAAGCCGACGAAGCAAAAAACTTTAAGCCATGTAACAAATACTATTAAACAGGTTTTTAAATTTGCAGCCGACAAAAACTTTATAGATGTTGATCCTGCGAAAACTTTAGAGGTTCCGAAAGAAAAAGAGGTTCCGAAAAAGCTACGGTCCGAAGAAGAAAACGAAAAAGAAAAATTGCCAAGAAACAGGTGTCTGTCAGAAGAGGAAATAGGGTGGATATTAAACACGCCACACAAATTACAGACGGCAAACATGATCCTGTTATACACCGGAATGCGTCCTGAAGAATTGCTTGCGCTGCGATGGAAAGATATTAATTTAAAAAAGGGTTGCATTTTGATCGATAAAGCGTTAAAATATGATGGCAACAAACCTTACGTAGGAGATACGAAAACAAACAAGATAAGAGTTGTTGTTATCCCCCAGGAACTGCTGGACTATCTCGTAGGTGTTTATCCCAAGGACAAACCGAACGCATTGGTTGTTTCCAATTCAAAAGGAAAATATCTGACGAAGAGTGCCTGGCGGCAAATGTATCATTCTTATATTATCGATCTTGATATCAAATACGGCGGAAAATTCAAAACCAAATTCCACAAACATTACAAAATGACAATACACGAATGGACACCGTACGCGCTCAGGCATACATCCACAACATACGGCGCGAAAGAGTTCCGTATAGCAAAAAAAGAGCTCGCCGAAAACCAAGGTCACACAGAAGAAACGATGACGAAGTATTATGAGGGTGAAATGCTCAAAATAAGAAGAGAAGAGATAAACAAAGTCACCTTCAAAAAACTCACAGAAAACGCAAATGAAGACAAAGAATGATAGGTTAGGGGTAAAAATAAGGGTATATGGAAAAAAATGAGATGCCGTGAGCCCTTTATTTCGGGGTGTAGCGCAGATGGTAGCGCGCTTGGTTCGGGACCAAGAGGCCGTGGGTTCAAATCCCGCCACTCCGACCATAAAAGACCGCAGAGATTTTTCTCTGCGGTCTTTTATCATATTATTCGGTTCTATAAACCGGAATCTGTAATAATCCTCTTATTTCTTGAATTTATCTCCGGTGTTCAAACAGATAAGCATACTTAAGGTATCCACAAACAATCCTTGTTCGATTCAAATTCCCCTCATATTATCATCCAGAACAGACCGAGGAATTTACGGTAGGCGTAGTTGAGGAGTTCCGGCAGTGTATCGAATTTAAAATCATATTCTCTCGGGTTTACCGTGTCATAAAGCGGGGTTGCGCATTTGCACAGTGTATTACTCTTTATTGCGGCCGCCGACAGAATAAGCAGATTCCTGTCATCGGGCAGGGTTATGGAAGAAGCGCCTGCCGTGTCGATGTCATATCTGAAGAAGAAAAGCTGGTGTGCGGGATTAAAGCCTTTTTCGTTATGCGTATGCGTGCACTCCCAGCCGAGCACATCCGTTTTTATGCGGGCAGTGCGTTTCATGCTGTATAAATCCCAGGCAAAAGGTCTTTCTTCAATGTTGCTGATTTTCACTTTAACGTCATTATTATCTGTTTTGAATGTGAATTCCCTGTCGCCGTCAAGGCAGGCGGCAAGTAAGGATATTTTATTGCAGCCCTCGGGAATACTTACGCTCTGACCTGCGCATTGCAGAGCCCTGCCGTTCTTTTTATCAACTGCGAATTTTACTCCGCCGCTCACTATTGTTTCGGGCATGATTTCAAGAGGAACAGTATATTTTTTGCCGTAAATTCCCTGCCCGGATGGTTTTTTCCGTGAGGTAATAGCTATCGAGTTGAGCGGAAGTTTTATTTCAGACTGTTCAAACGGCTTTGCGCTTTCATATCCGCAGGGCAGCAGTTTTAACGCAAAGCTTCTGATTTCGTAAGGCTTCATATCGATACAAAGCGCATTATCAATAACCTTTGCCTCTCCGATTTCTTCTTCTGACGCATAGATTTCGCGGGCGCTCATTATTCCTCTGCCGAGAGTCAATTTAACATCACTGTGGCATTTGTTTGCGCCTTCGTTCACTCTTACCACTATTTCATCGCTGTTTTCGGCTTTTTTGACGGCGCGCAGAATAATTCCGCTGTCATTTAAATCTGCAAAGGTGAATACTCTGCCGAGAGCACCTTCGTGTTTATCGCAGACAAATGCCGTCATAGGCGAACTGAATTCTCTTGCCGCCTGCTGAATGCGTGTAACATCCCCGCCCTTATGAGCGCAGATTGCGTAACCATACCTGTTGAGCCCCAAATCCATCATGCTTTGCATAGAAGTTGTTCGTGAATTGTTAAGGGGTGTGTGCACAACGGTCATTCTCAGGGTATTGTTATTGAATTTATCCCAGCCGTATTTGCAGTCGCTTAAAACAGATACGCCGTAGTCGCCGCTTTGATCGGTTAAATCAGCCCATTTCTGCGCAGGCACTTCATACATCTTTTCTATGGCGTTGCCGCGTTTAATTGCACCCAGTCCCAGGTCAAAGGTCGCTTCTTCATTAGCTGCCGTAAAGCTGAAAACATTTTTGCAGAGGCTTTTCTGGTTATTCCACATAAGCTCGCACTGCACCTCAACGGTGTCGGAGCCTGCCGAGAGTGAAATATTGTTAATAAACACGGATTTGCCCTGCTGCTGAATTACCCTTATTGCGCACCTTGCGGGGCCTTGCTCAATTACTTTTTTCTCAACAAGGCATGCTGTTTTTTGCGGCTGACGTATTACCTGCCCGTATTTAAGCTCCCAGGCGGGGTAAATCCAGCTGCCGGTGTAGTCGAATATTCCGAGTGATACAGGTGCGCTCAGAAGCTCTTTTTCAAGCTCTTTATCGTATATTGAAGCGATGTCGCCGTTTGCATTGAGCTTTACCGTATATCTTTCATTTTCAAGGCTGTCGTCCGTTACCTTGAGCTCCGTATTGACGGCGCAGGGTGTGTCGCTTGCGGTTACATCATAAACGGAATATGAGTAAGGCGGCGTTTCGGCATAAAAGGCAATTACCGTTTTGCCGTTTATATTGTCAATCACCTGTGAGGGCATCTCTTTGCCCTGACCGTCACACACCTTCACGTTTTTATATTGAGCATCAATTATTGCCGTTACGCAGCCCCTGCGCTTTGCTTCTATGGGATTGTTGACAATAACAGGTATTCCCTTGCAGAATGCGGTGTCAAGCATAGACGCAACAGCAGCCGTGCTCTGCTCATATTCGAGTGCAAACTGATTTAATGACAAGCCGTAATCGTTCCATGAACGAAGATATGCTCTTTGAATGGCTGTGCCGGGCAGATCATCGTGGAACTGGTGGTTTATTAACCTCTTCCAGGCAGTATTTAACTGTTCCTGCGGATAAGCGGCAGTGCCAAGCCAGGCGGCGGCAACGGCAGAGCGTTCGGCAAGCTCAGCTAATTCCTCGCCCCTTCTGTTCCAGCGCTTGCTTATTGCGCGGGAGGTATATCCGCCTGTGCCGTGATTGGTCAGCAGCAGTTCATTATTCCACGAGGGCAGATTATCTCTCTGTTCTTCGCTCCAATCGGTCATAATCTGCTTAAACAGCTTATCGGACTGAGAGGAATGAACCTTGACGGGCGATGAATCGTTCTTTTTCATATTCGCCCTCATAATTGCAACGGAGAGCGGGAAAGGTCCGCCGCCTCTGTCACCTACACCGTGAAAAATCTCGGTGGCGTTCAAGCCGTGCTTTTCATTTTCGCTTAGCTTTTCTTTTATTGCATCGCTCTTACGCAGATTTCTCAACACTGCAAAGTAATTGTGCATTTTAAGGCTTGCTATAATATAATTGCCGTCAGGGCCGTACCATTTACCTATATCAAAGGGCTGACCGTAGGCACTGCCCCAGGTGAGCTTCTGGGTGGTAAAGCCGTAAAGATTGCTGTGCCTTGCTATCGAAGGCAGAGCGTAGCCGAAACCGAAACAGTCGGGCAGAAAAACATCTCTGCTGCGAATGCCGAACTTCTTTTCAAAATAATCGTTGCCCAAAAGAAAATTTCTGAACAGCGCTTCGGGTGACGGCACATTCACATCTCCGTTTTCCCAGCCTGCTCCGCAGGGATTCCAGTTGCCGCTTTTTATGTATTCCCTGAGCTTTTCGAATTCTTCAGGATAATATTCCTCCATAAGCGCATATCTGTATGCACCTTCGAAGTTGAAAATATATTCGGGATATTTTTTAAAAAGCTTGAAATTCCAGTTGAGCGTGCGGGGAATATACTTGCTCACTGTTGTTTCAAAATCCCAGTTCCAGACCGTATCGAGGTGAGCGGTTGCTATTGTATGAATGTGTTTATTCTCCATTGCGTTTCACTCCTGTTTATGTTTACATCAATATTATTTGACATTTGTGCATTAAAGTCAAGCGGATATGCTGTTTTCTTAATAATTATTCGATGTGCATCTTGAAAAAATCTGCCGTTTTGCTATTATTAGTGTATAACAATTCCGAGGTGAGATTTATGTCAAAAGGCTTAAAAGAACTGTTATGCAAATCCTATCCCGATGCGACCAAAGATATAGGCGATTATTCCGGCAAAGAGCGCAATTTATATTTGGCCGGTATGTTCGGTCAGAATATGATTTATTCTACCGTAAGCTCCGTTTTGCAGATTTTCTATACCGACATTCTGATTATCCCTACCATAGCCGTCAGCATAATTATGGGCATTTCGCGAATCTGGGACGGCATTAACGATATTATTATGGGCACCATAGTTGACAGAACCCACACCCGCTGGGGCAAGTGCAGACCTTACCTTAAATTTGTTCCACTGCCCATAGCCCTGTTTACCGTGCTTATGTTTATGCCGCTTACCGGACTTCCCGTTGCGGTAAAGATTATATATGTTATTTTAAGCTTTCTTATTTGGGAAACATTATACACCTTGGGCGACATTCCGCTGTGGGGCGTTACATCTCTGATGACTCCCGATGAGCAAAAACGCGCAAAGCTTATTTCCGCCGCAAGAACCGTTTCAAGCATAGCGGGAATTTCGGTGGTTGCATTTTACCCGGTTAAAGATTTATTCGGCGCTCTCAATCTGGGGCTGTTTGCCAACACCGGCAAGGCCAATTCATCGCTTGCCTATTTTTCAGAGCCTCAGGGCTATCTGCTGGCGGTTATTGCCATAGCTGTTGTGGGCGGCATTCTGTTCCGCCTGCCCTTCCCATTCATCAGGGAGAGAATCGTTCAGGCGCCCAAAGAAAAGGATACGGGGCTTAAAGAAAACTTAAAGCTTATGTGGCAGAACAAGCTTTTCATAAGAGCGGTAGCCTCCAATATTTTAGGCTGCACAAAAACCATTATGCTCACCGCAGGCATCTATTTCTGCAAATGGGTGCTCGGTAACGGCGGCGATGAAACGCTCTGGCTGGTCAAGCTCGGCGGACCGTTCCTTATAGGTATGATAATTTCAATGAATATCAGCACCGGCGTTGCCAAAAAATTCGGCAAGAAAAGGGTTTATCTTGCTACATCCTATCTTAACGCAGTGCCTTATATTTTAATATTTTTAATCGGCTATAAGAGCATAGTATTTATGGCTGTCATGCTGTTCGCAGGCGGATTTTTAACGGGCTTTACAACTGTTTATAACACCACGATGGTAGCCGACAGTGTTGACTATATGGAATATAAAACGGGCAAAAGAAACGACGGTGTTTTCTTCTCCGGTCTGAACTTTACGGCAAAGCTTACCGCCGCCATAACAGCGGTTATTACCAACCTTATTTTCTCATTGGTAAATTACACCGATACCATAAATTCACTCACCTTAAAGATTTCGGAGGCATCGGCACGGGGTATGGAATTCAGCCTGGATTTTGCCGCGGCATATCCGCAGATTACCAAGGCTATGCTCATTTTAATTACACTCATTCCCGCCGCAGGCTGCATTCTTCAGGCTCTGCCCATTCACCACTACCCGCTCACCGAAGATAAGCAGGCGGAAATGCTGGAAGAATTGCAAAAGATGAGAGTGGAAGCGGAGAATAAATAATTAACAAATTATTCTGCCGGGTTTCAATCATTTACAAGCTGTTATAGCCTGCATTCCTGCAGGTTACAGGCTATACATGTGACACATCCGATTATAGCCCTTATCAAACATATGAAAGAGGTATAACTCTGATGTTTGTATTTTGACAT
>JAEEGL010461571.1_pt1 | contig 11970 bp, 8 predicted proteins | sample 9134231 | NCBI WGS metagenome assembly JAEEGL01 (sample SAMN16246548, study PRJNA631951) | gut metagenome | biome: gut microbiome; feature: rumen; material: fiber-attached | host: Bos | place: Iran: Karaj | collected 2018-10 | reverse complement strand
GGCGAAGGCGTCGTACAGGGCGTCCTCCCGGGGCGGGTCGATGGGGGTCCCGTCGCTGAAACGGAATCCCGTCTCCGCCACGCGGCCGATCACGGCGGCGGGGATGCCCTTCTGCCGAAGGGCCTCTACCATGGTCTCCCCCTTGGCGCAGCCCATGAGCAGGCTCCCGCTGCCCAGCAGCCGCAGGGGATCGATCCCGGCGGCCTCGGCGATCCGGCGGGTGGCCTCCGTCACCGGCACGGCGTCCCTGTCCAGCACCAGCCCCAACCCGGCGGCGTAGCAGATCTCCCAGGCGGCCCCCAAAACGCCGCCCTCCGTCACGTCGTGCATGGCGTGGACGCCCTGGGCGAGGGCCACCCTGCCTTCGGGGACCACGGACAGGAGGGAGAAGTACCCAGCCGCTTCCTGCAGCAGGGCGGGGGAGAGGTGTTGTAGCCGCTGGGCCTGCTCCGTAGCCAGGATGGCAGTGCCCTCCAAGGCGGCGGATTTGGTCATGATAAGGTCGTCGCCCGCCCGAAGCCCCGGCAGCTTCCTATCCTTGGGCATCCGAGCCACCACGCTGGTGCAGGTAACGGGCCGGGTCACGGCGTCGGTATACTCCGTATGCCCGCCCAGGATATCCACGTGGGCCACCTGGGCCGCGGCGGCCAGATCGTCGGCGATATGGCCGATACCTTCCGTGGGATAGTCGGGGGGCAGCAGCAGCGTCACCAGCAGGCCCACGGGCTCCGCACCCATGCAGACGGCGTCGTTGCAGTTCACATGGACGCTCAGCAGCCCCAGGCTCTTGTCGCCGGCAGAGGTGATGGGGTCCATGCTCATGACGATCAAATCCCCCTGAAAGTCCAGGGCGGCGCAATCCTCACCCACCCGGGGCACGGTCAGTGACTCAGGACGGGTCTTTATAAATTTTGACAGGATCAGTGATTCCAGTTCACTGTTTTCTAATTTTCCGAATCTCATTTGAGCCAATCCAATAATGTCTGTTCATCGATCACCGGGATGCCAAGCTGTTGCGCTTTGGTGAGCTTGCTGCCGGCGGCTTCTCCAGCCAAGATATAATCCGTCTTCTTGCTGACGCTGCCAGCCGCTTTGCCGCCATGGCTTTGGATCATATCCTCCGCTTCCTTCCGGCTGAGCGTGGGGAGCGTCCCAGTGACCACGATGGTTTTGCCGCTAATGGGCGAGTCCGTGGCGACCCGGTCAGCTGTGGGGGATACCCCATAGGCGAGCAGATCGTCTATCTGGCGGCTGATCCGGGGGTCATGGAAAAAGGACAGTACGCTTTCCGCAACGATGTCGCCCACGTCCTCGATGGCGACCAGCTCGTCAAAGGTGGCGTTGCGAAGCCTGTCCAACGAGCCGAAGGTCAGCGACAGGTCTCGGGCTGTCTTCACCCCCACGTTGGGGATGCCCAGAGCGTTCAAAAAGGCGCTGAGGGGCCGGTGCTTGCTGTTTTCCAGAGCGTTCAGCAAATTCTGGGCCTTTTTCTCCCCGAACCCGTCCAGCCCCAGCAGCCGCTCCCGCCGCAGGGTATACAGCTCCGGGATGGTAGCCACGTTCAGGTCGTTAAACAGCTGCTCAGCGGTTTTGTCCGCAAAGGTGTCGATATCCATGGCGTCCCGGCTTGCAAAGTGGGCCAGGCGCGAGATGATCTGAGGGCGACAGGAGAGGGGGTTGGTGCAGTAGAGGTGCACGCCCCGATGCTCCACATGAGCGCCGCAGAAGGGACAGACCTCCGGCTTTTCCACAGCTGCCTTGGGCGTATCGCCGGGCACGGCGCCTAGGATCTCCGGGATCACGTCATTGCTCCGCCGGATGAACACCCGGGAGCCGATGCCAACCTTCTTGCGACAGATGTCGTCCCAGTTGTTCAGGGTGGCGTTGCTGACGGTGACGCCGCACAGGTCCACCGGAGCCACATGGGCCACCGGCGTCAGCTTGCCGGTGCGGCCAACCTCCCAGGTGACGCTTTCTATGGTGGTGGTGGCTTCCTCGGCGGCGAACTTGTAGGCCATGGCCCAGCGGGGGAATTTCTCCGTATATCCCAGCTGTTCCCGCTGCGCAAAATCGCAGATTTTGATGACCATGCCGTCGATGAGAAAGTCCAGCCCATCCCGTTCCTCGGCCACCCGGTCGATGACCTCGATGAACTCGTCCGCTCCGTGGCCGTAGTGGATAAAGGGGGATACGGGGAAGCCGTTCTCCCGTAGAAAGGCGATCATCTCTTGGTGGTCGTGGAGCTCCTTGCCTTCGATATAACCTACGTTGTAGCAGAAACAACTCAGATTCCGCTCCGCCGTCACCTGAGGGTCCAGGTTGCGCAGGGCGCCGGCCGCCGCGTTCCGGGCGTTTTTTAAGGGCTCCTTGGCGGTCTTGTTGTATTTGTTCAGCACGGACAGGAGCATGATGCACTCACCCTGGACCTCCATGCGTCCCCGGAAAGGAACGGAAAGGGGGAGGGAGCGGATGGTCCTCAGCTGGGGCAGGATGGCCTCGCCGGTGACGCCGTTGCCTCGTGTAGCGCCCTGGACCAAAACCCCGTTTTCGTAGGTTAGATTGATGGTCAACCCATCGAACTTATATTCCAGAGCATAGAGGGGATCCTCGGTGAGGTCCAACAGCTTTTTGACCCGGTCCATCCAGTCCCGGATGCCGTTCAGCGTCCGAACCTTGTCCAGGCTCCAAAGCCGGCCCAGGTGCCGGTGCTCTTCGAATTTAGCCAATGGTTCGCCGCCCACCCGGTGGGTGGGACTGTCGGGCAGCACCACGCCCGTTTCCTTCTCCAGGGAGATGAGCTCCGCTTCCAGGACATCGTATTCTCCGTCGGAAATGAGTGGCGCGTCCTCGACATAGTAAGCGTGGGCATATGTGTTGAGCTTGGCTACCAGCTCCTGCATGCGTTGCAACGTCTTGTTTTCCATGGTCTCCTTAGTATTACAGGCGGGTCAAGGGAGCATACAGGGCGGTCAGCCGCTTTTCCACGCCGCTGTTGAACCGGACGCGGATGATTTGGGAAGATCCCTTGCCCTCCACGTCCTTTATGATGCCCTCTCCGAAGATGGCATGACGGACCCTGTCTCCGTCCTTCCAATCCAAAACCTTATCGGACGGTTTCGGCGCGGCGGCAGGCTTGGTACCCAGGAATACCTGGGGCCCTGTGCGCTGCTGGACAGGCTGGGCGTGAAAGCTTTCTGCGAGCGACGGTTTTACTGCGGCCTGCTCCCGGCGGGACTCGCCGGGCATACGGATGGCATCGCCCATCTCCCGAAGGAAGGAGGATGGCTGGGAGGCGGAAAACTGGCCGTAAAGCATGCGGCTGCCCGCGTAGGTCAAATACAGTTTCTCCCGGGCGCGAGTCACGCCCACATAGCACAACCTTCGTTCCTCTTCCAGCTTTTCCGGATCAAACTTGGACTGGGAGGAGGGGAAGAGTCCTTCCTCCATGCCGCAGAGAAAGACCGTGTCAAATTCGAGACCTTTGGCGGCATGAAGGGTCATGAGGTTTACGCAGCCGTTCTGTTCGTCAACGTTGTCGGCGTTCATGAACAGAGCCACCGTGTTCAGGAAGGATTGGAGCATGTCCCCGTCCGGATCGTCGAAGGAGGATTCAAACTCGCTCATATAGCTCAAAAGCTCCTTCACGTTCTCCGAACGCATCTCGTAGTTTTCCTTCTTGTCCTCCTTCAGATAGGTCTCGTAGCCTATGCGCTTGAGGAGGTCTGCGGCGAAAACGGAAAAGGTTTTTCGACCGTATTCCGCAAAAGCGGTTTCCATGATCTCAGCAAAGGGAGCGAATTTGGCTCTGGTCCGAACGGATAGGGTCTGGGGGTCCAGCACCACGGCAAAGAGGGACAGCTCTCGCTGCTGGGATTCGTTTCTCAGCTCCTCCATGGCGGCAGATCCGATGCCCCGCCGCGGCACGTTTATGATGCGCTGAAAGGCTATATCATCATTGGGGTTGCTGAGGAGCCTGAGGTAGGACAGGACATCCTTCACTTCGGAACGATCGAAGAAGGAGGTCCCGCCGTAGACCTTGTAGGGGATGCTGTAACTTTGCAGGATCATCTCCAGAATACGGCTTTGGGCATGGGTCCGATAGAGGACGGCAAAACTGTCGTACCGGCTGCCCATACGTCGGCCGTTCAGGATGCGGTCGCAGATATACACCGCTTCCTCCCGCTCCGTCCGACCCTCGAAGACCGTGATAGGGAAGCCGTCGCTTTTATCCGTCCACAAGCGCTTCGATTTGCGGCCCCGGTTGTTCTCGATGACCCGGTTGGCCGCTTCCAGGATCTTGTCCGTGGAACGGTAGTTTTGTTCGAGCCGTACCACATGAGCTCCGGGGAAGTCCTTTTCAAACTCAAGGATGTTACGGATGTCCGCGCCACGCCAGCCGTAGATGCTCTGGTCGTCGTCGCCCACCACGCACAGATTCCGATGTTCACGGGCCAACAGGCTTACGATGTGATACTGGGCCATGTTGGTATCCTGATACTCGTCCACTAGGATATAGCGGAACCGATCTCGATACTTTTGCAGGATGTCCGGCTGTTTCTCGAACAGTTCGATGGTCTTGAGCAGCAGATCGTCGAAATCCAGGGCGTTGGCTTCTTTGAGCCGCTTCTGGTAGAGGGTGAAGGCCTCCGTCACCTGGCGGGGCTGATAGCTCTGCACAAGGTAGTCATAGGGGTGCAGAGAGTGGTTTTTGGCGTCGGAGAAGATGCCGGCCAGCATCCGCTTGGAAAAGACCTTGTCATTTAGGTTCATATCCTTGATGATGTGGCCGATGAGGGACTGCTGGTCGTCCTCGTCGTAGATGCTGAAGCGCCTGTCGTAGCCAAGAGCCTCGATCTCCATGGACAAGAGCCGGGCACAAAATCCGTGGAAGGTGAACAGCCAAACGCCGCCTTCGTCACCGGTCAGCTTTTGGACCCGCTCCTTCATTTCCTTGGCGGCTTTATTGGTGAAGGTCAGCGCCAGGATGTGGTAGGGGGCGACGTTCTTTTCCGCGATGAGATAGGCGATACGGGTGGTCAGCACACGGGTCTTGCCGCTGCCGGCGCCGGCCAGCACCAGCAAAGGCCCTTCCGTGCAGGTGACCGCTTCCTGCTGAGGCGGATTGAGTTTTGATAAATCTATTTCCATATTGTACCCTATTCCTCTTTGCCGGTCAGTGAGTCGTAGATGGTGTCATACAGCCGGCTGCTCTGCTTTTCCCAATTTTTACGGATGGTCAAGGACTCCTCCAGGGATGCCACGGTCATATCGATCTGCAACAGCACCCGCTCTCCCTCCAGAGCTTTGAGCCGAACCAGTATCCCGCCCTCCGGCAGAGGCTCGTCCATGGAGATCAGCTCCCGCTCGTGGCGGAACTGCGGCGCGGTGCGCTTCATATATCCGTCGATGGTTTCCCGCAGAGAGAAAGTGAGGCCCCGCTCGAACATCGCCAATGTCAGCTTGCCCTGTTCCGTCAGATAAGCGCATGGGCCGAAGGGCCGACGCTCATAGACAATATCCCCGTTCTGCTCCAGATCTCCCACCACATCATGAAAGGAGAACCAGTTCATGCCGGCACATTCACAGGCACACTGATAAAACTGCTGTTCCGTCAGCTCCGCCTTGGCGGCGCTGAGAATATACAGCAGCTGCACTTTTTCTTTAGGGAGCCCCTCCAGAAAATTCGGCATGTTCTTTCCCCCTATATTATTGTACTATATCAAAAAAAAGAGGATTTGACAATAGAGACCTGTGTTAAAAAGTAATGAAAACATATCGAAATACCGAGCATTTTTGTTCATTGGGGGCAGGATGGCCCCAGGAAAGACGCAACGGGAGGAGAAGCAGAGCGTCCCCGATCAGCAAGGCCTAACGATATGGGTAGCGACGTATAAAAGATGATCGGCATCTGCAGGACTGTTTTCTGGATGGCTGTGGCCTGACCAAAACGAGAGCATCAGGCATCAAAGCGTGGTTCTATCCTTATTAGATATCCATAAGTATAATCTTGCGTTTTTATCGACAAAAAGGTATACTATATTATAACCATTGCATGAAAAGGAGAGATTCGGTTCATGGAAAACAAACGGCCAACCGGTCACGGAAAAAAAGTCGGCAACGGCTCCGCTCACGTGGAAAAGGGGGAGAAGGTATCTTCCCGGCCCGTAGGCACGGGCAGCGGGCGCACAGGAAGCTTTGATCAGCGCCCCGGCGAAAACCGGAACAGCGGCGAAAGATCCACAGCGGGCAAGCTGGGTCTTTTGGCCCTGCTGATGATCCTGCCCAAGAAGTATCGTCGGCTGCTGCTCATCATCATCGCCGTAGTAGCCGTGTTTGGTCTGCTGACGGGCAAGTGCGGCGGATCCAACATAGGGTATGACGAGTCCGTTACCGAGTATGTACCCGCCACGCAGATCCCGGCTGTCAACGATGTCCCCACCGTCACCCAGGCGCCCGTATACACCGAAGCTCCCGTATACACCGAAGCCCCTGTATATACTGAGGCGCCCGTCGTCACCGCCGCGCCTGTGACGGGCAAGGCCAGGGCCAAGCGCGTGACGCCTTTGGGCAACAAGCAGGACGTGGTCACGGTCATGATCTACATGTGCGGCACGGACCTGGAGAGCAAGTACGGCATGGGCACCAGCGATCTGGGGGAGATGGTGAAGGCCAACATCTCCGATAAGGTGAATGTGATCGTGGAGACCGGCGGTTGCCGGGCCTGGAAGAACAACATCGTTTCCAGTTCTGTGAACCAGATCTATCAGGTCCAGACAGGCGGCTTAAAGCGCCTGCAAAAGGATTTTGGCACCGCTTCCATGACGAATCCGGACAACCTGGCCGCCTTCATCCAATACTGTCAAAAGAATTTCCCGGCGGACAGAAATATTCTGATCTTCTGGGATCACGGCGGCGGCTCCCTCTCCGGCTACGGGTACGACGAGAAGCAGGGGAGCGGCTTTGGCGTTTCCGCCGATACCATGACGCTGCCGGAGATCAACGCGGCTCTCGAGAAGAGCGGCTGCGTCTTTGACTGGATCGGCTTCGACGCCTGCCTCATGGCCACCTTGGAGACCGCCATGGTCTGCGAAAAGTATGCCGACTATATGATCGCTTCCGAGGAAAGCGAGCCGGGTACCGGCTGGTACTATACCGACTGGCTTACGGTCCTCTCCAAGAACACCTCCGCCTCCACGGAGAGCATCGGCAAGATCATCGTGGACACATTCGTCACCGCCAGCCAAAGGTCCCAGGCAAACGCCCAGGTGACCTTGAGCGTGCTGGACCTTGCCAAAATGCAAGGCGTTGTGCCTCGGGCTCTCAAGAGCTTTTCCACCGCCACCACCGCCCTCATCAAGGGCGACGGGTATAAGCGGGTGGCTGAGGCTCGGGCCAACGTGCGGCAGTTCGCCCGTCAGAGCCGGATCAACCAGGTGGACCTCATCGACTTCTGCCAACGGCTGGGCACCGCGGAAGCCAAGACGTTGGCCGCCGCGTTGGATGAGTGCGTTGCCTATCACAACGGCAACATCACCCGTGCCAACGGCGTGTCCATTTACTTCCCCTATGAGACCCTCAACGGCGTGAAGAGCGCCATCAATACCTACAACAATCTGGGCATCGATTCGGAGTATACGAAGTGCATCCAGAGCTTCGCCAGCGTGGGACAGGGAGGACAGTTCGCTTCCAGCGCATCCCAACAATACGGCTCCTACTCCGGCGGTGATCTTTTGAGCACTCTCTTGGGCGGCTATATGGACAGCACCTCCGGCAGTTCTCCCTACGGTTCCTCTTCCCCCATCGGTTCCCTGACGGGCAGCGGCTACGGTTCCTCCGGCATGGACGCTTCCTCCATCTATGATCTGCTCAGCGCCTTCTCCGGCCGTTCCATGCCCGCCGCTCTCGACTGGATGGACACCGATCTCGTGGCCAGCAAGGCCGGATATATCGCCGAAAACCGGCTGGATCCCGCCCGCATCACGATCACGGAACGCAACGGCAGCAGGACCCTGTTCCTCACCGACGCGGAATGGGCTCTGGTGGATACGGCCACCCTGAACCTCTTCGTGGACGATGGCACAGGCTACATTGACCTCGGCTACGACAACTTCCTGTTCCCGGACGAAACGGACGATCACTATCTGATGATGGACTTTGACGGGTATTGGATGTGCGTGGACGGCCATGCCGCAGCCTTCTACATGACGGAAAGCTATGTGACGGAAGAAGGAAGCGTCGAGACATACGGCCGCATCCCCGCCCGGATCACAGGGCCGAGAAGCCGCAACGCGGACGACGGCACATTGAAAGTGGATGGCCCCCTCAACGGCGCGGATGTGTCCGGCGAAGAGGTCGTGGAGATGATGGTGAATCTGCTGGTGCACATAGATGCAGACAACAACATTTCCATCCTGGGCGCCTACCCCCTGTATGAGGGGGAGGTCCAGACAGAGGCCAAAGGATTGATCCCCATTCAAAAGGGCGACAGGATCCAGCTTCTCTGCGACTATTACACTTATGAAGGAGCCTATGAAGCCAGCTACGAGCTGGGAAAGGCCTTCACCGTGGGTAACGGACTGACGGTGGACTATCGGAAACTGGACAACCGGGATATCAGCGTCTGCTGCCGCATTACCGATATCTACGGCAACGTCTACTGGACGCCTGCCTACATCTATTGATCGATATCATCCTGACACAAAAAGCCGCTCTGAAACAGAGCGGCTTTTTATATAAAATATTCTTGACAATATAGAAATTAATCTATACAATGTTCTATGAGTAAAGGAGAGCAGGGATATGAAGATCAAACCGCTGTTGCAGCCTTATGTGGCCGTCGCCGATATGCTGGCGAAAACCTTTGGGCAGGAGTGTGAGATCGTGCTCCACGATCTCGGCGTCCCGGAACACTCTGTGGTATACGTTGCCAACAACAGCGTCACCAGACGGCAGGTAGGGCAGAGCTTCGATCAGCTGGTGAAACAGGTGATCCTGTCCAATGATCTGAAGCAGGACTTTGTGGCCAACTACTTCTTTACCGCGCCAAACGGCAAACTGATACGCTCCTCCACGCTCCTGATCCGGGATGAGGTGGGCAAGCTGGCCGGAGCCATGTGCATCAATCTGGACACGACCCGTATCCAGTCACAGATGGATTATCTGCGCGGGTGGTTGCCTCCGGATAACAAAGCAGAGGATCACATTTCTGCGCATGCGCAGCCGGAGCATATCGCGGATATGGTAACAGGAATTATCAGCAGCATCATCGGCGAACAGCCTCCGGAGCAGATGACGCGGGAGGAACGGTTGGCGAAGGTACGCTTCATGGAAGAAAAGGGCATCTTTCTCATGAAAGGGAGCATAGAGCTGGCAGCGGCGCGGTTGGGCGTCAAAGAGGTCACGATATACAGCTATCTGGACGAATTAAGGAGGAGAAAGCAGTGAAATTGATCACGTTAGATACAAAGAAAAAGGGGCATTATTCACCCGGCGTGCTGGCGGGAAATATTCTGTATATCTCCGGACAGCTGCCCATGGACCCGGAAACGGGCAAACTGGTGGCGGGCGGCATCGAGGCGCAGACGAAAGCGGCTCTCGGCAATGTGGAGCGGGTGCTGACGGCGGCGGGCCTTGCTAAAACGGACGTGGCCATGTGCCGGGTATATATCCCCGACATGGCATACTGGGACACGGTGAACGACATCTACGCCGATTTCTTCGGCGAGCATAAGCCGGCCAGGGTCATCGTGCCCACCCGGGAGCTGCATCACGGGGCACTGGTGGAAATAGAAGCGATCGCAGAAAAGGAGATATAAATATGGAATACGTATGTGCTAAATGCGGAAAGCGGGAGAGCGTCACTACGAGGAAGCCCAAGTGCGACTGCGGCGGTCTTTGGAAGCTGGACTATACGCCGCCCAAGTTTGATCTGGACAAAATAGACAGGAATGAGTGGAGCATGTTCCGCTACCATCCCTTCATGGGCCTCTATGGAGACGCCTGGCGGGAGGTCTCCCTGGGCGAGGGCATGACGCCCATCGTGCGGCTCGATGAGAACGTGCTCCTGAAGATGGACTACTATATGCCTACCCTTTCCTTCAAGGACCGGGGCGCGGCGGTGGTGGTGGCTCACGCCAAGGCCATCGGGGTCGATAAGGTGGTCCAGGACAGCTCCGGCAATGCGGGCAACGCCGTGGCGGCCTATTGCGCCCGGGCGGGCATCGCCTGCGAGATATTTGTGAAGAACGGCACCAGCCCCAAAAAGATCGACATGATCCGGGCCCATGGGGCTATCTGCACCATTGTCCCCGGCAGTCGGGATCACTGCGCCGACGTGTGCCGGGAGAAGGTGGAGCGAGAGGGCGTCTATTACGCCAACCACGTCTACAACCCCTTCTTCTACGAGGGCACCAAGACCTATATCTACGAGGTGTATGAGCAGATGGGGCGCATCCCCCGAAATCTGGTGATCCCCGTGGGCAACGGCACCCTGTTCCTGGGGGCCATGAAGGCCCTGGAAGAGCTGGAAGCCGCAGGCTGCATCGACCGATTCCCTCAGGTCATAGCCCTCCAGAGCGAGCGCTGCGACCCGCTGCTCAAAGCTGCGGAGCTTGGTATGGATCAACCTGCTCAGGTCACACCCGCGTCGACCCTGGCCGAAGGTATTGCCATCGGCCAGCCCATGCGCGGCAGGGAAATCTTGGCCTATGCCCGGAAGCATGGCGTCCGCTTCGTCCACGCGCCGGAGGATAAGATTCTGGAGGCCCGGGCATTTTTGGCGGCAAAGGGGATCTATATCGAGCATACCACCGCCGCCAATTACGCGGCTTATCAGCGATACACGGAACTCTACGGTCCCACCCCCGACACCCTTATCACCATGTGCGGCGCGGGCCTCAAGTCCGATCATTGAAAAGGACAAGACGAAGGTGTTATAAAAAGGAAAAAAACAAAAAACTCCCTGGCAATTCAGGGAGGTTGTTCAGGGAGGCCAGAGGGTCGTTTTATTATGGATTTATGCCTTGCTCCCTGCTGTTTTAGCGTGGAGCAGGAAAAAGAGGACCATCAACGCTTCGCCGATCATGCCGATGAGGAAGATGAGGTCGATGTTGCCGGTGGCTGGGCCAAGAGCGGAAAAGGTGAACATGAACAGGCCGCTGAGGAACAGGAAGGGGCCCTTCTTCTGTATCATGAGCCAGATGCCGCCGAGGATCAAGGGGATCACCATAGCAACGGACAGGACGGACAGATAGCTGTCGGCCCATTTGGGCGTTGCATCGGAACCGGTGCAGCGGACGAAGCCCGCGAAGTCCACCATATCCAGCCTGGTCATAAGGCCCGCCGCAGCGCCCAGGGCCATGAGAAGGGCGGCTATACCCCAGAAAACCTTCATAGCTTTACCCTTAAAACCGAGAGCATAAACAGAGATCATCAACAGCAAGGGCATACAAACCCCATGGAACAGATACCGTCCCATGGAAAGCACCTTCAGCAGCCCGTCGGGCAGCCAGCGTCCCAGCAGGATGATAGCACCGTCGAACAGGAGACCGGCTGTAACAAGCGCCATGCACAGCACCATGGGTGTCCTTGCTCGTTGGTACTCTCGCAGGAGACAAACCAGCACCACAGCCTCGATAAACAGCAGTATGCCCACCACCAAGGGGCCGTTACCGATCAGAAAGTCGCGCATGTTTACACCTCGGAACAATCAGTATACCTGGATTGTAGCGAATGGAGCGGAGCGTGTCAAGCCATTGGCTTTTTTGTATTTATTGAGTGAAATGCCTTGACTTTTATCAATTGATTTGCTATGATAATCAAGCTTTGAAAAAGCGTGCCAAATTAGCTCAGTCGGTAGAGCAGCGCATTCGTAATGCGCAGGTCGTCAGTTCGAGTCTGACATTTGGCTCCATGGAAAAGGGTCTAAGGTTGGCCTTAGTCCCTTTTTTTCGGGGCGTAGCGCAGTTTGGT
>JAEEGL010128915.1_pt1 | contig 11970 bp, 9 predicted proteins | sample 9134231 | NCBI WGS metagenome assembly JAEEGL01 (sample SAMN16246548, study PRJNA631951) | gut metagenome | biome: gut microbiome; feature: rumen; material: fiber-attached | host: Bos | place: Iran: Karaj | collected 2018-10 | reverse complement strand
GCTAGCCTTCCCTTCGGCCAGGAGTTTCTCTTCCGCCGTCCTGGCGAGACGTTCCTGGTCTGCTCTGCGGCGAGCCTCTTCCTCGGCCCGTGGTTTTTCCTCCGCCTCCCTGGCGAGACGCTCCTGCTCGGCTCTGCGGCGAGCCTCTTCTTCGGCCCGACGTTTTTCCTCCGCCTCCCTGGCGAGACGGTCCTGCTCGGCTCTGCGGCGAGCCTCTTCTTCGGCCCGACGTTTTTCCTCCGCCTCTCTGGCGAGACGCTCCTGCTCTGCTCTGCGGCGAGCCTCTTCTTCGGCCAGGCGTTTTTCCTCCGCCTCCCTGGCGAGACGCTCCTGCTCCGCGTTTTTTCTATCCAGTTGGATTTGCTCTTCTTCTGTTTCTGTTCGTCCGCTTTCTTTCTCCGGCTTGAACCTTCCTTCTACTCCTCCCAACTCGTTTTTCAGAGCAGCGATTTCATCCTCAAGGCGTTTGCGTCCCTCAACCAAAGAGGAATGGATATTTAAGCCTCGTGAGACGATCAGTTGTATAGGTGATGGGCCCTGTTCATATTCTTTTACGTGATTTCTCCATTTCACAAGTGCTGCTGGAGAAGCAGAATGACCTGCATTCCTGCAGGCAGCAATCGTGGGTGCACAAATCAGCTTATGATAAAACGCGTCTAGGGAGTAATCGTTTTTCTTGATGTAGTATGAAGAACTAAGCTGAAGCTGCATCCCGAGAGGCATCGGGAAATCTTCAATTACAACAGAAACAAAAGGCTTGTTATTTGCAATCGCAAAGCTCACTTCGTTTCTGCAATTATGTGACTCTGCTGAAGCCTTTGATATAGCGGCGATGCAAACCGTAGCCTTGCAAAGATGGGTAGCGATTACTTCCGGCCAATCGTCGCCGGGGTGCATTCCGTCGTCGAACCAGACGCGAAATCCCTCGATCGACAGTCTTTCGATAATTTGATAAACCAGGGGCGCATCATCATGACAATAGCTGAAAAAGATGTATTCTTGGTTTCCCTCGTATGGAACGCTATAGCATTTCATCTGCAGCCCTCCCGATTATTCAATCATCAAAAGTTCATGCAGATTTGTTTTTTCAAAGTCTGCATAGATAGAGGGGGGGACATTGCACAGCGTTAAACTGCCCCTGTTCATGCTGTCCATCTTTTGCTGCACGTTCAGCAGGGCGAGTTGACAAGAGTTTGCAATATACTGGAGGTTTTTGCAGTCGACAACAATGTCTTTCCCGACCGTAGACAAGGCAATTAGTTCATCTTGAAAGTAGTGTTCTGTATCACTGCGGAGAGATCCTGAAACAGCAACACGAACAGTATTGCTTTCAATTGTCTCCTTGATGGTTACGATTACCTGCCCGTTATCACACAATGACCATGAGTCGTAAGAGTATTCTCTTTTTATGCTCATTTCACACCTCAATCTACAAGCTGCCGCACTGCAAGCTGATAAAACAATCCGTTTTGATCCATCAATGCAGAATAGGTTCCTTGTTCAACAATTTTCCCATCTTGGAGGACGATGATCCTGTCGCAGTTTTTAATTGTGCTTAGTCTGTGGGCAACAACGATTCTTGTTACATTCATTTTATCGAGGCTTTCACATACGGCAGCTTGCGTTACATTATCGAGCGCACTTGTGGCCTCATCGAATATCAAAATCGAAGGGTGCGCGATGATTGCTCTTGCAATCAGTATTCTTTGCTGCTGCCCGCCGGAAATGGTCCCCGAATTCTCGCTTAACACCGTGTGGACGCCCATCGGCATTTGTTCGATGTCGGTTTTCAATCCAACAGCTTCGATAACGGCTTGTACATCCTTTAGCGTAGCACCGGGAGCCGTTATGGTTATGTTTTCATAAATGCTTCCTGCTATTAGCTTGCCATTTTGAAGCACTACGCCAAGATTCTTTCTGACCTCTCTTTTATCCAGCTGTTTGAGGTTTTTGCCATCGAAGCAAACCTGCCCCTGGTCCGGTTCTTCAAAGCCCAACAACAGCTTCAATAAAGTAGATTTGCCGCAGCCGGAGGAACCGACGATCCCGATGTATTCACCCGGCGAGATTTTTAAATCTATTCCGTTCAGCACATAAGAGCCGTCTTTCTCATAAGAAAACTTGATGTTGCTTAGGGATACCTCTCCCCGAAGTTTCCCAGGGATTTCTTTCCCTTCATCGTCCTCTGGGGAAGTTTCTATGACAGGCCTGATGCGTTCGTATTGCGGCTTCATCTGGTATAGGCTCAAAATGCCGTCGATCAACCCTAACACAGCAGCGGAAAAAGAACCAAACGCTGAGTTGAAAGCCATGAAACTACCGGTTGAAATGTTGATTTTACTACGGACAATGATGAGGTAAAAAACCATTGAGAAGATTACGCTCACTGTACCAGAGAGGGCAAGATGATATGCTGCATAGCGATTCTTGGACATCTCAAAGGTCTGTTTTTCAGCAAAAGGAAGGAGATATTCATATGCAGCCCGATCTTCAACCCCTGCCATTCTGATTTTTTCTATACCGTTGAGGAATTGGTACAGTTTGGCGCTTGCTTCGCCTTTGACTTTTTCGATCCGCTTGTCATACTTTATCGTTGCTCTGCTGACGAAGAAAACAATGAATCCGTAGATTGCCAACATGAGGAGAGCCACCCAGGACAACTTCGTGGAATACTTGTACATCCTGTATAAGTAAAAGAAGGAAAAAACAGTCGCAAGCCCGGATACCAGAATGGCCGTAACGAAGGTGTTGGCTAAACCGGCAAAGTACTCCAACCTCTGTGCAAGGTCTGCACTTTCATGTGTACGGAAGAAGCTTTCGGGAAGATGAAAGATACGATAATACACTGCGTTCTGAAGATCATATCCAACATGACAGCTTATCCTGAACTCGGAAAGTTTTTTCACCATTCCGAAAAACAAGTTTCCGATCATGAATGTTGCAATGACTATGCATATTTGGATCAGCTGACCATAGTTTCCCAGCGGAATATACTCGTCGTAGATTTTTTGATTCAGAGTAGGCAGCAAGATCCCGATCAATGCACCGATGAGTCCAAGGATGAGTATGCAGGCAATGTCTGCTTTTCTGATACTTTTAGCGCCAAAAGCGATAAGATCCTTTGTGGTAAGCTTTTTTGCGGGAAGCGTTCTGCTTATTGCATAGGCTTCCGGAGAAATAGCTTCTGCAATTTGGGCAGTCAGCTTGCATTTTTCTCCGCTTTCACCGAAGTAAACGGTATAGCTGGTTTGGCCTCGCGGTATACAGGCTACAGGCTTCCCATCCATGCTGCAGATTAATGTCCCGCAGTCCTTTTTATACCAGTTTTGCTCCAAGACCACTTTTCGGCAGGCAAAGCGAGATGCTCTGGCAATGTTGGGAACCGAAACGTCGTCTCCACAGACGGAAGAAATCCTTGACGATTCAATCAATGGAATGGATGCTGCTCTGCATGCACAGGCAACCGTGCGATAGAGCGGATCATCTCCATCAATACGTTGCTCTCCAGAATCGAAGGCCTGCTTAATCACTCCGTATGATGCGATATCGACGCTTGGCTTAATCTTTTTGCCAAGCCCGATGTAAACATCGTCTTTCAGAGATTCGCCCTTGTAATACTCAATTATACTTTGCGAAAACCCCTCTTGCTGAAAGTTCTCCAGCCCTGCTGCTTTGGCGAATTTTCGATATAGAACACTGGTCGCTTTTTTGGGAAGGCGAATGAGATCAGCCTCGTCTTTGGGAACAAGGATAAACCGCCACTTCACATACTCTGAATCGCGAAAAGAGAAGGAAGGAATTAAGTGGCCTTGGTTAACTTCACATAACAGCAGACGACGATTGGGCTTTCCGTTCTTCAGAGGTGCTACGAAGACAAACACAGATCCGGTATCGACACGAAAAGCGTCCCCGGCTTCTTCTGTTATATAGTTGTCAGTTCCATATAGATGGATTCGTTCCTCTATAGTGTCCATACGTCACCTCGTCAAAGATTTTGAACGAAAGCTTTATAGTAGCCTTCTTCATCTTTTAGAGTTCTATGTGTGCCCCTTTGGACAATCTTCCCTCGACTCATGACGATAATTTGGTTGCAGTCCCGAATCGCGCTGAGTCTGTGGGCAACAATCACGCAGGTACAGCCTCGTCTTTTGATATTATCCAGGATTTGTTTCTCAACAATCGGATCAAGCGCGCTGGTTGCTTCATCCATAATGAGGATGGTTGGCTTTGTAGCCAAAGCTCTCGCTATTTCCAGCCGCTGTCTCTGGCCTCCGGAAACATTAGTTGCTCCCTCAGATAACAGATAATCATATCCGTCTTTCTGCTGCATAATAAAGTCGTGGATACAGGCATCTTTCGCGGCATCAACCATGTCTTCTTCCAGTATGGCGGGATTCCACATGGTAAGATTATCACGGATCGTTCCTGAAAAAAGGACGATATTTTGGCTGACGGTTGCGATGCTGGCATTCAACACCTCTGTGGGAACCTCTGTCATTTTCTTCCCGTCTACGAGTATTTCGCCAGTCCATGGCCGATACAAACCGCTGACCATTTTTGACACGGTAGACTTGCCGCAGCCTGACGCACCAACAAAAGCGATAGAATCACCACTGTTCAAATGAAAATGAAAGTCCTCAATAAGCGGCGGCTTAAGCGCGCTATAACCAAATGAAATGTTTTTCAGTTCAATTTCGCCGCTAAGCTTTTTTCGCGTGAACTCTGTTTGCTTTTTTTCAGTGTAACATTCATCTTGAGCATAGTTGTTGATATCTTCCACACGTTTCAAATCAGCTTTAAGCGTCTGAATCTTCTGGATGAAACCAACGAGCTGGTTCACGGGCTCGGAAAACGAATCAAAAAGGGAATTGAATGCAAGCAGCATGCCTAAAGTCATTTCGCCGTTTATCACGAGAATACCGCCTACCATCAGCAGCAGGGCATTGGTGATTTTTCCGGCAGCTTCAGGAATGGTGCCGGCAATTTGCTGATATCTGTTCAGCTCCTGCTCTAAGTTCGCCTGTTTTGCCTGGTAACCGAGTATTCTCGATGTGTATTCGGTTTCTGCGCCGGACGCTTTTATCGTATCTGTGATGTTCAGCCCGGCACAGACAGCTCCAAACAGCTTGCCTCCGCTTATCTGCAGCTTCATCGTTGCCCCTGAGATAACCTTGTTGCTGATGAAAACGGCAGCAAGGCATATCGCTATATCAACCATTCCGACCGCGGTCATGATCGGGCTATAGAATATGAGGACAACGAGATAGAAAGCTGCGACAAAAATGTTCAATACCGTTTCCGCCAAATCACCAGCGAGGAATTGATTGATATTTGTATTGCTCTCCATGCGCTCGACAAGATCCCCTGCATATCTCTGGTCAAAAAAACTGACAGGGAGCCTTAGCATGTGGCGAAGAAAACCATACCCCGAAACCAGGGTCATCTTTGAGCGAAGGCGCTGAAGCACCATACTGCGGTAGTATGTGAGGCCCATCTTTAACAGCACCAACGCTCCCATGAATACCAGGAGTTTGGTAATCCAGTCAGTGTATCCCCCAATCAAAATATCGTCCATGAAAATCTGGGACAATACAGGCAGAACAAGCCCCGGGAAAACAAGCAGAAGCCCTATGTACATCAATTTAATAAGGACGCCATACTGTCCTCTCAGCCTGGCTCTTACAAAAGAAATGGATGTACGTTTTTTCTTTTCTCTCTGGAAAGCTTCTGTGAGTTTGAATGTGAGGACTATGCCGGTAAAGCCTTCGTCCAACTCATCCAAAGTGAGGCGACGACGGCCTACTGCAGGGTCGTTTAAATATGCGTATTTCCCCTTGAATCCCTCAAACACAACGAAATGGTTGAAGTTCCAGTGAATAATACACGGCAGATCAATAGACCTTAATGCGTCGGGCTCCCGGCGATAACCATGGCATTCCAAACCGTATTTTTTTGCACAGCGCATGATGTTCGCTGCGTTGCATCCGTCCCTGGATACGCCTGTTTCAATGCGCATTTTCTCCAGAGGGATAAACTTGCCAAAGTAGCCAAAAACCATTGACAGAGAAGCAGCGCCACATTCGGTAGCCTCCATCTGAAAAATGGTTGGCGTCTTTACATAGCTTTTCAAGCTTTAGTCCCCCCAGATTTCTTTCAGCTTCGAGAACAGCTTGGTAATGGGCCGTACTTCCTCAACGACTACTTTGGCAAATACGAGCGAGCCGTTTGTGACATCAAGTTTGGCGCCTCTGTCGTTTGACCAGTAGTATCCGCTTGCGGTACTCAGATCAGGATACAACTCACATGTTACGGCAACTACAGCTCCGTCTGCCTGAAAAGTCGAGGCAAGATTGTTGTCGGTCCCTAAAACGTAAGACATTCCTCTGCTTGATGAAACATAGGAATCGATGTTGATCACACGAGCCAGCATGTGCCCATAGGTTTGGCTTTCAGCGGAGCTGAGAGAGACACTGACCTGCATTCCGCGCTCGATTTTCTTTGCGTCACTAAGCTTTACATAGCACACGATGACTTGTTCACTGTTTGAATTGGGAGAAACCCTGATAATCTCGTTGCCCTGGGTAATCGTATCTCCAGATTTTACAAGCACTTCGGTAACGGTTCCAACTTGATCGGAGTAAATCGTTCTTACGTCGCCGCTGCCAGTCTTATAGGAAGCAACAGGATCTCCGATTCGCAATGCTGAACCCGGATAAACAAGCACGGAGGTGACGGACCCGGACTCTGATGTATATACAGCATTGGTACTTACGGGAGACGCAACAATCCCCGTTGTTGTCACGGTTACCGGTATTGTTCCAATGATTGACCAAACAATGGTTACAACGAGTATCAGTGTGATCGCAGCCAGAGCGATCCATGACATTGTTGAGGTTACCGTCAGAGCCTTATCCAGCTGCTCTGGAGAAGAGATCCTTTCGAGTGCAGATTTTCTGTATAATTGGGCCATGATTATCCTCTCCAATCACATTCCGAATTGCATAGGGCTTCCTTCAGTTTTGCGACGGCTCTTGTCAGCATTACTCTGACGTTTCCTTGGGAAGTGTTTAGTGCAATCGCTATTTCGTCGAAGCCTTTCTCTTGAAAGAATCTCATGATTATGACTTGCTGCTGCTTTTCTGACAGCAGTTTTATCTGTTCGGCCAAGAAACTACGCAATTGCTCCAGATAGATAGTTCTTGCCATATCGACTTCATCGGTTATCAGCCATTCTTCAAAATCCGAGATATCAAAATGCTGTTTTCTGTCCCGATAGTAGGTTTTCAGCATACTCTTTGCCACTAAGAACAACCACGTGCTGATGGCGCTTTTCTGAGGATCGTAGCGATCATAATTTTTGTAGCAATACAGGAATACATCGCTGGTGAGATCTTCCGCTTCCTGATGATTCTCCGTTCGCTTCATGAAGTAGCGGAAGACATCAAAATAGTATCTTTCGTATACTTGCTCAAAAGGTATCGTATCCGCTTCACGCTTCTGAAAGGACGTACTTGTAGACTGACTAACCATATCGATACCTCAAAAAAATTTTTTTTAGATGGGTGTAACAAAAGGCCGTTTCTTGTTTATAATCAGGTGAAAGAATACCAGCGAAGGGAGTTCTCACTGCTATGGATTATGAAATGACTTCTATTCTTGAGATTATTGCCGAGATGGATTCTTTTTCAGAAATCAATGATGACTTGTCAGAATTAGTTGCTCGTTATGACGATGACGAGCTGGCGGAAGATGACTTGTGTCTTGTTTCTGCTGCGTATTCACCGCCGCCGTTCTCTGAGTTTCTGAAAAGGAACGATTGAAAAGCCCCAAGGCAATAAACACCTAAGGATTCATGGTTTTCATGGATCCTTTCTTTTTATTCGTTTTGCATGACAGTTGATGAACAGGTGATTTTGAAATCCTCAATGAACTCTTTGCTTAAGGATTCGCTGATTGGCACTACGATATCTGGCGGTACACGGGCGTCCTTCATTTGAAGCGCTTGAAGGAGTCTGGGGGTAAGAATTTTGACCGCGACCAGGTATTCTTTGGTGTTCGCGTTCATTGTGAAAACCATGATGAAATTAATGAACTGTGACCAACGCATAACGTAAGCGCCGTTTTCAATTCGCGATATTCGTTCTTTCGAAATACCGCAAAGACTTTCCAAATCGTCCTGCGTCAGTCCGGCGATTGCTCTTAATTGTCTCAGATGCTCGCCGAGAGTAACGCAGTATCCTGTTTTTTCTGCTTCGAAGAGACGAACCAGCATGGTTTTCTTCCCCCCTTCTTTCAGGCGAAATGGATCCGCTGTTCCAAAGCTCTGTTAGAGGCCCGAAAATGTACAAAATGGGCTGTAAGCATGATGCAAAAAACTTTGTGCCAGACTGTCACCATTCATTTTGACGGCTTTTTAATCGCTTTCGACAATTATTATACCACGTACACCTGCTTTTACAAGTGCCAAGCGTGAAAAGGCCCCCGCTTTTGAACCGGGAGACTCCGGATTCAAAAGAGAGGACCTTTTTGTTCTTCTCATGGCTTTTCACGACTTGTGAAAGAGTCTGATCTCATGCGGGCTTTCGTTTTTTGCCTTCCCGCAGTTTTTGGCACACCAAAATGCATCCCTTTGTGCCGTGAAAAACCGTTTAATGGAGCGCGGCCAGCGCCTCTTCATACTGCGGATCCAGGGGAACGTCGTTGCCCCAGCGGATCAGATTGAAGACCATCAGACTCTCTAAAGCCTTGCCCTTCGCGTCAAAGAAGGCCTGGTTGTCCACGGGGCATCCGCCGTACCACTTCCCGGCGTCCTCGGGATCGTATTCTCCGCTGCAGGAGGAGGCCCAGCCGGAGCCGAATTCCTCCCAGAGCTTCTGATTCGCCTCCCTGGAAGCGCCGCCCACGGAGATCCAGGCGCCCTCCCAGTAACAGACACCGATGCCGCCTGCGTCGACCACCGCCTGGGCGAGGTCCCGAATGCTGTCCGCTTGCCCCTGGAGAGCATAGGGATAGGGCTGCGCCACCTTGCTGCCGGCAGAGATCGTGTTGCCGGAAAAGTCGGAGTCCTCCACCGTCCATGCGTAGGAGGTCTCCATCACCATGACCTGCTTGCCGTAGGCCCGGCGGACCTCAGAGAGCACCTCGGTGAGGTTCTCCAGCGTGCCGTGCCAGCAGGGATAGTAGGAGGATCCGAAGACGTCGTAGTCCAGGCCGTTTTCCGCCAGCGCCTTTGCGTAGCTGGGATAGGCGCCGCTTTCAGGATTGGTAAAGTGCACCGCCACCAGAGCATCGGGATAGACCTCCCGGACCGCTTTTGAGCCTGCGGCCATCAAACGTGTCACAGCGGGCCAGCCCTTCTCGCCGCACATCGCGCCGTTGGTCTCGTTGCCCACCTGTACCATGCCAACATCCACACCGGCGCTTTTCAAGGTCTGCAGACTATCCAGCGTGTACTGCTCCAGCGCGGCAGCTTTGGTGTCCAGATCCATGTCTTTCCATGCCTTGGGGACCATCTGCTTGCCGGGGTCCGCCCAAAAGTCGGAGTAATGGAAGTCCACCAGCAGTTTCATACCGTATTTTGTCGCTCTGCGGCCGATCTCCAAAGCGGTATCAATGTTGCAGTTGCCGCCGCCGTAGCCGTGGCCCTCGGCGTCAAAGGGATCGTTCCAGACCCGGACGCGGATATAGTTTATGCCGTTTTCCGCGAGGATCTTGAACACATCGGTCTCCGTGCCGTCGAAGTCATAGTATTTGACCCCGCTTTGCTCCAGAGACGGCACCTGAGAGGCGTCCATGCCAAAAATAAAGTCCTCTGACAGGCTGTCCACAGGCTCCACCCGGAGGGAACAGCCGTCCAGCTTGCCCGTTGGCGCGACGATTTCCGCCTCGATGCTCGGCGCCGCGGCTTCTGCGGAGTCAAAAGCCGCCGCGCTGGGCTCCTGGGTCGTCACAGGCACAGCCGTCTGCTGTGCGCAGCCGACCAACAGCGCCATAAGCAGGACAAAGAGGATCGGTAAGGTGTAGCGAGTTCGCATAATATGGCCTTCCTTTTGCCGGATCGATGTTTGCCTCAAGTGTATCCTCATAAAGCTGTACTTTTTAAATCAAGATCCCCAAATGTTTTAAGCGGTTTTTCATAGCATTTTTCTCTTGAAGGATGCTTTTGAAGTTATACCTTCGGTACGGCAGTTCAAATCCTTCCCGCACGGAGAGGACAGCTTTTTTTCCTTGAACAACCGGCCGCGGGAAAGCCCGCAGAGCCTTGATGAGATCATATCACAACTCATGCTGCGTTTCAATCTTGCAGGCAAAGCAGTTCTCTCGATATATCACGATCAGAGACAGCACACAAGAAAAGCACGGTAATTCTATCAGAATTACCGTGCTTTTATGGACAGAGCGTGAATAACGGACCTGAGGGCCCACATTTGAAAACGCTGCAAAACCTATGTATTTGGCGGCCGACGCGCGGGTTTCTCCTATAAAAAGTGAAGGAGAAAGCGTTATGACCAACTTTATCGAGGAGCTCTTTGGGGAAGCCCTCTTCGTCCACTGAGCAGATGAAAGCGACCTTCTGTTTCCTGACAAATTCCTCCAGCCGTTGCTGATCCATAGCTTCCCCCCATTTGTCCCGATCTGCCGGGATGATGATACGATGCTCCGTCGCGGCCTTCCGATCCGGAGCTTCACGCTCCGAGATCGATCCACAGCGCGGGACGGATCCCGCCGGTGTTGCGGCTGACGTAGCTGCCGTATTCATAGACGGTGCCGGCGCGGTTGACGTCTGCGGCGTAGCAGGGATCGTTGCCGGGGGATCGCAGCCACCACCAGCAGGTGGGTATGCCGTCCAGGGTGCAGGTCCTGCTCCTGTAGACGCCCTGTGCGATGGCGTACTCCGTGGGAATGCATTTTCTCGCTTCATCGGAGGGGAAATATCGGTTTGCCTCCGGAATACTCAAAAGGAACACTTTGTCCGTCGTATCGTTTCCGGGAGACGTACCATAGGAGGGATTTTCGTCCGCCGCGACAGTCGTGCTCCTGATGCGAGCCTGCTCTTCCGGCCGGAACGCCGTGTTCAGGAAGCTTCCGTTCAGCCAGGAACGCAGAGCGCTGCTTTCCCAAGTCACACTTGTATAGGAGGAAATGTACTGCTGGCAATCCAGCGCGTATTTGCTGATCAAAAGCAGTGACGTTCCGTCTTTCTCAAGGACGATCCACTCGATATCTTCTTTGCCGCTGGAGGGCTTGTTGTCCTGCTCGTAAGCGCCGAACGGGTAGATATCTCCGACATGGATGCTCCTGACCAAAGCTTCCGTTTCCTCGGCGGCCTTCTTCCCGATACGGCATTTCTCCAGCATCGCTTCGCTGTCCTGATAGCCGTTCAGCGCGGTAAATGCCGCAATGGCCTCGTCATACCGTCCCGCGTCGTAAAGATCGACTGCGGCCTTGTATCGACTGTCCGGGATGAGGACCCCGGTGACCGCGAAATACACAGCCACCGTGAGGACCGCGGCCAAAAAGATCCAAAGAGCGATCCGGACCCGCTTTTTGCCCTTCCACTCGGCGCCTTCCGGGGCGGCGTCGCTTTCGCGCTGCTTTCTGTTTCTGATTGCCATAGTCCCTCTCCCTCTTTGCTGTTTTGCTACAGGTTCAGTATACCATGCGCCGTCGATGAGAGCAAGCTGTAATGTAGATTACACAAATGACGAAGATTGGCCCAAGATCAGAAAAAACCATGTGAAGATGCTAAAGGAACTGGCTGAATTCATCTATTATCCATATGAACAGGAAATCAAGAACCTCCCAATTTGACATGCGGATGGATCGTAGTAATATAGTTTTAAACGAGGACGGAACCAAGTCCAGAAAGAGCACACATTATTCTTCTAAAGCAGAAGGGAGAAATAGATGATGTTCTGGAGACTAGGAGGAAGCGACATGGAATATGTCATTAATCTGATTCTGATATTC
>JAEEGL016508135.1_pt1 | contig 11971 bp, 10 predicted proteins | sample 9134231 | NCBI WGS metagenome assembly JAEEGL01 (sample SAMN16246548, study PRJNA631951) | gut metagenome | biome: gut microbiome; feature: rumen; material: fiber-attached | host: Bos | place: Iran: Karaj | collected 2018-10 | reverse complement strand
TGACCTATTTGTATTAAGCATAACAGACTAAGCCGGGTTTGTCAATCCTGTTATGCTTTATTAGTTAACGAAATAGGCCGCGTTTTTTGGTGCGCGCAAATTCTTCGATGATTTCGCGCTGCTTTTTACTAAGATTGCGTGGAATTTCGACATTAATTGTGACAAGAGGCGGGCGACGCTGATCAGTACCTAGACGTGGGGCACCGTGACCAGATAGCTTAAAGTTCGTGCCTGGCTGAGTTCCAGCCGGAATCTTCATAGTAATCTTGCCATCAACAGTCTCAACTTCGACTTCGGTACCAAGAACAGCATCAACCATTGAAATAGTTACATCAGACAAGATAAGCTCGCCTTCGCGAGTAAGGGTCTTATGTGCGCGAACGCGCACCTCAACATAGAGATCACCACGCTGACCGTCGGCATTTGGCGCCTCGCCACCCTTTCCAGCAAGACGGATCGATTGACCATCATAGATACCAGCAGGAATCTTAAGCTTAATCTGCTCACCCTCGACCGAAATGGTCTTGGTCGCGCCAAAAATCGCCTCTTCAAAATCGATTGTAATACTAGTACGAAAATCACGACCTCGGCGCGCCGCACGGAAACCGCCGCCACCAAACATAGCATTAATAATATCTTCGAAACCGCCACCACCGAAGTCAAAGTTAAACGACTGGCCATTGAAGCCTCCGCCACCAAACGGATTACCGCCCCCATCACCACCAACGCCGGCGTGGCCGAATTGATCGTAGCGACTACGCTTAGTTTTATCACTCAATACCGAATAAGCCTCATTGATCTCTTTGAATTTTTCTTCAGCTTCTTTGTTGCCAGGGTTTTTGTCTGGATGGTATTTTACGGCGAGCTTACGAAAAGCCTTCTTAATCTCGTCATCAGATGCGCCTTTTTGGACGCCAAGAACTTCATAGTAGTCACGTTTACTCATACCTTCAGAGTATAACACTTAGCACTCTACTAGGCAAGAGTGCTAATTCATCAACACGATGCCCGTTACGATAAACACCGCAGAGATTAGATATAGCATGGCAGCTTTTTTGGTCATGCGTTTGCCATGGATAAACTTCGGAAAAATTCGACCGAGAATAATCGTAAAGAAGAGCGACACGAATAGGCTCGAGACTTTGCCGACAGCCGTCATCATCGCGACCACTGGTACGATAAGTAGGCCATATTTATATAGTAGTTCTGCTAGCATAAAGAATAGATTATCTAGAAGTAGGGCCAAGGAATTACGGCCATGTCTCTTGCCGATCATGAACGCCGAACGAAATGCGCGGCGCCAGGATGGAAAACAGATCGTTAATACAACAACTGCGAGGGCTGAACCAATTTCGAAGAAGAATAACGATTGTCCGAGAAGTGTTAAGTTTGACGTAAAACCTTTAATATAAAACGCAAAGACCACATCTGATAGAATCGAGAAAAATGATGCCACAATAGTGAGTGCAGCGACTTTAACGTTTGGTGATTGGCGTTCTTTTTTGCTCATGCCTCCAAAAGCCACGATAGCCGCGGCGAGCATAATGAATAGCAGGCCAAAACCCTGCATAGTCGTAACCGATTCGCCAAGTATAACAACGCCGAGAGCAAGCGATATTAATGGCGATAATTGCCCGAAGATATTAACATCGGCAGCGTCGCCAGCTTGGAGTGCACGAAAATACATAACTGAGCCAACAATATTGATAGCGCCCGCAAGAATTAGTCCAAACGCATTAGCAACTGGCAATATAAAGACGGCGCGCCCAAGGATTGCAAGAAGAAGCAACATGGTTAGCAAAAAACATGGCATGCGACCAATGATTAATGCGCCGGCGCGCTTCTTTGGCATGGCCAAATCGGCGAGATAATTCTCAATATAGCCGCCAGAAGTATAGAAGAATTGCGCCAAAACTGGGAAGATTGCCCACAACATATATATATTATAGCATTCGCTATGAATCCAGCTTGCGCTGGGAGACGGCAAGCGACGAGTTGTCGCCAGTAAAATCGTCTTTGATTTCGCGATTGAATAAAATCGCAATTAAAGTGTTCAGCTCCGCGTAGCCGACAAGTTGTTCTTTCTCGTCAATTATCAATACGTAGTCGGTGTGATTGCGCAAAAATACTGCCAGTAGTTGCTCAAGCGTATAGTCCGTGCGCGCAAATGCGACATTATTCTCCATTAATTTCGTTACTGGTTGGTCTTTTGTAATATGAAGAAGATCAATGTTATCCGTGCGAATTAAGCCACAGACTTTTTTGGATTTGTTAAGGACTGGAAAAATTGTCTCGCCGGTTTTATATAATTTATCGAGCTTAACTGGACCGAGAAAATCGCTATCATTTAGAAATACAATATCCTCACGCGGCATCGTAATGAGGATAGCTTTACGCTTATCGAAGGACATAGCGCCAGAAATGAGATTGCGTTTGCGCGGGCTCAATATATCTTTGCTAGTGCGGCGAAAAGCTTGTATAAGCTCCTTTTCATCGCGTGGAGTATAATTCTGATGTTCATCCTCGACGGCTTTTTCGAGCTTGGCGGCGAATTGCTTGCGTTCTTTTTCTTTAATTTTTTCATTAACCGCAATCGGCTTGTCGCGATATTTATCGAAACGAAAGTCCAGTGCATGCACTAGTTTGGCCATTAGTCGATGAAAGAGTGACTTTTTTGGCTTCATATTTTTAGTATATCACTCCTCATCGAGCAGTTTTAGTGTCGCGCCGATTAGCTCCGGCAAAACCGCATCGTACTCTTCATAAATGCGAAAACCAGCCGCATACGGATGCCCACCGCCACCAAAGAATCCAGCAAGCTGATCGGAGATTGGTTTACTGCTACGGATTTTGCCAGTTAGTTTGCCGTCTGGGTAAGTCTTAATTGCGACCGCTACCTCGACACCCTCAACGAGGCGCAGCTCTTCGAGAATTAATACATTCGGATTATATTCATCGGAATATTCTTGAATATCTTCAAAAGGTATTAATACTGTCGCGAGACGTCCGTCGAGATGATATTCGACGCGCTTGATAAGATCGGCCTTATAGTCGAGAATGCGTGGCGATTTCTTCGAGAATTCACGGCGACGCTCTTCCATTTCGGCGACATTAGCACCATCATCGATAAGTGTTGCGGCGGCACGGTAATCGTCGGATGACGTTGATGGTGAAGTAAGACCGAGCGTATCAGCAAGAATTCCATAGAAAAGATGTTCGGAACATTGCGCATTAATAGCAATCTTTTGCTCGGTGAAGATTTTGAATAAAAGCGCGCAGCAGCTCGAAGTCGTTTCAATAATACCTTCGTATTCGAAGTCTAAATCTGCTTCAGACTCGTGGTGATCGATAACAAGGATTGGTGCCGAATAGAGCGAATTACGAATAACCGGATCATCGAGCAACTTACTTAGTAGCACTTTGCTTGCCGTGTCTACAATAATATAACCGTCAGCTTTGTAATCAAAATCATTCGTAACACGATCCCAGCCCGCAAAATATCGCATATATTTCGGAATATCGACTGGACAATATAGATTAATCTCGCGGTCGCCAAGCGCCTCTTCGAGCGCGAGTGCGGAACCGAGCGAATCGCCGTCAGGATTTTCGGCCTGGATGATACAAATACGTTTTTTATCTTTTATGAAATCACTAAACTTATCGTACATTAAGATAATTTTAGCATATTAATATATATAGATACTGCTACTACCGATGCTGCGCAACATGCCATAAAGCGATTCACCGAAATAAGTGCGATAGAGCATCTCGTTGATGGTCGAGAAAGTATATTTCTCACCCCATTGCTTACCGAAACAGAATTCATCTGTCGACATAAATGATACTTTCTTTACAACATAACGACTATTATTATAGTCAAATTGTACCTCTCGCCCACGCAAGAGATATTCTCGTAGACTGCTCTCGCTCATTACACCTCACACTTTTAATTTCAATAATTATACCACGTCGTTAAAGTCGTCGTAGCACTTTACGCCCTCTTTTTTGCAAGCGCCCTCAGGATCAGTTGGTAAGAGCGATGGAAAATAGTATTCGCCATCATTATTTGCCTCAAATGAATACTTCTTCTTCGTGTCATAGCGATAGGCATAGCCCTGTCCGTCATCAGTAATAGCAAAGAGCAAAACTATACCTTCTTTAATTTCATCGAGACCATCAGGCGCGGCATTCGGCTCAGAAATTTGCGGCGTCACATTAACTACGAAGATTTTTTCGGTTTTGATCGATTGGCTATCTTTGATACCGAGTAGCGCAATGGCACCAGTTTTATCAATATTGAGTTCAGCGAGCGCTTCTTTACCACCAATAATACTGACGCTACCAAAGTAGAAATTATGCTCATAGTCATTGCAATTAACGAGCCAATAGAATCTTTCGTCTGGCGTAATCGCAAAGCACTGCTCATTTTTCTTGCTATTGTCTTTAAGGAGCCAAACATTATACATATCGCTAATAATTGCTCTACCGTCAGAATCCGGCTCATCATCAGGCTGTTGATTTGTACCGCCCTGCTCCGTTGCGGCTTTCGGGTCAGGCTGCGGGCGAGTGAGCAGAATTATAATAATTATTATTGCAGCAACGAGAAGCATGGATAGTAAAATAATTACAATAATGAGCGGGGTTCTCGATTTCTGATTACTATTATTCTGAGCAACAATTGGCGCGTCGAATTGACTATCTGGCTGCATTAAAAATACTCCTTATGCTTAGCTTTTTATTATTGTATCATAAGATATGATATAATTGTTTGGTACGAAGGGGCGTAGCTCAGTTGGTAGAGCACTGGTCTCCAAAACCAGGTGTCGCGAGTTCGAGTCTTGCCGCCCCTGCCAAATTCTAACGAACGTAAGTTCGTTATTTTTTGTATAGCGAGACACTATAAACGTCGCCATCAAGTAGAGTCAGATCTACGGCATATTTATCATCGGCATAGGTCAAATATTTGTAATTATTAAAATTTTTAATCGTAGTCTGACCAAAGTAGAGCGCGAAGTCTGATGCGGTATAAAGCGGATAATCACGATAATCTATCGAAACATCGGCGATCGTCTTCTCTGGTGTAGCATAGAAACCAAGTCGGTCAATTTTGTCGTCACCGTCTACTGAGATAGAAATGTTTTTCCAGACATAGTCATAGTTCGCATCGATAACCTGATTCAATTTTTTATCATCAGATAACTCGTCGCCAATTGAAAGACCTTCGAAATGAATTTTCGAATAATCGCGTTCAGCCGCGAGCGCAGCATTGAATGGGTGGGTCTGATTATAAATAACGACAATATCTAATACGACAAGAAGCACTAGGAGAAATAACGCAGCAATCCAAATCGTAAACATCTTACGACGGTGCGCAGCTTCAGAGCGACGAATTTTCTTTTTGGCCATGACCTTCCCTTTTTTCTTATGGTTATTGTAACACATCTCGCGACGTGCACTATGTTTGACTTTTTATGTAATGTGTGATATAATTATCTTATTGTCCTTTCTTGCCATGGATCGGATAATACCTCCAATGGGGCGAATAACTAGTGATTTACCTTCCTTTCATTGAGAAATATAGAAAAAGTACTTTATGAGGAGCCGCTAGTCCCTCGCATTTGATGCAAGTTCGCCCCTTCTGCCCAGCACATATCGCGCTGGGCTTTTTTCTTGCATTTTTGCTAAAAATAGTATATAATGTCGCCTGTATGGTGTTTTTATCCATATCTGAATCTTTAAAAAGGTTGGCGGCACGTTACCGGTAGCGGACATATGAGCGACGAGCCATAATAGAGTACTAATATTTTTCCGGTGAAGTGTTCTAATGATAAGTAATGAGATTCGACGCCGTATAGTAGGCACTGGATAACCTCTACCGCCAGCTTTAACAACAACTTCATGAGCGTAATACCTCACGCTCTACAGCCCGCCAATGTTTGACGGGCATTTTTCATTGCTTTTTAGACAGGCTTTCCTTATACTATTCTTATTGCCTTTTTGGGGGCTCTCACGAAAGAACTCAATGTTTAGATTATTTAGAAATTTTCGAAAGATTGATGTTTTGCTGCTAGTTAGCGGCGTACTTTTGGTTGCGACAATGGTCTGGCTTGAACTTAAGATGCCGGAATATATGTCCGAAATCACGCGGCTCGTACAGACACCGGGTAGCGCCATGGAAGACATATTGAAAAACGGTTTTTGGATGCTGCTCTGCGCATTAGGAGGCTTCGCGGCGGCTGTAATTGGCAATTTCTGTTTTGCAACAGCAAGCGCAAGCTTATCCATGAATACGCGAAAACGCCTATTTCGTAAAATCGAAGCGCTCGACATGCATGAAATTCGCCGTTTTTCGACAAGCAGTTTAATTACGCGTTCGACGAATGATATTACACAGGTACAAATGTTTATTGCGATGGGCGCGCAAATACTCGTACGCGCACCAATTACAGCAATTTGGGCGATTGTAAAAATCGCCGACAAGAACTGGCAGTGGAGTCTTGCAACCGGTATCGCGGTGGCCATATCGCTTAGCATAATGATAATTATCACGACGATTGTAATTCCGCGTTTTAAGATTATCCAGAAGCTCATCGATCGCGTCAACGGCGTCACGCGCGAGAACCTGACCGGCATCCGCGTAGTGCGCGCATTCAATGCCGAGAAGTATCAAGAGAAAAAATTCGACAAAACGAATGATGAATTAACACGCACACAGCTCTTCAACGAGCGTATGCTATCAATTATCTCGCCATCAATGTATTTAATTATGCACGGCATTACGCTCGCGATATATATAATTGGCGCATATTTAATATGCAATGTCGCAATCGGTGAACGACTTGAGATTTTTAGCGACATGGTCGTCTTCTCGACTTATGCCATGCATGTAATTATTAGCTTCTTGATGGTCGCGATGATTCTGATGATTTTGCCACGCGCGCAAGTCTCGGCTGGTCGTATTAATGAAGTTCTAAAAACAAAAATTAATATCAAAGATGGCAAATTCGACGACGAAACTGCTGAGCGCGGAACGGTCGAGTTTCGCAATGTTTCATTTAAATACCCAGACGCAGACGAATACCTACTGAAAGACATTTCGTTCCGCGCAAATGAAGGCGAGACGGTGGCGTTTATTGGCTCAACCGGATCGGGTAAGTCGACACTTATTAATCTCATTCCACGTTTTTATGATGCGACCGATGGCGAAGTATTCGTCGACGGCGTCAATGTGCGCGATTATAAGCAGAGCGCACTACATAACCGCATCGGTTACGTTTCGCAAAAAGCCATCATCTTTAATGGCAGCGTTGCGGATAATGTCGCATACGGCGATAATGGCAAGGGCAAAAAATCCGACAAAACAATTCGCGCGGCTATCAAAACTGCACAGGCAAAATCATTCGTCGAGAAGCTCGATAAACAATACAATGCTCATATTGCTCAGGGTGGCACGAATATTTCGGGCGGACAAAAGCAGCGCCTCGCGATTGCACGTGCAATCGCGCGCGATCCAGAGATTTTTATTTTCGATGATAGTTTTTCGGCGCTAGATTACAAGACCGACGCAGCACTCAGGCAAGCACTCAAACAACGCACCAAAAATGCAACTAGTCTCATCGTCGCACAGCGTATCGGCACAATTATGCATGCTGACAGAATCGTCGTGCTCGACAAAGGCAAATGTGTCGGTATTGGTACACACAAAGAATTGCTTAAAAATTGTGATATTTATCAGCAGATTGCATATTCGCAGCTAACAAAGGAGGAGCTCAATGTTTAATGGCGGCGGGAAACGAGACGAAGCTCCAGGCAAGTCAAAAAACTTTGGCAAAGCCATTGGTCGATTATTCCGAGAACTTCGTGGCGCAAAAGTATTTGCGATTATCGCAATTATCTGCGCGGCGGCAGGGTCTGTGCTCACGATTGTCTCGCCAAACAAATTGGCAGACTTAACCAACATCATCGTTGACGGATTGGCGCCCGGCAAAAACATCGACATCGATGCGGTATGGGGAATAGCGGCATTTATTATCGTACTTTACATCTGCTCGGCACTTCTCGAACTTGCCGAGGGCTTGATTATGGCACAAGTCTCAAATGGCTTCGCAAGGTCGCTCCGCCATCGTATATCGCAAAAAATTAATCGCCTGCCGCTCAAATTCTTTGACAAAAACCGCACTGGCGACATCCTCTCGCGCGTCACGAACGATGTCGATACGGTCGCGCAGAGTCTAGATAATTCTCTCTCGACAATCGTTAGTGAAGCCGCCTTAATGCTCGGCGTCATTATCATGATGTTTGTCACGAACTGGATGATGGCGCTTGTTGCAGTCGGAGCGAGCCTAGTTGGCTTCTTTGGCATGGGGCTAATTCTTAGCAAATCGCAGAAATATTTTGAAATGCGCCAAAAAGAACTCGGTAAACTAAATGCGCATATCGAAGAGGTTTATTCTGGCCTCGATATTATCAAAGCTTACAATGGCGAAAGCGAAAGTAATCGCAAATTTGATCGCCTAAACCGTAAGGTTTATATCGCAAATCAGCGCAGCCAATTCTTGTCTGGCCTAATGCCGCCAATTATGGGTTTTATTGGCAACTTTGGCTACGTTGCGGTATGTATTGCCGGCGCGCTACTAACGTCAAACAATGTGATTAGTTTTGGCGTAATCGTGGCATTCATTAGCTACGTCCGCCTGTTCACTTCTCCACTTTCGCGCATCGCGCAATCGATGACGAGTTTACAGTCGGCAGCCGCCGCGAGCGAGCGCGTATTTGATTTTCTCGACGCCGAAGAAATGCCAATTGAACATGAAAACCGTTTCGACAAAGACGCAGTGCGCGGCGATATTGAATTTGACCATGTTAAATTTGGCTACGACGAAAAGTTGATTATTAAAGATTTTACGGCGAGTGTAAAAGCTGGTCAAAAAATCGCCATTGTTGGACCGACTGGAGCTGGCAAAACGACAGTCGTTAATCTTCTAATGAAGTTTTACGAGATTAATTCTGGCGATATTCGCATCGACGAAACCTCAATTCACCATATTACGCGCGAAGATATTCATTCGCTCTACACGATGGTCCTACAGGACACCTGGTTATTTGCTGGGACGATTCGCGACAATATCGTCTATAGCCGGCACGGTATAAGCGATAAAGAAGTTATGAAGATATGTAAGACCGTTGGGCTTGACCATTTTATTAAGACTTTACCGAATGGACTCAATACCGACATTAGCGAGAATGACGCGATTTCGGCTGGACAAAAACAGCTACTCACTATCGCGCGCGGCATGGTTGAAGATGCGCCATTTCTAATACTCGATGAAGCAACTTCGAACGTCGATACGCGCACCGAGGAACTTGTGCAAGATGCTATGGATAAGCTCATGGAGGGCCGCACTTCATTTATTATCGCCCACCGATTGTCGACCATTAAAAACGCAGATTTAATTCTCGTAATGAATGAAGGAAATATCATCGAAACCGGAACACACAAGCAGCTCATGAAGCAAAATGGCTTCTACGCCGATCTCTACAATTCGCAATTTCAGCTATAAAACGCCTCGCTTCGGAAGATTTTAGCGTTTTAAAAACTATAAAAATCATTGCGCTAGTGCTATAATTAAACTTGTAGATGAAAATTTTGATGCTAGGATGGGAACTCCCTCCGCACAACAGTGGTGGCCTCGGAGTAGCCTGCTTGAATCTGTCCAAGTCCCTAGCCAAATTGGGTGCGGACATTGATTTTGTTGTCCCTTATGAAGCCGAGCATCATCTCGATTATATGAACGTTTTATCTGCGATGAATATCGATCCGCTTATCCGTTACGGTGGTGCATACGAATCGAAGGAAGTCGAAGTAAAGAAATTCCATAAAGCCGATACGAAGCAAATGCTTTCGATTCGCGACATCCAGAAAAACTATTGCGATTTTGTCGAGAAATATCTAATGGAGTATAAGCCAGACGTTGTCCACGCACACGATTGGCTAACTTATGAGGCCGGAATCCTAGCAAAGAAAAACTACGGTATTCCGCTAGTTGCACACGTGCATGCGACCGAATTTGACCGCGGTGGCGAAAATGGCGGCAATCCGCTAATTCGCCAAATCGAATACGAAGGTCTCGTCTGGGCGGATAAGATTATTGCAGTTAGCCAAGCAACCAAGAACATGATTATCAAACATTACGGCATCCCAGCTAGCAAGATTGACGTTGCCTACAATGGTTGGACTAGTCCGGAAGATGATTATCGCTATGATGGCTCGAGCTATCAATATCTCGAAAATCTCAAGAAAAAAGGTTACACAATCGTCTCTACTGTTGGTCGCTTTACTCTGCAGAAAGGCCTGTTCCACCTGATGCGTGCGGCGGCGAGAGCAATCGAAATTCATCCAAAGATGGTCTTCTTATTTGCCGGCGACGGTGAACAAAAGGAACAGCTCATGCGTATGAGCGCCGATCTTGGCATTTCGCAGAATGTTATCTTTACTGGCTTTATCCGCGGTAAACAATTACGCGATATTTACAGCATCTCAGATGTCTTCGTAATGTCATCTGTATCGGAACCATTCGGTCTTACTGCGCTCGAAGCAGCACATCACGGCAATGCTCTAATCGTCACGAAACAATCCGGTGTCGGCGAAGTATTGCATTCGATTCTCCGTTACGATTTCTGGGACGAAGACAAACTTGCTGGTGCACTAGTCAATATCGCCGAGAGCCCTGCTCTTGTGGATTCCTTACGCGATGGCATCAAACGCGAATACGCGCGCATCTCTTGGGATGATGTTGCGAAAAAATGCGTAGAAGTGTATGATGAAGTAAGGAAACATAAGAGAAATATGTTCTAAAGGCGAGGTAATACATTTCAATGCGTTCAATAGTCCTATATTTGCATATGCATCAGCCATGGCGGCTTAAGCACTACAGCATTTTTTCGGTTGACCATGACCACGATTATTGGACAGAAAAAGATTGGTATGCCGGAACAAACAATGAACGCATCTTCAAGAAAGTTGCCGATAAGTCCTATCGCCCGATGCTTTCGATGCTCGAAAAATGCATCAATACCTATGCTGGATTTAAATTTTCGCTTTCGATTACAGGCACTTGGCTAGATCAGGCCGAAAAATGGGCACCAGACACAATTGAGACGCTTAAGCGGCTTGTAAAATCTGGTCGCGTCGAAATTGTTGCGGAAACGTATTACCATTCACTAGCATTCTTCTACGACCGCGAGGAATTTGAAGCACAGGTCGAGCTACATCAGAAACGTATTAAAGAGCTATTCGGCGTTCGCTCGAGCGTCTACCGTAATACGGAATTGTCTTATAATAATGAGCTTGCCCATTGGGCTGACGAATATGGCTTTAAGGGCATCCTCGCAGAGGGTTGGGACAAAATCCTTGAGTGGCGTAGTCCAAATTTTGTCTACCGCCCAGAAGGTTGCAAAAACATCAAATTGCTCATGAAGAATTATCGCCTGTCTGATGATATCGCATTCCGCTTCTCGGATAAGCATTGGAAAGAATGGCCACTCACTGTTGATAAATACATTCAATGGCTCGAAGCGGCAACTCTACGCGGTCCGCTAATTAATCTATTTATGGACTTCGAGACTTTTGGCGAAAATATTTGGGAAGATACGGGTATATTTAATTTCTTCGAACACCTAGTGAAGCGCTGGGATGCTGACAAGGACAATAACTTCCTAACCGCCTCAGAAGCTTGCGATAGCGCAGAGCCATCAGCGGAGATTTCGATGCCTTGGACGGTGACTTGGGCGGATACCGAACGCGACCTTTCGGCATGGCTCGGTAATTCTATGCAGCACGAAGCGCTTAAAGCAGTCTATGGAATCAAGCAAGACGTCCTTGCTTCTGGTGATGCAGGGCTAATCGAAGATTGGCGTCGCTTACAGACATCAGATCATCCATACTATATGTGTACAAAGTACTTCAATGACG
>JAEEGL016185331.1_pt1 | contig 11971 bp, 7 predicted proteins | sample 9134231 | NCBI WGS metagenome assembly JAEEGL01 (sample SAMN16246548, study PRJNA631951) | gut metagenome | biome: gut microbiome; feature: rumen; material: fiber-attached | host: Bos | place: Iran: Karaj | collected 2018-10 | reverse complement strand
GAGTTCATGGGATTGTCAAAGCCGATGGTGCGGCCGCCGAGCTTGAGCATCGCGGTCTGAAAGGACATTTGCGTGCGCGTGCTCGGCTCATAAAAGAGCGTCGCCAAAATCTTTCCGTCGCAGGCGTGGCGGTAGTCGGCAGGACTCTGCATGATTTTGCGTGCCTTGCGGATCAGCTTGTCGATCTGTGTCACACTCAGCGCTTCGAGGTCGATCAAATTCTTGTTTAACATATTTTCACTACTTTCGCTATTTTCTTAATTGTATCAAATTCTGTATGAAATTTATTTCGAAAAAAGAAAATAATTAAAATAAACCGACAAATTTTTTCAATAAAAAAGGCAATACCGCATCGTTTCACCGAAGGCGGTATTGCCAAAAAATCTGACCGTGTGCAAAGGGCCCTCACAGCTTAAAATCCTCCGCCGTGAAGCTGCCGCTCAGCGAGACCGACGCCGGCACGCGCTGCAGCGGATCGTAGGAGAACGACCGGCACTTTCCGTCCCGGATCGCCTTGCCCTTGGTGCAGACAGGCGTGCTGCCTGTCAGGTCGGCGTGCTCGCAGTAGGAGCAGTCGGTTGCGATATTTTTTCCAAAAAGCTTGTATTTCATGCAATCACCTCGTATAATATTACTATAACACATTTTGACGCGTCTTTCAATCATTTTTTTACGGAGTGAGCAGCTATGACACAATTTCAGTCAGCGACCATGCGTCTGCACAACGCAGACACGGTACCCTACTTGACTTATCGTTCTTTTGAAGAAATAAACTTTATTCGCCACGCCTTTTCCACCCGGTTGGGCGGTGTGTCCGAGGGCGAGTTTTCGACCATGAATCTGGCGTTCAACCGCGGAGACGATCCGGCGCGCGTCACCGAGAACTACCGCCGTTTTTGCCAAAGCGCCGGCTTTGCTTTTGACAGTCTGGTCGCCTCGGCACAGGATCACCACACCTTTGTCCGCGCGGTCACGGCAGCCGAGAAGGGCATCGGCATCACCAAGCCGCGCGATCTGGAGAGCGTGGACGCGCTGATCACCAACGAGCCGGGCGTGACGCTGGTGACCTACTACGCCGACTGCACGCCGCTCTTTTTTGTCGATACAGAGAACCGCGCCGTCGGCTTGGCACACGCGGGCTGGCGCGGCACCGTGGGCAGGATCGGTCAAAAAGTCGTGGAGAAGATGACCGCGCTCTACGGCACCGATCCGGCGCATATCCGCGCGGCGGTGGGACCCGCGATCTCGGTCTGCTGCTATGAGGTCGATGAGCCCTGTGCAGCGCACTTCCTCTCTCTTGACGGTCTTGACAGCGACCGCTTTGTGTTCCCAAAGCAGGGCGGCAAATTCATGGTCGATCTGTTGGAGACAAACCGTCAGATCTTGACGGCGGCAGGCATTCCGGCGGAGAATATCACCGTTTCCGACCTCTGCACCAACTGCAACAGTGACCTGCTCTGGAGCCACCGCGCCACCAAGGGACACCGCGGTACGATGTGTGCATTTTTGTGCATCAAATAATACAAACGTTTTTTCGAAACGCGCTTGCAAATCTCGAATAAACGTGCTATAATTTTGTTGACTAAGATAGAGAAAAGAGAAGCACAATGGCTAATGATAAAATAATCGTCAGAGGTGCCAAGGAGCACAACCTGAAAAATATCACCGTGGAGCTGCCGCGCAACAAGCTCGTCGTCATCACGGGCTTGTCCGGCTCCGGCAAAAGCTCACTGGCGTTCGACACGATCTACGCCGAGGGTCAGCGCCGCTATGTGGAGAGCCTGTCCAGCTATGCGCGCATGTTTTTGGGACAGATGGACAAGCCGAACGTGGAGAGCATCGAGGGGCTTTCGCCGGCTATCTCCATCGACCAAAAGACCACCTCCAAAAATCCGCGTTCCACCGTGGGCACCGTCACCGAGATCTATGACTACCTGCGTCTGCTCTATGCCCGTATCGGCGTGCCGCACTGCACGGTTTGCGGCAGAGAGATCCGCCAGCAGACCGTTGACCAGATTGTGGACAAGGTGCTGGCGTATGAGGCAGGCAGCAAGATCCAGCTGCTTGCGCCCGTTGTGCGCGGCAGAAAGGGCGAACACCAAAAGGTGCTCGACAGCGCGCGCAAGTCGGGCTTTGCGCGTGTGCGCGTGGACGGGATCACCTATGATCTGTCCGAAAAAATTCCGATAGAGAAAAATAAAAAGCATAATATCGAGGTTGTCGTCGATCGTCTTGTCATCAAGCCGGACATCGCCTCACGCCTGTCCGACAGCATCGAAACCGCCTCCAAGCTCAGCGGCGGTCTGGTGATGGTGAGCTTTGTCGGCGGCGAGGACGTCGTTTTTTCGCAGAAATACGCCTGTCCGGAGCACGGCGTGAGCATAGAGGATCTGACGCCGCGCATGTTCTCGTTCAACAATCCGTTCGGCGCCTGCCCCAAGTGTACGGGCTTGGGCGTTTTCCTCAAGATCGACGAGAACAAGATCATTCCCGACCGCGAAAAGAGCATTGCACAAAACGGCATCAAGGGCAGCGGCTGGGCGATGGAGGGCAGCCAGATCGCCGCCATGTATATGGAGGCGCTGGCGCGGCGCTACAAATTCTCGCTCACCGAGCCGATCAAGAACATTCCGGACAGCGTGCTCAACAAGATCCTCTACGGCACCGGCGGCGAAAAGCTAAAAATCCACCGTCAGTCCGCCTACGGCAGCGGCACCTATGAGCGCGAATTTGAGGGCGTCATCACCAATCTTGACCGCCGCTATCACGAGAGCAGCTCCAACTGGGTCAGGGATGAGATCCGCAGCTATATGACCGAGATCCCCTGCGACGCCTGTCACGGCGAGCGGCTTTCGCGCGAGAGCCTTGCCGTCACGGTCGGCGGCGTGAATATCTCCGATTTTTGCAAGATGTCGGTCGTGGACGCGATCAAATTCGTCAAGGGCTTGGAGCTGACCGAAAAGGAAGCCGTCATCGGTGAAGAGATCATCAAGGAGATCATCGAGCGCCTGAACTTCCTCAACAGCGTCGGCTTGGGCTATCTGACCCTTTCGCGCTCCTCGGGCACGCTTTCGGGCGGCGAGAGCCAGCGCATTCGCTTGGCGACGCAGATCGGCAGCTCGCTGATGGGCGTGCTCTATATCCTCGACGAGCCGAGCATCGGTCTGCACCAGCGCGACAACGAAAAGCTCATTGCGACGCTGAAAAGCCTGCGCGACTGCGGCAACACGCTGATCGTGGTCGAGCACGACGACGACACGATGCGCGCCGCAGATTATATCGTCGATATCGGACCGGGCGCGGGCGTGCACGGCGGCGAGATCGTCTGTGCGGGCACGCTCGATCAGATTCTCGCATGTGAGCAGTCTGTCACCGGCGCCTATCTGAGCGGGCGCAGAAAAGTGCCCGTCCCGACGCAGCGCAGACCCGGAAACGGCGCGTTTCTCAGGGTTTACGGCGCGGAGGTCAACAACCTGAAGAAGATCGACGTCACATTCCCGCTGGGCAAGTTCATCTGCGTGACCGGCGTCTCCGGGTCGGGCAAATCCTCGCTCGTCAACGAGGTGCTCTTCAAGCATCTGGCGGCACAGCTCAACCGCGCCAAAATTCGCGCGGGCGGCTTTGACCGCATCGAGGGGCTTGAGCATCTCGACAAGGTCATCTGCATCGACCAGTCGCCGATCGGGCGCACGCCGCGCTCCAATCCCGCAACCTATACCGGCGTGTTCAGCGATATCCGCGATCTGTTCGCACAGACCGCCGATGCCAAAAAGCGCGGCTACGGTCCCGGGCGCTTCTCCTTCAACGTCAAGGGCGGACGCTGCGAGGCTTGCGAAGGCGACGGCATCGTCAAGATCGAAATGCACTTTCTGCCGGACGTCTATGTCCCCTGCGAGGTCTGCAAGGGCGCGCGCTACAACCACGAAACGCTCGAGGTCAGATACAAGGGCATGTCGATCCACGACGTGCTGGAAATGACCGTTGAGGAGGGCTGCGAATTCTTCTCAGCGATCCCGAAGATCGCGCGCAAGCTCAATACGCTGCGTGAGGTCGGGCTCGGATATATCAAGATCGGGCAGCCCGCGACGACGCTCTCGGGCGGCGAGGCACAGCGCGTCAAGCTCTCGACCGAGCTGCAGCGCCGCGCGACCGGCAGGACGATCTATATCCTCGATGAGCCGACGACCGGTCTGCACAATGCCGATGTGCACCGCCTGATCAATGTGCTCGGGCAGCTCGCCGATGCGGGCAATACGCTTGTCGTCATCGAGCACAACATGGACGTCATCAAGGTCGCCGACCACATCATCGACCTCGGACCCGAAGGCGGCGACGGCGGCGGCGAGATCGTCGCTGAGGGCACGCCCGAGGAGGTCGCGCAGGTTCCCGCATCCTATACCGGACAGTTTTTGCAGCGCTACCTCAAATAATTCCCGGCGCACCGTGCCTCACTCCGCACGGTGCGCTCTTTTATGAAAATTCCATGAAACTGCTTGCAATTCCCATGCTCATATGGTATAATACAATTTGTATGCTCGCATACAAAAATCAGAAACAGGGAGATATTGAAATGGAAACCGCTGCTTTTACCGCAAAGCATGCCTCCGCCTGCGCGCAGAATGTTCTGCATGAGGTGCAGCGTGTTGTGGTCGGCAAGGACCTCATCATTCTCAAGGTGCTGCTTGCCGTGCTCGCAAGAGGACATGTACTGCTCGAGGATATGCCCGGCGTCGGAAAAACCACGCTGGCACTCGCCTTCTCCAAGGCACTTGATCTCGAATACCACCGCATTCAGTTCACGCCGGACGTGCTGCCGAGCGATGTCACGGGCTTCTCGGTCTATCACAAGGACAGCGGCGAGATGGAATTCAAGCGCGGCGCGGCATTCTGCAATCTGCTGCTCGCCGACGAGATCAACCGCACCTCGCCGAAAACACAGTCTGCGCTGCTGCAGCTGATGGAGGAGAGCGCGGTCACGGTCGACGGCGTGACCTACCCGATGCCGACGCCCTACTGCGTCCTCGCGACACAGAACCCGGCGGGCTCGGTTGGCACGCAGATGCTGCCGGAATCGCAGCTCGACCGCTTCATGCTGCGGCTGCACATGGGCTATCCCGATGTGGAGAGCGAGGTGCAGATCATGCAGGCGCGCTCGAATGTCAACCCGCTCGACGAGGTCGGACAGGCGATCACCCGCGAGGAGCTGCTGATCATGCAGGAGACCGTGACGCAGGTCTATGTCGACGAGGAAATCTATCACTACATCGCGGAGCTTTCCGCCGCCACACGCGGGCACGAAATGCTCCGGCTCGGCGTCTCGCCGCGCGGCTCGCTCGCACTGTGTGCGGCTGCCAGAGCCGTTGCGCTGGTGCGCGGCAGAGATTTTGTCACACCGGACGACATCAACGTCATCGTGCGCGAGACCTTTGCGCACAGACTGGTGCTCAGCGCCCGCGCCCGCACCGAGCATGTCTCCGCAGACGACGTGCTCAGCGAGGTGCTTGACAGGACGCCCGTCCCGAAGCTGAAGAGAGCGCAGCGATGATCCGCGCGAAGATCATCTACGCGATCTTGCTCGTCATTCTTGTGCTGTTCTTTATTCTCTACCGCGGGGAGCTCTCATTCCAGCTGCTGCTGCTCGGGGTGGTTCTGCCGCTGCTCACAAGAATCCTGCTCTGGGTGCAGTGCGCGTCGGTCTCCGCCTCGCTGCACGCACCGAAGGCGCCCGTTCAGAAGGGAGAGCCGTTTTCGTGGAAGCTGCGCATCCGCAACCGCTCATGGATTCCCGGGGCGCGCGCGCTGGTCCATGCGGAATATGAGAACAAGCTGATCGGCACGCCGCAGAGGCTCCGCATCGAAATACCGATCGCTGCGAAGAACACCGAGCAGATCGCGCTGACATTCTGCGCCGAGACCTGCGGCGTCATGCGGCTGAAGGTGCGCCGGATCGTGCTCTTTGACCCGCTGCGGCTCTGGAGCTCCTCGCTGCGGCTGCGCACGGAAAAGCAGGTCGCGGTGCTGCCGGCGCTGCCGCTGCCGCCCGAATGGGAGCCCAAGCCCGTTCTCACCGATGACGACCCGGAATATTCCAAGGAGAAGCCCGGCGACGACCCCTCCGAAATCTTCGATTTTCACGTTTACCGCGAGGGCGACCCGATCTCGCGCGTGCACTGGAAGCTCAGCTCCAAGCACGACGAGCTCATGGTGAAGGAATTCAGCCTGCCGCTGCCCGGTCAGGCGATCTTCATTCCCGATTACCGGCTCTGCGGCGATTTCCCGGAGAATGCGATGCGGCTCGACGCGATGCTCTCGCTGCTGCGCGCCGTCGCGCTGATCACCATCGAAAGCGGGCAGAACCCGATGATGCTGCGCTCCCCTGTCGAGCCCGAGGCGATCGAGGTCGAGAGCGAGGCTGCCCTCAACGGGTGGCTGCGCGCGCTGCTTGCCGCAACCCCGGAGCATACAGACGCGAAAAGCCGGACCGATTCGATCATCGCGCCGCTGGCTGACCGCATGGAAAGCACGCGCAATTCCGACAGGCTGCTTCTCTTCCTGACGGATGCCGACCGCGATCTGCTCGGAGAGCTTTCGGAGCTGCCCGCACCGGAGCGCCTGACGGTCTTTGCCGTCGCGCCGGATGCGAAGGCGCGGGAACAGCTCACTGCCGAGCAGCTGCCCTTTGAGCTGGTCACGGTGTGCATGACAGAGATGCTGATCAGGAGCAAACGGTCGGACGACGCGCTGCCGAATGCCAAGGGAGGAGGTGTCGTGCTGCCATGAACGGTGATATCAACCAGAAGGACGAACACCGGTACGAAGCGGCGCCCTACAACCCGCAAACCATGCTGACGCATGAGAGCATCCGGATCGCGACCGAAAAGGAGCGCAGGCTGCCCGGTCACGCGCTGCGCCTGCTGCTCACGGTCATCGGCATCACGGGCACAGTATGGAGCTTCAAGGATTTCTTCGACCTGCCCGTGCGCATTCCGCTGATCATGTGCATCACTGCGGTATTCGCCGTCATCACGCGCGTGCTCTTCCGCTATCCCAAGCACGGGCTGCTCTTCCTGCTCTGCGAGAGCGCGCTGATCCCGCTTGCCATCATCCGGTTCAATGATGTGTTCACCGCCGGTGCGGAAAACATCTTCAGCAAAATGATGAATGTGGTCACACACCAGACCGCACCCGCCCTGACAAGCATGGCACGCGGTTTATCACCGGAGCAGTGCACGGAAGCGACGCTGACGGTCATCTGCCTGATTCTCGCACTGATCCTCGAATTCTCCGAGAACAGCCGCATCTGCTTTCTGCTGCGGTTTCTCGTGACCTTCATGTTCCTCGAGACCGGGCTCTATTTCGGTCTGGAGGCACATCCCCTCGCGGTGCTGATGATGCTGGTCTTCTGGCTCGGCTCGCTGATGCTCAGCATCTCGCGCAAGCCCTTCGGACAGAACCCGGGGCACCGCGCGATCTCAAAAAAGCGCACGTTCCGCCTCTCCGTCGGCACGGGGCATGCCGCGATCAGCGCGCAGATGCTCTATATGTCCGTGCTGACGCTTGCTGCGGGGCTCTTAGTCGGTCTGATCACGCGAAACTACATCCGCTCCGAGAAGATGAACGAACGCCGCGGCAGAATGCTCGATACGATCAACAGCTTCTCCTTCCGCGATGTGACCGGTCTGTTCGGCGATCTGCCGTTCGACTTCGGTCCGAATATCGTGACCGATGAGATCAATCTGAAATCAGACCCCGATCTGCATTTCGACGGGCATATCGCACTGGAGATCCGCTCCGACCGCGCAATGGTGCGCGACGACTACTACCTCCGCGGGATCGCACGCACGACCTATACCGGCAGCGGCTGGGCGACCCGCACCGGCGCCTACCGCAGCATCAAAAAGGTGCTGCAGACGCTCGCGGAGGAAAACCGTATGCCGCAGACGCTCTGGCACTCCGACCATGTGGATGAGCTGCGCAGCGCGGCAGGAAAATTCCCGGTCGTGCACTGGCAGATCACCGCAAAACAGAGCGAGGCGGTCAATTATTTCTCCTATCAGACGCTCTTTGAGACAGGCACAAAATTCATCTACGACACGGAGGCAGACCTCAAGGCAAAGCAGCATTACGACTACTGGATCGTCAGCAGTCCGCGCGCAAATCTTCGCGCAGACTGGCAATCGGTCGGCGATACTGAATCGGAATCGCCAGATGAAGCCATTGCGGAATACGCAAGATTCGTCCGTCAGAATTATCTCGCCGTGCCCGATTCCGACGCCATGAAGCGCATTGCAGAATCCTTCGCGGACTATCAGCTCCCGATGAGCGCCTCGCTCAGCGACCGGCTCATCGCCATCCGTCGGTACATCTGGGATCGCGCCGAATATGACACGGAGCCCGGTCCCATCCCGGAGGACGCGGATTATGTCGAGTATTTCCTGACAAGCTCTCACCGCGGCTACTGCGCACACTACGCCTCCGCAGGCGCACTGCTCTGCCGGCTCAGCGGCATTCCCGCGCGCTATGTGCAGGGCTATGTCGTCGGTGCGGGCGATATCCGCAATGCAGACCTGAAAACACCCGGCAATTCCCCGGACGACATCATGACCATTGAGATCGCCGACCGGCGTGCGCACGCATGGGTCGAGATCTACGTCGAGGGTTACGGCTGGATCCCCTGCGAATTCACCGAGGGCATCACTTCGGAATGGCATGCCTCGCAGGAGCCGGTGCAGCCGCCGCAGGTCACGACGGAGCCCCCTGTGCAGAGCAGCTCGACGACCACGCAGACCACGACGCTCTCGACAGAGAGCAGCACCTCCGACAGCAGCCTGAGCGACTCCGGAAATGACCCGGGCGCGACCGGCATGCCCTTCCGCATCCCGCGCTGGCTGACCGTCTGTGTGCTGACCGTGCTGGCAGCTGCTGCCGCCGTCTGGCTGTGGAGAAGACTGCATCTGCGAATTGTGAACGGGCGGCGGGAGGATATGACACAGGCTGACCCGAACCGCGCCGGCGATGCATCCTATGAATTTCTCGCACTGCTGCTGCACCTGCAGGGCATCGACGAGGAAAACCGCCAGCACAGCGATTTCGCTGCGCTCGCCGAGGAGCACTGTCAGCTGCTCGAGGAGGGCGCGCTCCGGCGTGCCGTCACGATCCGGCAGCAGGCTGTGTTCAGCCGCAGCGGCATCTCGCCCGAGCAGGCGGATATCCTGCTGGAAACCGCGACATCCCTTGCGGAGAAGCTCTATGCGGACAGCGGCAGAATGCGGAAATTCTATCTGCGCTGGCTGCGGCACATTGTGCCCTGATACCATAACTGAGAACCGGGAATGCGGATATTCCCGGTTCTTTTTTTATGTCTGCACGGATTTTTTTGGCAATTTGCTGCAATTTTGTTCTTATCCCATTGCATTTTTCACAATATTATGCTATAATGAAAGAAATATTAACGGAAAGGAGCATTCCAATATGCTGCGCAAATTCAGGGAATGGCATAGTATGCAGAAAGCGAGACACCCCGAGCTCATGATCGTGCTCAACATTGCGGTGTTCAATGTCGTCTTCTTCCTGATCTCCGCTCTTGTCATCAACCGGCTGTCGCTTTCGGGCACGGAATCCATGAACATGTGGGAGGCGCTCTTCTACACGCTGACCATGATCCTCGACGCCGGCTGCATCTCCTTTGTCGTGGAGGATATCGGCACCTCGGGCGTCGCGATCGCAGTGTTCTGCCTGATCGTCGTCATCATCGGCATGATCACCTTCACCGGCGCCATCATCGGTACCTTCACCAACACGATCTCCAGCTCGATCGAGCGCTCCAATTCCGGTTCGCGCAAGCTGTATATCTCCGGTCACCTCGTCATCCTCAACTGGAACACGCGCGCCTCCGAGATCGTCAACGATCTGCTCTTCTGCGAGGGCAGGCAGCGCGTGGTCGTGCTCGCGGATCAGCCGCGCGAGACCATCGAAAAGGAGATTTCCGACCGCCTCGCCGACACGATCGAGCGCGAGAACAACAGTCTGATGAAGGCGTACATCAAGAAGGGCTACGGCTCTCTCAAGCGCAGGCTTCTCTTCTGGCGGCACAAAATGCGCAACAACCTCTATACGATCGTGCGCGAGGGAGATGTGTTCTCCTCCAAGGCGCTGAACGATATCTGCCTGAACCACGCGCGCTCGGTCATCATCCTCGGGAACGATATCAACAATTCCGTCTGCAAATTCCAGCAGCGGATCGAATCCGAGGAGCACGCCCGCGGCAACACGCTGACCATCAAGACGCTGATGCAGGTCGCTGATATCACCGGCGCAGACGATTCCGACGACGGGCAGAAGATCATTGTGGAGATCGCCGACAGCTGGACCGAGGAGCTCGTCAAGCGCATCATCAAGAACAAAAAGCTCCAGCAGAACAACGCCAAGAGCAATATCGTGCCCGTGCCGGTCAACCAGATTCTCGGGCAGATTCTCGCGCAGTTCTCGCTGATGCCGGAGCTCAATCTCGCCTACCGCGATCTGTTCTCCAACAAGGGCTCATCCTTCTATGTGCGCGAATGGATGCCCGCACACAGAGAGTCGATTCTCGCGAAGGCAGAGACCATGCTCTCCGAGCGCGAGCAGCAGCTCGAGGGCGAGGAGCGGCGCATGGCGATCGCACGCAAGGCGGATTTCATCTACATCGACGACTATCTGAAAACACACCGCCGCGCGATCCCGCTTGCCTCGATGGAGCTTTCCGCCAAGGACGAGCGCTCCGGGAAGGTCGAGCGCAAGCATTATTTCTACTACGCCGCGGACAGCTATGTCGATGTGCTCGACGAGGATACCCCCGAAGCCGACAGCCTCACGGTCAAGCTCAATCCCAACTACTGGATCGACAAAAAGCGCGTCATCATTCTCGGGCACAATGCGGGCTGCGCGGATATCATGAAGGGCTTTGCGGCATTCTGCGGCGAGTGGGACCCCGACGGCACGCGCAAGATTCTCGAGATCGTCGTCATCGACGACAAGGAGCATCTCGAGCAGGTCAATCTCTACCGCGAGTATCCCTTTGTCATCGGCACGCGCGAAGCGACCATCTACGACAAGGACATCATCTGCAGCACGATCGACTGGTTTATGGACTTCGGCGAGGATGAGGAGCACGGCGACGTCAGCGTGCTGATCCTCTCGGACGACGCCGCTGCAAATGACAATATCGACGCAAATGCACTCGCAAATCTCGTCTATGTGCAGGATATCATCGCCGACAAGAAGAAGGCAAACCCGAATTTCGACACGGAGAGCATCGACGTCATTGTCGAGCTGATCAATCCCAAGCATCACGACATCGTCAACAACTACAGCGTCTCGAACAATCTCGGCAAGGCAGCCAATTCCGGCTCCAACAATGTCGTCATCAGCAACCGCTATATCAGCAAGATGGTCACGCAGATCGGCGAGAAGGAAGCGATCTTCGATTTCTACACCGACATTCTGACCTATGATGACCCCAGCGCAGAGGTCTACGAGAGCAAGGAGGTCTATGTCAAGAAGGTCTCGTCGTTCTTCTCCGAGCTCCCGCCGGAATGCACCGCGGGCGCGCTGATCCGTGCGGTGTGGGAGGCTTCCAAGACACTGCACCCGACGGTCGTGCTGGGCTATGTCAAGCCGGGCAACATCGTGCAGCTCTTCTGCGGCGACCAGTACAACGAAACGGTCAGGCTCGACCCGGAGGACAAGCTCATCGTCTTTACCGATCACTGAAACAGAAAAACAGCGCCGGAGCAGAACACTCCGGCGCTCAGTTTGTCGATAAAGTGCTTTTGATGTGCCTGCGGCACATTTTTGCGGGGACGCTGTCCCCGCACCCCTGCCAAAGGGATACTATCCCTTTGGAATCCCGTTTTGTGCGAATTCCACGCTGATGCGTTATTTCTGTCATAATGGGATTCTTAAGGGGCAGTGCCCCTTAAGCAGGGGTTTG
>JAEEGL013727525.1_pt1 | contig 11971 bp, 3 predicted proteins | sample 9134231 | NCBI WGS metagenome assembly JAEEGL01 (sample SAMN16246548, study PRJNA631951) | gut metagenome | biome: gut microbiome; feature: rumen; material: fiber-attached | host: Bos | place: Iran: Karaj | collected 2018-10 | reverse complement strand
CTGGGTGGCATCGGTCAGGTACACCTGGTCGGGAAGGTCATCCTGGTCGGGAAGGTCGTTCACGAGGAAGCCACGTCCGCCTGTCGTCGGTGTGAAGCCATGGATCAGCTCGTGGATCCTCACCTTATCGAGCAAGGAGAGATCTTCGTTGCCGTAGCTCGTCACATGGTTTGCATTCACACTGTATTCCGTGAAATGTCCAAGCAATGAGCTTTGCAGCCACCACTGAGCATAAGACTGTGTACCGGCTCCTATCGTGCCGAAGTCATTGACGATGCTCTGACCTAATGCCAAGTAAGCTTCGTTGCCATTCATCTGAGAACTAAGGATTTCAAAGTTTATCAACAAGCCCTTTTCATTGTCAATGATTTGGGGCTGCTGGGTGGTCATGCGCACATTGGTGGCGTCACCAAATCCCTTATTGTTGATAAGCAGGGCGAACTCAGCGGGACGCATCGGCTCCACTTCTTCGGTTAGCGGGTCGTCACCAAACACGTCACGCTGCAGGAAGTAGTCAAGGTCGAGCTCCGGTGACGGCTTCACGGTCAGTGTGACAGGATAGAGATCCCGCGTCACAGCCAATCCCGTGAACGGGTCGGTATAGCTCAAGGTGCCGCCGAATGACCATTCAACTGGTCCTGTGGGAGCGGCATACTTTGTCGGGATGAACAGCACGGTGGCAGTACCTGTGGCATTTCCTGCCAAAGTCCATCCACTCGTCAGGTTTACTTCCCCAGTAAAGCCATCTATCGACTCAGCATTGATCTGGAACTCATGCGAGGTGGCTACTGCGCCAGTTTCCTTGTTTGTCACCTGCAATGTCAACTTAACATCTCGCATGGATGCATGCTCATTACCGTTGAACATTGTGAGCGTACCACGGAATGCCTGACGGGTCATAGCCATCGTCTGAGACAACTTCAATGTAACAGTGGAGCAGACAGACTTGCTATTCTCCTCATCATCGCTCTCTCCGAAGTTGTAAACAGTAAAGGGAGCCTGGCATGTCAAACCCTGATAGGTAAACGTTGCTGTACCGCTACCTCTCTTTATTCCATGAATTTTGCCATCGGCATAGTTAGCCAAATTATTGGTGAATGTGACATTGTCAGGGATAACGGTTGTAACTGAACCATCCTCCCAGGTACAGATGAGTGAGACACGCATTGGCTCACTGACGACTACTTGGCAAATGTCTTGACACTCAACCTTGATGGGTGCAATCCTTGATGTAGGAATGTTAACAGAAGCACTATCAAGATAAATTTCACCATTTGTGTTCTCATGACATGCATACACTTTTATATCACCTACATGCGTAGAAGGAATAAAGACATTAAACTCACTCTCTGTTGCTACATCATAATCGTCTGAAAACTTTACAAGAATAGCTGGAGCATCAGGACCTGTTACCCGAACATGAAGAGAATCTCCCACAATGTCAAGTGATATGTTCATGGAATACTCATTCGCTATTCTCCGTGGTGCATGATCGGGTTCATTCTCTTCTTGCTTCCCTTCTGTTGAGAAATCAAGTTTATTTGGACGAAAACCAGTCTTGCAGAAATAACGGTCGTCATTAACCGAAGCATACAGCAAATTCTTCAGGTGTTTCCAAACTTCACCGTTCTCAGTTATACTCATATGATTGATCTCGAATCCTCCATTAAAAGCCTTCACATACTTTGGATCAAGTCCACCTGTTTGACTGTCGTATGGGACAACACAGTCACTTAGTGACAATGCCTCAGCCAGATTAACACCATATCTAAATGTTTCCGGCAATTCAATCAAGGCAGCATTATCCTTTGCCCCATTAACAACATTGGACAAAGATTTGATAAATTTGAAAGTATTTTTGATGCTGTTTTTCAAGTTTTCAGGATGAGGTTCCGACAATATACCATCCATGACATTTTCCACATCTTTCATATCTACTCCATGAGTGGCATCGTATACATCTTTCAAAACGCCCATCGAAGAAATGACTCCATAATAAGCAGAAAGGGAGAGGCCTTCCAGATATGAAGCAACAGCATGGACAGGAATATCATTCAGCCTGTTAAGATATTGACTTCCACTGTTGTAATTGTCATTTAGATAATCATCCGTTCCCTCAGATCCGATAGCCATATCTTTTATGGCACCATCAGAAATCTTATCTGAGCCATAAACAATTTTATCAGCGAGAAGAGCCATAAATAATATTTGCCTATATTTCCAGGAGAGACTATTTACAACATTTGCAATCGGACTACCGGAATGAGGCGTATTTACAGTGATGAGTTTATGTATATTAGTGTTGTTAACATATTGCGCATGGAGTCGTGCCAAAATACCACCCATACTATGTCCGATCAGGTCTACTTTGGTTGCCACTATACCATTACAGATAAACCGTGCCTTCAGCTGGTCAATGGCCTTCTGCACAACCTTTTCATTCTTAGAGAACCATGCGGTGTGCGTATCACTATAGTCCACGTACATTACTTGATAGTCTTCATACATGTCATTACCTGTAATAAAGTCTCCAAATGATGACCAGCATCTATTCCCGGTGGAAAGGAATCCATGAATCAAAGCAAGGGGAGCACGTGTAATCTTTATGGGAACCTCAAATGTCTTATTTTGCATGATGAGGTCACCATCCGGCGAGATACTGTAACTCGGATATTCAAGAACTGCCTTTACTGTGCAAGAACTGCTTGCATCATCACCAGGATAATCGGCAGGTGCTTTGTAGACAACATTGTACCAACTGTCTGCATTTTCCAGTGTACCAAATCCTTCTTTTATCGTCCAATGTGGTTTTCCGCAACTTTCATCAAACGGTATCACATTCTTCACACCTTCTTCTCCAGAGAACACGATACGAACCTTCGACTCTCCATCTGCAGCCACTCCTTCCACTTTGTATTCAGGTCCGGAATCGGGAATAAGGATGTAACCTCCTATATGTGTCTCACCACAGCCTCCCCTCTGGGGTTCTGCCACTTTTGCCAAGTCGGTAAGTAAGACCACCTCCTTCTCATGACACATTTGTGCTGTCGGAGAGATAGGACCGCTCCAAGAGGACCCACCATAGGAGCTATTGGACCAACCACCAGGTCCACTAGGCGGATATCCTCCTCCGCCACCAGCTCCTCCGCCCCAGCCACCAGAGCCGGAACCGCCAGAACCGCCAGAAGAACCTCCGTTTGTATAGAACTGAGATTCCAAGCAATCACCCCAAGCACGTGAGTTCATCTCATCAATGGCTTCCTCATAATCTCCACAGAAATAATGACCACGAATCTCAAGGAACAAAGACATACAGGTTGCGTATGTTTCTCCAGGAGCTCTTCTTGGCGCCTGATGAGTTTCGCTCTGTTTCAGCAACGCATAGAAAGTAACCGTCTGCTGAGGAGCGAGGACAGCCATTGATGGCTGTGTGAGCCACTCCAATGAGAATGCGTCACTGACAGAAAGCGACAGATTGACATTGTTTGCGGCTATAAGTCCCTTGTTGGTGACAACGATAGGAATAATGCTGCCTACCTCTGGTTTTTCTTTGGGGAGAGTGGAAATGATAACTGGCTTCGGCACATTGGTCTCGTACTTCACCACTGTTTCAATCTCATACACATCTTCTATCTCGGTTTCAACCACCTCCCATGAATAGGTGATGGCCTCATAGGTGAGGAAAATCTCTTTGGCCGTGTTCCTTCCAGGTGCGATCTCAAGAGTTGTCTGGTAGCCTTGATGCTTGTCGGCATTGATACTGACTGTATACCAGCCTTCGGGAAGCTCTACCGAATAGAGCCCGTCTGAAGCGGTCAGACCTTGTTCTATCACTTGACCGGTAGTAGGATGTTTCACAAGCACCCTTGCGCCTTCGACATGAGGACCGCCCTCTGCGTAATAGGTGTATTCATCCACCACATCGATGATAAGATTTCCTTTCTCTTCTGACACTGGTGTCACACGCAGGCCAACAGCCACACCGTCACCTTTCTCACAGTTGATGCCGATCTGTCCTGATATGGGTACGTTTAGCTGCATTTGGTCTGTTGGCACCATGCGCAAGGCGATCGTCACGGTATCGCCTTGATTGAGGGAAGGTATCTCTGAGGACGCATTCAACTCTATCCATGAGGGCAATGACAAGGATATGCGTCCTGTCTCGCCAAGTCCCACATTCGTCAATTGGAATTGATAGTCACGTGGCACGCCCTTGGTCATCGTTGTCTCGATGAATGTCTGGCTGGCTTTAAGCTGTCCCTTGAGCGGACGCACGAAATAATAGATGGTAAACGTAGCACTGCTGCCTTCGTTGCTCGTGATGCGGAGCGGAACCTGCAGCCAGTCATTACCCTGGCTCACTTCGGTTGCCTTCAAGGTATAAAACACTTCCACTTGTCCGTCTGCGGTAATCGAAGAGACATCACCAATGGTCACTTCACATCCGGCGGGTTCGTTCAGCTGCTCGATCTGCAGCCCCGACTGCGACAAAAGTCCCGGATTCTTGATGACTATCTTTCCTGTCGTCTCACTGCCCAGACTGATGTCATGGGTGGCATAGGTGTTAGGCAGGAGAAGGCCATAGACATCAAACTCGGCAGACCCGGAAGTCTCACCTGTATTGGGGTAACAGGCACCGACGACAAAGTGGCCAGACTGACGGTCATAAGGCTTATAGGTCGTCTGAAAACGTCCTTCACTGTCTGCTTTGACGATAATGGAATTTCTGGCCCCATTATTGACCATATATACCTCCACGTCAGCATCGTAGCCTCCGGCACTGGTCTGTCCTGATATGGTCACGGTCTCGCCCTGTTGATATACCTGTTGGTCAACTGTTACCGTAGCAGAGAAATTGGGCAGAAGCGTGATGGCAGATGATGAAAGGGAATTATTCGCATAGTTCAATTCTGGCACGCTCTTATCGGGATTCACTGTTGCGGTCAACGTGTATGTGCCCGTTTGGGTGAATGGAAGCTGGTAATCCGTCACAAGGACAACAGATCCGCCAGCTGCTATGTCGGCCGATGTGTAGAGCATCTTTTGTACAGAACTGCCATTGCAGCTGACAAGAACCTCTGTCGGGGAAGGCAAGGCGGCAATACCTTTGTTTTCAACCGTTATTGACAATGTGATTGCCTGTCCGACCTCTATTTCGTAGTTGTCAGCAATTATACTTGAAATCACAGCGTCAGGTTTTGTCTGGTCGGTAACCGTCAGATAACATGTTCCTGTGGCAAAGCCGTTTGCAAGGACAGTAAAGATGACATTGTGGGAATCACCTTGAACGTCATTCGACACCGAGGTCACCTCCACCGCAACCGACTTCTCACCGGCAGGAATCGTGACAGACTTAGGATAAGTTAGTCCTTCATCGTAATCACAATTCAGCGTGACTGTTAGTGGAGAGCTGGTGGTGGTGTTGCGGCTGATGGTGAGTGTTGTGCTGCTGCCTTCCTTCAACATGTTGACGGAGGAAGAAAGACCGAGTGCAGCGCCATCGTTGTCAAGAACTTGCAGTTGGGCCGTGGTATGGCCGGCAGACTCTCCTGATGCTCCGCAGTTACATGACGAGATCCAAACAGCGGCGGTGATGTTGTATGTTCGGTCACCATCGACCATGACGTTGTCAACGGGACCAAATTTGAAGTATACCTCATCAACACCTTTGGGCATCTCAATCGTACTATTGCCAAAATATAGTCCTCCGTCGGCATCGTCGGTCAACTTAACCGTAATCTTTTTGTCAATGTTCACGGTGCGGCGCAGTGTACCAGTCACAGCCGTGACCCCGGCATCCTCTGACACCGTGGTGGGTGCGAGCGACAATTCCAGTACAGGAAGGTCGTCATCCATCAGCATCACGATGACCTCTGCCTTGTTGTAGCCAGGAGCAGATACGGTGAAAAGATTTGAGAGGTTCAGACTGGGGACATCGTCATCTGTCGTCTCAACTGTGACACTCACAAATTCCTTACCGGCGGGTATCGTCACCGTTGAGGGGAATGAGAAGCGTTTGCTGTTTTCACTCGTCAGCATCACTTCAATGGGCAATGAGGACACCCGGCTTGTGGTGATGGTGAGTTGGAATGTCTCACCTTCTGTGACCTCACTCTTCGACGTGGTGACGATGAGGTCGGGGAACTCGTTATCCTCAACCTTAAATTGTGCTTTCACTGCAGCATAGGGATTTGTACTCGATACATCACTCACCTCAATTGTGGCTATGGCGTCAATGGCATCAAGTTCACTGTTATCAGTAATGTTGATATCGAACTTAACAACACTCTGGCCTTTGGGAATCGTAACTGATGAGGGAACGGTGACTCTGTCATCTCCAAAACAGCTGACGGAAAAAGTTTCTTCAGTATCCCAACTTCCCGAACGGCTTAGCATGGCAGATACAGAATTTGTCTTACCCTCTTCCACTGTTTCAGCATTCAGCTGAAGAGATAATTGTTTCTCCACCACTATAGTCTGTTGGCTCACCATCGTGTTGTTGATTCGAGCCTCTGGTCTTTCATTGCTTTCAGGGAATGGCACAATGCGGATCATAACCCTGCACACTCCACCAAGCCCAACCAACTTAGGCAAGGTAAGACTTGCATTACGGCTCACTGAAGAGTGTCCGTCAAGCACCTCTTCATATTTCACAAAACCCAAATAACAAGTAGTGAAACTGCTGTAATTTTCACTTGACGCACCTTCTTCTATAATACTGATCTCCTCTTTCCAACCGGCCTGGCAAGGTTCGTCGCCCGCATTGCTCACTATCCAACTAAGATTGAGTTCTCCACCAGGAGACACGTTCATGTCAGCAATGTTAATTGATGGTATTGAAAGGTCAGGGCCAAATACGATGCTTATGGTACCTGTAGTGACTTCTTCACATACATTCTCTTTATTGGTAGTACTCATTACACCATTTGATAATAATGGTGTTAGTTGGGTACCATCAGTGGCTTCGTCACTCACGGTTAGCCTAATATCAATAATACTACCTGAATGCCCCACGAAAAGGGAGTTGGTGGGTGAAAACACCATGACTTGATACCAATTACTTGAACCATCAGTATTAAGGAATCGTGTCACGATTTCATGGTCTACGGAACGACTGGTCAATTGAAAGGCATCTTGTTCCATCTTCAACTCACATGGAATGCCAATGTTAAACTGCACAGCCGTAACATCATGTGGATTATCCATACAGATGGGCAGTTGGAAAGTGGCACCTCTCCATGTAATCATATCGGGTGTATATAAACGGTCTGTTTGAATTGGGGGCAAAGCGGAAGCGCTTACCACATTGGCAAAACACATCCAAATCCATAAGCCAACAATTAACCGATAACAATATCTATGTTTCATAGTTATTTATTTTGACAAATTTGAGATACGAGCCTTTCCTTTTTGTATCACGATACCACGGTAAGATTTTGTCACACGTCGTCCAGAGACATCATAGAGATGGTCATCAACAGACTTATCTCTATTGATTTCCTCAATGTCAGTAACACCACTGGACATATTCATAATGGTGGTATTCAGACGGTTAGCCTCCAAATCAACAAGTTTTGCGGATGAGAGGATTTTGCCTAAAGTATTTGTGGCAATGACGTGTTCGCCAGCCGGAACAACCCTGCCACTCAGCGAGTAAGCCACAATGTGCACACGGCCATCAGGCAAGGCTTTGCTGCTGACTGTCATTCCCATTTCCTTTATTGCCGCAAGGTCTATTTTATCATTAACGACAAGGTCAAGTGCTGCCACGTCATGATCAGATTGGAGTATAAGTGCTTCATCGGTTAGGATGAGGGTTGCGTTCTCAATATCATTTTCTTTATTTGCCTTAACACTCAATTTGCTGTCATTGGCATTGTTACTCTCAGGCACTTGGTCGAGAATTATACCAACCTCACCCACTACATCCTGCACATTGATCATGTCATCGGTAGCAAGATTTGCGGCATGCCAAGCGAAGATGTTCTTTTTATCGCCATAATCAAAAATATAGTTGATGATATTCTGAAGGTCTGCAACATCTATTTCTCCATCAATGTCAACATCTCCATCGTTGAAATAGAGGTGTGTCCTATAGATGCTATTAGGTGTGAGACTTTGGTTGCCTGCACTTGTCAAGCACAGCATATCACCGCTTTTACCATGATAAACATTGCTGGCATTAAGACTATTCTGTGTCAGACTGACTTCCCCATTTGGAGTTACATTTAGGAGAATGCCATAATTTTCCTGATTTGCATCCATGTAAATGCTGTCTGATGTCATGGTCTTAAGGCTGTAGATGATATGATGATTGCTCGGGTTGCCTAACTCTCCCGTATTGGCATCCCTGAAGATAAGAGGTATCTCAGGCGTTAGCAACCGTTCGGCGTCAAGTTCTGACACCTTAATCTCTGTAACCAGATTATACTGCTGGCTGTCAAGCCGCATGATATGATAGTTTTCATATCCTCTCATATCGAGAATGCTGTTTCCTACCAAATTAATCCTGCTGATCTTGGGTAGTCCTTTCGTCCAATCTTCACTATCATACGCTCCGGTCAGATTATGATAACTCAGGTCAATCTCACAGACATTGTCGTCCCCCCAACGTTCTATTCCTGACGGGGTCACGCTCCTCTCTGTGAAATTCCAACCCGTGGTGCCACCTTGTTCTTTCACCATGTTGTCAATGCGCTTCAAAGCAGCCCACTGGTCATCATAGATACACCCATAGTCATAGGTCAATCTGATATTATCTTGCTCGAACAAAGAACTGAGAGCACCATAACCAATGCCGTCAACCGGCACGCGCAAATTGGTGCCTTTTGGGAAAGCCATATTACCAATGGTGGGTGCAGCAACACTTCCCAGCCTCACCTCATTGATAGAGGACGAAGCAAAAGATTCAGTGCCGATGTCGGTCATTGTAGAAGGCAGCAATGCGATGTCACCAACAGTATTACATCCATAGAATGCTTTCGGGTCAATGTTGGTCACTACCATTTCCTTGTTGCCAAATGTCACCTTGGGCAAAACCTTTATCTCAGTGATATCATCTTCATAGCCTTTCACTGTGACATACGGATTACCCTGTCTGTTTCGGTATTCATAGAGGATTCCAGCAATGCAAACAGTGTTCTCAAGCACAGATTTATAGAATATGGTATGGTCAATGTCTGTCCATCTTCCATTAGAGGCCATGAATCTCATCGACAACACGTGTTCTCCGTCTTCCAATGAGGCAAGGTTCACAAGTTCCTCTATATTTACTTCCATGCCTGGCTCAAAGTCAGCGAACGCTACGGGTTCTTGATCATCAACCCAATAGACGCCCTTCACTATTTCTGACTCTTCAGATTGAGTCCAGAAATCTGGCATAGATGAGATCATAACTATAGACGTACCAACAGCACTGCTGGAGCGCTTGTCTGTATTGGTATAACGATAGTTCAAACGGTGCAAGCCATTCTCGGCATCGCTGAGGTCTAGCAATCCATCTGCCACATAAGAAGAGCCATAGCGGGTCATGGCCATCGTCTTGGTGTTGTCAATATCATCATCAAGCCAGAATTCCATCTCCGGTTCCGTTGCTCCACCAACCATAATGAATGCCATGCTGGGAGAGCTGAGGCTTCGGTTATTGGAAGATGAAATTCGGAAGTTGAGGCGATGCAAGCCGACAGGAACGTCGGTAAGGTCCAAGTCATTAGTTATGATGATGCAACTGTCGGTTTTTGTCGCGCCCTCAGCGAAACGGCTATGACTCACATCATCGTCAATCCAATACTCCAAGCGGTCAGGCTCTCCACCTCCTGTCTTGAAGATATATGCCGTACATACGGAGCTGCATTTATGGCCAGAGGAGGATGCACGAAAATTAAGGCGATGCAGGCCTAAGGGAACTCCACTAAGGTCAAGATCCTTATCGAAGAAGATGCTACCGTCATCGGTCGATGACGACTCGGTATAACGGATGTTGTTCACATCATCGTCAATCCAATACTCCAAGCGGTCGACGCTGCCGTTTCCCGACTTCATGAAGAAAACGGTAGATATAGGATTGACAGAACCACCCTTGGTTGTAATGCGATAATTAAGGCGATGCAAACCAAGAGGTACATCACTCATATCTAATTGTATCGTCAAGTTGGTATTACCGTCAGGAATGTTGACGGACTTTGAATGGAGGGAATCAAAGTCATCGTCAAACCAATATTCAATGGTGTTACCTTTCTTAGGGTCGCTTTTGATGAATGGCGATGTAGAAATGCTGCTGTAGATGCCGTTGGAGTCCTTGACCCTCACATAAAGCCAATGTAGGCCCACATCAAGATTGTTGGTACCAGCGTTGATTGTAACATCTCCTTCTCCATGTATTTGTACCGTCTGCCGATTATCCAAATGCTGGTCGAACCAATATTCCACTTCCGACAAATCTTGTGCAAAACATGGTACAACTCCCATCACCAACAAAAACAGCAACCACATTCTTATATATATGTTGCCCATAAATGAATCATTGTCAGTGAATAGATGCTGTTTACTTATTCTTCACAGTAACCTGAATCTTCAGTTTGCCCTGTTCATCGGTCTGCTCAGCAATGTTTTTGCTTGTGATGCGTGGCATGGGAGGCAGGCAATCGTCGCTGAAGCCTGTTCCGCCATAAATGCCGATGTTGGTATTGCCTTCGTAAGTGTCGTTGAAATGAAAGTTACTGGTTGTATTGATACCTTTCCAATCTTTTATGATTGTAGTAAAATCTCCTTCCCAATTGTCGAGAGCAACACAATTGTCACAAGACCAGAATCCTTTCCGCTGAATATTATTTTTAATTGTAGAATTATCCACATCTTTATAAGAATATTGGGAAGAACTAGTATAATAATAACTATATCCAGTGAAAATATTATTCATAACAACTCCACCATTAATATTCCCAATACCATTCATGATATTGTTGGTTACTTTGGCATTAGACCCTTGGAACCATCCATTCCCTCTAATGTAGTTCTGGTTCACCACGATTCCCGAACAACTATCTGACTTGACAGCGATTTCATTAATATTACAATATTTGACAAGGATGTTGCTTACTTTTCCACCAGTTCCGATATTTAAGTTATTCGACATATATACACCCATGATGGCACTACCATCCGATCCAGGCGCAAAATTCAACTCGCCACTAATGATGCTGTTCACGTCTGCTTTGTCGGAATCTGGTTTATGACCTATTCCCATGATGGTGACTCTCTTTTTGATACGGGTTTCACCTTTCACTTGAAAACCACCACCTGGAAGGTAGATTGTACAGCCATCTGTGGCACTCTCTATAGCCTTGTCGAGAGAATAATACACTGAAGTTTGACCTGCGCCGTCAACTACGGCAATTTGCTGTGCAGAAACTGTTGCTGCAAAAATCGTTGCAAACATGAAAAAAGAGAAACGTTTCATTTTATTCAAAATTCCGCAGCACTTTAGTTAAACATTCTATAAGTTCCTGAACAACGATAAGTTGAACAAGATTTTACCATATCAGAATATTTACTTATCTTAGTGCTGCAAAACAAAACAAGCAAAATCATCAATGGTATCGCAAATATAAGCAATTAATCTGAAAAAAATAACCTCATACGAAGGATTTTCACGTAATGAAGAAATATGACTGCCACATCAGTCTTGCAATCCCTCTGGCAAGAGTGTCTTTCCGCCGAAAAGTTTCAAAACCATCCCGGGGGCGCAAAGCCGTTCCGGGATGGTCTCACATCAAAGTGAGGGAAAGCCTACTTCACATCCCATGGGTCATAGATGATGATATCATCGTCGGTATCGACCTCTATGGCTTCGGTGTTTTCATAAGGAGGCTTGACGTTGGACTTCTCGAGCATGGTCACAGGCGACATCCTGTGCGTCTTGCACGCTGGTCTCTGATACTGTTTCTTCATGATGCTGTCTTTATTTTACTAT
>JAEEGL012728602.1_pt1 | contig 11971 bp, 11 predicted proteins | sample 9134231 | NCBI WGS metagenome assembly JAEEGL01 (sample SAMN16246548, study PRJNA631951) | gut metagenome | biome: gut microbiome; feature: rumen; material: fiber-attached | host: Bos | place: Iran: Karaj | collected 2018-10 | reverse complement strand
CTATAGTAAGGAAACCTTTCTCATTGAAATTGCCCGGAGCATCCCACATGCGGTGCATCACCTTGGTGAGGGCATTGCGCACCTGACCGTTGGTAAGGTCCTTGGGAAGGGTCTTCTGCCACGCTACCCATGCCAGCGGCTGCATTGCAGCAAGGCGATAAGGTATGCTGCGTCCGAAGACTGGGAAGGTGCCCTCTGGAGAGATGAAACGCTCAAGGATGATGGAGAACTTCTGACAACGCTTCAAAGCACGGGCATAGAAGTCCTTATAGTTGATATTCCAGCCGTATGCACGGACATCGCGCATAGTGGCGAGAGTCTCCAGATACATGGCATGGAAGACGTAGCTGCTATAATAATCGAATGCAAAAGTACCCTGACCGTCAGAATACCATCCGTCACCGACATACCACTCCTCACACTTACGAACGGCACCATTGACGCGATAGCTGTCATAGGGCGCACCGGCTTTGGCAAGGAATGACTCTATCTCAGCAGAGAAGAGCAGCCAGTTGGTATATGGCGGTTCAACACGGCGCAGACGGGTAAATTCATCGATATAACGCGCCTTGGTGGTCTCGTCAAGAGGCATCCACAAAGCATCGAAACCACGCAGCAGCGACTCAGCAATATATGCAGCATCAACCAGCGGCTGTCCCTCTTTTCGCCAGAGGAGATAGTCCTTGGAATCAGGATCAACAGCCTGAGCGTAAGCCTTCAGCGCCCATTCCTTCAGCTTGCGGCGCTCCTTACCTTCTGGGGTATCATCATCGGGCAGCGACAGCCAAGGAGCGATACCTGCCATGAGGCGTCCGAAACATTCCATATAGGTGACGCGCTTATCGCGGGAGTCGAACGAGGGACTCACCTCTATCTGCATCTCGGTGGAGAGCATACCACGCGACATGGGTTCAAGAACTGGAGCCGCGATGCGATAGGCCTGGGCAGCCCAATACTCACGGTCGGACATCACTGGAGCCTGCTTCTTCTTTGCAGCAAAGACAGAAGAACAGCAGCAAACAACTAGAATAATGGTTAAAAGCTTTTTCATTATATATAGGTTTAATGTTTAAGACGCGCCTATCGATATTACGACATCTCGAAATCACGATATTTCGACAACTATCGGCGCGCAATAATTTTCAACTTTCATTTTTCAATTCTCTATCAACGCTACCGCGTAGGCGGAGATGCCTTCTTTGCGGCCGGTGAAACCGAGCTTTTCTGTTGTAGTGGCCTTGATGGAGATATTGTCTCTGTCAGTCTGCATGACCTCAGCGAGGCAGTCTTTCATTGCCTCGATGTGAGGATTGAGCTTAGGCTGTTCGGCACATACGGTACAGTCGATATTTCCAACGCTATAACCCTTTGTGGCGATAAGGGCGATGGTCTTGCGGAGCAGTATCTTTGAGTCTATGCCATCAGTCTCTGCCGCAGTATCAGGGAAGTGATAGCCTATGTCACGCATATTTGCCGCCCCAAGGAGAGCATCACAGATGGCGTGTATCAATACGTCAGCATCGCTATGGCCCAGCAGACCATGCGTATGCTCTATCCTTATGCCACCCAGCCAGAGGTCACGACCCTCGACAAGCTGGTGGACATCATATCCCATTCCGATTCTTATCATAGTTTATAACGTTTAGCGGTTAGCGGTTAACGGTTAGCGGTTAGAGTTTTCAGTCGATTGGTTATGAAAGAGCATACCTTACTTATTATCCACGCGAGGGGGACGCTGATGGCGAGGACCACGAGGAAGCGGGGCCAGTAGGGCAGGCTGTAGGCTTTTTGAAGGGGCCTCAGCACATACTCTACATGAAGAAGGTATATCTCAAGTGATATTCCACCGACGAAGGCAAATGCGGCATTGACGAACTTTACCGACCTGAGTCTGTCGAACACCTCGCTCATGATGATGACGGTGGTGATTGCCAGCACAATATAGAGCATACGCTCCGTATAGAGCGGGAAGCGTCCATGCTTCATCTGCTCAAGCCACACACAGGCTCCAAGGCTGACCACGAAGGCCGCGACGACCATCACCCACGTACTCGCAGGAAGGGTTGTCTTGTTACGTATGGACTCAGCAAGGTTGATGCCCAAAAAGAATATTGGTACGCGGCTCCAGAATATCTCAATATGTCCGACAGCATTGTGGATGGGTGTGATATACGTCACCATAATACACCACATCAGCGGAAAAACCACAAGCCAGCGGCAAGCAGGATTTCTGCGCACAGCCTCCATATAGAACGGAGCAAAGACATAGAGCATCATCGTGGCAGGAACATACCAGAACGTCAGTTGGTCGAAACGCCAGAAGTTCCAGTTGAAGAGCACCTGCATGACGAGGTTTATCCAACTGTCAACAGTAGCATGGGCAAAGTCGAAGCGGCTGATGAAATAGTAGCCCGCTATGATGAGCCATGCAGGATAGATGCGTATGACGCGATTGAAATAGAACTGACGCAACGCCGGATTCTTGCTCCAGCTGTACCACAATCCCATGCCGGAGAGGAAGAGGAAGATGTCAACACCGAGATTACCCATTCGCACAAGTCCGTACCACGAGCTGCTACGAGGCACACCCATGTGGAAAAGCATCACGATGAGAATGGCAAATCCCATCAACTCACCCCTGTAAGCAGATATCTTTCCTAAATTCATGTTTACAAAAGTATGAATTTTGTAGCATACAAAAGCATGATTTTAAGTTTTTTTACGAAAAAACGCAAAAAAAAGCACATTATAGCATGTTGGTGTCGCCTTTTTTGTACTTTTGCACAGGTTTTTTAAACCTGTAACGCACTATGGCCATCTTTTTACGTCCCATAATGACACGTATGTTCCTGTTCATGTACCTGCTGGGTATCATGAGCAGCATACTCACCATCCCTCCATACAAGACGGCACACATGTATGAATGGGCTCCCTACGAGCTCTTTGCCGACGTGTATATCATCAGCGCAATATGGCTGCTGATAAAGGGGCTGCTATACAGGAAGGAGGCGAAAGACTGGAAGAGGAAAACCTGCAACTGGATATACAGAATACTGCTGACCGTCTTCTACATAGCGACATACATCCTGTATATTGCTGACACTTTCTGCTTTGTAAAGTTTGGCAGCACCCTCAACCCTTCGATGCTGCTGCTGATAGGAGAGACAACAGGCAACGAGGCAGGCGAATTCCTGCAGAGCTATGTTACGCCCGACATCATACTGAGTGAAGTGGGGCTTATTGCATTGGTGCCATTGCTGCATGCAGCAAGTTTCATGGTTCAGGGTTCAAGGTTCAAGGTTCAAGTTCTTGGACGAGCCAAGCGGCAGAGCCGATTACGTTCAATGTTCAATGTTCAATGTTCAATGTTCATGGCATGTCTGGTTATTGTGGCTGTGGGTGTTTGTGTTTATCTTACATTCCCTAACAAGAAGATGTATGCCCACACGATGTCGCTCGATACAATAGGTCAGGTGGAGCACTCGCTGGCATATCGTCCTCATACAGAGATGTACCAGCCTCCGATGCGACTGGCATTTTCAATACGATGCAACCAACTGGTGGCACAGCAGCTTGACAGACTCATGAATACCATTGGCAAGGCTGAGGTTGACAGCTGTTCGGTAAAGAGTCCAGAGATAGTGCTTATTATAGGCGAGAGCCACAACAAACGCCACTCGCAGCTTTACGGCTACGACAAGGCCAACATGCCCAATCAGACACGTCTGGAGAAAGAAGGGCGTCTGACAAAGTTTGACGATGTCGTTGCTCCATGGAACCTTACCAGCTTTGTATTTAAGCTCTTTATGACCACATACTGCGTCGGCGACAAGGGAGAATGGTGCGACTACCCGCTGTTCTGCGAAGTATTCCGCAAGGCGGGCTATCATGTCAGCTTCCTCACCAACCAGTTCCAGACGAAAGCAAAGCAGGAGGTGTATGACTTCTCTGGCGGCTTCTTCATCAACAACGAAGAACTTTCGAAGGTGCAGTTCGACACCCGCAACGGAAGGCTGCATGTCTTCGACGAAGGACTGCTGAAAGAATATGACGCCATAGCCGACACCACACGCAGCAACGGGCTGGAAGCAAAGGGACAACTGCATATCTTCCACCTGATGGGAATGCATGTGACCTACCGCATACGCTGTCCGAACCGCATGAAGAAATGGGGAGTGGGCGAATATCCTAACGATACTGACATACCGCCAAAGAGGCGAAAGGTGCTTGCCGACTACGACAACAGCGTATGGTATAACGACAGCGTCGTGAACCAGATAGTGGAGCGCTTCAAAAACGACGATGCCATCGTAATATACGTCCCTGACCACGGCGAAGAGGTCTTCGGTCCAGGAGCACGCCATTTCTTTGGCAGGATGCACGATGCCGTCATCAACAAACGCCTTGCAGACGAGGAATTCCGCATACCGATGTGGATATACACCACCCCACTCTATGCCAAGAACCACCCGGACGTTGTTGAAGCCATCAAGAAAGCGGCACCAAAGAAATATATGACGGACGCGCTGAGTCACCTACTCATGGGACTGGCAGGCATCCATACGCCATACTACAATCCAAGGTACGACCTGCTCTCGCCGGAATATGACGAGAAGCGTCCGCGACTACTGAAAAACAAGACAGACTATGACACTCTTAAATAGAGCAGAATGTTCAGCATTGAGGGGCATTGCCATCATCGGCATCTTCATGCATAACTACCTCCATTGGCTCAGGCCTATGGTGAAGGAGAACGAATACCAGTTCCACGAGCATAATGCCGACCGTTTCTGGTTTATCCTTACCCACCCCGACCAAGACTTTATCTACCACCTCTTCTCGTTCTTCGGCCACTATGGGGTACCAGTGTTCGTCTTCCTCAGCGGCTACGGACTGTACCTGAAGTACGAAAGCGGAACTACGGAATCAAGGAATAACGGAATATGGGAGTTTATGAAGAGTCACTACAAGAAGCTCTTCCCCATGATGTTCCTGGGCTTTGCCGTTTTTGCTATGGTTGACTGGCTGACGCCAGGGCATCACCACTGGACGTGGGATGCTATCATCGAGCAACTCACTATGACCATAAACCTCTTCCCCGACCCTGATCATCGCATCTGGCCCGGACCATACTGGTTCTTCGGCCTTATGATGGAGTTGTATCTCGTATATCGCCTGCTGCTCTACCGCCGTCACTGGGGTTGGAACGTAGGACTCATCATCTGTTGTATGGCCATTCAAGCCTTGTGTTGGAACGACCCGGAAGGAGATGCCATCAACCGCATACGCTACAACTTCATGGGCAACATGATGCCCTTCGGAATAGGTTTGCTGATAGCCAGGCTGAATCGGAATTACGGAACAACGGAATTACGGAATTACGGAATTGCAGCCCTCCTGCTGTCTTTAGCAGCAGTAGTGCTGATGTCCTTCAACTTCTGGACGTGGCTCATCATTCCGCTGTTTGTTGTCATCGCTCACATAGGCTTCATAAAGATGCTCTCCTCCATTCCTGCGGCAGACATTCTTGTGAGAGGTCTCGCATGGGTCGGAGGCATCAGCGCCGCCATCTTCGTCTGCCATCCTATCACAAGAAAGATTTTTATTCCTATAAGCCGGAGTGGTGACATCCTCGATGGACTTGTACTTTACATCGTAGCCACCATAATGCTCGCAATGATATTCAAGAAAATAATAGCCACCCTGAAATGAAAAGCGTAATACAGATACTTCGTCCACACCAGTGGGTTAAGAACTTCTTTGTCTTCATGCCCCTGTTCTTCGGGCATCAGTTGATGAACCTGCCCCTGCTCATCAATACCATAGCGGCATTCTTCGCCTTCTCGTTCGTCGCCTCAAGCATCTATTGCTTCAACGACATCATTGACGTTGAGGACGACCGCAGGCACGTAGAGAAATGCAAACGCCCCATCGCAAGCGGAAAAATCTCCATTACGACGGGCTATATCCTTATGTTCCTGATGCTCGTACTAAGCATTATGATTTCCATGATGCTGCCTTACGAAGCCAAGACTACAACTCTGGAACTGCCGTATATCATCATCATCTACTGGCTGACGGAGATGGCCTACTGTATCAAGCTGAAACGCATCGCCATCATCGACCTCTGCATTCTCTCCGTAGGATTCCTTCTGCGCATAGCGGCAGGCGGCGCAGCATCAGGCATCGTACTGTCCCACTGGCTCATCATGATGACATTCCTGCTGACGCTGTTCCTGGGATTTGCAAAGAGAAGGGATGATGTCATAAAGTTCCAAAAGACCAAGATACCGCCTCGTCACAATACGAAGCGCTACAACCTCACTTTTGTGAACGACGCCACAACGGTGACTGGAAGCGTGATGCTCGTATGCTACATCATGTACACTGTATCGCCTGAGACAATAGCCAATTTCGACAACCGCTACATATACCTCACGACAATCTTTGTTCTTTTAGGTCTGCTGAGATATATGCAGATAGCCGTAGTTGACGAAAAAAGCGGCGACCCCACAAAGGTGCTGCTGCGCGACTATTTCACGCAAGTCATCGTCCTCTGCTGGGCTGTGGCATTCCTTTTCATTATATATATATTATAAAAGAAGGGGCCAGCCCCCTCCCAGCTTCCCCCAGTTAGGGGAGGGGAAAATGTCAGAGGTTAAAATTAAAAAATTTTGTTTTTCTTTGCATTATTGAAATATTATTCGTAATTTTGCACTCGGAACCACAAAATTCTAAGATTATGTCACTCGAAGAGAAGAAAGAAAGAATGGCAAGAAACTACGCCATCAATTCAAAAAAGATTCCCAGAACAAGGAGGATGGCATTTGCCAGAGCTCATGCCGGTGGTATCACTATTACTGATCCTGCATTGATAGAAAAACTAAAATACTACGTTCCAGGATATGACCCGGCTAATCCTTGATACCTGTGCCGTCATCGATTTGATAACAAGTTCAGACGCGACACAGCTTGATTTCTGGGACATCCTTGATAATCCTGAAGCGATGGTTTATGCCAGTTTCGAAACAGCGAGAGAGTTGGTTGTTCATTTTAACAACAAACGGCTTCTATCAAAGTACTGGCAGACTGCCAAAGAGATGCTTACCTCCATTGAGCAAGACTACGGAATAGAGTTCTTACCGCTGCGTCGTGACACCGCCATGACCTACGCAGGTTTGCAACTCAACGAAGCACAAGACCATCATGACCCAAGCGACCATGTAATCATAGCCCATGCTATCACGGAACATCTGACTCTTCTTTCCAGCGATCATAAGTTTGCTTTCTATCGCAATCAAGGACTTAATCTTTTAGAATATTAACTCTCCCCCATCAAAATGCCCATGACCTATACATACACTGTTTTGCGTTCTGCTGCCTGCAAGGATGTCCGCGCAGCGGCGGGATTTTTGGGCTTTGAGGGAAGTACCCCCCAAAAAAATAGTTTAAAATCAATAATAAACACGCTAATACAGCGTGATGCCACAAGGCACGTTTGTGTCCCGTAACGGGATACTGACGTGCCTTTTTGTGTGATTACGAAATACAATTCAATTATATATTTACCTAATGTTAAACAATTTAATTTTTAAGATTATGAAAAAGACTTTTTGGCAGTGTTTGCTACCATGCGTTGCATTGACTGTCATCCTTCTGGGCGTCAGTCTGGGTGTGTCTGCGCAGGCAGCTACGGTTGGCAAAGGTGTTGCTCCCGATGATGTCAAGGCTGTTGACCTTGGGTTGCCGTCGGGCACCAAGTGGGCAAACAAGAACATCGGAGCGCGTGAGGAGGGAGACTATGGTCTTTACTTCGCATGGGGCGAGACGACCGGCTACGAGGGTGTGGACATTAACCCCAATGTTGATGATGGCCGCGAGTTTAAGTGGGAGTCCTACAAATGGGGTGACAGTCCGACGCCGAAGGTTACGAAATATTGCACCGTGGCGAAGTATGGCGAAGTTGACAACGTGAAGGTTCTTGCCAACGATGACGATGCTGCGGCTGTATGCTGGGGCAGTTCGTGGCGCATGCCGACAGAGGAAGAGTTTGTGGAACTGATAGAGAACACCACGTGTACCAAGGAGAATAACATCCAATGGGGACTCCGCTTCGTGAGCAAGATTAACGGCAATTCCATTTTCCTGCCTGCCGGAGGCATCCGCAATTTCAGCCAACACCAGATGTTCACCATTCTGGGGTGTTACTGGTCAGCCACGGTGGACGAGAAGCATCCGGAGGCTGCCAGGAGCATGCGCTTCACCACCAAGCAGAAGAAAGCCGGGATGGAGAGGATAGGGCGGTTCATCGGACAGAACATACGTGCCGTGTCTAAATAAACGCGCTTTTACTTTTACCTATATTTCTAACTTAACAAAAATTCTTATACTACTATGAAAAAGACTTTTTATTATCTGAGCCTCCTGTTAGGTTTGGTTTTCGGAATGACAATGTTCACTGCCTGCGGCGGTGGTGACGATGATGACAGCGGTGGTACATATAGTCAGGAAAATCTTCAAGGCGTATGGTCTGGCGAGACCGCTGACAAGATGTACAGGATTGCCATTGCCTTCTTCCCGAACAATACGGTAAAGTCAACCATGTATGAATTGAAAGAACAGAGCTACGTAGCCCGGACAAGCACTGAGGGAACATACGTTTTCGACACCAACACGGGAGTGGTTTCCATTACGTACAGCGACGACAACACTACGGAGTCATTTCAGATTGCTGACCTGAAGTACTCATCATGCACACTGTACATCGGAGATACGCCATTCTACATGACCCGCTATACAGACTCTGGCAGTGGCAGTTCTGGCAGTGGCGGCTCTGGCTATGACGGCTCTGGCTATGACGGCTCTGGCTATGACGGCTCTGGCTATGACGACGACGATGATAACGGCGGCAGCAGTTCAAGGACGAAATGCCCGTACTGTGATGGCAGTGGTGATTGTCACAATTACAAGACCTACAGTGCTAACAAGTTATATTGTGGCGGTGATGGCAAATGCTATCGGTGCGATGGCAAGGGTTATTGGACCTCTGGCTTGGGTGGCACGATAAATTGTGAATCCTGCGACTCTCCAGGATACAACCCGGGGCTGATAGGCATTTCTGGCAGACTTGGCAACGGCAAGTGTGCTCAATGTCATGGTTCCGGCAAATGCCAGAACTGCGGCGGTGACGGATATATCTGATTGAGGCTTCCTGACACAGGCGATAGCTTTTGCATCCACGTCCCGCACCGTTATTGAAAACCTCTGCTGGGCAGGCTGTTGCAGGGCATCCGGGAGAGCATGAAAAAGACACCCGGGGTTTTTACCCCAAAATACCCGGGGGGCTACCCATGAATACCCGGGTATATTTTTTACCTAATATTTTAACCCATAATTTAAAGCGAAAAGGCTCATAATAATAATCCCCCGCTTCGGATGCCGGAGCGGGGGATGTTTTTTAGTTGCTGAATACTATCTCGCCATTGTTGCTATCGACGATGATATCCTTGTCCTTCGACACAGCACCTGCGAGCAGTTGTTTGCTGAGTGCATTAAGCACGTCGCGCTGTATTGCACGCTTTACAGGACGTGCGCCAAAGTCTGGGTCGTAACCTGCCTCCGCAAGTGTTGCCACTGCTGCATCCGTAACCTTCAGCGTGAAGCCCTGTGACTGGAGCATCTTTGCTACGCGGTTCATCTGCAGGCGAACGATATCACTTATCTGTTCCTTCGTAAGCTGGCTGAAATTGATGATTTCATCGATACGATTGAGGAACTCTGGACGGATAGGCGGCTTCACCATACCATTACCGTCAACTATCGGAGCCTTGCCATAAAGCTGGTCCTTCGTCAGGTTGCTCGTCATGATGATGATGGTGTTCTTGAAGTTCACCACCCTACCCTTTGAGTCTGTCAGACGTCCGTCGTCAAGAACCTGCAGGAGGATATTGAACACATCCTGATGCGCTTTCTCTATCTCGTCGAAGAGCACAACGGAATATGGCTTCCTTCGTACAGCCTCCGTCAGCTGACCACCCTCGTCATATCCCACATAGCCCGGAGGAGCACCAATCAGTCGTGAAACGGAGTATTTCTCCTGATATTCAGACATATCGATACGCGTCATCAACGACTCATCGTTGAACAGGTAGTCAGCCAAAGCCTTCGCCAGTTCTGTCTTACCCACACCAGTGGTACCAAGGAATATGAACGATGCGATAGGACGCTTCGGGTCTTGCAGACCAGCACGTGAACGGCGAACGGCATCAGATACGGCAGCGATAGCCTCATCCTGACCTATCACACGATTGTGCAGTTCCTGCTCAAGGTGCAACAGTTTCTCGCGCTCGCTCTGCATCATACGTGATACTGGAATTCCAGTCCAGCGTGAAACCACTTCTGCTATGTCATCAGCAGTCACCTCTTCCTTAAGGTATTTATTCTCTGATGTAGCAGTGGCATTCTGCACCTTTGCCTCCAGCTCCTTCAGCTTGCCATAGCGTATCTCCGCCACCTTGCCGTAGTTGCCCTCACGCTCAGCCTTCTCTGCCTCGAAGCGCAGGCGTTCCATTTCCTGCTTAGCCTGTTGTACAGACTCAGCCGCATTCTTTTCTTTCACCCACTCAGAGCGCATACGCATCTCCTCGTCCTGAAGTGCCGAGATGGTCTTGTTCAGTTCTTTCAGCTTCACCTCGTCTTTCTCGCGCTTGATGGCTTCGCGCTCGATCTCCAGCTGCTTCAGCTTTCGCGTAAGCTCGTCCAGCTCCTCTGGCACGGAGTCACGCTCCATACGCAGTTTTGCAGCTGCCTCATCCATAAGGTCTATGGCCTTGTCGGGCAGGAAACGGTCAGAGATATAACGCTCCGACAGCGTAACGGCCGCTATGCAGGCATCATCCTGAATACGAACCCTGTGGTGGTTCTCGTACTTCTCCTTCAGTCCCCTGAGGATTGAGATTGCAGACAGCTCGTCAGGCTCATCGACCATCACTATCTGGAAACGACGCTCCAGAGCCTTATCCTTCTCGAAGTATTTCTGGTATTCGTTCAGCGTCGTAGCACCAATGGCACGCAGCTCACCACGTGCGAGGGCAGGCTTCAGGAGGTTAGCAGCATCCATAGAGCCCTCTCCACCGCCAGCACCCACAAGGGTGTGAATCTCGTCGATAAAGAGGATTATCTTACCCTGCGACTGGATGACGGCATTGATGACACCCTTCAGACGCTCCTCGAACTCGCCCTTGTACTTGGCACCAGCCACGAGGGCACCCATATCGAGGGTATATATCTCCTTTTCCTTAAGGTTCTCAGGCACGTCACCACGCACAATACGCTGTGCCAAACCTTCGGCAATGGCTGTCTTACCAGTACCAGGCTCACCTATCAGAATAGGGTTGTTCTTGGTACGTCGCGACAATATTTGCAGCACATGACGAATCTCGTCGTCCCTGCCTATTACTGGGTCGAGCTTACCGTTCTTGGCATCGCCGACCAGATTCTTGCAGAAGCGCTCAAGTGCTTCTTTCGGATTCATTTGTTGTTCTGGATTAAACATAGTCTCTTTCTCCTTTCTTTAATATTTTATGTGAATTATGAATTATGCATTATGAATTATGCATTATAAAAGTGATACTTATCTGCAAACGAATCCACAAACCCCATACCACACGCCCCGCTACCGCCACTTTGACACCCGAATACGACAAAGTGACACAAAAGTATTTATTACCTCACACGGATTGCACTGATAACACAGATCTTTTTCTTTTAACAAAAACCAAAAAGACCCCCATATCAGTATGTAAGTGCTTACAGCCCTTTTACGATGCAAGGCAGTTATTTTTACTTGTAAGCGAGTTTCCAGATAAAAATATCAACCTCACATCTTAGTCTCCTAGAGACCTTACATACTGACATGGGCAATGATGCGTTTAAGTTATGCAAAATGGAAAATCGCTTTTACATTTTCATG
>JAEEGL011812475.1_pt1 | contig 11971 bp, 9 predicted proteins | sample 9134231 | NCBI WGS metagenome assembly JAEEGL01 (sample SAMN16246548, study PRJNA631951) | gut metagenome | biome: gut microbiome; feature: rumen; material: fiber-attached | host: Bos | place: Iran: Karaj | collected 2018-10 | reverse complement strand
TTTGAGGGAACGGACCGGGCGATGGCGGAGCTGAAGGCCTTCTGGGATGAAAAGCTCGGCGCGCTGCAGATCGAGACGCCGCACGGAAACATGAACCGCAGCCTGAACATCTGGAACCTGTACCAGGCGGAGATCAATGTGCTGTTCTCCCGCTTTTCCTCCTTCATCGAGGTGGGCGGACGCACCGGCCTTGGCTACCGGGATACAGCGCAGGACGCCATGTGCATCCCGCACGCGGAGCGGGAGAAATGCCGGTGGCGGCTGGAACAGCTGCTGCACGGGCAGGTCAGCGCCGGCTACGGCCTGCATCTGTTCGACCCGGCCTGGTTTGAGGAGAAGGAAGAACAGGACAGCAAATCCCCGACGGTCGTCCCGACGTTCAGCCAAAGCAGGATACACGGGACGGAGGATGCCTGCGCGGATGACGCGCTGTGGCTGATCCCGGCTGTGGTGGAGTATCTGCGGGAGACCGGGGACGCCGGCTTCGCGCAGAAAAAGATCCCCTACGCGGACGGCGGAGAGGATACCGTGTGGGAGCATCTGAAACGGGCACTGGACTTTTCCTTCAGCCAGACCGGCAGCCACGGTATCACAAAGGGCCTGCGGGCCGACTGGAACGACTGCCTGAACCTGGGCGGCGGCGAGAGCGCGATGGTCGCGTTCCTGCTGCTCTGGGCCGCGGAGCATTTTCTGGACGCGGCCAGGAACCTGGGCATGGAGGAGGACGTGAAGACATACTCCGCGAAGGCTGCCGCCATGAAGGAAGCCTGCCGCAGAGAACTGTGGGACGGGGAATGGTATCTGCGCGGATTTACCGCGGACGGAAGAAAGATCGGCAGCCGGGACGCGGAGGAGGGCAAGATGCACCTCGAAAGCGCGGCCTGGTCCGTCGTATCCGGCGCCGCCACGGCGGAGCAGGCGGAGAGCATTCTGCGCGCCGTGGATCAGTGGCTTTATACCCCATGGGGGCTGCTGCTGAACGCGCCGAGCTTTACCAAACGGGACGACGGGATCGGGTTTATCACCCGGGTCTATCCGGGAGTGAAGGAGAACGGCGCGATCTTCAGCCATCCGAATCCCTGGGCATGGGTGGCCGAATGCCTGCAGGGGCACGGAAACCGGGCTATGAAATACTATGACGCGCTGCTGCCGGAAAACCAGAACGACAAAATGGAGATCCGGCAGGCTGAGCCGTATACCTACTGCCAGTTTATTATGGGAAAGGACCACACGGCCTTCGGCCGGGCGAGGCACCCCTTCATGACAGGCAGTGCCGGCTGGGCTTATTATGCAGCGACAAGGTATATGCTGGGTATCCGTCCTGAATTTCACAGCCTGACGGTCGATCCGTGCATCCCGGCCGAATGGGACGGATTCCGCTGCTGCCGTCGCTGGCGGGGCGCGGAGTACCGGATCACGGTGACCAATCCGGAGCATGTGGAGAAAGGAATCGTTCGCCTGAGGGTTGACGGGAAGGAAGCGGAGTATGTGCCGGTATTCACGGAAGGGGCCCATACGGTGGAGGTTGTGATGGGCCGGAAGGAGGGAAAGGAATGATTGCGTTCGGAACCGGCGGCTGGCGCGCGGTGATCGGGGACGGCTTTACCAAAGAAAACATCCGCAGGATCGCAAGCGCGACGGCGAAAAGGATCCGCGGAGAAGGCCTGGAAAAGCAGGATTTCTGCGTCGGCTATGACAGGCGTTTTCTCAGCCGCGAGGGCGCCATCTGGTTCAGCGAGGTGATGGCCGGAGAAGGGATCCACGTGCTCTTTGTGAATCTGTCCTGCCCGACGCCACAGGTCATGTTTACCGTAAAACACCTGAAGCTGCCCTACGGGGCGATGATCACGGCCAGCCACAATCCGGCTGTTTATAACGGCATCAAGCTCTTTACGGAGGGCGGACGGGACGCGGCGGAGGAGATCACCGACAGCATCGCCGCGGATGCGAACGCGGTAAAGCCGGAGGAGATCCCGGAGATCCCCTTTGAAAAGGCGGTGGAGGAAAACCGGATCACCTATATTGACCCCAGGGACACCTATCTGGATTCCATCATGAAGCAGATCGACATGGAAGCGATCCGCCGGAGAAGACCCCGCATCGTGCTGGACCCGATGTACGGCGTGAGCCTGACCGGGCTGCAGACGATCCTCTTCACGGCCCGGTGCGACGTGGACGTGATCAACGACCGGCATGACGCCTTTTTCGGCGGACACCTGCCGGCTCCGACGCCGGAGACCCTGCGGGATCTGCAGGCGGCCGTAAGGGACCATCACGCCCAGGTGGGCATCGCCACGGACGGGGACGCGGACCGGCTGGGCATCATCGACGAAAACGGCACGTATGTGGACGCGAACCGGATCCTCGGCCTGCTGTACTGCTACCTGCTGGAGTACAAGGGCTGGAGAGGAGCCGCGGTACGGAACATGGCCACATCCCATATCCTGGACCGGATCGCCGAGAAATGGGGACAGAAATGCATCGAGGTTCCCGTCGGCTTCAAGCATATCTCGGCGGCCATGACGGAGTACGACGCCCTGATCGGCGGGGAAAGCTCCGGCGGTCTCACCGTGCGCGGGCATATTTCCGGAAAGGACGGCCTGTATGCCGCCGCCCTGCTGACGGAAATGATTTCCGTGACAGGGAAGCCCCTGTCCGGGCTGGTCTCCGAAATGTACGAAAAGTACGGGAAGTGCGAGATGGCGGAGCATGACTGGGCGCTGACGGAGGAAAGCCGGAAGGAAATTGATTGCCGCGTCATGCAGGAAAAACAGCTTCCGGAATATAAAAAGAAGATAGTAAAAGTCAGCTATCGGGACGGCTGCAAAGTTTATTTTGAAGACGGATGGATCATTCTCCGCTTTTCGGGAACGGAGCCGCGGATCCGCGTGTTCGCGGAGGCGCCGGAGAAGGAAGAAGCGGAGGAACTGGTCCGGCAGACAAGGGACTGGCTCGGCCTGAAGGACTGAAAGAGGGAGGAATCGCCATGAACGGAAAAGGAGTACAGCGGAAAAGGCATTCGCTGCGCTTTCAGATCCTGGCTATTACCGTGGCCGCATGGCTGATTCCCACGGTGGTCCTGTCCTATTATATCCTGACGGTGCTGCCCAGACTGCGGGAGCGGGTGACCGCGAACCTGACGCTGGAGGCGGATTACGCGCGGAACGCGGTGGCCGCCAATATAGACAGCCTGTTTTCCATGGCGCGGGATGCGACCTATGACGGAGAACTGCTGCAGGCAAAGGAACAGAAGGACACGGGCATTCTGAGCAGCACCGAATACGTGCGGCGCAGCAGAAGCTATCTGGAAAGAAAGTACGGACGGGAGGGACTGTGCCTGTTTGCCGTATATACGCCGCTGGACAGCCCGGAGCTGCTGCTGTATACCCAGTCCGGAAGCGCGGCGATGCAGGCCTACCGTGCCGGGATACACGGCGCCCTGATGGAAAAGGCCGCGGGGATCGACACCCGATGCGTGTTTCTGGAGGATGAGAGCGGGCTGTACTTTCTGCGTAATCTGGCGGATTCCAGGATGAATCCCTTCGGCGTGCTGGTGATCGCCGTGAACCGCGACGCCCTTTTCCGCCCGCTGGAGGAGGTCCGCTCCCACTGGGAAGGAGAAAACGCTTTCCGCCTGAGGGACGGAATGGCTGAGAGCATGCCCGCGCTGAAGGAAGGACTGCAGGAAACGGGGGACGGCCAGCTGGTGTGCGCATGGCGCAGTGAGAACCGGGACTGGACGCTGGACTGGGAGCTGCACATTTCCAGGGAGCCGGTATACGGAGAGCTGAACCGTTTCTGGGCAACGCTGCTGATCCTGTATCTGGTATTGGTCCCGGTCGTGATCGCCATCGGGATCCTGGCGTACCGGAGAGTGACCAAACCGCTGGAGCTGCTGGCGGACGCCTCCCGCAGGATCGAGGGCGGTGAATTCGGGCTGACGGTCCCCATGCGCGGGAACGATGAGCTGGGAATGCTCGGCAAGGCCTTTTCCGGCATGAGCCTGCGGATCAAGGAGCTGATCGACAAAACCTATAAGGAGGAGATCGCTCTGCGGGATTCCCAGATCCAGGCGCTGCAGAGCAGGATCAATCCCCACTTTATCAACAACGCGCTGGAGGACATCAACTGGCAGGCACGCATGGACGGTTCCGAGCAGGCAAGCCGGATGGTATCGGCGCTGAGCGTGCTGCTCAACGCGACGATGGCCAACCGGGAGAAACGGGTGCTGAAGCTGCGGGAGGAGCTGGAGGTGGCGGACGCCTATATCTTCTTCGCGCAGGAGCGCTTCGGCGACAGGCTGACGATCCGGAAGGAGATCGAGGAGGCCACGCTGGAGGACGAGCTGCCGCTGCTGACCCTGCAGCCGGTTCTGGAAAACGCCATGGAGCACGGCATTGCCCCGGCCGGAGGCGGAGAGATCCTGCTGAAATGCGCGAGGGAGGGCGAAAGCCTGGCGATCACCGTCGTCAACGGCGGAAAGGAACTGGACGAGGAGGACAGAGCCCGGATCGACATCGCGCTGGAAAGCGGGTCCACCGGGAACCACGTCGGCCTGGGGAATATCGCTGGACGGCTGAAGCTGATCTATCACGGACAGGCTGGGATCACCGTGGAAAAGGATGAAATGAAACGGACTGTCGCGCGGATCACGATCCCGCAGAACCGTCCGAAGGAGCGCAGAGCATGAAAAGAATGAGACTGCCGGCTGTTTTGCTGCTTTGCCTGGCGCTGTGCGTCACGGCGGGAGCGGAGGGGGTGACGCTGTATACCGCTTCCTGCTTCGCGGGCTCGGATCCCTCCGGCCTGGCGTATGCCGAGCTGCTGAGGGCCTTTGAACAGGATACGGGCTGTGAGATCCGGGACGATTCCATGGAAAGCAGCGAAAGCTGGAAAAAGAAGATCATCAACGATTTTGCCGCCGGCAACGAACCGGACGTGCTGTTCTTTTTTGCCGCGGGCGCCGATTCCGCCCCGATCCTGCGCCGGGTGGTGCCGCTGGACGAGATCAACCGGGATTATCCGGAACTGCAGCTGTACGAGGAGGAGCTTTTCCGCGAGGCGGACGGGCATGTGTACGCCGTTCCGGTCAGGCCCTTCTGGGAGGGGCTTTTTGTCAACACAGAGCTGTTTGAACGGTATCAGATAGAACTGCCGACAGACTGGACGCGGTTCATGAACGCGATCCGCAGATTCCGGGAAGAGGGGATCGTTCCGCTGGCGGCGTCTCTGACGGACAGCCCCCATTACGTGGCTGAAATGGCGGTGCTGGCCTGCGCGGATATCGGGGAACAGCAGGCGAGGCCGAAAACCGCCGCTGAGGTGCCGCAAAGCTGGACAGAAGCGATGGGCCTGATCCGGGAACTGTATCTGGCCGGGGCCTTTCCCGACAATGTGAACGCGACGGACGCGGGAGCGACAACGGCCCTTTTCCGTGAAGGCAAGGCAGCCATGCAGATGGACGGAAGCTGGTTTGCCAACGGGCTGAGCGCGGAGGAGATGGAGCATATTGCTGTGCTGCCGGTCCCCCGAAAGGACGGGAAAGAGCAAAACGCCTACATCGGCGGAGTGTCCATGGGCTTTTACCTGACGCACAGGGCATACGACCATGCCCAGACGCGGGATCCGGCTGTCCGGCTGCTGGGATGGCTGACAAACGAGGAAAACAGAAAAAAGCTGTCCGGGATCGAGCTGAGCGGGATGACCGGCGTAACAGCCGAGGAGATGACCGGAAACGGACGGCGCATGGTACGCCCGATCCAGGATGATATGAATGCCGCGGCCAGAGAGGTCTGGCTGCTGGACTGCATCGCCCCTCTGGCGGAGGGAAGCATGACACCGGAGGATTGCTGGACGCGCGTGATGGCGCAGAACCCCTTTGAATGACGGAGGAAAACATGTACCGTGTGATACTGGTGGATGACGACAGGCTGATCGTGCGCGGACTGACAACCATCCTGCCCTGGAGAGAGATGGGGTGCGAGGTGGTCGGAACGGCGACGGACGGCACGGAAGGCCTGAAGCTGATCCGGGAACTGAAGCCGGACATCCTGCTGACGGATATCCGCATGCCGAACGTGGACGGGCTGACCATGGCCGCAGCCGTGAAGAGTGAATTCCCGGGCATTCAGATGAGCGTGCTGACAGCCTACCGGGATTTTGACTATGCGCAGAAGGCTATCACGCTGGGCGTATGCCGTTTTCTGCTCAAGCCCAGCAATCTGGAGGAGCTGGAAGAGGCCGTAAGGGAAATGTGCCGGAGGCTGGACGCAAAAATGCCCGTGGAAGAGGAAACGGAAAACGACGAGGCGCACGGGTATATCGTGGCGAACGCGCTGGAATGGATGAAGGAACACTGCACCGAGCATATTACGCTGGGCGAGGTGGCCGAGAACGTATACGTGAGCCAATGGCATCTGAGCAAGCTGATCAACCGGGAGACGGGACTCGGCTTTCTGGAGCTGCTGAGCCGCATGCGTGTGGAGAAGGCCAAGGAGCTGCTGGAAAACCCGGCAAACCGGATCGGCGACGTGGCCTATACGGCGGGGTTCTCCGACGTGGCGCACTTTTCCAAAACCTTCAAAAAGATGAGCGGCCGGACGCCGGGAGAATACCGGCAGGAAATGGCGCGGAGCGGAAAAGAGGAACAGGAACATGCTGATCGTTGACGCGCAGGCGTACAGAAATCACGCGTTTGTAAGAGAGCGGATCCGAATCAGGGACGGAATGATCCTTGAGGCCGGCCCTGACCTGGCGGAGGAGCCGGGGGAAGAAATACTGGACTGCGGCGGCGACTATATCATTCCCGGCTTTGTAGACGTCCATATCCATGCTTTTCGCGGGTATGACGTGATGCGGGGAGAAAACGATATCCGCGCGATGGCCGTGGAACTGCGGAAGGAAGGGGTCGCGGCCTTCTGCCCGACGACGATGACCGCCACGCTGGAGGAGACGGCGTTCGCCATGGCGGGCGTCCGCGCGGTCCGGCTCAGCCCCGGACCCGGAGAGGCCGGGGTGATCGCGGCGCATATGGAGGGCCCGTTCCTGTCCGAAAAGCACGCGGGCGCGCAAAGAAAAGACTGCTTTCTGAACCCGGACTGGGCGCTGTTTCTGGAAATGACGGACGGGCACCCGGAGGACGCCCGGCTGATAACGCTGGCTCCGGAAAAGCCCTGCGCCAGGGAGTTCATCCTGAAGGCGGTAAAGGCCGGGGTGGCCGTTTCCGTCGGACACACGGACGCGACCGCGGAACAGACGCACGACGCAGCGGATCTCGGCGCGAACCATGTTACTCACACATTCAACGCGCAGACGCCGCTGCATCACCGCAGGCCGGGAGTGCCCGGCGCGGCGCTGACGGACAGCCGGCTGTACGCGGAAATGATCTGTGACGGCGTGCATCTGCACCGGGATACGGTACGGCTGCTGTGGCAGGCAAAGGGCGCGGAGAAGGCCGTGGCTGTCACAGACGCCATGGAGGCAGCGGGAATGCCGGACGGGGAATATGCCCTCGGCGGCCAGAAGGTATATGTGAACAGGAGCGAAGCAAGGCTGGCGGACGGAACGCTGGCCGGCTCCGTCCTGACTATGAGGAAGGCGCTGGAAAACCTGATCCACGTCTTTCACATCCCGCCGGAGGACGCGGTGCGGATGTGCACCGAAACACCGGCGGAATCCGTCGGAGAGAAAACGGCGGGCAGGATCGGGCCGGGAAGCCCTGCTCCGGTGACCAGATGGACCGGTGACTGGCAGTTTGTGCAGACAATCGGATAAGATAACAGTTTTTGCCGGTATGAGCCGTGACGAAAAAAACGGGGGACCTTTTCATCAGATGAAAAGATCCCCCGTTTCATATCGGGCTGCGGGGAAGGATCAGAAATGATCGGAGATCCACAGCGGCTTGCGTGTGAAGACCGCGGCAAGGGAGGAGCGGTTGCTCAGGACAGTCACGTCCTCCCGGAGCTCCGCTTCGGAAAGAGACACCGCTCCGCAGCAGAGCTGACCCAGCGCCTGAATACTGACGTCAAGATCCGGAGAGGCATCCGTGGGAACGGCTTCCTCCCCGCGGACGGCGAAGGTGCCGTTGTTTTCCGGAATGATATCATCCGAGACGCGGACGGTGAACGCTGCACCCTCCGGCTTACGGATCAGGGAAAGCAGCTTCCGCGCGTTGACGGCGCGGATCATGTAGCTGAAGACAGATGATTTCTCCACGTCATAATGCTTTGCGCTGTGCAGCAGGGAGAGCAGCTCCGTGCCGGTGGGCAGAGGCAGCTCGATATCCCCGTAATCCGCGGAGAAACGGGCCAGAAAGCCGAGGATCGCCAGGAAACCGGCCCTGCCGTCCCAGGCCAGGTCCTTCACCAGCAGAAGCGCGCTTTCCGGCCGGTAGGTATCCTGGAAGATGACATAGGCGACGGCCTTGCCGTTTTCCTTCAGGAGATAGGAGAAACGGCGGTCCTTCAGGAACTCAGCCTTCATCCTGCCCTCCAGCATCATTTCCGGAGTGCGCTCGATAGCAAGGTTCAGCCCGTCCGTGAAGCGGGTGTACAGGGAAAGATACTCCTCCACGGGGTCGCCGTCCTTCCAGAGCACGGCCTCGCCGGTGAAGCGGTAGTCCCGGAGGACCTCCGGCTTCAGGGTGTAGACGTTTTTGACGCAGACGGTCTCATAGCCCGCCTTGCGGTAAAAGGCATGGCTGAAGGGATACAGCGTGGAGATGACCTCTCCGTCGGCATAGGCAGCCGGCAGCAGGGCGCGGAAAATATTCTTCACGGCGCCGGATACCCTGTATTCCGGATAGGTGGACACCCCACCGATGCCCCCGTTGCGAACGGAATGCCCGTCCAGCCGGGAGGTATACTGATTGTTGATGATATGGGCCATGAGGGCGCCGCTGTCATCAAAGGCGCCCCAGTCCTGAAAGGTCTGCTTCAGGCTGTCTGCCCGAAACTTCTCCATATCGTCCACGCGGACATGGAAAGCATAGGCACTCAGAACGGAAGCCTCTATCCGTTCTCTGCCCTCCGTGATTTTTCTGATTTGCATGCAGAATTACTCCTCCAAAGGGGTTCAGGCGTTTTCCTGTTCCCTGTTGATCCGGTCGTCCAGACGGGCGCAGTATTCCTCCGCCCAGCTGTACTGGTGCATAAACTCGCCGTGCCAGTCCTTCAGCACGGATTTATCCCCGTTCAGATATTTGAACAGGTCGCACTCGATCAGCTCCTTGTCCAGCATGTGGAGATGGTTGCTGTGCACCAGCACGTTCTCCATGCCGATGGCGGCCAGAGCCTTGCGCGTTTCGTGAGAAATCACGCGCAGATAGGCTTTGCTGTCCGTAGGGGTATCCTCCTCCCACAGCGTTGTAACAATCTCATCCGCGGAGCAGGGTCCGCCGCGCCGTGCGATAAGATAGGCGAGAAACTCCAGAGAACGCTTGCGGGGGAACATAACGGGCTCCCCGTGATAGGACACCGTGAAGCGGCCGAAGGTGCGGACCTCCAGCTTGTCCGACAGCTCCTCCGGCTGATAGCGAAGGTGCTGAAGGGCGTTGCGCACGTCCTCCGGGAAGACGGGCTTATCCAGATAACCGCTGACATAGAGCTTCAGCGCATCGCGCGCATAGCGCGGATACGCGGTCACAACGATCATGTTCGTCTGCGGCTGCAGGGAACTGATCTCCCGGATCAGGGTCAGTCCGTCCACTCCGGGCATCTCCACATCAACAAAAGCGACGTCCACTTTATGGGAGCGGAAAACCTCCATGGCCTGCTCATAGCAGTCCGCCTGCATCAGCTCCGCATCCGGTACGACCTGCCTCAGGACAGTAGACAGATAGCTGCGGGCATCCTGTTCGTCATCAATGATCAGCATCAGCATATTTTTCCGGTTCTCCTTTCAAGGGAATCCTGACAGTTGCGGTAGTGCCGTGGCCGGGCGCGCTTTCATAGGAGATGGTACCGTTGCACATCAGCCTGAGGCGGCGGCGGATGTTGCGGATACCGGTATGTGAATTGCCCATGGCGGACAGTTCCTCGAGATTAAAGCCGACACCGTCATCCTTTACCGTGACCACATGATCCGTATCGGTGGCATAGCTTGTGATGATCAGCGTGCCGTTGCCGTTTTTCTGGGCACGGATGCCGTGACGGATGGAGTTTTCCACCAGCAGCTGCACCGTGAAGGCAGGGATCTCAAAATCCGTATCCTGGATATCGAAAAAGACCTTCAGCTGCTCGCGAAAACGGCGCTTCTGCAGGGTGAGGTAGCTGGAGACTGTGTTCAGCTCCTCCTCAGCGGGAATGCACTCCGAGGAGTTCATGGCGCTCATGAAGCCGCGCAGGTAGCCGGAAAACTCACGGATCAGGCCCAGAGCCTCCGGATTGTCGCTGCAGACCTCACAGATGCTGTTCAGGCTGTTCATGATAAAGTGCGGCTGCAGCTGGCTCTGCATCAGCTTGACGCGGCTGTCCAGCAGCTGGAGCCGCGTCTGGTACTCCTTCTGCACCAAGTCCCGCTGATATACGAGGGTCAGGTGGATATAATACAGCAGCATATCCAGCAGGATGACCACGTCGAACGGGAAGGGCAGGTATTCATAGAAGCTCCACACGATCACAACGGCGGAAAGCATGATCAGAACCACCATCAGGTAATTCTCATGCCTGTCCTTACGGGCCTGCTTGAGCGCGAAGAAGCAGAAAAGCAGGGAATAGAAACCGGATACCAGGTAGATGATGATGCGGGGAGCCCTGTATCTGTAGTGAAAATGGTAATCGCTGCTGAAAAAGAAAAGGAACCCGTCATCAAACATATTGATGATGCACAGAATAACGGAAATGGCCAGCGGGATATACCGGTACCACTTCGGCTTACCCTTGTGGACCACATGTATGGCGCGCAGCAGCGCGACCGGGATCAGCAGGTACTGGAAATACGTGTCCAGATACTGGCAGAACAGACAATTCCAGGTGTTGTAGGTCGCCTCGAACCAGGCGAGCGTGTTGCCGAGCTTGATGATCAGGATCAGTATGATCATCTCACGGAAATACCTGTTTTCCTTCGGCTTGCGCTCCTCCTGGGAAATAATGAACGCAATCAGGGCGGCGAGAAGAACCAGACTCAGAAAGTGATAGCTCAGAAAATCCTGAAGAGCTGCCAAGGCTGTAATTCCCCCTTTCCCTGATGGATTATTCCCATTTTTTTATTGTAATAGGAAGAAAGTACGGTGTCAATTGAAAACGCTCAGAAATTCCTTTCCAAAAAGAAAAAAAGGTACCGGTCAGGAAGGAGGACCGATACCTGGGAAGCGGTCAAAACCGATAAGAGAAATGCTTTATGCCGCCCGGCTGAAATCGACGACCCGGAGCTTTCCGGGGATCCAGCAGTCAAAATCAAAGCCGTCACGGACCGGACTGTCGTTCGGGAGGAGGATGTCGGGCCTGCCGTCCATCATCAGGACCCGGCAGGTCTTCAGCCGCACAATGGCGGAGAACTGATCGTAACGGAGGACAGAGGTGGTATCGCCGCAGGTGTATTCGATACTGTCCCCAAAGCGGATGTTGTATTCCGGAGCGGCTCCGTGAAAAAGCTTTTTCTCGTTTTTCAGGCAGCGCCAGAGAAGAAATTTCGGGAAGATAAACATGATGAAAAGCGTAACGGCAAAGGCAGCGACGAAGAGCCAGGCGAATTCCACGGCCCGGACTTCCCATGTAAGAGCAGCGCAGGCCAGCAGGGCCACAGCAATCAGACTGAGCCGAATATTGATAGAATGGCAGAGAATCCTCCGGATGTATTCCTTGTACATTTCTTTACTGGTCCTGTAGGCTTTCTCGTATACCATAAAACTGCCTCCCGGTCGGAAACATTGATATTTAAACGTGTATACCTCTTCTGACCCTATTATACACAACCCACGTTACACAACCGTTACTTTGTATTTTTTTGTTTTTCTTTTCATATTGAGCAATTT
>JAEEGL011146098.1_pt1 | contig 11971 bp, 11 predicted proteins | sample 9134231 | NCBI WGS metagenome assembly JAEEGL01 (sample SAMN16246548, study PRJNA631951) | gut metagenome | biome: gut microbiome; feature: rumen; material: fiber-attached | host: Bos | place: Iran: Karaj | collected 2018-10 | reverse complement strand
TGCATACCACCGATCGCGAGATGCACTACTTCTATGGTGCCCGTGCGCTGAACGAGGTGTTCTATCTCGACGACTTCCTGGGCTTGGAGGAGGAGTACCCCAGCTTACACTTCCATCTGGCCCTCGACCGTCCAGACCCCGCAGCAGATGCCGCTGGTGTGAAGTATACTCCGGGCTTCGTCCATCAGGTCATGCTGAACACCTATCTGAAGGACCACGAGGCTCCCGAGGATGTGGAGTACTACATGTGTGGTCCTGGCCCGATGTCAGCCGCTGTTGTCTCGATGCTCGACTCTCTTGGTGTTGATCCCGAGTCAATCATGTACGACAACTTTGGAGGCTAATCGCCTTGCATTTTTATAGGATAACGTTCAAAGACAGAGAATAGTTTGTTTTACTTTTCTCTGTCTTTGTTATATACTTTGAAGTTCTTTAATACCCATTCAATCGACGGAATACTTTTTTTTCGTACTCGTGTCGAAAGATTTTGCCGAAAAAGTTTGGGAATTCAGTTTTTTTTCGTAATTTTGTCCCCGAACGTACGAATCAACCTAAGATGAAGTCGAGACTATCACATATACTACTACTGCTAGTGGCCTTTGCAATTGTTTTTGGAAAGGCCAATGCTCAAGGAGCACCTGATGGACTACAGGCTCAGTCTGCGGAAGTCAAGGCTCTCGGATTCAACCATGAAAAACCGCTCTGTTTCGGAATCGACCAAGATTATCCGCCGCTTCAGTATCTAGACCAACAGCAACAACCACAAGGCTTTGACGTAGAATTCACCCGCCGACTGATGCTACATCTTGGCATTCCCATGGACTTCAAGCCCAACACATGGACTAATATTGCCGACGACATTCTCAAAAATCGTGTAGACCTCGGCATGATGGTCTACTCGACCTATCGTAAGAACGATGCCTACTTCTCGCGCGCTGTCTTCCGACTTTATTACCAGATGGTAACTCGCAAGACTGATAAGCGTATGTACGGCCTGCGAGACATTGAAGGCAAGACCTTCACACTGATGCGTTCCCGCCCAATCATTGATACTCTTGAGGCTTCTGGTGCCAAGGTCGTCATTACTACCGACCTCTCGAAGTCGATGCATGAACTCTCCGAAGGTAAATACGATGCGCTTATCTGTTTCCGCTATCAGGCACGCTATCTGCTCGCCACGGAACATCTTACGAATCTCGTAGCAAATGACTTGGCGCTCATGCCCCGCGAGTATTGTTATGTCAGTCAAAACAAGGCGCTGATTGACGTCATCAATAAGGCGCTTGACGAGGTCGAGGCCGAGGGTATTATCGATGAAGTTTACGCCAATGTTAAGACCGATTTCGGCGACAAGGGTATTCCTTCATGGGTGTGGTATCTTCTTGGCGGCATCATTATCGTCGCACTCTTTATCTTCAATCTCCAGTTAAGTCGCTCCCGTACTCGTTTGAAGAAGGAAATCAACCGTTCTCGTGAGAATGAGATTCGTGCGTTGAAGAGTGAGGAAGAGGCTCGTCGCAATGCCGAGGAGGCTCGCAAGAGTGCTGAACTTGCCCGAAAGACTGAGGAGCTGAAAGGTATTTTCCTGAGCAACGTCAGTCATGCACTTCGTACACCGCTCAATGCCATCATTGGTTTTTCTGATCTGTTGCTTACAGACCAAAACGATGACATCCCTGCCGACGAGCGCCGTAACCTGATGGGGCTGATCAACGAGAACGGACTTCAGTTGCTCCATTTGATCAACGAGTTGTTGAATCTCTCCGACATAGAGGGTAAAGAGAAGTTCTTCAACATGGAGGTTACAGATATTGTTGCCGAGTTTGACAAGTATGTTGCTGAGATCCGACCGCAGCTGCACCCAGGTGTCGAACTTGTCGTCAACGAGCCAGTTGGCGGCATACGTGCTATGGTGGACCGACGTTTCATGCGCATGGTGAACATGCATCTTCTGGAGAACGCGGTACAGCATACGACGGAAGGTAAGATCACTCTGAGCTACTATGTGAAGCAAGGCGGTATATATGCTGAGGTTCGTGACACTGGCGATGGCCTGCCGCCACAGCTCAAAGAGAATATCTTCGCGCTGCTAAATGACAAAAATACTTATCTGCAGGATGAAACGCCAGGTCTGGGCCTCTCCATCTGCAAGGCTATCTGTGACAAGATGGGCGGACAAATCGGCGCACGCGATAATGACATTGACGGTAGGGGCACCATCATTTGGACTTGGGCTGAGGTTGAGCTCGTATAATAAGGAACTATCATGACACTCATTATTGTAATATTATTGCTACTCGGATACGTGGTCATTGCTACGGGTCATCTGACAGGTGTCAACAAGGCGGCGATAGCTATCTTCATCGGAACTGTCGGCTGGATTGTCTACATCTGTTACGGTACCGACTTTGTCATGTCTCTCCATCCACAAGACTATGAGGAATACCTTGGAGGTGAGGATTCGACGAGTGATGCAGTCAAGTTATATATTTATAATAATGTATTCTTATATTATGTAGGCCGTGCAGCCAGTATCGTCATGTTCCTACTCGCCACGATGAGCATCGTGGAGATTCTGAATAACAATGGCTGCTTTGATTTCATCACGAGGTGGATACGCACACGTAACTCAAAGCGCCTGCTCTGGACCATCACCATCGCTACTTTTATTCTTTCAGCCAACCTTGACAATCTGACAACGACCACTATGATGCTCGTCATCATGCGTACCATCGTACAAAACCGGCGCCAGCGTATGCTCATAGGTTCTGCGATTATTATCGCTGCAAACTGCGGTGGATGCTTCACTGTAATTGGTGACCCTACTGGGCTTATACTTTGGGGCGACGGTGCCATTACGGCTACTGCTTTCTCAAGCTATATGGCCCTGCCCGCCATTCTGGCTTGGGTTGTACCTACTATACTTATCAACCGTGAGTTGCCTGATCGTATCGAGACGCAGTGGATGCCGATGCCTTACCGTGGTGATGAGACAAATCTCAGTCCGTGGCAGCGCATTGTCATGCTCTTCGTCGGTATCGGAGGACTTTGGTTTATCCCCACGTTCCACACCATGACGAAGCTTTCGCCGTTCCTCGGTGCTTTATGTGTGCTCAGCGTTCTCTGGGTAGTCAATGAAATCATGAATCGTAAGCTGATGGCTGCCGATCAGATGTCGGAACGTCGCGTGCCCATTGCCATTCAATATGGTACCATTCAGCAGATCCTCTTTGTTATGGGTATCATGCTCGCCATGGGTGCTGTGGAGGAGACATGCGTCTTTGGTGACGTGGCTGACTGGTTCAACCAGAACGTCCACAGTGTTTGGATCATCGGTATTGTCAGTGGTTTGCTCAGCGGATTGGTCGACACATTTACCATTGCTGTGAGCGATATTTCTCTCTATCCTGTCGTGAAAGGAGCATTGCCTGGCGACTATATGGGTAATTTTATCACAAATGGGGCCTATTGGAAGATTATTGCCTACACAACAGCCGTTGGAGGCTGCCTGCTTAGTGTAGGTTCCGTGAGTGGTCTTGCCTTGATGAAGATGGAGCATATGCGCCTCGGCTGGTATATGAAAAACCTGACGCTAAAGGTACTTGCTGGTGCCGTTGTCGGTCTCGCAGTGCTTTGGGTTGAATTGAATTATGTATAACCAAATATAGTGTTATTATGGCAAAGATTAAAACGATTGGTATTTTGACGTCTGGAGGTGACGCACCAGGCATGAACGCTGCTATTCGTGCGGTGACCCGTGCAGGTATTTACAATGGTTTCAATATTAAAGGTATCTACCGTGGCTATGAAGGTCTGATACATGATGAGGTCAAACCTTTTACGACGGAGAATGTGAGTGGTATCATTACCCGAGGCGGTACGATTCTGAAGACGGCCCGCTCGAAGGACTTCATGACGCCCGAGGGTATGGCAAAGGCCTTTGAGACCTGTCAGAAAGAGGAGATAGACGCTTTGGTAGTTATAGGTGGTAACGGCTCGCTCACGGGTGCGTGGAAGTTCGGTGTGGAGTATGACTTCCCGGTGATCGGTCTGCCAGGCACCATTGACAACGACCTCTATGGCACCGATGCCACCATCGGCTATGACACGACGATGAACACTATCATGGAGTGTGTGGACCGTATACGTGACACCGCCAATTCCCATGAGCGCATCTTCTTCATCGAGGTGATGGGGCGTGATGCTGGCTTCCTGGCACAAAACTGCGCTATAGCATGTGGTGCCGAGGCTGCCATCGTACCGGAAGAGACCACCGACGTTGACCAGTTGGCACAGTTCATGGGTCGTGGTATCCGTAAGTCTAAGAAGTCGTGTATCGTTATTGTGTCGGAAAGTCCGAAGTGCGGTGCTCTCTACTATGCTGACCGTGTGAAACATGAGTTCCCAGAGTTTGATGTACGTGTGTCGATACTCGGTCATCTGCAGCGTGGTGGTACTCCTTCTGCCCGTGACCGTATCCTAGCATCAACTACGGGTGTGGGTGCCATTGAGGCTATCAAACAGGGTCAGCGTAACGTGATGGTGGGTGTTCGTTTCAACGATGTGGTGTACGTGCCTTTCAGTGAGTGTATCCGTACGGACAAACGCTTTGACAAACGGTTGATTAAAGTACTTGATGAACTGAGTATTTAGGGAATGAACAGAAGTCATATGCTTCCTTGATTTTCAATAATATGCCTGATATCAAGAAAATTGTATTGACTGGAGGACCCTGTGCCGGCAAGACTACAGCGCTTGTAAAGATTGTGGAGTATTTCTCGGGTATGGGATACAAGGTTTTCACAGTTCCAGAGGTACCTACGCTCTATAGCACCGCCGGCTGGAACTACTTGACGCCGAACCGGAGGCTCTACTATGAAGGAGAGCGTGCCATTCTTGAGACCCAGCTGGCACTCGAAGATCAGTTCACCCAACTTGCTGAGGTATGTTCGAAGCCTGTTCTCATTGTATGTGACCGAGGTGCCCTTGACATCTCGGCTTATATCAAGTCTGAAGAATGGGATGAGATTACTTCGATGGCCGGTTCCGACTCAGGAAAACTGCGTGAACGCTACGATGCCGTACTCCATCTCGTGAGTGCGGCCGACGGTGCGGAGCAGTACTACACGACAGCCACTAATGCGACTCGTTATGAGAAAGCCGATGAGGAAGGTCTGCGCATTGCCCGCGAACTGGACAAGAAGGTTATCAACGCGTGGTCTGGCCACTCTCATCTTCGCGTCATTAACAATCATGATGACTTCAATGCCAAGCTGAATCGTGTCATCAAGGAAATCAGCAATGTGCTCGGCCTGCCGCAGCCCCTTGAAAAGGAGCGTCTTTACAAGGTAGAGGTCATCGGCGAAATCCCTGGTGCTATAGAGAGTGAAATCACCCAAACCTATCTTGTCGCTGAGCCAGGCTGCGAGGTTCGTCTTCGCCGTCGTCAGTGGAGTGGGGGTAAGGTGGTCAACGTACACCGCTCGAAGAAACGTATCTCAGAGACTGAGGAGATAGAAACAGAGCGTCAGGTTGACAACAACCTCTATGAGCAAATGCTTCAGCAGGCTGACCCATACCGTCAGACCATTCGTAAGCGTCGCCAAAGTTTCATCTGGAAAGGACAGCACTTCGAGATTGACACGTTCCATGCGCCTGTGAGTGATTTGGTGATTCTCCAATCGAAGGGCGTTGCTGAGCAAGAGAGCGTGAAATTCCCTCCCTTTGTTAAAGTTTTGGAAGATGTGACTGGTAACAGCCATTATTACAATTACAATATTGCATTGAGAAAATAATTGTGCTTTTTTGTATAATAAATCTAAATTTTTTCTTCAATTGCAGAAATAATTCTTAACTTTGCAATCAACTCTGGTAAATGATAGAACCAAAACAAACAAATAACTTAAAATATTAACGCTTATGTCACAAATTATTGGACACATTTCGCAGATTATTGGCCCGGTTATCGACGTTTATTTCGATACCGAGGGTCAGGAGGCTGAGAAAGTGCTGCCAAAGATTCACGATGCTTTGAAGATTGACCGTGGTGACGGGCGCGACCTGATTGTCGAGGTGCAGCAGCACATCGGCGAAGATACGGTGCGCTGCGTGGCTATGGACAATACCGACGGTTTGCACCGTGGACTGGAGGCTATCCCGATGGGCTCACCGATTGTGATGCCTGCCGGTGATCAGATTAAAGGTCGTATGCTGAACGTAATAGGTCAGCCTATCGACGGTATGGAACAGCTTGACATGGAGGGTGCTTATCCCATCCACCGCAGTGCTCCTGACTTCGAGGAACTCTCAACCAAGAAAGAGATCCTGACTACAGGTATCAAGGTAATTGACCTGCTGGAGCCTTACATGAAGGGTGGTAAGATCGGACTTTTCGGTGGTGCTGGTGTAGGAAAGACTGTGCTTATTATGGAGCTCATCAACAACATTGCCAAGGGACACGACGGATTCTCCGTTTTTGCAGGTGTAGGAGAGCGTACCCGTGAAGGTAACGACCTCATCCGTGAGATGATAGAGTCGGGCGTTATCCGTTATGGTGAGAAGTTCCGCAAGGCGATGGACGAAGGCAAATGGGATCTTTCACTCGTCGATCCGGAGGAGTTGAAGAAGAGTCAGGCCACACTGGTGTATGGCCAGATGAACGAGCCTCCTGGTGCCCGTGCTTCTGTGGCCCTCTCGGGTCTGACGGTGGCAGAGGGTTTCCGCGACGGTGGAGGTAAGGACGGTGGCGCTGCTGATATCCTGTTCTTTATCGACAACATCTTCCGTTTCACACAGGCCGGTTCTGAGGTATCCGCACTTTTGGGTCGTATGCCTTCAGCCGTAGGTTATCAGCCGACACTGGCTTCTGAGATGGGTACGATGCAGGAGCGCATCACCTCAACTAAGAAGGGTTCAATTACCTCGGTACAGGCTGTTTATGTGCCTGCCGATGACTTGACAGACCCGGCACCTGCCACAACTTTCACCCATCTGGATGCGACGACGGTGCTCGACCGTAAGATTGCTGAGCTCGGTATCTATCCCGCTGTGGATCCGCTGGGTTCTACCTCTCGTATCCTCGATCCTCTGATTGTGGGTAAGGCTCACTATGACTGTGCCCAACGTGTGAAGGAGATCCTCCAGCGCTACAAAGAGTTGCAGGATATCATTGCTATTCTCGGTATGGATGAGCTCAGTGACGAAGATAAGTTAACGGTGAACCGTGCTCGTCGTGTACAGCGATTCCTCTCTCAACCGTTCTCAGTGGCATCTCAATTCACAGGTCTGCCAGGTGTGATGGTACCTATCGAGGAGACCATCAAGGGCTTCAACGCCATCCTCGATGGTGAGGTCGACGACCTGCCTGAGCAGGCATTCCTCAATGTGGGAACCATCGAAGACGCTAAGGAGAAGGCTAAGAAGCTGCTCGAGGCTGCAAAAGGATAATTTTCATTGAACATTGAACATTATGTTGCAGCTTAGAATAGTTTCGCCCGAGAAGGTTGAATACAATGGAGCGGTTGAGAGTGTCCTTGTACCTGGTACAGCCGGACAGTTCGAGATCCTCAGCGACCACGCGCCCATCATATCCACACTCCAGTGCGGAGAGGTGGTGTATGCGACCCAGGAAGGGAAGGTTAGCCTGAACATCCTCGGGGGCTTCGTGGAAGTGCAGAAGAATGTGGTAAGTCTCTGTGTAGAACTGGGTTAAAGAAGCAATGAACATCAATAAGTTGAGCATCAGCTATCTCCGTCAGGAACTGTTTCTGTCCGTAGGATTGTTCCTCATTGCCCTCCTGGTGATGAGAGTATGGTTTATCGACGGATTGTTGGTACCCGCCATCATCGCAACACTTTTCACGCTGGTCGTGAGTGCTGTTATCGGTTTGGTATGGCGCCGCGTGGCTAAAAGCTCTCCTGAGAGTCTGCCAACGTTTTTTACGGCTGTTTCCGGCTTCCGAATGCTGTTGGCCTTGGCTGTGATGTTTGTTTATTATCTGGTCTTTGGCCGGAGTGCTATGCTTCTGTTTCTTGTGGTGTTCATGGTGTTCTATTTCGTTTCGCTGGCTCACCACTCCATATTCTTCGCTAGAGTGTCGAATCGCAATTGAGCGCTCGGCTATGCTGTCTGGTTCAACCAAGAACGTAAAGTTTGCTAATACATATTAGAGAATAATGAAACAAATAAAGTCGATAATCCTCCTGATGATGGTAGCCCTGCTGCCGATGACAGCCTGGGCAGAGGAAGGTGGTGAGGGTGAGAAGATCAACATCCCGGAGATCGTTCTCGAGCACCTGGCCGACTCCTACGAGTGGCATATCGCCTCGTACCAGGGGAAGCATCTGAGCATCCCGCTGCCTATCATCATCCGTAGTGCGAGTGATAATCCAGGACAAAAGTGGTTCTTCTGCACCGCTCACAGTCTGCCCGAACAGTTCTTCTTCAGCGAGGAGCATCACGGCAAGATCTACGAGCGCGTAGGTGGAGAGGAGGTTAGGCCACTGGACCTGAGTATCACCAAGAGCGTGTTGCAGATCTGGATTGTGGTGGCAGTGCTTATCATCGTCTTCCTCAGCTGTGCCCGCTGGTATAAGAAGCACGACGTGAAGGATGCTGCGCCTGGTGGTTTTGTCGGAATGATGGAGATGATTGTGATGACGATCCACGATGACTTGATTGTATCGTCGATCGGTGAGAAGCATTACAAGCCGTATGCACCTTATCTGCTCACGGTGTTCTTCTTCATCCTGACGTGTAACCTTATTGGACTGATCCCGATCTTTCCTGGTGGCGCCAACGTGACTGGAAACATCAATATCACTTTCTTCCTGGCATTGTGTACGATGCTCGCCATTAACATCTTTGCCAACAAGGAATATTGGAAGGAGATATTCTGGCCTGAGGTACCACTGTTCCTGAAGGCCTATCCTGCACCGGTGATGCCGCTTATCGAGCTCTTCGGTGTCTTCACGAAGCCCTTCGCCCTGATGATCCGTCTCTTTGCCAACATGATGGCAGGACACGCTGTGATGCTTAGCTTCACCTGTGTGATCTTCCTCGGTTGGTCGATGGGTGTCGGATTCGGTCTCGGCCTGAATGCATTCAGCATCCTGATGCTCCTCTTCATGAATCTGTTGGAGCTGCTGGTTGCCTTCGTTCAGGCATACGTTTTCACTATGCTGAGTGCGGTGTTTATCGGGCTTGCCCATAAGGATCATCATGCTGAGTAGTGAAATGGTCAAACAGTAAAATAGTAAATTCAAATATTAATAACTTAAAATTTCAAAATTATGATTTCAGCTTTATTTTTAGCCGCAGAAGGTCTGGCTCAGCTGGGCTGCGGTATCGGTGCAGGTATTGCAACAATTGGTGCAGGTTTAGGTATTGGTAAGATTGGTGGTAGCGCAATGGACGCTATTGCCCGCCAGCCAGAGGCTACTGGTAAGATCCAGACAAACATGATTCTGACCTCTGCTTTCGTCGAGGGTTGTGCTCTCTTCGCTATTGCAGCTTGTGCATTCCTTATCTAAGAGACATTCCTTCAAGTCATTAACTAAAGATAGTTGCGAATGGATTTCAGTAAACTGCCAGCAATCCTCACGCCCGATCTGGGACTTCTGTTCTGGATGCTTCTGGCGTTTGCGGTAGTGTTCTTCGTGCTTGCCAAGTACGGTTTCCCAGCCATCACCAATATGGTTGAAGAGCGGAAGAAGTACATCGACGAGAGCCTTAAGAAGGCACACGAGGCCTCCGAGCGTCTGGAGAACATCAAGCAGGAGGGAGAGGCTATTCTGCAGGAAGCCCGCGACCGTCAGGCACAAATCCTCAAGGAGGCTGCCGAGACACGCGATGCCATTGTGGAACAGGCTCAGCAGAAGGCACGTGAGGAAGGAGCCCGGCTGCTCGGCGACGCCAAGACCGCCATCGAGCAGGAGAAAAGGGCAGCCATCGCCGACATCCGCCAGCAGGTCGCTACGCTTAGCGTAGAGATTGCCGAAAAGGTTCTGCGCCAGAACCTGAAGGACGATAAGGCACAGATGGCTTTGATTGAACGAATGCTGGATGAGGTTTCTACTGACAAATAAGGTATAGCGTATGGATATAGGAGTCATATCGGTAAGATACGCCCGCGCACTCCTCAAGAGTGCGACAGACGCGAAAATCGAAGATGCTGTGTATACGGAGATGCAACAGCTCGCCAAGAGCTACGTCGAAGTGCCGCAGCTGCGGTTTACGATAGACAATCCGATGCTCTCGAAGGACAAGAAGGAGACCCTGTTGCTGACAGCTGTCGGTAAGAATCCCTCTCCGCTGACCAAGGCCTTTATCCAGCTTGTGCTGAAGGAAGACCGTGAGAACGTGATGCAATTCATCGCCAATTCGTACGTCACGCTTTACCGCCAACAGAAGAATGTCATCCGAGGACGCCTCATCACCGCTGCCGCCGTGTCGGCTGCTACCGAGCAGAAGATGCGCCAGATGGTGGAGAGTAAGACTAATGGAACTGTGGAGTTTGAGACAGAGGTAAATCCCGATATCATCGGTGGTTTCATTCTGGAATACGACACCTATCGCATGGATGCCAGTGTCAAGTCTCAGCTCAACTCGATTCTCAACACGTTGAGAAAATGAAATAATGTAAGAATGTAAAAATGCAAAAATGCAGCACTTTAATTATTACATTGTTTCATTGTTAAATTTTTAAATTAAGAATAAATGTCAGATAAAATTAAACCAAGCGAAGTATCCCAGGTCCTGCTCGACCAACTCAAGGGTATCTCCAACGCAGAGAAGTTCGATGAGGTCGGTACCGTACTGACTGTCAGCGACGGTGTAGCCCGTATTTACGGACTGCGCAATGCCGAGGCCAATGAATTGTTGGAATTCGAGAACGGAACGATGGCCATCGTGATGAATCTGGAGGAAGACAACGTCGGTTGTGTGCTTTTGGGTACTACCTCGGGCATTAAGGAGGGCATGGTGGTTAAGCGTACGAAGCGTATCGCCTCTATCCGTGTCAACGATAATATGCTCGGGCGTGTCATCAATCCTCTGGGACAGGCTATCGACGGCAAGGGAGACATTGATTTGAGCGACGCTTTCGAGATGCCGCTCGATCGTAAGGCTCCAGGTGTGATTTACCGTCAACCTGTGAAGGAACCGCTACAGACGGGTCTGAAGGCCATCGACTCTATGATTCCCATCGGACGCGGACAGCGTGAGCTGATTATCGGTGACCGTCAGACGGGTAAGACTGCTATTGCTGTTGATACGATTATCAACCAGAAGAGTTTCTTTGAGGCAGGCAAGCCTGTCTACTGTATCTATGTGGCTATCGGCCAGAAGGCTTCAACTGTTGCTGCTCTCGTCTCGACGCTGCAGGAGCATGGTGCAATGCCATACACCATCGTTGTGGCCGCTACCGCAGCCGATCCTGCTGCCATGCAGTACTATGCACCGTTCGCAGGTGCCGCCATCGGCGAGTATTTCCGCGATCGTGGTCTGCCAGCACTGGTAGTCTACGACGATCTCTCCAAACAGGCTGTCGCCTATCGAGAGGTGTCGCTGATCCTGCGCCGTCCTTCCGGACGTGAGGCATATCCTGGCGACGTGTTCTATCTCCACTCTCGTCTTTTGGAGCGTGCTGCTAAGATGAATGAGCAGCAGGAAGTGGCTGAGAAGATGAACGACCTGCCCGAGTGCATGAAGGGTCATGTAAAGGGTGGTGGTTCTCTCACGGCATTGCCTATCATTGAGACACAGGCCGGAGACGTGTCAGCCTACATCCCGACGAACGTGATTTCTATCACCGACGGTCAGATCTTCCTCGAGAGCGACCTCTTCAATCAGGGCTTCCGTCCTGCCATCAACGTGGGTATCTCCGTGTCCCGTGTGGGTGGTTCGGCACAGATCAAGTCGATGAAGAAGGTGGCTGGTACGCTGAAGATCGACCAGGCACAGTATCGTGAG
>JAEEGL010528622.1_pt1 | contig 11971 bp, 11 predicted proteins | sample 9134231 | NCBI WGS metagenome assembly JAEEGL01 (sample SAMN16246548, study PRJNA631951) | gut metagenome | biome: gut microbiome; feature: rumen; material: fiber-attached | host: Bos | place: Iran: Karaj | collected 2018-10 | reverse complement strand
GCCCAGGACTCGGGATTTTCATTCCCGCAACAGCGGTTCGAAACCGCTTGGGGGTATAAAAAAGGACTCGCGAAAGCGGGTCCTTTTTTACGCTCTAAGGTTGGCCTCTCGCCATCACCTCATTAAAAGAAGTTCACGTCGAGGGCGGTCTTTTTCTTGCCCTTGGGTTCCACCACGGCAGCTGAAAATTTGGAGGCGTTGAACAGCCTGTTTGTCGTGGCGACGACTTCATCTTCGGTTAAGGACTTTAGCGTCTTCTCGCTCTTTTCCATGGCACGGAATTCCCCGAGGTGCAGCATCTGTTCGGCCATACGCACAAGCCGCTTTTCGGGGCTGTCGGCGCCCAGGTGCATACCGCCCAGGATGTTTGCCCGGGTCCGGTCGAATTCTCCGGCCTTGAATCCGTGCTTCAGGAACTTCTTTGTCTCGTCGACGGAAATTTCCAGAGCAGTCTTCAGCTGGTGAGGTTCCGTTGCAAGGGCGATACCCCAGTCTACGCAGTCCCGGTAGATGTCGGCGGTGGAGTAGACGGAGTAGGCCAACCCCTTTTCTTCGCGGATCTTCTGGAACAGGCGGGATGCCATCCCGGCGCCCATGGCCACGTTGAACATGGATAGGGCGGCACGATCCCGATCGTCCATGAGGTTCCGGTCAAAGCTGAGACCCCAGAAAAGGTTGGACTGGGTGATGTCCTGCTTCTGCACCACCTTCACGCTTTGGGTGGCCTTGTAAATATCGGAGGGGTAGCTCCCGTCGATAGTCTTTTCGGCGAACTTTTCTTTGCAAAGCTTTACCAGGGCGTCATGACAGACCTTGCCCGAGGCGCAGACAAAGATGGGAATCTGGCTTATGACCTGTTGCTTGTACTTGAGCATCTGGCGGTGGGTGAGGGACTTGACCTGCTGCACATTTCCGGTAATGGAATGGGCGATGCCCGAGCCCTTGAAATGGATGGAGTTGAAAACGTCGCCCACCAGTTCTTCGGGAATGTCATCGTAGCTGTGTATCTCTTCGATGATGACCCTCCGCTCTTTTTCCATTTCCTTCTTTTCGAGGCGGGGGTGCATAAGCATGTCGGCGATGACATCTATGGCTAATGGCAAATCGTTACTTTCCACCTGGGCGTAAAAGCCAGTCTCCTGCCTGGTGGTGTAGGCTTCCAGGTTGCCGCCCCGGTCCTCAATGGCCCTGGCAATTTCCAGGGCGGAGCGTTTTTGCGTACCCTTGAAGACCAGGTGTTCATAGAAATGGCTGAGTCCGCATTCATCTGGGGCCTCGTGCCTAGAACCTCGCGGAATCCAGGTGCCCACGGCCACAGAATAGGCGTGGGGCATATAGTCGGTGAGAATGGTGATGCCGTTTTTCAGTTCGGTCTTTTTAAGAATTTGTTTCATGAGTATGTAGTAGGTAGAATGTCATTGCGACCCTGAACTTGTTTCAGGGGAAGCAATCTCAGGCTGTTGTATTTTGATTGCATTCTTTCGTGATCAAGTTATCTAAGGTCTCCAGCAGGTTTTCTGTGGACTTGAGTTCCGGGAAGGCTTCTTGCACCTGTAGCCTGCTTTCAGGGTAGCTCCCGTTTTTCAGGTAGTAGAGGCCGCTTAGCAGTGGTGAGAGTTCCTGTAGGTATCCGTCGGCTTTTAGTTTGGCGTCAAGACGCCTGTGGAACAGGAAGGCCTTCCATTCCCGCAAGCATTGGACGATAAGGGACTCCCGGTTGGGGGAGAATCCTTCCAGAGGGGAAATCCCGCACAGGACTCGGCTCCGGCGGGACATTTCCAGGAATTCCAGCGGAAACAGGTCCAGGTTCGAGAGAATTTCTGCACTGGAGAATACGTAGGTAAATACCAGACCTTCCCGCTTGGCTGTCTTGCTCCAGGATTTTAGCTTGTGGACTTCTACAGTCGATGCGTCCTTCAAAATAAACGCTACGGTCCAGGGGGCTTCCAGGGCACTGAATCCTTCTTCCAGACAGTCCCCGTACAAAAAGGCGGAAACCAGGTTGTCTCCGAAGGTTTCGGTGAACCGGCTTGGCCAGGGGGACTGCTTTATTTCTTGGATGCTCAGTAGTTTTTTCATAAAGTTTACCTCCAGCCAAACCGTCCGTACTGGAAACGCCTGCAATTTTTGGATACGCGGCTGTGCCGTCCCCTTCTGTAGAGGGCGTAAAACAGCAGGGCGAAGATGATGGCGACAAAGGCCCAGCCGGCCCCATTGAGCGACCCCTCCGGAGCAGATTCTGGAGGGAGGATGCCTAAGCGGCCACCCTTCTTCTTGACAAGGGCATTTGTAAGCTGATAGGCCAGTTGCAGCGTCCCCCTGTCGTAGCGTGCGGACTTGTATTCTGGGAACAGGAATTTCTGCTGGAACTTCTCGATTTCAGTTGTGGAAAGTTCGGATTCCAGGTTTTTGCCCAGTTTTACAAAGTGTTTTTGTTGCTTGAAGGCGGTGTACAGCAGCAGATCGTTGTCGCCTGGTAAGAATTCCCGCTTGTTGCGGCCGTCGTCCAATAAAACGATAGTAAGGGTAAATCCGGCCTTTTGCTCCAGCTCTTGGGCTAAAAATTCCAGGTAATGGCCTTGAGCCGCGCTCAAAATTCGGTTTTCATCATGGAGGCGCAGAGGGGAGGCGAGGGCATTTCCCCAGAGGCAAAAGGTGCCAATTATCAAAAAATGGCAAAAAAAACTGCGAAAAAACATACAACTATGTCATAAAGTAATAAAAATTTTCAAAAAGTGTTCTTTTCCTGATTTCACTATATATCTTTCTATAAGGGGTGTCGAATTTTTTTGATTCTGATCCCATTCGGATTGATGTATGGGTAAGTCGAGTGAAACATGGCTGTGGTTGCCGGACTGGGCGTCGGACTTGTCCCTGTGGCAAGACGACCTGACAGAAGTTGAATCTTCTGCCAGTCACACGTTTGTTCCCTATGAGACTATGGCCGACAATCTAGAAGACCCGTTCAAGATTTCAGGTCTTGCTAAGGCCGGTGTGGTTGTTGGTTGGGGTATGGGTGCATTCCTCCTGCTGAAGAACCACAAGAAAAAGCAGGCGGGGCAAAGATGGATTTTGCTTTCTCCCTATGCCGACTTCTGTGATGAGGATAGCGACTGGACGGAGACAAACCTCCACTTTATGGCAAGGCAGATCTTGACGACTGCGGAGCCAGGCTTGAACTCCTTTGCTGAACAGTTCGAAGATGAGTTTGGGGAGTGGCAGGATGATTGGATGGACTGCGCTAAAAAGATGTGCGCCGAAAAGTTGGCCAAGGGCATTTCCTATTTGGCAGACAACAAGATTACGGAAACTATCGAGAACAGCAAGGATATGGAAGTCCTTTATGGTCGTATGGATAGGGCTGTACCTCCATCCCAGACGCTAAAACTACGGGAATTCCTCCCGGACGCAAGTTTTAAGGAACGGCCAAAGGCTGGCCACTGGCCTCCGCAGCTGTTGCTGTAGGCTTAGTTATCCTGCTTAAGGCGGATGACAAGGCTGCACACGATTGCAGCCACCAGATATATTCCGAAGAAATAGAGCAGGGCATCTTCAACCCTGTCTCCGATATTCTGGTACAGGGTCTCCCTGGATTTCAACTGCATCTTGCGCTGGATGACAGCATCTTCGAAAATGGGCGTGTTCTGGTCCATATGCCCATACTGGTCTATGAATACGGATACACCGCTATTGGCAAGCCTTGCCGCAGGGAACCCGTTCTCGATGGCGCGGTAACGTACCAGGTTCACGTGCTGGTAGGGGGCGGTACTGCGACCGAACCAACCGTCGTTGGTAATGTTCACCATGAATTTTGACCCTGCGCGAATAGCCTCGCGAACCAGGTCTCCGAAAATGGCGTCGTAGCATATGAAGGGAGTCCACAGGAAGGGCTCGTAAACGGGTGTTTCCTTGCCAGGGACAAAGTCCCCTTCTCCCAGATCCACGTAGTTCAAGATGGGAAATATGTCATCGAAGGGAATTCGTTCGCTGAAAGGTACCAGGTGCTTCTTGATATAGCGCTGGGGAAAATGCTTGTCTCCCGGAGTAAACAGGAATGCGGCGTTGTAAACCTCGTAACGACGGACGGCATCCGGTTCCTTGTTCCGCTTGAAGTCAAGGGCTCCCACGAGAATACTTGCGTTCATACGGTTGGACACCCTGTGCATGCGGTCAATGGTGGTGGGTTGCCGACGAATGTGGTCGGGGATTGCTGTCTCAGCCAGAATAATCAGATCGGTTCCGCGCTTAACGCTGTCATGGACCATACCTAGGGTCTTGTCGATAATGCGGTCGTAACGCTCCTTGCTCCATTTTTCACCTTGCTTGATGCAGGGCTGCACCATGGCAATCTGGGGTGTATCTGGTCTGGCGCTACCATGGAAGGGAATGGCATCGAGAGCGGACAATGTGATTTTGCCTTGAACGAATAATGCGGCAAGGATCAAGGCTGGGAGAACAAAGGGCCACTTGCTCTTGATGCCGGGCTTGTCAAGTGCATCGGCAACTAACATATTGCTTATAACAACTAAGAACGTGTAGCCAAAAATTCCGACAAAAGAAAGGGCCTGCAAAAGTTCCAGGTAGTTGCCGAACACATACCCCAAGTGGCTCCAGGGAAAGGCGAAGTCGCCGCGGGTGCGTGTCATTTCCAGGCCCGCGTAGAAAATGGGATAGAGAATCCATAAAACTCGGTAGCCCTTGATTCGGATATCCTTGACAAGGGTATAGACAAAGGCCGCCACCACGCTATAGGCGCTAAAGAAGGCTACCAGCAGTACCACGCCCAGGAAGATGATGGCCGATGGTGCGGTCTCCACATTCATGACGTTGAATATCCAGTAGTAGTTGACACCGTTATAGACCATGCTGGCCCAGAAAGTGGCAAAGATGGCTGAGCTGCGGTTGTAGTGGTTCAGGGCGATGAACCAGGGTACGAGCAACAGGAGGGCGGCGGGCCCCAGGGGTAGAGGTGGGAACGCCAGGGCCATGGCACCCCAGGCGATGGTAGAAAGCAGGAGCGCTGTCCGGGAATCCTTTTCACGTAGCTTCTTGACATTCCAAATGCTGAATCGGAAAAGCAGGTAAAGCCCCAGGGGAATGAACGTGACCGAAATTTGGATGAGTCCGGCGTGGCCAGCGATTAGGTAATCCAGGGCGAGAAAAAGGAAAGCGAAGGCTGCGTAGCTATAGATGAATCGGTTGAAAGGCTTACGGGCGTCCCTGACAAAAAGAAAGAGGGTGGCGACAATGAAGGGAATGTACTGGGCTTTCCAGGTGTAAAGCCCAGGCATATCGGGAATAATCAGATATACGCCCAGTTCCGCTACGAACAGAAGCCCGAGAAAAAACCAGTACGCCTTCGGCAGGGCTTTAATCACCTTTCTCACAGTCCACTTTTGTCCTTTGGATTGAAGATCAGTACAAACTCCCCTTTGGGCGGGTGGCTCTTGAAGTGTTCTAGAATCTCGGAAGGGGTGCCGATTAGGTGTTCTTCGAACTTTTTGGTCAGTTCCCGCATCAGCGCAATCTTGATGTCCCCGAAAATGGTGCGGATCTCATCTACGAACTTATCCACGTTATGGGGGCTGGCATAAAAAATCTGGGTGGCTTCTTCATCTTTCAGCTTTTCCAGAAGGTGCAACCGCTGGGCGCTCTTTTTGGGAGAAAAGTACTGGAAGGCGAAATGGTCTGTGGGCATACCGCAACTTACCAGGGCGGTGACCATGGCGCATGGGCCAGGGATTGCGCGCACATCGATACCCTCCCGCACGCATTCTCGTACCAGGTTGAAAGCCGGGTCCGCAATTCCTGGCGTACCCGCATCGCTTACCAGGGCGATGTCTCCCTGTTCCTTCAGGTAGTTCACGTACTTCGGGGTGACGGCTTCCTTGTTAAAGTCATGATAGGCTTCCATGGGGGTGGAAATTCCGTAGTTGTCGAAAAGAATCCGTGTGTGGCGGGTATCCTCCGCTAGCACCAGGGGGACTTCTTTCAGGATACGGACTGCACGGTAGGTGATGTCCTCCATATTCCCGATGGGAGTTGCCACGATGTATAAGGTGTGAGCCATAGTCTAAATTTAGTAATCGCTCCGCGTTCCCATATCGGCATTATAGGGGTAGTTCAGTTCAAAGGCAAGCCTCTGGACCAACTTGCGGTGCATATCCTTCGATGCGTTGTTCAGAAGGTCGCTGCGCAGTTTTCCGTACCACTGTGCCCGAATGGTTTCTTCTTCTCTGTATTCGGCCTGCTTGACCAGCACCCCATCGCAGGAAATTTGCACCTTCAGAAGGTAGATCCAGGTCTCATCTATGGGGGTGATGGGCCAGATGGGAATAACAAGCAGGGGAATACTCCAGGGATTGGCAGGTGCATTTTGCATCACCTGCGCCTGGATGTTTGCAGAACCGTCGCATTTATCTCTCGGGTACAGGTCATTGGGGGCGGCCCGGTTGTAGGCCTCCAGAAGTTCCTGGGAAAGCCATAAAGTGTCATTACCGAGCGAGAACGAAATCTTTTTGAACAAGGGCTTTCCGGTTTGTGTCGGTTCAGTATCCGCAATCTTGTCGCCTTGGATCAGATTAACGGAACAGGCACCTATAGAAAGTGCCGAACTCCAAAGCAGGAGTGTTCGGATGTACGACCGGAACAGCATGACTTTAATTTAGAATTTGTTTTATTATGTATATTTATTCTATGAGATTTCTGCTGCATATTGCCCTTTCCTTGTTTTTTGTACTTTCTCTAATTGGCTGTAACGAAGAAGAGGTTATCCAGAACCTGAAAGCAGAAGGGAATATCCTTCAGGGACAAGTAGATTCCTTGAAAAGAGAAATCGGCAAAATGGAGTCCATGGTCCGGAACGTTCGCGTCATCCGTGATACGGTTCGCGCAGGAGAGGGCCCCTTCCACCTGTTTACAAGGCTCAAGGCTCAGGTGAGCCACGGCGAAGAGGACTTGGGCCGCGTCTATGCCGCTATGCAGGACAGTGTGGAATTCAAGCTCCGCGTAGGTGAAATTTTCTATGTCTCCGTAGATTCCTCCAACAGAGTGCAGCGTTTCCGCTATGCGCCCAATCCCATAACCGTTCACTTGGTAAGTAAAACAGATACGGGCTTTGCCTATCAGCTTATCGAGAAACCCGTTGTCAAGAAACAGTCGTTCTATGAGGGTACACTCGAAGAGAATAGCACGTTGAACGGAATCCTGTTCAAGGTGGGCATTCCCGGACGTATGGTGGGAATCGTAAGTGGCGTGCTCCAGTGTAAGGTGGCGTTCCCCTTGGCCCGCCCCGGGGACCGCTTTCGCGTTCTTCTAGAAGATTCTTATTACCAGGATTCCATTTGGGTGGGAGGCAAGGTTATCTATGCCGAATTTGACGGAAGGAATGTAGGCCATCATGAGGCGTTCCGCTATGAGGATGAAGACCCCAAGAGTTCCTATAACGCCCATTATACCGAAGCGGGCGATGCCCTGGTCTTTGACGGACTCCGTTATCCGCTGGAACACCTGCGCATTACCAGTTCTTTCGGTTCCCGAATACACCCGATTACGGGCCAGCGCAAGGTCCACTATGGTGTTGACTATGGCGCTCCTACAGGAACGGTGGTTCATGCCGTTGCAGAAGGAAACGTGACTGTTTCTGGCTATGATGACCTGAGCGGAAACAAGATTGCCATCAAGCACAGGGACAATTCCGTAAGCTGGTATATGCATCTCCAGTCTCGGGGCGTCGCCGTCGGGGCGAAAGTCTCGCCGGGTCAGGCCATCGGGCGTGTAGGCTCCACGGGCCGTAGCACCGGTCCGCATCTGCACTTTGGTTTCAAAGATGCGAATGGCGCCTGGATAAACCCCCTGAGCAAGACTATGATTGCAACGCCTAAGCTTGAAGGCGCCCGTCTTGCCCGGCTAAAAAAGCAGGTGTCTGAAATTCGTAAGCAGATAGAACTTACGCAGGCGGCGCCGGCGGTTCGTGCCAACGACACCACCGATGTCATGGTCCATATGCGTGTGATAAATGATTAGAGCTTATATCTAAACTCTGCCGACTACTTTATTCGCGGGTTCTTTATAATCTTGTACGCTCCACCTTTGGGGAGTCCACTCCTTGTGGCGGCGGTCTTGTTGAAGGAACTGCTGAAATGCCCTTGGTCTTCGGTGCCGTAACCCTTGGTCCTTTTTTCCTTGCCGCCTTTGGCGAGTTCTATGGCCTTATTCAAAGCCTTAGTGGGGTCCGAAATTTCGTAGTCTGGCAGAAGTCCCTTGTCGAGATAGAAGAAGAAATCCTTGTCATTGAATCTTATGGATGTAATGATGGCGTACCCCCCTACAAAGGTGGGAATGTAGTACTGGCCGATAGCCTTTCCATAGGTTCGCATACCGACAATTGGGGATTTTAGATTCTGGGTGATTCCGACCAACATGATTTCTGTGCAGCTTGCGCTGGCCGTATCTGCCAAAAATACGAAGTAGCGTCCTTTCCCGGCACCGTCCTCGGTGGCGACCACCCTTTCGGTGATAATCATCTGGCTGACGGAATCGGGTGCAAGGTCAGTGCTTTCAAAAATGGCGATGGTATCCCCCTTGGAGAGGAACTGCTCTGCGGCGGCGACGCATTGGGGGATGCTTCCGCCGGGGTTGCCTCTTAGGTCGATTACCGTAGGCCCACTGGTCTTGCTGAGTATATCCTTGATTTCATCTTTTGTGCCCCTGGCGGTGCTGGATTTGGTTGCATCCGCACAGCTCATTGCACTATAGACTTCAAAACCGGTCACTTTGATGACGGGGATGGAATCCTTGTAGCTGATGGATACCGTAGGTTCCAGATAGCAGAATAGTTGGGCCGAAATATCCAGGGTTTCGGTTCCTCTCAAGACGGTCAGTTCAATCTTGTCGCCATCTTTTCCAGAGGTTAGCCTGTTGAAACCGTCGATGTCACCTGGTGCAGAAGCTCCGACATAGAGAACGGTGTCGCCTTCTTTAAGTCCGGCTTTGCTGCCGGGGCCGTCCGGATAAACATGGGTGATGACCAGTTTGGAATTCGCAGAATCCAGGCTGACGGCAAGGTTGTAAATCGGGTCGGTTGCGGAATCAAAGTCATACTTGGATGCGTAATAGGGCCCGAAATACCGCGTATATAGGTCGCCCATCTGTCCGTACATGTAGTAGATGTCCGGATATTCGTAATAATCCGGGGAATAGCCGTTCTTTTCGCCATAGCCGATGTACTGATCGATGTCGCCCAGTTTTTTCTCGGCATTGATGTAGTAGACAGAGAGCAGGTAGTAGTTATCGAGCATCTCCTGTTCGGCATCGGAGAGGTTGCTGTTCTCCTGATTTCCTTGGTTTCCGCAGTAACCATCAATACACGGCATGATAATCTCTTCGTCGGCGTTCTTGACGGTGCAGGCGGTCCATAGGGTAAGTGAAACTATCGCTAGAGAGCGGAGCAAGATCCATTCAAAATTTTTAAAGTTCATAGAAAACCTACGGAGAATAGGGGTAATTTACATATTTGATGGTGGGGTCCAGGGCGCCTCCTGCAAAAAAGCTGGATTTGTCCAGGACTCTGGCTTCTTTAGAATTCAAAAGGGCGTTCTTTACGATTCGGGTTTCTGCCGAATTGTTCTGGATTTTGGCACTTGCCTTTGATGAAAATTCTTTCCCGTACAACTGGCCGATGATTTCCAGGGCACAGCTTCGAGAAGGCCCTCCGGAACATTCGTAGTCAGGGCTGATTCCCTTTTTGTGGTAGGAATTTCCTTTGGGCGTATAAAACTCCAGGTTGGTGATAACGGCGAGGCCACCTTCGATGGTTTTCCACTGGCTCTGCCCGATGCCTTTCCCATAGGTGGTTCCGCCGACAAGGGGGACATTCCCCTGTTCCTTGAGGGCGGCGATAAAGATTTCGGCACAGGAGGCGGACGCTCGGTTGGCGAGCATCAGGAATTTTCCGTTTTCGCCGGAGTCCCCGGGCTTCGCTTCGTTGGTCATGGATTCGTAGGTCCTTTCTCCCTCAGGTGAAAACATTACGAATTTGCGCCTGGAAAGGACTCCTTCTTTTACAAACAGGTCTGCCGCGCTCAGGCACTGTGTGATGAGCCCGCCAGGGTTGTTTCGCAGGTCCAGAACCCGCGGAGAGGTAACGTTTGCGGTGGAGTCTATATATGATTTCAGTTCGCCGAAAGTACCGTTTTCCCTATCAGAGGTAGAGAGCCTAAATTCTGTGATTGTCACGAAGGTGACTCCCTCGATGGTGTCCAGGAACACAGTCGGCGCATAGATTGTCTCCTTGACTAGGTCGAAATGATAGATGCTGTCACTAAAAAAGACTATAAGCGATATTTCGGCGGTGTAGTCTACTATGGAATCATACACTGATTTGGCATTTGGCCCGGTTAGGGATATTCCGTTTGCGGCCAAAATTCTTCCATAGCGGGGGACATTTGCTTTCCCGGCGGGGCTCTCAGGGTAAACTCTTGAGATGATAATCGGGTAGTCGTCTATACGTCCTTCTTGATAGACCATCATGTATTCCATGCCAAGATCCCCTTCCACGATGGAGGTGTTCATATGGCTTTCAGCAGCCTCGCTCTTGGATGGGGGGTAGTATCGGGTGTACCTGTCACTGAGGGAGCTGTATAGCAGGGGTATGCTGTCCCCTTCGGCAGGTAGATTCTGGAGATCTTCCTCGTAGAGATATGTCTGGTTTAGAAGCCAGTAATTGAACTCATAGGCGGTCGGCTCAGGAGTACTTCCCACCGGCTCCATAAAGTCACCGCAGGCGGCTAGCAAGAGGAGGGCGAGAATGGCTATGTGGAATGTGGAATGTGGAATTACAGATTTTTCACATGCCATTTCACACCTCACACCACACATTTCACATTTCGCCGAAGGCGTTACTGGTCTATTTTCAGGCCTTTCTTGTCAAGCAAAGCCCGGGGTAGGCCATCTTCCATGGGATTCTCGTTGATGGAGATGGTCGTGAGCGAAGCGCAGTCGGCTAGGGCCTCGGGGAGAGTTTCCAGCTGGTTTGCGTCCAGCACCAGTTCCCTGAGCTTGGAAAGCTTGCCGAATTCCTGGGGAATAGCAGTCAGTTGGTTTCCGGAAATCATCAGGATTTCCAGGTTCCCAAGATTTCCGAGGGTGGCGGGAATGTCTGTCAGGTCGTTGTTGTCCAGGTAGAGCTTTACCAGGCTCTTCATCTTGCCGATGGAGGCAGGGATGGAGGAGAGCATGTTGTCGTGGAGGGAGAGCTTTACCACCTTGACCCAGTTGCCGATTTCAGCCGGCAATTCCAAAAGTTGGTTCTTGGCGATGTTTACTGTATGGAGGTTCACGAGGTTCCCTATGGTACTGGGAAGTTCCGAAAGGCTGTTGTAGCCCAGGTAAAGGTGTTCCAGGGAGGTGAGCTTGCCGATGGTGTCGGGGAGCTCCATCAGGTCGTTTTCGCTGACGGAAAGGCTTTTTAGGTTGGTGAGCATCCCCAGGTCATCGGGGAGTTCCACCAGCTTGTTCCGGTCCAGGTTCAGTTCTTCCAGGGACGGAATTTCGAAAAGTTCGGGGGGTAACAGGCGAAGTCCCTGCTGGGATAGGTCCAGGGTTTTGGCTTTTTCGGCCTTGGCTTTATTGATAATATCAAGCAGGTTCATAAGACTCTCCTATGTGCACATCATAAATCATAGCTTTTTTGCGAAAAAAAAGGGCTTTGGGGGGTAAAATATAGGCAAAAATGCAAAATTTTGCTCGTTTGTTCACTAAATCTGACTCTGGATGGAATTTTTTTTTAAGATTTACTATTTTTTATGTCCAAAGTAGGGCTTTTGAAACTATTTTTAATGGCAAAATATGGCAGAAGCCTATAATTGAGGAAAAAATGGAACTGACAAAATCCCAGGAACGACGCCTAGCATTTGTGGCTAGCCTCTTGAGTTTGAACCCCAATGACCCTAATGATCGTATCAAGGCCCTT
>JAEEGL017430373.1_pt1 | contig 11972 bp, 12 predicted proteins | sample 9134231 | NCBI WGS metagenome assembly JAEEGL01 (sample SAMN16246548, study PRJNA631951) | gut metagenome | biome: gut microbiome; feature: rumen; material: fiber-attached | host: Bos | place: Iran: Karaj | collected 2018-10 | reverse complement strand
GCCATCAAGAATGCCGTCTGTGTGATCGGCAATTCTTCCAGTGGGATCGTGGAAGTTCCGTCTTTCGGCAAACCGACTGTCAATATCGGCGATCGTCAGAAGGGGAGGATCCAGGCAAACAGCACGATCAACTGCAAGCCTCTTGAATCTGATATCGAAAAGGCTCTGAACAAGGCTTTGAAGTTTAAGAAAGAGGTCATCAATCCGTATGGGGATGGGAAGACTTCTGATAAGATGTTAAGAATAATAAAGAAAACTTTCTACGGAAAGGATATCGACCTGAAGAAAGTGTTTTATGATCTGGAGAATTAGATGAAGAATATTGCGATCATTCCCGCCAGGAGCGGTTCAAAAGGCTTAAAAGACAAGAATATCAGGCTGCTGAATGGCAAGCCACTTATGGCGTACACGATAGAGGCGGCTTTGAAGTCGAAGTGTTTTGATACGGTCATGGTGTCGACGGATTCAAAGAAGTACGCCCGGATCGCCATGGAATATGGAGCGGAAGTTCCGTTTCTAAGAGGGGACGAGAATTCAAAAGACAACGCTTCCCCTTGGGAAGTTGTGAAGGAAGTCCTGGATCGTTACAAGGAGATGGGAAAGGAATTTGATACCTTCGCCTTGTTGCAGCCGACTTCACCGCTGAGAAATGCGAAAGATATCAGAAATGCCTACGCGGAACTGAAGGAAAAGAATGCCAAAGCGGTCGTTTCCATGTGCGAACTGGAGTGTTCGATGCATCTGGTGAATACTTTGCCTGAGGATCTCTCGATGAAAGGCTTCATTTCCAACGAGCAGTACAACAAGAGGAGGCAGGATATCAGGCCGTACTATCATTTCAATGGTGCGATCTATATCTCCAAGGTCGATTCTTTTTACCAGCATATGAACATCTATGATGATGAGTGTTACGCCTACATCATGGATCGCAACAGATCCTATGATATCGATGATAAAGACGATCTGAAGATCGTGGAGGCTTTATTATGCAAGTAAAGAATGGCGGAAGGGAAAGAGTGTTTGATTATTTCAAACTCTATTCGATTTTGCTGGTGATCTCTTCCCATTTTTTGGTCAATTACGTCAAATATGAAAGCATTCCATTAAGGATCGCCAATGGAAAATATGGCGTTCAGATCTTTGCGGTCATTTTGGGGATCCTTGCATACAGAAGCGGCAGAAAAAGAAAAGAGGATGTGCTCCATTACGCACTCAGAAGATACGCTTACTTTGTCATCTGTGAGTTGGTGATCAACAGCATCTACTACTTTTTGAACATCAATGGTTGTCACGAAAACATGTCTTTTGGCTTTGTCATCGGCGAGAGCCTGATCTTGGGGGACGATATCTTCCTGACTGTCTGGTTTTTCAGAGATTTTCTGGCCGGTTCTATCATAAGCTTCATAGCAGGAAGATACGGTATGAAACGCAGGGATCTGATCGCTCTGGTCATCAGCTTGGGGATCATGGACAAGGTGCATGTGTCTGCTTGCGTGATGGGCTGTCTGGCACAGACGATCTTCGATGACGATGTGAAACTGTTCAGGAAATGGTGGGTTACAGCAGGGATGATCCTGATCTCCTTCTGTGTGAAGATCATCTTAAGCAAGAGCTCACTGACCTATTTCATATTCGGGATCACTTCCATGTTGACGGTCATTGCCGTCAAAGAGAACGGGTTCCTGTCCCATATCCCGGATAAGTTTTTTGTCGGCCGATTAGGTGAGATGACGATGTCAATGATGCTGATCCATCCTTGTTTGATCGATGTGGTCAATCGTCTGTCTTTTACGGATGGCCGCGTGACGATCATATGCAGATACCTGCTCCTGCTGGCTCTTACTACAGCGGCATCTTTGCTGCTGGATATCGTCATCAGGTATTTAAGCAAGCCGATGAACAAGATCATAGACATCCTTTTTGAGAAGATGGACAGATCTGTCTCTCAAAAAGAAGGATAGAAGGGTTATATACCTATATTATTGTGAGGTTTAACTGAAACATGTTAAAAGAATTATTGTATCCATTTGATCCGAATTATCTCCTGGAGAACAAAAGAAAGATCAAAAAGCAGTTGCTTGAAGAAGGCAAGGGCTTTATTGATAAGAAAATAGCCGTTCTGGGTGGTTCGACCACGACTGCCATTAAGCAGATGATGGAACTGTTTCTTTTGAACAATGGGATCAGGGTGGAGTTTTATGAGTCTGAATACAACAAGTACTATGAAGATGCCATGTTTGATAACACGGAACTGGAGGAGTTCGCTCCGGATATCATCTATGTATGTACGACCAACAGGAACATCACTGCATATCCTAAGATAGCAGATGATGAAAAGTCAGTTGATGAACTTCTGGAAAACGAGTATCTGAAATTTGAAGGGATCTGGAAGAGCCTGAAGCAGAAGTATCATTGTCCGATCATTCAGAACGATTTTGAGATGCCTATGTACAGGCTGATGGGAAACAAGGATGCTTCAGATATCCACGGAAAGGTCAATTTCATTGAAAGACTCAATATGAGGTTCAATGAATTTGCCAGAAAAAACGAAGACTTCTATATCTGTGACATCAACTACATTTCTGCAGATTATGGGCTGAAAAACTGGTCAGATCCGTTCTACTTCCACATGTACAAGTATGCGATGAACGTGAATGCGATCCCTTATCTTTCTTTCAATGTGGCAAATATCGTGAAGTCCATATTCGGGAAAAACAAGAAAGGTTTCGTTCTGGATCTGGACAACACCTTATGGGGCGGTGTCGTAGGTGATGATGGTGTAGAAGGCATCAAGGTAGGTCCGGAAGAGCCGGAGGGGCAGTTCTACACGGAATTCCAGAAATACATCAAGGAGCACAAACAGCTGGGTCTGGTGCTGAATATCGATTCAAAGAACGATTATGACAACGCGATAGCCGGACTGAAGCATCCGGACAGCGAACTGTCTGAAGATGATTTCGTGGAGATCGTTGCCAATTGGGATCCAAAGGATAAAAACTTTGAGCAGATCGCCAAAGATCTGAACCTGTTGCCTGAAAGCCTTGTGTTTATAGATGACAATCCTGCTGAGAGACATATCGTCACAGAGCAGATCAAAGGTGTTGCGGCTCCGGAGCTGGATCTGACTCAGCATTTCATAGAGTATATCGATCGCAACGGCTTTTTCGAGGTCACTTCTCTTTCAAAGGATGATATGAACAGGAATGAGATGTACAGAGAAAATGCGGCCAGGGCCAGAGCTCAGGCAAGTTTCACAGACTACAAGGATTATCTGTTGTCGTTGAAGATGAAGGGAATGATCAAAGGATTCGAGCCTATCTATTATGAGAGGATATCTCAGTTATCCAATAAGTCAAACCAGTACAACCTTACGACAAGAAGATTCACTGTAAGTGACATCGAGAGGATGGCTAACGACGATCGGTATATCACGCTGTATGGAAAACTGATTGACAGATTCGGAGATAATGGCCTGGTTTCAGTAGTCATAGGAAATATGAGCGGCGATATCTGTGACATAGAATTGTGGATCATGAGCTGCCGTGTCCTCAAGAGAGATCTTGAATATGCTATGATGGATGAGTTCGTGAAACGATGCAGGGATAAAGGCATAAAGACCATCAGGGGGCATTACTATCCGACAGCCAAGAACGGCATGGTTAGAGATTTCTATGATCTGCAGGGGTTCAGGCTTGTGAATGAAGATGCTGAAGGCAATAAGGAATACACATTGAATGTGGAGGATCATAGAAACAGAAATGAGGTAATCGATGTTGAATGCGAATGATGTTTCGATCAGAAAGATAGATAGAAACGACACCGCCAACATCATCAGATGGAGAAACAGCGAACACGTCATGAATGTCTTCATCGACAGGACTCCGCTTACAGAAGAGATCCACAACAGATGGCTGGAAGAAAGGGTGAATACCGGCGAAGTCGCTCAGTTCATCATCAGAGATGAAGTGAATGGCAGGGATATCGGGTCGGTATATTTCAAAGATATCGATGAGAGTCAAAGGAAAGCCGAGTTCGGCATATTCATCGGTGAACTGGATCATCTGGGAAGGGGCTACGGGAAGCTCGCAACTGTGAAAGCTTTGGATCATGCGTTTGGTGAACTGGGCCTTGACAAGGTTTATGCCAGAGTGCTCAGATCCAACGATGCCAGCAACAGGATGTTCAGGAATTTGGGTTTTTCAACGGATGACACCATCAAGGACGTCATGATCGATGGTGAAGCTGCTGAAGTCATATTTTATTCAATATTAAAGAAGGAATGGGAAGCATATGAAGCATAATATTTCTTTTGTGATACCTTGTTACAATTCTTCAAGGACGATCGAAAAAGTTGTGGAAGAGATCCAGTCAACAATCAAAAAGGGCGATTCCTATGAGATCATCCTCGTCAACGACGGATCCAAAGATGATGTTTTCGAAGTGATCAAGTCCCTGGCTGAAAAAGATCCCAGGATCATCGCGATCGATCTGATCAGGAATTTTGGCCAGCATGCTGCGACCATGACAGGATTGAGATATGCATCAAAGGATATCGTCATCTGTCTGGATGATGATGGTCAGACTCCTGCGAATGAATTCTACAAACTGGTTGAAGAAGTGGACAATGGCAGCGATGTCGTCTATGCCAGATATACGACCAAGCACCACCAGGCTTACCGCAATCTTGGAAGCAGGCTGAATGACTGGATGACGCGAGTATTGCTGAAAAAGCCCAAGGAGCTCTATATCTCCAGTTATTTTGCGTGCCGGAAACTGATCGTTGACGAGATCGTGAAATACGATAAATCATTCCCTTATCTTCAGGGCCTCATGTTGAGGACTACGAACAGGATCACAAATGTCATAGTCAATCACCGTTCAAGAGAGGTGGGGGAGAGCGGCTATACACTTGGGAAACTGATCGGTCTGTGGATGAATGGTTTCACGACATTCTCCATCATCCCGTTGCGTGTTGCGACTTTTTTGGGGTGTTTTACATCTCTTGCGGGTTTCCTTTATGCGATCTATCTGGTAATCAAGAAGATCACCAACGGGATCGCGGTGCCTGGTTATTCATCACTTATGGCTTCCATACTGTTTATCGGCGGTCTGATCATGCTGATGCTGGGACTGATCGGGGAATACATAGGAAGGATATACATCTGCCTCAACAATCAGCCTCAGGCTATCGTGAGGACTGTGGTAAAAAGGGAGAAAAAGTAGAAGACGGCTTTGAAAGCCGTTTCTTTTTATATTAAAAACAATAATGATACAATATTGATGAATCAAATGAGGAACTGATCAATGACTAGAGAGTATGTATATGAAAAAATGAATGAAATATTCAGGAACGTCTTCGATGATGAGAGCATCATCCTCCAGGATGAAACGAGTGCTGAGGATATCGATGACTGGGATTCACTGGAACAGATCAATCTGATCGTGGCGATAGAGAATGAGTTCGCTATGATGTTCGATATGTCGGAAGTTGCCGATCTTGCAAACGTGGGAGAGATGGTGGATCTGATCCTTTCCAAGGCGGAGGAAGAATGAACGAGTATAGATTTGAGGATCTTAGGATCGGAAAAGAAGAGTACTTTACTGTAACTGTCACGGAAGAGATGATGAAGCAGTTCATGGATCTCTCCGGCGATGTCAACCCGTTACATACTGATGATGATTTTGCTGTGGAACAGGGTTACCGTGAAAAAGTCGTCTATGGTCTGCTGACGACGTCCTTTATATCGAAACTGATAGGCGTATTATTGCCTGGAAAGTATTGCCTGCTGCAAGGGATCGACGTGAAGTATACCAAGCCTGTCTATGCCGGCGATATCCTGATCGTCAAGGGCATCATCGACGAGCTGCATGAATCGGTCAGAAGAGCTTCGATCAAAGTCGAGATCATCAATCAGGATGAGAAGAAAGTTGTAAAGGGAAAAGTTGAAGTAGGCTTTTTAGCATACTGAAGGCTTTCAGAAATATATCGATGTTGGACCATATGATCCCTGTGCTTATAGGGATCTTTTTTTAGGGAGAGTGATGAGAAACGGAATAGTCAGCGATCCATATGAACGGGTGGTAATTGAAGCCGGCTTCGTGCCGTATGTCAATTAATCAGATAAAATAATGTATAATTAAAGTTGTTTAATTGGAGATAGTATGAAAAATCGGGTGTTTATCATAGAAGCTAAAAGAAGTGCGATCGGTAAGTTTTTAGGTTCACTTTATGAAAAAGACATTTCGGAAGTCAGTACCCAGGTCATAAAAAGCGGTTTTGCGAAGAAGGATCTTGATAAAGTAGAATGCGTCGTCATAGGGCAGGTCTTTTCTGCCGGAACAGGACAGGCTTTGGCAAGAAAGATCGCGATCTCTTCCGGGATCGATCAGAGAGTGCCGGCTTATATGACCAATATGGTCTGTGGCAGCGGTCTGCAAGCCATCAGAAGTGCCGTCATGGAGATCCATGAGGGAAGAGATCTGGTGCTTTGCGGCGGGATCGAACTGATGTCGAACATTCCTTTTGCGACCGACAGTTACATCCGTCTGGGAAAGAAATTCGGTGATTTCAACATGATAGACCTGATGACCCATGATGGACTGATCGATTCATTTTCCGGTGTTCATATGGGCATAACCGCTGAGAACATAGCCAGGGAATTCGGAATATCAAGGAAAGAACAGGACAGCTATTCGTATATGGCTCAGCAAAGAGCGATCGAAGCGATAGATTCAGGAAGATTCAAGAACGAGATCGTGCCTTTGCATCTGAAGGATTATCGCAATAATGATTATGTTTTTGATACGGATGAGTTCCCTAATCGTCAATCGAGCCCAGAGAAACTGGCTGCTTTGAAGCCGACTTTTATAAAAGATGGGACAGGTACGATCACGGCCGGTTCTGCCTCCGGGATCAATGATGGTGTAGCTTTCCTGCTGCTGGCTTCAGAAAGATATGTGAAAGAAAACGGTATCACACCGATGGCTGAGATCATTGACAGCAGCATAGTGGGATGTGATCCTCAGATGATGGGTCTGGGTCCATACTATGCGATCAAAGATCTGTTGGAAAAGACCGGAATGGATTTCAATGATGTGTCCCGTTTTGAGATCAACGAAGCCTTTGCGGCACAGACGCTGGGCTGTTTCCGCCTCCTTGCTCAGGAATATGGCGTGTCTGAGGATGACATCATCGAAAGAACGAATGTTTATGGTTCCGGTTTGGGATTGGGCCATCCTCTTGGTATGACAGGTGCCAGGATCACAACGACTTTGGCGCACATGATGGTGAACGATAAGAACATTGAATATGGCATTTCCTCTTTGTGCATCGGCGGAGGAATGGGTGCCGCATTGTTATTGAAGAAGGTATAGATATGGAATGGAAAAATAAAGTCGTTGTTGTGACAGGCGGTACCAGCGGTATCGGCTATGCGACCGTATGCAAACTGGCGCGTTCTGGCGCCAGCGTCATAGCCTGTGCAAGGCATGAAAGAGGATTCGATGATGGCAATATCGTCTTTCATGAACTGGATGTGACTGATCCCGATTCCTGTGGAAGACTGTTTGAATGGGTGATCGAGAAATACGGCCGAGTAGACTGTCTCGTTGCGAATGCAGGCATCACTTCCGATGCTTTGACGGTGAAAATGACGGACGATGCGTTTGATGATGTGATCAGGACCAATTTGAAAGGTGTTTTCAATATGGGAAGGTTTTTTGGACCGTATATGGAAAAGCAGGGTCATGGCTCCATCGTGATCGTCAGCAGCGTCGTTGGAGAGCAGGGGAATATTGGTCAGGCGAATTATGCCGCTTCTAAAGCCGGCTTGATCGGAATGGCGAAAAGCTGGGCAAAGGAGTTTTCACGCAAAGGAGCTGCGGTCAGAGTGAATGTGATCGCTCCCGGATATATCCTGACGGATATGGTGAAGACTGTTCCTCAGGATCTTCTGGATCGTTTTGCTTCTCAGACCATGCTGAAGAGGCTCGGAGAAGCGGATGAAGTGGCAAATGTGATATCTTTTCTTTGCAGTGATGAATCATCATACATCACAGGTGCTGTCATAGATGTGAACGGAGGAATGAGGTTGTAGGATCATGGCAAGACAAGCTTACATGGATAATAACGTTCTGATGGCTAAGGCGTATCTTGAGAGAGACTATTCTGCTTTGAGCAGATATATCACTGACCATAAAGATGAATACAGTTGGACGATAGAAGAAGATGACCGGGTCTATGCATACGATATCAGAAGGAATGAGGCTTTATCAAAGATATATGGCATAAACTGTTATGTCGTAAAATTCTTATTCAGCGATATCGACTCTTTGCATTCGATCAGACAGGAATCGATCCTGAATGATCTGTGTAGGCATCTGAAACAGGACATGGAGGATATGCATGGGTATTTTAATCTGCGCATCCCCAGCCACATCCTTGATCTGATCAGGGCATACAACGACTGCTTCAAGGGCTGTGACGCTTATTTCTGCGGTGGCACTGTTGAAGAAGTCCAGAGCAGAGAAACTGAGAAGGAGTATCTGAAGCATCCGGAGATCAAACTGTTTTTTGCGGATGGCGATTATCTGCATGCGCACAGGCAGAGACTTCTCGATCTGGCTGAGGAAAGCTTCAAACTGTATCAGGGCCAGTATCATATCTCACCGATCACTTCTGATCGGGCTTCCGAAATATATGTCGGATGGATCGGCGGTTCCATTGAGAATTCCGATAGGATCCTGATCGCAGAGATCGATGGCGAGATCGCCGGCTATGTGACCGTCAGAAAAGAAGGCAATGTGTATGAAGGGATACTGAGTTCTGTCGATCCTGAGTATCGCCGACACAGCATCTACAAATCCATGATCTCATTCATTGCCGCTAATGCTAAACAAGAAGGAGGATTCTTCCTTTCTTCCACACAACTTGATAATTATATCGTGCAAGGCACCTGGAGTTCTTTGGGAATGAAGCCTTTCTATGCGATCTATAATTATCACATAAATGTGAAATGATCATTTTTTGAAAGGACATGTTCATGTTTGATTTCTTAAGGACCGGATATGATAAATACCGCAGGATCATAAATATCATCCTTCTGCTCATCATTTTTGTGCTTTGTTCACATATGTTTTGTGACATGATCGACAGGAAGATGACCAGCGATTTTGCTGACCACATCGACAATGCGTTAGCAGGGGATACCTATTCACTGATGGGATTTCTGATCTACTGGTCGTGCAAACTGACCGGATCTGAGCATTCCGTAGGATACATCACCGCATTGCTGGCGGTCCTGACAGTCGTTGTCTGTGCATATTTTATTAAGGAGATCCTGAAACTGATGGATGTCGAGACAGATATGGACAGGATGATCCTTTTATCTTCGGGCACCATCTTTATTTGCAAGCTTTGCATCCCTGACTGGTCGGGGTTTTATTTTTTTGAGTCTTTTTCTACCCAACCATGGCACAATTCCACATATATCCTTATGAGGCTGTTCGCAATGGTCACGATCCTGTTTTTCTTCAGGATAGAGAAGGATTATCTTTCGAAGATCAGCCGTAAGGATCTGATCATTTTCACGATCCTGATCTTTTTGACGAATTTCGCTAAGCCGAATTTCATCATCGCTTTTGCGCCTGTCATGCTGATGATCCTGATCAGAGATTTCATTCAGACGAGGGGAAAGAGTTTTCTGCCTGCGTTTCTCTTTGGCTTGTGTGTTTTGGCCGGATGCGTCATCTTGCTGTTTCAAAGCAGTGTCCTTTATTCCGATAGTGCCGATACTTCCGTGTCGATATCTCTGGCAAATGTTAGATTGGCTTTATCCGAAAACAGGAAATACTTCTTTAATATACCTTTCAATCTGTTCTTTCCTTTGCTGACTGTACTGATCGTTTTGGATAATAGAGATGTTTTCAGCAGTTTTGATCTGGCGATGTACAGACAGAGCTGGATGATGCTGCTCTTGAGCATGCTTGAGGCATTGTTTATCAAAGAAGTCGGTTTCAGGGAGACGCACGGGAATTTCCGTTGGGGTCAGCAGTATTTCTCTTATCTGATCTTTGTCATGAGCCTGATCATGATCATCAAGATCGCGAAGAAAAGGCCTGAAAAAGAAAAACAGGTCACTGTTGCAAACTACACTTATCTTCTTCATGTCATTTTCGGTATAGCCTATTTCATGCTGATCTGTCTGCTGCATTATTTCTATCTCGAGATCTGATCGGGTTTTGGCCTTTGATGAATAATACTCTGACATTATGATAAAATAGTCTACAAAGAGGGACTGCGAATGAAAAAGATACCTTTTAATATACCTCCATATGTCGAGGGCGAAGAAGAATACGTAAACAAGGCGATCGCTTCCCACACGATCTGTGGTGACAACGCTTTTACTTTCAAGTGTGAAGAACTGATGGAAGAGAAATTCCATTCTTCCAAGATCCACCTGACTACATCGGGAACGACAGCTCTGGAAATGGCTTGCATGCTGGCGGATATCGGACCGGGTGATGAGGTCATTCTTCCTTCTTTCACATTCTCTTCAACCGCCAATTCATTCATCATTTTCGGCGGCGTACCTGTATTCGTTGACATCAGACCGGATACCAAGAATATAGATGAAGATAAGATAGAGCAGGCCATCACTGACAGGACCAAGGCCATCATGGTGGTTCATTATGCCGGAGTATCATGCGACATGGACAAGATCATGGATATTGCCAGAAGGCATGATCTCTTAGTCATAGAAGATGCCGCACAGGCTGTTGATTCGCTGTATAAAGACAAGTATCTTGGAACGATCGGTGATTTCGGCTGTTTTTCTTTCCATGAGACAAAGAACTATTCGATGGGAGAAGGTGGAGCGATCTCCATAAACAACCAGAAATGCGTTGACAGGGCTGCCATCGTAAGAGAGAAGGGAACGAACCGTACGCAGTTCAAGAACGGTCAGGTCGACAAATACACCTGGGTCGATAAGGGCTCGAGCTATCTTCCAAGCGATATCTTGGCTGCTTATCTGTATCCGCAATTGCTCATCATGGATGAGATCAGAGCGGACAGGACCAGAAGTTTCAATGATTACATCGAATTGCTTTCTCCACTGAAGGAAAAAGGCCTTCTGGATCTTCCTTATGTCCCTGAGGACTGCGTGCACAACGGACACATGTTCTATGTCATGACCAAGGGTCTGGAAGAAAGAGAAGCTCTGCAGAGATATCTCAGAGAGAATGGGATAGGTTCGGCATTCCATTATGTTCCTCTCCATTCAGCACCGGAAGGTTTGAGTACCGGAAGGTTTGAGGGCGAAGATATCAATACGACATCCACATATGAAAGACTGCTCAGGCTGCCTATGTACTACCGTCTGACAAGAGAAGAAATAGAATACATCTGCAATACAATTGAAGCTTTCTATAATCAAAAGGCAGCTTAAAAATGTATCGATTCAGAAAGAAATACTATCTAGCATATACAACTCTGTTTGTTTTTGTATGCCTGTTCGTTTTTTCATATTACTATCTTAATGGCAAGACATTTATCAATCAGACGAATGATGGAATGGTCCAGCATTACAGAGCCTTGGTATACTATTCAGAGTATCTGAAGCAGATCGTCAGCTGTCTCGTCCATGAACACAAGCTTGTCATGCCCCGCTGGGATTTCAGCATCGGCGAGGGAGCCGATGTGCTGCAGACCCTGCACATTTATGGGATCGGCGATCCTCTCACTGTTTTTTCAGCTTTTTTCCCGAAAGACAGGATCTATCTGTGGTATGATGCCAGCATCATTTTAAGACTGTATCTGGCAGGTATCGTCTTTTCAGAGTTGTGTTTCTACACCGGAAAGAAGAATGGCATTGCTGTTTTGATGGGTTCTGTTTCGTATGTCTTTTCATACTGGGGGATCCATCACGTCAATGAACATCCGATCTTTCTCAATCCCTTGATCTATATGCCTT
>JAEEGL016595527.1_pt1 | contig 11972 bp, 10 predicted proteins | sample 9134231 | NCBI WGS metagenome assembly JAEEGL01 (sample SAMN16246548, study PRJNA631951) | gut metagenome | biome: gut microbiome; feature: rumen; material: fiber-attached | host: Bos | place: Iran: Karaj | collected 2018-10 | reverse complement strand
TTGTCCGCTATCCGCTTCGTTTCGTCGGTGGAGCAGTCGTCCGCGATGATGATCTCATACGGAACGTCTCCGGCGTTGTCGATAATGGATTTTACGCAGAAGTAGTTGTAGATGAACTGATTATAGACCGGGATGATGATGCTGACCTTCGGGTTCTTGAATTCGGGGACGACAAGCTTTTTCTCGATCGACGGTTTGAAAAAGCGTTTCCCCGGATCGGTCACGCTCTCCGGACCATGGAAATTCACAGTGCTCCGGAACCCGTTCTTCACCCACTTGTAGACGGATACGCCGAACTCGAATATTTTCCGGACTGCCCGGCCGTGTATCGTTTCACGGGGAAAGAGCCGGAGATAAACATGATGCAGCTTGTTGAACGTGCGGTAGAAATTCGAGGAAAACAGTTCCATGTTCTGCTGCTGGCTCGCCGCCAATTGATCCCGGGTCATGATCAACTGGTCCTGCGCCGAAGACAGCTGACTCCGGGTCAAAGCCAACTGCTCCCGGGTCGTCGCCAATTCGTTCTTGTGATACGCATTCAGCTGCGACAACTCCTGCCATGCCGCGGAACCGGGAATGAATTCGACGATGCTGTTGAAAACTTCGGGCAACGCCTGATTTCCCGCAACAGCCAAAAGATACAGAGGCCTTTTCATTTCCAGCGACGGCTCCCGGGTCAAACCGTCATACAAAACTATTTTTCCGGAAACCTCGGCATCCCATATCGCAAAGCTTCCGCACCAAAAGCTCTGTCCGGCGAACTTGGTCCAGCTGAAGTAATTCCCCAAAAGAGCCTTGAATTCGGCAGAGTACAATTCATGCACATGGTAGGGGTTGACATAGTTGCGCTCTTCCGAGTAACAATACTTGTCCGGAGAAGAAATAAACAATATGCCGTCGTCTTTCAAGACACGTTTGATTTCTTCCATCATGCGGATCTGCAGGTCGGCGTTGACATGCTCGATCGTTTCGAAAGAGACAACGACATCCACGGAATGATCTTCCAGAGGAATATCCGCCACGCTTCCCTGCAAAAAATGAATGTTGCTTCCCGAATAGTGTTCCTTGGAATAATCCACGGCATTCTGATCGATCTCGACCCCGTAGGCCTCACGGGCAGCCGAGGCCAGAAAATGAGTCCCGTACCCGGAGCCTGACGCGATGTCCAAAACTATCTTGTCCTTTACCAGAGGCAAAGCCATGTTGTAGCGCAGGTAATGCTCAGCCTCGGTAACGGGATCATCCGACTTTTCCGGGATCAAACGTTCTCCGGTAACAGGTAAATCTTTCATTCCGCAAACCTCAATTCATTGAATCCGCATGTCAATTTTTCTCATGACCGCACCGTAAAGCGAGAAAGTATAGGAAGAGTGGGAAACAAAAACCACCGCATCGTGGATCCATTGCTGCTGGACATGATTCCCCTGGGATCCGTCCGCGACGGCGCAGTCGATGCTGTAATTCCCCGGACAAAGCGTCGGCATGTAAAATTCGAACTCCGCGACGAGCCGCTTCCCGGCACGGGCCCTGACCGGGGCATGCTGATAGGTAATGTATGTATTGTCCCCCAGGATCCATTGACCGAGATGATCTTTTACGGTGAATCCAACGATCGGACTGGTCATGTCCCTGACGACAAGCACCGTGATGGTCAACCTCACGATTTCTCCGCCGACGATCCAGGACAGCGGCCTGCCGTTCAAGTCGGAAAAATAAACATTCCGGATTTCCGCACCGCCTTCCCCGAAGAAGGACTCTTTCGAAAATTTGAACACTTCCATGTCGTTCCGGAATTTTGACCCGTTGATCAGGGTCCTCCGCATGTCGTAATACTCGCCGTCCTGCCATTCTGACGCAGGATTCTCCCGGTTCGGATTTCCGTCAACCTCCTGATTGTCCGAGTAATAGTCTTTCAAATACTGCTCCGAAACCTCTTTGGGCGATCCGATCATCTTCACCTGACCGCCTTCGAGCAGAACGGCCCGGTCGCAAAGGTTGACCACGGCGCCGGTATCGTGACTCACGAACAGGATCGTGTGTTCTTCCTTGAATTTGCGGATGAAACGCATGCATTTCTGCTGGAAAAAGGCGTCTCCGACCGCCAGCGCCTCGTCGACGATCAAAATATCCGCATCGACATGAGCCACCACGGCGAAGGCCAGCCGGACCATCATGCCGCTGGAATAGGTCTTGACCGGCTGATCGATGAAATCGCCGATATCGGCGAAATCCAGAATATCCTGATACCTGGCGTCGATCTCCTCCCTCTTCAGGCCCAGGATGGAGGCATTCATGTAGACGTTTTCCCGCCCGGTGAACTCGGGATTGAAGCCGCTCCCCAATTCCAGAAGCGCAGCCACGCGGCCGCGGCGTTCCACCGTTCCGGCGACGGGCTGCAAGGTCCCGGTGATGATCTGAAGCAAGGTGGATTTCCCCGCCCCGTTGCGCCCGATGATGCCGACGCACTCCCCGCGGCGGACCTCGAAACTCACGTCGTGGAGCGCCCAGAATTCTTCGTAAAACTTCTTGCGGCCGGCACAGAGCGTCTGGAAAAGCCGATGGACGGGCTTCTCGTACATTTCGAAACACTTCGAAATATTTTTCACGCTCAGGACAATATCGTCAGAGGACATCGGCAAAACCCTTCTTCGTTCTGCTGAACCAGACAAAGCCCAGCTGAAGCACGATCACCGAGATCAGAAACGCGATCCCGAGAAAGGTCCAGTCCGGCAGCCTGCCGTAGAGAAACACGTTCCGCGCCTGCTCTATCAGGATCGTCAGCGGATTCGCTTCCAGCGGCCAGCGGTACTGCTTCGGAACGACGGTGATCGGATAAAAGATCGGCGTCATGAAGAAAAGGATCTGCAGGATCACCTGAACCACGTAGGAAGTGTCCCGCACATAGACTCCGAGGGATGCCACGAAATAGGAGATCCCCTGCGTGAAGAGAAAAAGCGGGAACAGCACCAGAGGCAGCAGCAGCATGGTCAGACTCACCTTGCCGTAAATGAAGATCGCCCCGAGAAAAAGCAGGATGAACCACACGGTGCTGAGAATGAAGGTGGAAAAGGTCTGCGCCAGAGGCAGGACCTCCAACGGAAAGATCACCTTTTTCACCAGGTTCGGATTGGCGACCACCACCCCGCAGCTCGAGGCGACGCACTCGGCGAAAATGTTGTACAGCGCCATGCCGCAGAACATGATGATGGCGAAGGCCCCCTTGGAGTCGCCGGTGCCCATCCCCCAGCGGGCCTTGAGGACGATGCTGAACACGAAAGTATAGACGCACAGCATCATCAGCGGCTGGACGAAACTCCACACAAGACCGAGCATCGATCCGCGGTAACGCACCGCGACGTTCCGCTTTACGAACTGCCACAGCAGGGACCTGTTCCGCAGCACGACGCGCCAAGGCGCCGAAATGTCTAAAACTTCTTTCAGAAGTCTCATCAGGTCCCCCGTATAAAAAGATACTTCAATCTGCCGTAAACTTTCCGCCCGTCCCGCGTCAAAAGAAACGGAACCGTTCTAAGATACACCCAAATCGCCTTTTTTTCAAGTTTTTTTGGCGGCAAAAAACCGCTTCCGGCGGAAAAAAGCGTATCCGGGGAGCCCGCCCCCTCGGAGAAACATCCTGTTCCGCTGAAAACATGCCGTGCGGCACCCGGAAAAATGCCGTGCCGGAAATGATACGTGTTTTTCCCGCTTTCCGGCCCGCCGGCCCCTCTTTCCCCGGGGGATTTGCGAAAAATACAGGTAAAAAACCGGCCGCCGTCTTGAAAAATCAGCGGACGCATGCTATATTTAACCCCGTTCCGGGGCGGTTCGCGGGGGATTTTTCCTAAGGGCCGATCCCGTTGCCGCGACGATCTTATCGAAAGAGTTGAAGAACAGGAAAAAGACCGATGTCAAAAAGCGCACTGATAACCGGTATCACCGGGCAAGACGGAGCATACCTGGCCGAACTGCTGCTCCAAAAGGGCTATTCGGTCTACGGGCTGCTCGCCCGCCGCAGCACGCCTACCGTCTGGCGTCTGGAATATCTGAACATACTGGACAAGGTAACCCTGCTCGAGGGAGATCTGACCGACCTCGCCTCCATCTTCCGCGCGCTGAAAGAATCCAAAGCGGACGAGGTGTACAACCTCGGCGCCCAGAGCTTCGTCGCGACCAGCTGGCAGCAGCCCCTCCTGACCGCCCAGGCCACCGGTCTCGGCGCGATGAACATTCTGGAGGGGATCCGGCAGCTCTGTCCGGAAACCAGGTATTATCAAGCCTCCACATCTGAAATGTTCGGCGGGATGAAGGAATTCCCGATACAATCCGAAAACACCCCCTTCCATCCCAGAAGTCCCTACGGCGTGGCCAAACTTTTCGCGCACTGGGCGACGATCAACTACCGCGAAAGCTTCAACATCTTCGGCTGCTGCGGGATCCTGTTCAACCATGAATCGCCCCTGCGGGGCATCGAATTCGTCACCCGCAAGGTGACGGACGCCGCGGCCCGGATCAAGAAAGGCAAACAGAAGGATCTGCACCTGGGGAACATCGACGCCAAACGGGACTGGGGCTTCGCCGGGGACTACGTCAAAGCCATGCACCTGATGCTTCAGCAGGATCAGCCCGACACCTACGTGGTGGCCACCGGCCGGACCACCACCGTCCGGGAAATGTGCCGCATCGCCTTCGAGCACGTGGGCCTGAACTACGAAGACTACGTCGTCATCGACCCGAAATTCTACCGGCCGGCCGAAGTGGATCTTCTGCGGGGAGACCCCGCAAAAGCCCGGCAGAAGCTGGGCTGGGAGGCGAAAACCTCTCTCGAAGAGCTGATCCGCATGATGGTGGATGCCGACCTGAAGCGGGTGTGACGGGGCTCGAAAATGGCTGAAATTTTTTGTGTCGTCATGGCCGGCGGACGCGGCGAACGCTTCTGGCCGCGCAGCAGGAAGAACCGCCCCAAGCAGATGCTGAATCTGCTGGGCGGCGCCACGCTTCTGGAACAGACGCTGCTCCGGCTCCACGGTTTCGTCAGCGAGAAAAACATATTCATCATCACCAACCGGGCTTACGCGGAGCAGATCCGGGCCCTGTGCCCGCAGCTGCCCCCCGGGAATGTGATCGGGGAACCCTGCATGCGGGACACCGCCCCCTGCATGGCTCTGGCCGCGGGAGTGGTCAAGGCTTCCGCCGAAACGGACAACCCCGTCATGTTCCTTCTGCCTTCCGACCACTGCATCACCAACCGCAGCGCCATGATCGACGACTACCGGGCGTGCAGCGAATATGCCGTGAAAGAGGACGCCCTGGCGACCATCGGGATCGTGCCCGATTTTCCCAGCCCCGAATACGGGTACATCGAATGCGCGGAACGCATCGACGAAACGGAAAAGATCTCCGCCGTGCGGCGTTTTCTGGAAAAACCGACGGCCGAGGTCGCCGCCCGGCTTCTGGCGGCAGGAAATTACAAGTGGAACAGCGGCATGTTCGCCTTTCCGCTGAAAACGATCCGCCGGGAAATGGCGAAGAACGCACCGGATCTGCTGGCCCTTTCGGACCGGATCGCCGCGTCCTGGGGAACTCCGGAATTCGCTTCGGTCCTGAAATCTGAATATGAAGCGGTCCGCAAGATCTCCATCGACTACGCGATCATGGAACACGCGGAAAGAGTGATCGTCCGGGACGCCTCCTTCGAGTGGGACGACGTCGGAAACTGGACCGCGCTCAGGAATCATTTCCCGACCGATGAAAACGGCAATGTCCGCTCCTCTTCGGCGGTGCTGCTGGACTGCAAAGAGTGCATCGCCTTTTCCGAAGACGAAAGTTCCGTCATCGCCGGGATCGACCTGAATGAAATGGTCCTGATAAGGACGGCGGATGCCGTGCTGGTGTGTCCGGTGAAGAGCGTGGCCAAGATCAAGACTCTGCTGGCGGAGTTTTCCAAAGAGCCGCGGCTGCAGAAGTACCTGTAAGCGGGGTGTTTTCCAATGAAGATTTTGCTGATCGGCGGCGGCGGATTTGCGGGGGCCCATCTCCGGGAAGCCCTGCTGCGGCGGCATCACGAGGTCTTCGCCGCCGATCTGCCCGCTGTGGCCGCGTCGGTCCCGGGGATCCTGCCCGTCGATCTGACGGAGCCCGCCGGCGTGGAATCTCTGCTGAAGCAGGTCCTGCCCGATCGGGTCTTCCTGCTGGCTGCCGTCAGTTCCGTGGCCCTTTCGTGGAAGGATCCGGATCTGGCGGTCCGCGTGAACATTCAGGGGACCTTGAACGTCTTCAACGCCATGGGGAAAGCGGTTCCGGAAGCGCGGCTGATCTACATCGGTTCCGGCGAAGAATACGGAACGAACTGCTCCGAAGAACAGCCCTTCACCGAAGAGGACGCCTGCAATCCGGGCAATCCTTACGCCGTAACGAAGTTCGCTTCCGGCAGACTGCTGGAACTGCTTGCCGTCAAGAGGGATCTCGACTGTGTCCATCTGCGCCCCTTCAACCACTTCGGTCCGGGGCAGCGGGAAGGGTTCGTCATTGCGGACTTCTGCGCCCAGATCGCCCGTGCGGAAGCCGGCCGGAGTAAACCTGTGATGAAGGTGGGAAATCTTGCGGCCAAACGGGATTTTCTGTATGTCGACGACGTCATCGAAGCCTACTGCATGGTCGCGGAGGCGGAAAGATGTCCTCATCCGGTCTACAACATCTCGACGGGGAAGGTCCGGCCGGTCCGGTACATTCTGGACTATCTGGTCTCTCAGGCGAAGACCGAGATCCGGGTCGAGGCGGATCCCGCAAAATTCCGGCCCGTGGAAGTTCCTGCGCTGATAGCGTCGAATGAGCTGATCCGCAAGGATTTCGGCTGGTGCCCGAAAACAACGCTCGAAGCCGGGCTGCTGAAAAATCTGAACTGGTGGCGGCAGAACATCGTCTGAAGGAATGGCAAAGGCGGATGGCCGAATGGAAGGAGTTTTCATGAAACCCGTTGCCGACAAAGGAGGTCCGAAAGTTTATCCCGGATGGTTATGACCCGAAATCGAGCGTTCCCCCTGACGGAACGGAGTGCGGAACTGCATTTCGAACTGTCCGGCACCGCCCCCCGCACGAGATTTCCGGGGCGGCCGGCCGCAGACAGCCGGGACGGAGCTTTGTTTCGATGATATATTTCCCCGCAGCGAATTGATTGGAGGAAACCATGAAACTTTTCATTCAGATCCCCTGCTTCAATGAAGAAAAGACTTTGCCGGAAGTGATCCGGGATCTGCCGAAGCAGATCGACGGCATCGACGAGATCGAGATCATGATCGTGGACGACGGCAGCACGGACAAGACCGTCGAAGTCGCCCGGAGCCTCGGCGTCAAACACATTGTGGAACACGGCAGCAACCGCGGGCTGGCCATGGCCTTCCGCCACGGCTGCGAGTATGCGCTGGCCCACGGAGCGGACATTCTGGTCAACACCGACGGCGACAATCAGTATTTCGGCGGCGACATCGGCAAGCTCTGTCAGCCGATCATCGGGGGGAAAGCCGATCTGGTGGTCGGCTGCCGCCCCATCAAGGAACACAAGGAGTTCAGCCCGGTGAAAAAGCTGCTGCAGCTGATGGGCAGCTGGACGCTCCGGCGGATCTCCAAGACCGCCGTCCGGGACGCGGCCAGCGGTTTCCGGGCGTTTTCCAGGGAAACCTTGCAGCGGATTTTCATCCACTCCAAATTTTCCTACTGCATGGAAACGCTGATCCAGGCGGGCAAGACGGGGATCAGGGTTGCCTCGGTAGATATCCGGGGGAATCCCAAAACCCGCGAAAGCCGCCTGTTCAAAAGCATCCCGCAGTACATCCGCAAATCGGGCGGCACCATGCTGGCGATGTTCGTGCTCTACCGTCCGGGACGTTTTTTCCTGATGACCAGTCTGCCCTTCTGGCTGCTCGCCGTCGTCATCGGCGGCCGGGCTTTGTATCTGCGCTGGGCGGGCGAAGGGCTGATCCGGGATCATCTGCCGTCATTGCTTCTCCTTGTCGTGTGCTCCGTGATCGCGATCATGTTCGACGCGTTGGCGATCATCGGCGAGCTGCTGAAAGCTCAGCGGCATTTGACGGAAGAGGTGTTGTATCTGGAGCGCAGACGGCTCAATATGAAGGAAAAATGAGGGAAAAAGAGGAAAGGGATCGCTTCGGTCAGTTCCCCCGCGAAAGGCAGATCCGGCAACTCTTCAGGTAGTACGTACAGCCATGTCAAACGCATTCATCGCCTCGTTCTTCACCCGGGATTTCCTGAAAAAGGGACTGAAATTCGGCGTCGCCTTCCTGGTCGCCTGCCTGCTCAATTTCGGGATCAACATCATCGGGCATGAATGTTTCGGGATCAGCGTCAACATCCTTTACCCGATCTCTCTGGTGACGGTTTCCCTTTCTTCGTTTCTGCAGTTCCGCTTCTACGTATATCCCGGCGCGGCCCAGAGAAACGCCTTGAAACAGGGGTGGCAGTTTATCGTCAGCTGCGTGATCTTCCGGCTCCTGGAATGGGCCTTTTTCTACTTCCTCTACAACGTGATCGCTTTTTCGTTTCACTGGTGGTACGTCTGCTGCATCATCATCGTGCAGGCCACCGGCACGGTCAGCAAATTCTTTTTCTACAATTTTTTCATTTTCGGACGGGGCAACACTCCCGGCAATCAGGAAAATATCGAATAGCGGCGGCGGCTTTCATCCCCGCCCCTGCAAAAACGGCGGAGAAAAGCTCCGCGCCTTGACAAAATCCAAATACCGGGGTATATTATGGGAAGACCCGAATTCGTATCGGGCCGTTGACCGTGTTTGACAAATCAGAGAGGAAATCATGGCAGATCAGGGCAATGAGGGTTATTTGTCCGCATTTTTGAGACGGCGGCGCATAAAGCAAAGCGTTAAATTCCTTTTCGGCAAGGTGCTGGATGTCGGGTGCGGCAGCGGACTGCTGGCGAAATACGTCCCGGCCCCCGATTACGTCGGGGTCGAACCGGATGAACTTTCGCTGGCGGCCGCACGGTCGGATCATCCCGACTGCACCTTCCTGCCGCAGCTCCCGGAAAAAGGAGATTTCGACACGGTCGCTCTGCTGGCAGTCATCGAGCACGTCGATGATCCTGCGGATTTCATGAAAACACTGGCGGCCCTCACGCGGAAAGAAGCCACCAGCAGGATCATCGTCACCACGCCCCACCCCTGCGGGCACGAGATCCATGAATTCGGCGCCAAGATAAAACTTTTCAGCTCTCATGCGGCGGAAGAACACAAGGCCCTGCTGAACCGGAAGGCTCTGGAAGCAATAACGCCTCCGGGCTGGAAACTGAGCACTTACCGCCGTTTTCTGGGCGGCTTCAATCAGATCGCCGTCTACATGCCCGGGAAATAATACTTCCACCCGTTTCTCCCCGCGGACGGGACGGAGGAACACAAAAAGATCCCGCCCCGCAACAGCCTTGCGCGAGGCAGGATCCGATGTGATACGGAAAGCAGTTCAGCAGCTTCCCGTCAGCCGCAGATAGTTGCGGTGAGTGATGTCGTCGTAGGCTTCGCGGGTCAGTTTGCCCACCGCCAGACCGGCCTTGAGATACCCGATGATCTCCGGGATCGGCTCGTCAATGCTCGAAAAACGGTCCGTGCCGAAGCAGACCTGCTTGTGGAACTTCTGCAGGAACTCGTAGCCCTTGGGGTCCTTGCTCAGGGCCCGGTGGGCGCTTCCGGCGGAGCAGTCGCCGAACATGTTGGGGTACTTTTCGAACATTTCCCACAGACGGCCCTTCTTGGTGTAGGGCGTCATGGGGTAGCCCGCCTTCTTGTCGTCCGGCAGATCCCCGTCGATCTCGTTCCAGAAGCAGGGCGAGTGCCCGAGGAAATAGGTGTCGGGGCACAGCTGCACGGCATGCTCCAGACGGGGCAGTCCGGGATCGTCGATGGCGCCGTAAGAGGTGGCCGTCGCCCGCTGGAAATGGAAGACCAGGGGCATCTTGAACTCGCCCGCCAGCTGGAACAGCCGGATGTAGCGCTCGTCGTCCACGGGCAGTCCGGCGCAGATCTCGCCCATGCCCTTGCATCCCAGGTCCTTGTAGATCTGGAACAGGTCGCGGATCTTGCCGTCCTTGACGTTGATCATGGTCCGGGGGTCGATGTTGCAGAAGACGTCGAACCGGTCCGGATGTTTCCGGGCGGCGTCGATGCACTCCGCATTGCCCGCCGAACCGTAGAAGTCCTGATTTTCGGGGGCGCACAGCGGCAGCAGCACCGAACGGTCGATGCCTTCCATATCCATGCGCTTGAGGAGGATGTCCGCCGTGAAGGCGTCGTGTTCCACGATCTTCCGGGCGAATTCGGGATAATTCGCCGTCGTCAGATGAGTATGTACGTCGATGATCATTTTGTCCGCACTCAGCTCCCGCTTACTTGGCGAAGGCGGCGTCCACCTTGCGGAACGCCTCCATGATCATTTCGGCCTCCTCTTCGCCCCAGCTTTCGTAGATGTAGAGGATGAAGTTGTCTTCCATGGCCCTGTCCGCGTTGGGGCAGGGGAACTCCCGGCAGGGATCGCCCTGGCAGAGAGGATTGTTCCACGGATGGCAGTTGGCTCTGTTTTTGAACCAGGGACCGTTGACGGGACGGGCGGCCTTGTAGTCCCGGCCGACGTTCACGCCTTCGGCGGCGAGGGCGTCGAAGTACTGGTCCCGGGTGCAGTTCAGCGCGCCGAGGTTCACGCCGAGGCGGAACCACCAGTAGGAGTGCTTATTGCCGGCGGGGATCACGGGCACCGAAACGGTCTTGAGGTCGCTCAGCCCCTTGGCCTTCAGCAGTTCCGCGAAGGCCTGACGTCTGGCCACGATGGAAGGCAGCTTCTTCAGCTGGGCCCGGGCGATGGCCGCGCCCAGTTCGTCCATGTTGCTGTTGAGGGTCACGAGGACGTTCCCGCAGGGATTCTGGATCCCGAAGGGCTTGCCCCGGTCGGCGGCCCGGCGGCCGCGCCAGTAAAGATCCTCGGTCTTCGAAAAGACCACGCCCCCCTGCCCGCCGGAGCAGAAGTGCTTGCCGAACATGATGGAAAAGGCGCCGTAGGTGCCGAAAGAGCCGACGTACCGGCCGTCCACCGAGGCGGCGTGGGACTGGGCGCAGTCCTCGATCACGGGCAGGCCGTGACGGCCGGCGACTTCCATGATCCCCTTGATGTCGGCGGGTTCGCCGCCGATGTGGGGCACGATGATGGCCGCGGTGCGGGGGGTGATGCGGGCCTCGACCTGCTCGGGGCCGATGTTGTAGCAGCCGGGCATGGTGTCGGCGACGACGGGGATGCAGTTGTTCATGACGATGGGCATCATGCCGCCCGGATCGGTGACCGAGCCCACGATGACTTCGGAAAAGGGCTTGAGTTCCAGCGCCCGGAGAGAAGTGAAGACCGCGTTGGTGCCGGAGCTGACGCCGTCCGCGAAGCCGCCGCCCATGAACGCGGCGAATTCCTTGCCGAAGGCCTCTTCCTCGGGGCCGTTGTACGAGATGGCGTTGCCGGTGGCGATGCACTGGTCGAAGAGGCGCATCGCCGCTTCCTTTTCCTCTTTGCCGAAGTGGAAGCGTCCCTTGAGGGGGGTCGGCACAGCCTTGGGTCCGCCGTTGATGGCGAGTTTTTCATTTCCAGCCATTTTCTCTTGCCTTTCTTGAAGTTTCGGGTATGAAAAGTTCATCCGCTATATAACGTAACGCCGCGAGCGGGATTTTTCAAGGGATTTCGGGAAAAATCCCCCTCTTTTCAGAACAGCCAGCGGGCGAGCTGGGGTTCCGGTTTGCGTTCGACGGGACCGGCAAACTCCACTTTGAGGACCGAACACAGGGGATCGGGCGGCAGCGCGGGCAGGTCACAGACGCGCAGCTTGCCGCTGACGGCGTCGTAGTCGAAGGGGAATTCCTCGCCCGTGGCGAGGAGCGTCACCCGCCGGGGAGCGGTCCCCACGTTGATGGCCGTGG
>JAEEGL016299843.1_pt1 | contig 11972 bp, 12 predicted proteins | sample 9134231 | NCBI WGS metagenome assembly JAEEGL01 (sample SAMN16246548, study PRJNA631951) | gut metagenome | biome: gut microbiome; feature: rumen; material: fiber-attached | host: Bos | place: Iran: Karaj | collected 2018-10 | reverse complement strand
GATAACGGCGTCGAACGGGCCGTATTTCTGGAACACGCGTTCCGTAAAGGCGTGATCGGTGCAATCGCCGACAGCGAGAGGGACTTTTTTGCCTGTCAGCTCCCCTACCCGCTTCAGGGCCTCAGGGGAAGAATTGGAAAGATTGTCCAGCGCGACCGCTTCGTGGCCCGCTTCCAGGAGCGCCAGCGCGGTATGAGAGCCGATATAGCCCGCTCCGCCCGTTAATAAGACCCGCATAGTGAACCTCCCAAAGATGATGATCGATTATATCATATAATCGATGATTTCGCCAACAAATAAAATCGCCCGGGCATGACCCGGGCAAGATCGCCGAAGAAATACCGTTTCCGCGGCGGGCAGGATGACGAACGGACGCACTTTTCTCTTCAGGCCATGTTCCGGCCGAGACGGAAGGCCTTTATGTTCATATCGAGGAACTTGTCGGGGACCACGGCTTTAAGGGACTTCATCCACACTTCCTCATCGAAATCGAAGTAACGGGACAGGCGGCCCAATAAGACCACGTTCACGGCCTTGGGGCTTCCGGCTTCACGGGCGATCTTCAGGCCGTCCACGGCGTCCACATCCGCGCCCAGATCCCGCATTTTCTCAAGAAGATCCTCCGGATACCGCATGGCACCGGTCACCACGGGCATCGGATCGATCTGCTGGATGTTGGTGATGATCTTGCCGCCTGATCTTAAAAACGGCAGCCATCGGGCGGCTTCGAGAAGCTCAAAGGAGATGATCATATCCGCTTCGCCCTTGTCGATGACGGGAGAAAACACCCTGCTTCCGTAGCGGACATATGTGACGACGCTTCCGCCGCGCTGCGACATGCCGTGGACTTCACTGACCTTCACATCGAATCCTTCCTGCAGGAAGAGCTGTCCCAGAAGCTTGCTCGCCAGCAGACTTCCCTGGCCGCCGACGCCGACGATCATGATATTTCTGGTCTCCATGTTATTTACCTCCCTCGAAAGCGTCGAACCTGCACAGCTGGGAGCATACGCCGCAGCCGACGCAGAGCGTCGCGTCCACCCTGGCTTTCCCGTCCTTCATGGATATGGCCGGGCACCCGATCTGCATGCAGGCTTTGCATCCCCTGCATTTTTCTTTATCGATGACGAGCGGGGGCGCGTGTTTTACGTATTTGAGGAGCGCGCACGGACGTCTTGAAATGATCACCGAAGGCTCCGATACAGCGCACTCTTCCTTGACCGCCCTGTCGCATGCCGCCAGGTCATATGGGTCGACCACCCGCACCCTTTTGATGCCCATCGCCCTGCACAGGCTCTCCAGATCGATCTTCCCCGCGGGATCGCCTTTGATGTTGTAGCCTGTCGTGGGATTCTGCTGATGACCTGTCATGCCGGTGATGGAATTGTCCAGGATGATCACCGTGGAATTGGACTGGTTATACGCGATATTCGCAAGTCCCGTCATGCCGGAGTGCATGAAGGTGGAGTCGCCGATCACGGCGACGGTGCTGTTTTCCTTTTCGCCGTCAGTGGCTTTGTTGAAACCGTGGATCCCGGATACCGAAGCGCCCATGCACGCGGTCATCTCGATGGTCTGCAGCGGCGCGACGGCCCCCAGGGTGTAGCATCCGATATCTCCCAGCACGGTCAGGTGGTTCCGTTTGAGGGTATAGAACAATCCGCGATGCTGACATCCCGCGCACATGACCGGCGGCCTCGGAGGAAGAGCTTCGCTCAGCGCGCTGTTTTTCTTTTCCTCAAGGCCCATGATCCGGGTCAAAAGCCCCTGGCTCAGCTCGCCCTCAACAGGGAATACGTCCTTTCCCACCGGATCGAGGCCGATGATCCGGCAGTGTTCCTCGATGAAAGGATCCAGCTCTTCCACGACCACGAGCTTTTTGACTTTTGCCGCAAAATCAAGGATCTTCTTGACCGGCAGAGGCCATATCATGCCCAGCTTCAGCACCGGATACCTGTCACCGAAAACCTCCTTGACGTACTGATACGATGTGGAGGAGGAGATGAATCCGACGGCATCGTCGCTGCCCTCGTCGATCCTGTTCAGGGACGATGTTTCGGCGAACTCGATCAGCTTCCGAGTGCGTTCTTCCACGATGGGGTGACGCTTGATGGCGTTTCCGGGCATCATAACATACTTTGGTATGTTTTTCTCGTAATGTTTCTCGGGCGCTTCGACCCTTTCACCGGTCTCCACGATGGACTGGGAATGAGCGATCCGCGTGCACATTTTCAGGAACACCGGTGTGTCGAATCCCTCGGAGATCCTGTAAGCTTCCCGGGCGAAAAGCAGCGCTTCGGAGGAATCGGACGGTTCCAGCATGGGCACCTTCGCCGCTTTGGCATAGTGCCTGGAATCCTGCTCGTTCTGGGAGGAATGCATGCCGGCGTCATCCGCCACGCCGATGATGAGCCCCGCGTTGACGCCTGTGTAGGAGATGGTGAACAGCGGATCGGCCGCCACATTGAGCCCCACATGCTTCATGCCGCAGAAAGAGCGCCTGCCCGCCAGGCTCGCGCCGAATGCCGCTTCGAGAGCGACTTTCTCGTTGGGCGCCCATTCACAGTAGATCTCGTCGTATTTCGCGGCTTCCTCCGTGATCTCCGTACTGGGCGTTCCGGGATAACTGCTCACGAAACCGCAGCCTGCCTCATACAGCCCTCTGGCCGCGGCGGCGTTGCCAAGCATCAGTCTTTTCATTTTTTATCCTCCTGTTTTCCTGTGTCGGCGGCAAATCCGTTCCGGAATATCACGTCACGCATCACGCACCGATCATTGTTCAGTATATTTCTCCTGACCCTGCTGATGGTCGCCGTACTGGTGGCGCTTTGCTTGAGGATCTCCATATAGGCCTTGTCCTGAAGCAGAGCTACCGCTACGTCAAAGCGGTTTTTCAGGCTTCTGAGTTCGGTGTCGGTGCAAAGTTCCTCAAAAAAGCGCCGGCACTCCTCTTCATCTCTCAGGTCAACGATCGCTTTGTACATCTGGTGAACTGACGTATCTGTTTTCGTTCCGTCCATCAAAACGCCCCTCCCGATTTTTCTTTCATGCATTTTAACACATTAAAGCGTGAAAGTAAAGTCTAAAATCACTGATCGTAAGAGAACATGCGATTGCCTGAAACGGATCGATGTGATATGATGGCCCGGAACAACGTTCAGGTTTCGACGATGATCCGTGAAAGAAGGCACTTTATGAACGAAAAAGAACAAAGTCTGTTTTTGAAGGAATGTGAAAACGACTGCCGCGCCGTTTTTGAAAAGCTCGATGAAACGGAAAGAGAAAACACCCGCCGCATACTGAAGGCTTTTCAGGAGGAGAACGTTGCCGTAAGGCATTTTTCACCTTCCGAAGGCTACGGCTATGATGATATCGCCCGGGACACACTGGAAAGGATATTTGCGCGGATCTTCGGATCCGAGGACGCGATCGTCCGTCCCCATATCGTCAGCGGCACCCATGCCCTGTCACTGGCCCTCTTCGGGCTCACCAGGCCCGGAGACCAGATCCTGAGCGTGACCGGCACGCCCTATGATACGCTGCGGACGGTCCTCGGGATCAGCGGCAGCGCGCCCGGCAATCTCAAAGAACGCGGCGTACACTATATCCAGACCGATCTTCTCCCGGATGGTTCCATCGATCTTGATCAAGCGGCGGAGGCGGCCACGCCCGCCACGAAACTGATCACGATCCAGCGCAGCAGGGGCTATGCCTGGCGGTCCGCCCTCAGGCCGGAGCAGATCAAAAACGCGGTGCGCTTCCTGCATGAGCGCGTTCCCGGCGCCATGATCCTGGTGGACAACTGCTACGGAGAGTTCACCTCCGCCGAAGAGCCCACCCACTGGGGGGCCGATGTCTGCGCCGGCAGCCTCATCAAAAACCCCGGCGGCGGTATCGCGCCCACCGGCGGTTATCTTTGCGGCACCTCAAAAGCCATCGGCATGATCGAAGGCGCGCTGACGGCTCCCGGCATCGGGCGTGAGGAGGGAAGCTACGCCGGCAGTTACAGGCCCTTCTATCAGGGATTGTTCATGGCGCCCCACGCGGTCAATCAGGCCCTGAAGACAGCCGTTCTCGCCGCCAGGGTCTTTGACAGGCTGGGGTATCTGACGAGCCCCGCCTTCGACGGGGAACGCGGCGATATCATCCAGGCCATACAAATGAAGACCCCCGGCAGGCTGATCGCTTTCTGCCAGGGGATCCAATCCGCTTCTCCCGTCGATTCGAACGCTCTTCCCGAGCCCTGGGACATGCCCGGATATCAGGACCAGGTCATCATGGCCGCGGGGACTTTCGTGCCCGGCGCGTCCATCGAGCTTTCCGCAGACGGCCCCATGCGGGAGCCCTATACGGTCTACCTTCAGGGCGCCCTCACCTACCAGCACGGCAGGGAAGCTTTGATGCGGGTCCTCACCATGCTCGGGAACGCCGGTTAACCGAAGAGCGTCTTGAGCTCCTCGAATTTGTCATGGGTGATCAGCGCGTCCTGTTTGGTGCCTTCCAGGCGGATCACGTAGGTCCACCGGCCGTATGGCGTGATGTCCCGGATGGCATTCAGATTGACGATGTAGCTCTTGTGGCACCGCATGAACATGCTGCTGTCCAGGCGGGATTCCAGCTCGCTCAAAGTATCCGCGATCACGTATCTGGAATCCTTCGTGTAGACCACGGTGGTGCGTTCCTCCCGCTGGATCAGAAGGATCTCCGCGGGGTCAAGAAGCGTCACCCCATCCCGGTGGCGGAGCATGAGCCGGGAGAAATTCTTGTTCTGAGGCTTTTCTCCGGTGTTCGCCGTCAGGACAGCTTCCTGCTTCTCGTTCAGACGCGAGATCCGCTGCAGCGTCTCCTGGACACGGGCCACATCGAAGGGCTTGACCAGATAATCGAAGGCATAGACTTTGAAAGCCTCGCTCATATACTCTTCGTGTCCCGTGGCGAAGATAAGGATGCATTCGGGCTCTCTGTCCTGGATCTCCCTGGCGCATTCCACACCATTCTGGCCGGGCATGTCCACGTCCAGGAATACCACGGCGGGCTTTTCCCTGTCAAAGAGCCGAAGTGTCTCGATACCGTCCCCGGCCTCCCCCACAACGGTGAAGGCCGGGTTCTTTTCGATCATTTTGTGCAGGATCTTCCTGATATTGATATCGTCGTCACAGACAAGTACCGGTATCTGCGGCCGCGTCATAGTTTTCCTCTCCGTTACGCATCGTATTCTTGTTGCTGAGGATCTCGGCCCACACCACACCTCTGACGATGTCGTTCATGCCGGGGAACATATGGCTGATATCCCCTGCCTGTCCCGCGGACGCTGCGTCAGCCGCGTTCCTGCTCTCCTCGAAAGCGGCATAGCAGTCGTCCTGATCCTCATCGTGGAACTCCAGGGAATGGAACTCACGGTCCATCTCCCTGAAGGCGTGGCCCGCTTCGGGCGCGGGCCTTTCGGCATGCGCTGCGGAGGCGGCGGGCCGTGCGGCCGCGGCCGCTCCGCCGCGTTTTGCGGCGGAGGGAGCTGCGACATGATCCGCTGAAGCCTGCTTTTTATTGTTCTGAATGCGCTTTTCGGCTGCCCTGCTGAGCGCGATGATACCTGAGACCAGCAGGAGCCAAAGCGGCACGATAAATCCCGGGAACATACTCAGCCTCCGTCAGCGTTTATTTGCCGTTGGGCTTCTTGGGCTGCGTGATAGCCGGTTCGGGGCCAGCGGCCTTGGCGATGCCGTTGCGCATCTGGGTGTCCGCGATGGTGTTCTGCAGCTTGTAGTAATCGATCGCTCCCAGTTTACCGCTCCGGAGCGCTTCCGCCATGGCAAGAGGCACCTGAGCCTCGGCTTCCACGACCTTCGCGTGCATCTCCTGCACGGCAGCCTTCATTTCCTGCTCCTTGGCCACGGCCATGGCGCGGCGTTCCTCCGCCTTCGCCTGAGCGATGCGCCTGTCGGCCTCAGCCTGATCCATCTGGAGCTGGGCACCGATATTCCTGCCCACGTCGATATCGGCGATATCGATGGAAAGGATCTCGTAAGCCGTACCGGCGTCAAGGCCCTTGCCGAGCACTGTCTGGCTGATGGAATCGGGGTTTTCCAGAACATCCTTATGGCTGGAGGATGAACCGATCGTAGTCACGATGCCTTCACCGACCCTGGCGATGATGGTCTCCTCGCCGGCGCCGCCTACCAGATGCTCGATATTGGTGCGGACGGTGACCCGCGCCTTGACCCTCAGCTCGATGCCGTCCTGGGCGATGGCGGCGACCGGCGGCGTTTCGATCACCTTGGGGAGCACGCTCATCTGGACCGCCTGGAGCACGTCACGGCCTGCCAGGTCGATCGCGCGCGCGGTCTCGAAGCTCAGGTTGATCCCGGCCTGCTTGGCGGAGATCAGGGCGTTGACGACGCGTTCGACGTTGCCCTTGGCCAGATAGTGGGTCTCAAGCATGTCGGTGGTCACATCCAGCCCCGCTTTCCGGCCCTGGATAAAGGCGTTCACCATCTGCTGCGGGGGGATCCTGCGGAAGCGCATGCCGACGAGAGTGGAGATCTTGACAGGCACGCCTGAAGCGAGCGCCGTGATCCACAGCCCGAGAGGCACGTAGCGGAAAAACACAGCCAGTACGATGATAATGACAAGTACCAGAAGCAGCACCATCATCATGGGTTCCATAATCGTTCTCCTTTCATCAACAACAGTTCATTTTATCAGCATCAGGCTTTTTCGGCTCTGACGACGATCCTGTTTCCCTGGATGCTCCTGATCACCACGGCTTCTCCCTTTCGGATATAATCGCCTTCCGACACCACGTTCATCCTCACCTCATCGAAATTGGCGATCCCGGAAGGCCTCAGATCCGTCTGCGCGACGCCTTTGCGCCCCACCAGGGACGCGACATCCGATTCCTCAAGGACCAGCGGAACATCTTTCAAACCCCACAGCTTGCGGAATCCCTGGCCCCGTTTCGCGTTCCTGAGCGATACGGTGATGGCTGTCCCTGCCAGGAGCAGCGCGCCCAGTGTCATCCAAAGGCCCGCCGCTGAACCGTACTGATTCCAGACCATCACGATGCTCCCCGCCATCAGCAGAGCACCGCCGATGCCTGCGACGCCGAAGCCCGGCATGAACACTTCCACCACCAGCAGGGATATGCCTGTGATGCAGGCAATGATCAGGGCGAGGTTCTCGGCGATAAAAGTCCCTAAATCCTGCATGTTCTCCCTCCTTTCATGACCGCATTTTACCTTTATGCCTTCTGTTTTTCAACCCCCGATGCGCTAAAGATACATATTTGTGTCTGAAATGACAGGGTTATCAAGCCCAAAATGTGTCATCAGTTGACAAATCGTGCCCCGGGGTGATAATGTCACTGTGTCGGGAGAGCTGCCCCGCGGCCGAAAAAAGGATGATAGTGTATCCGTCTGCCCGCCGTCATGTCCGGTCCCGCCGCTCATCCCGCGGCTGATACGATAACGATCACGGAGGTTTCAGGATGACATTTTTTCAAAGATTCATCGCGCGCCTGCGCTCGTTCATGGCCGGAAGGAACGGAGTGGACCAGCTGGGGATCTGCTCCCTGGCGCTGAGTCTTCTCACTCAGCTCATCGGATCGTTCACCGGCAGTTTTATCCTTTTGATCCTGAGCATGGCCCTGTATATCTATACTGTCTTCCGCATCTTTTCCCGCAAGCGCTACGCGCGCCAGAAAGAAAACGAGCAGTTCCTGACCGCCTATGGGAACATCGTGACGAAGATCAGGCAGTTCTTCATGCGTCTCAAGCTCCGGAAGGAATACAAATACTTCAAATGCGAAAAGTGCCGCACCCTGATCAGGCTTCGCCGCGGCGGCGGGGAAAAAACAGTCGTCTGTCCCAAGTGCGGGCATACTTTTCAGAAAAAAACCTGAGGTCCAGACTATGTTCGGTTTTGTACGCCCTTATGAAAAAGGTCTGAGTGAAGAGGAATTCGTCCGTTTTCGTTCCGTGTACTGCGGCCTGTGCCATATACTGAACGATAACTTCGGCCCGCTCGGCCGGCTCGGCCTCAATTACGACATGACCTTCTTGACGATCCTGCTCCAGTCACTGTATGAACCGGCGGAGACCCTGAAAATGGAACGCTGCCCGCTCCACCCCGCGCGGAAGCATCCGGAGGCCGTCTCGGATATCACGCGTTACGCCGCCGATATGACGATCATACTCACCTATCATAAGGCCGCTGATGACTGGAAAGACGAAAAAAAACTCCCGTCCCGGGCCTACAGTTCCCTTCTGCGGAAGCATTATGACGCCGTCAGAACTCGCCGAGAGCGGCAGTGCGCGGCGGTCGAAGAATGCATCGCCGCTATCCATCGTGTGGAACAGGAGCATAACGCTCCCCCCGAAACAGCGGCCAACCTTTCCGGCAGGATGCTGTCGGAGATCTATCATTTCCGGGACGATCATTTTACCGGCGTGATGACCCGCTTCGGCGCGGAACTCGGAAGGGCCGTATACATGATCGACGCGGCTGTGGACTACGGATCGGATAAACGTTCCGGATGCTTCAATCCGCTCATACAGATGGGGCTCAGCCCTAAGGATGCCGCCGGCCTTATCCAGATCCCTCTGGGAGAGGCGGCGGGCGCGTTCGAGAGCCTGCCCCTTGAAAAAGACCTCAACCTGATGCGGAACGTCCTTTACAGCGGGATCTGGCAGAGCTACAACGCTTCCATTATGAAGAAAGAGAGACACGATCATGGTCAATGATCCTTACGCGATCCTGGGCATATCAAAAGACGCATCCGAGGATGAGATCAAAAAAGCATACCGCCGCAAGGCCAAGGAGTGCCATCCGGATCTGCACCCGGACGATCCTGATGCGACCCGGAAGATGAACGACGTCAATGAAGCGTACGACATGCTGATGCATCCCGAGAAATACCAGGGGCGCGGCGCCTCTTACGGTCAGCAGCAGGGATCCGGCCCGGATCCTTTCAGGCAGCAGACCTATTCCGGAGGATATTCCTCTTCCGGTCAGAACCGTCAGGGATACGGACCCACCTACGGGAGCGGCCCGCAGGGCCAGCCCGGCCCGGAATGGTTCAGTTTTGACGACCTGTTCGGCTTCGGCGCCGGGACCGCGTATGCCGAGCCTCCGCGGGAGGAGGCGATGGACACGCCCGAGATCCGCCAGTCCGTCCGCATGATCAACACCCAGCGTTACGAGGAAGCTTTCAATGTGCTCTCGAACATCCAGAGCCGAGCGCGGGATGCCCGGTGGCACTATCTTGCCGCCCTGGCCCATTACGGGCTCGGCAACACCATGACCGCCATGGAGGAGATACAGAAAGCCCTGCAGCTCGATCCGGGAAATCCGATCTATCAGCAGACCTATCAGGCCTACCGCCGCTCCTCCGCGCAGTATGACCAGCGGTCGCGGGGCTTTTACCGCGGGGCCGCGGATCCCAGCAGATGGTGCATGACTTTCTGCCTCGCGAATCTTTTCTGCAACTGCTGCTGCAGGCGCTGCTGAATAATACGTTAAAGACGGGGGATCAAACATGAGCAGGACCATCGGCATCGATCTGGGCACCACCAACAGCTGCGTTTCAGTGGTCGAAGGCGGGCAGGCCGTGATCATCCCTAATGATAAAGGAGAAAGGACCACCCCTTCCGTGGTCGCGTTCACCAAGGACGGCGAAAGGCTCGTAGGAAGCGCCGCCGCGCATCAGGCGATCATCAATCCGAAGAGGACCATCGCTTCCGTCAAGCGCCAAATGGGGACTGACTGGCGGGCGTCTATCGACGGCAAGGACTGGACTCCCCAGGAGATCAGCGCCATGATCCTCAAAAAGCTGCGCACGGAAGCGGAACCTTACCTGGGAGAGCCCGTTCGCGCCGCGGTCATCACCGTACCCGCGTATTTCAACAATATCCAGCGTCAGGCCACGAAGGACGCCGGCACCATCGCCGGGCTCAACGTGCTCAGGATCATCAACGAACCCACCAGCGCGGCGCTGGCCTACGGGCTCAACAAGGGCCAGGCTCAAAAGGTCATGGTATATGATCTGGGCGGCGGTACCTTCGACGTATCCATCATCGAGATCGGCGAGAGCGTGATCGAGGTGCTGGCCACCTCCGGCGATAATCACCTGGGCGGTGACGATTATGACGACCGGATCGTGAAGTGGATCATCGCCGAGGCCAAAGCAAAACAGGGTCTGGATCTGGGCGGGGATCAGAGCGCCCTGACCCGGATCCGTGAGACCGCCGAAAGCGCGAAGAAAGATCTGTCTTATACCGACAGCACCCTGATCTCCCTGCCCTATCTCACCGTGAGGAACAACGCTCCTGTCCATCTTGAGCTCACGCTGACCAGACGCGTCTTTGAGGATATGACCCGCGACCTGACGGAACGCACCGCTGGGCCGGTCAAAAACGCGCTCAATGACGCGGGCATCGCTCCTTCCGAGCTGGACCGTGTCCTTCTGGTAGGCGGCTCCACACGGATGCCTTCCGTCCAGGCCAAAGTCAGGGAACTGACCGGCATGGAACCTTCCCGGAGCATCAATCCGGACGAGTGTGTGGCCCAGGGCGCCGCGATCCAGGGAGATACCCTGAGCGGCAATACGCTCATCACCCGCAACAGTGTCCTTCTTCTGGACGTCACGCCCCTGTCTCTTGCCATCGAAACGGTGGGCGGCGTCGCCACCCGGGTGGTGGAGCGCAACTCGACCCTCCCCCTTCACTACTCCCAGGTATTCACTACGGCGGCCCCTTTCCAGTCCAGCGTGGATATCCATGTGCTGCAGGGGGAAAGGCCCATGGCCGCGGACAATAAGACCATCGGGCGATTCCGCCTGAAGAACATCAAGCGGGCCCCCGCCGGTGTGCCGCAGATCGAGGTGTCCTTCGACATCGACACCAACGGGATCCTTCGCGTATCCGCCAAAGACAAGGACACGGGGATGGAGCAGTCCATCACCATCACTTCGGATCAGAGGATGACCGATGACGAGATCTCACGGGCTATCCGGGACGCGGAGGAGTACGCCACCCAGGACAAAACGCGCAGGGACGCCGTCGATGCGGTCAGTCAGGCGCAGATGCTCATGGATACCGTTCAGAGGGATCTGGACGGCAGGATGAAGGATCTTGCGAAAGACAAGAGAAAAGAGATCAAAAAGGAGCTTGATGTTCTCAGGAAGCTTGCCTCCGCGCGCCAGACCGCCAGGATGACGGACCGGGACATCACCGCCGTCAGGGAGCAGATGGATAAGCTCAGGAAGTCTGCCGGCATCCAATAGATCGAGTCCGTTTTTCTTTCGGGGCCCGCCTTTATCGGCGGCCCTTTTGTGCTGCGGTCATACAAAATCCGCTCAGATACATCCAAAAGCAAAAAATGCAAAAAAACGCCCAAAAAACCGCAAAAAAACTGTTTACTTTTTATCGGCGTTATGCTAAAATTCGCCATAGTCCTGAGGCAATAATCCTTTTCCGGGAAATTAACATGAGTTTTCCGAAATGAAAGATGTTAGAATTCCGTCACGAAAGTAAAACGTTTTAGATGTATGTTTTCGGAAACGAAACCGTTTGAAATGTCAAATGTCTCTTCACAGCGAAGAACGCTGTTTGAGAAAATATGCGGAATGATCCGCAATATTAAAAAGGAGGAACCCGTCATGAAAAAGACTCTCGCGATCGTTCTGGCCCTCATGCTGATGCTCGGCTGCGTCAGCTTCGCCAGCGCGGAGACCCCCAAGATCAAGCTGGTCGTCTGGTCCTTCACCAACGAGCTGCAGGGCATGATCGAAAAGTACTATCTGCCCAACCATCCCGAACTTGAGATCGAATTCCAGATCTACCCCACCGACGGTCATGCCTATCAGGACAAGGTCGACAACCTGCTGGGCTCCAACGCCGCCAGCGACGAAGCTCCCGACATCTTCACCCTGGAAGCCGCGTTCGTGAAGCACTACGTCGAAATGGACTGGACCGGCG
>JAEEGL016150262.1_pt1 | contig 11972 bp, 9 predicted proteins | sample 9134231 | NCBI WGS metagenome assembly JAEEGL01 (sample SAMN16246548, study PRJNA631951) | gut metagenome | biome: gut microbiome; feature: rumen; material: fiber-attached | host: Bos | place: Iran: Karaj | collected 2018-10 | reverse complement strand
GACAACCGTCAGGGCCAGCAGGGCGGCAACGCCCCCAGCAAGCCCCGCTTCGAGGACGCCGCCCCCGAGCAGAACAACGAACCGGACGTGTTCTAAGCAACACTCTACCTGACAAAAACGGACTGTCCTTTCGGATAGTCCGTTTTTTTATGAAACGTAATGCTGTGATTTTCATAGCGTTTGCTTGTGGTCTATGTCCCTTTTGGGACACAGACTACAGCCTAATGTCCTGTCTTTCAGCAGGTTGAGCACACGTCTGTGTCCCGAAAAGGACAAAGACCGAAGCTTAAAAGCCTGACAATCAGACGGTTGACAAGCGGTCTATGTTCCAAAAGGGACATAGACCGCGAAGTAACGATTAATCAATCAAGAAGTTAGCTTATCAGCGCCGCATTCAGGCGTTCAAAGGGAGGATGCCGATACCGGGGGCGGAGGGAAGGGTGAGTTTGCCATCCACGACGGTGACGCCGCTGAAGAGATCGTTGGAGATCAGGAGGTTACCGTCCAGGTCGGCAAAATCCACGGCCGGGGAGAGCTGGGCGGCGGCGGAGACGGCGCAGGAGGTTTCGGTCATGCAGCCGAGCATGACCTGCATGTCCAGGGCACGGGCCAGGTCAACCATCTTATGCGCCTCGCGGAGACCGGTGCATTTCATGAGCTTGATGTTGATGCCGGAGAAGAGTCCGTGCATCCGGCGGACATCCGGGAGACGCTGGATGGACTCATCGGCAAAAAGCGGGAGCGGACTGCGTTCGAAGAGCCAGGCCTGGTCGTCGTAACGGTCGATCACGAGGGGCTGCTCCACCATGACGATGCCCTGTTCCTTGAGCCAGTAGATCATGTCCAAGGCCTGGAAGCGGTCGCCCCAGCCCTGGTTCACATCCACGGCGAGGGGAAGGTCGGTCACCGAACGAATGGTCTGGATCAGTTCCTTGTCCCGATCCGTTCCCAGCTTGACTTTCAGGATGTTGAACTGTCCGGCGCATTCCAGGGTCTTTTCCTTCATGACCTCGGGAGTATCGATGCCGATGGTGAAAGTCGTCGAGGGCGCCTTGGCGGGGTCATACCCCCAGATCCTGTACCAGGGGGCACCCAGCATCTTGCCCACCAGGTCATGCAGCGCAATGTCCACGGCCGCCTTCGCGGCGCTGTCTCCCGGTGACAAACTGTCCACATACGTGAGGATATCTTCCAGGCAGAAAGGATCCGCGAACTGTTCGAGGTTCACCTTCTGCAGGAATGCCGTCACGGACTCCACGCTCTGCCCCAGATAGGGAGGCATGGAGGCCTCGCCATAACCCGTATAGCCTTGATAGTCAATCTTCACCTGGACACCTGGCGTCGTCGTTCGGCTATAGGATGATACCGTGAAGGTATGTTTCAACTGCAATTCGTAGGGATAGAAGTGAAGTTGCATCCGCCGCGGGCCGGCCGGTTTGGGCTCCGGTTCCACGTCCTGGGGCTCCTTCTCCGGAGCTTCTTCCGGACGCTTCCGGGTGCCGCAACCGATGGCCAGGCCTGCACCCACGGCCGCAAGGCCCGCGATGCGGAGAAAGTCTCGTCGATTCTGTTTCATGGGCTTACTCGAGATAATAAGGATTCGTCAAGGTGGTATTCAATCCGTCCTGCCGGTCGATAAAAGGAAGTACCCGGCCGCCGAACAGGTAGCGGCCCGTATTGTAGGCGTCGTACAGCGGATCCTCAGGAAGGAAACTGCCGATCTTTACCAGTCCCAGCGAATGGATGAAGCGTCCTTCGCCGATATAGAACCCGACATGGGATACCTTCGGGGCGGCCGCATCCTTCCGGCCGAAAAAGACGAGGTCCCCCGGCTGCAGGTCGTCCAACCCATAGATGCGCTCCCCCACTTTCGCCTGCTGTGAAGCGTTCCGCGGGATGATGATGTCGTGCATGAAAAGGACGGTACGGACAAAGCCGCTGCAGTCCATCCCGTGGGAGGACATCCCTGCCCAGACATACGGGAATCCGTTCATCGTCAATGCCGTAGCAATAATGTCCGACGGCTCGGACCTCAGTTCCTTCCGCCAAGCGGCTTCCGGCTTGCCGAGACTGCGGTGCAGATAGCCGATGCGCCCGTCTGGAAAACCTACGCGATAATAACGGCCCGCTCGCCCCAGATCCTTCAGGCGGTCGCCTCCGACGACATCCGAAACGGTAGCGCCCCGCGAAGAGGGGCGGTCCAGGACCACGCCCATGTGCGCCGTCACGATGACCTTGGGCGCGGCATTCCAGGCATGGTATGCTTCATAGGAGAGCGGAGTGATGGCGTCCTTATGGACCCAGCCCGTATAGTCGTCCGGTGACTGGATCTCGGGCCAGTCGTTCTTCTCGCTGCGCTGGAGGATATGCACCGGCGTTCCCAGGAGCGCCTGGGAATCCATCACGGCGTCATAGTCCGGTGTCAGTCGCACATTGCAAACGGAAATATTCACGACCCCATACTCCTGCGCCAAGGCGGCAACCCCCACCAGGAACGCGCACAAAACGGTCAATCCTTTTTTCATATCCTCAAAGATACGCAAATTTTCGTATCTTTGCGCCCGTATAGAACGAACAACGATGAACCATCCCCTTCCGAAGACCCTCCTCTCCCTCGTTCCGGTCCTCGTCCTTATCACGCTGCTTGCGCTGAATATCGGCATTTTCGGTGCCGACTCGATTCTCGGCGCCAGTCAGGTCGCCCTCCTTGCATCGGCAGGAGTGGCTGTTCTGATCGCCACCCTGGCCTTCAAGACGCCCTGGAAGGACTTCGAAGAGGCCATCAAGCGGAACTTCAGCGACATCGCCGGGGCGACGCTCATCCTCTTCCTCATCGGCGGAGTATCGGGGACCTGGACCATGAGCGGTATCGTCCCCGCGTTCATCTACTACGGCGTACAGCTCATCCACCCCAAAGTATTCCTCCTGACGGCCTGCGTGATCTGCGCCGTCGTATCGGTGATAACCGGCAGTTCCTGGACGACCATTGCAACCATCGGCGTGGCCCTGCTGGGCATCGGCAAGGCCGAGGGATTCTCCGACGGCATGATTGCCGGAGCCATCATCTCCGGCGCCTATTTCGGCGACAAGATCTCCCCCCTGTCAGACACCACGGTCATGGCTTCGTCGGTCAACCAGGTGCCGCTGTTTACCCACATCCGGTATATGTTCTACACGACGGTTCCGTCCATGGTGATCACGCTCATCGTCTTCACCGTCCTCGGACTCTCGCACGACGGGGCCGATGCTTCCCAAATCGACCTGTACACCCGCGTCTTGTCGGACAAGTTCCAGATCACCCCCTGGCTGATGCTGGTCCCGGTCCTGACGGTTTTCCTGATCATGAAACGGATGCCGGCGATTCCCGTCCTTGCCTTCTCCGTCCTCGCGGCCGCCGTCGCCGCCCTCGTGTTCCAGCCCGACATCATCGGCGGAATCGGCAGCAAGGTTACCGAGGGTTCCCGGGCACGCATACTCCTCGCGGGGACCGTGGAAAGCATCTACAACACCATCACATTGGAAACCGGCCACCCGGAGGTGGACAGCCTCGTTTCCTCCCGCGGCATGCTGGGCATGCTCAACACCGTGTTCCTGATCCTTTGCGCGATGTGCTACGGTGCCTGCATGCAGGCCAGCGGCATGATCGCCCACCTGGCCGGCCTCCTGAAGCCCCTCACCCGGACCCGGACGGGGCTCGTGGCCTCGACCGTCGTCACCGGCACGGCGCTCAACGGCATCGTTTCGGATCAGTACCTGTCCATCCTGCTCACCTCCAATATCTTCAGTGAGACCTTCAAGCGGGAAGGGTATGAAGACCGGCTGCTGAGCCGTACCGTAGAGGATTCCGCGACCGTCACTTCCCCGCTCTATCCCTGGTCCAGCTGCGGCATGACGCAGGCCACCATCCTGTCCGTACCCACCTGGACCTACGCCCCCTGGTGCCTGTTCAACCTCATCAGCCCATTGATGTCCATCACGGTCGCCGCCATCGGCTGGAAGATCGTCCGGAAGGCAAAGGGTTGATTTCGTGGGAAAAGCGTTTGGTTTTTCGTGACTTTTTCGTAATTTTGAGGTCAGTGAAACTTTTAAACGCTTAACAAAATGGGTTCCATCATTTACATTGCCGGCGTCGTCCTTTCCGTTCTCGCCGTCATCGACATCCTCAAGAAACCTATTTCCGTCATCGGAAAGGTCATCGCCGCCGTCCTCGTGCTCTGCACCAGCTGGATCGGGCTCGCCGTGTACTACCTGTACGCGAAGGACCATCTCACCGAGTGGTTCAAATAGCGTTGTGATCCCAGGCGGAAGCTACGGTTCCGCACAGCCCGGAAGGGTTGCGTTTTCGGGAATTTAATCGTAACTTTGCGCCCTGCAACGGTGAGGTGTCCGAGTGGTTGAAGGAGCCTGCCTCGAAAACAGGTGTACGTTTGCGCGTACCGGGGGTTCGAATCCCTTCCTCACCGCATAATCGCCGCAATTAACTGAATCCTGGTTAATTGCGGCGATCGTTTTTCAGAGGCGGCGATCAGAGGGTCAATCGGTAGGCATTCGTTTCCCGCTTCTCGAAGCCCAGCGAACGGTAGAGTTCATTCGCGGCGATACGGGCCGGGCGGGATGTGAGCTGCAGGTCGATGGGGGCGAGTTCTCGTCCGGCGAAGGCGATGAGCCGTTCCATGAGTGCCCGGCCGATTCCCTGGCCGCGGCAGGACGACAGGACGACGACGTCTTCGATGCTCGCCTTCCGGCCTGTCGGGGAATCGAAAAGGCACAGGGATGCGCAGCCGATCACGCGACCGTCCTCCTCCAAGGCCGCAAAGAAATGCGTCCCCGGGGCAGTCACCGCCCGACGCACCCTTTCTGCCGTCACCGGAATATCCGGATCCAGCTCATGCATCAAGGTCAGGAGATCCGCCGTCTGGGAATCCGTCAGGGATTGTAACTCGACGATCTCCATCTACCACTTCTTCTCGAAGAACTGCGGGGTCACCTGAAGCATCAGCCAACCCCAGTGGAGACGGTTGTTGTCGGCCGTGCGCTTGAGGGCGGACATGGTCTCGGTGCCCTGCATGAAGGAATAACCGGCGCTCAGGGCCACATCCTTCGAGAATCGCCAGGAGGCGGTGAGCTCCACTTCGTGGCCGAGGCCGCGCAAATGGTTCTCGACAGGGGCGGCCGTGGAGAAATAATGGTAGGCCGCATCCAGGGAGAGCTTCTCGACCGGCTTCCAGGCAATACCGGCATACAGGTTCTGCAATCCGGGCGTGAATCCGTTCAAGTACGTGGACACATAGAAAAAGTCCATGGCGCCGTAGAACTTGTGGTTGGAGCCGTACAGGGAGCTGAAGCCATTGACGATCTCATGGCGGGTCAGGCCGATCATTCCCTGTCCCGGGACGGGGAAATGATCGTCCCCGCTCAGGTAATCATAACCGACACGGCCGGAGAACTTGTCGGAAACTTTCCCGGTTGCCTTCACGCTCGCCATCCAGGCATTGACGGGAAGGCCCGTCTGCTCCTTTCCCCACTGGTGATAATAAGCCCCTTCCAGGCTAAGGTATTTCGGACGCCATGCCACAAAGGCACCGGCCAGATGCTCATGGAACGTATCCTCGGGATTCTCCGTCGATTGGAGCCCCAGGTCCATGAAGAGGGCCGACAGGCCGACTTTCGAAATATCGACATGGTACCAGGCCGCTCCCAGGGACTTGTAGGGCTGGACGCCGCCGGAGAAATGGGTTCCGCCCTGCTCCATATTGGCGATGTCCTGATTGTAAGAGCCGATGAGATGGATCTTGTGCACGCCGCCTTCGAAGCCCACTTTGAGGGCGTCGTGCGAAATGCCGGTCATGGACCAGTCGTCCGGGCCGAAAATACGCTGATCGTCATAGGAAAGGCTCTGGCGGCCGACTTTGGCGAAGAAACCCTTGGACTGAAACTGGACCCAGGCTTCGTTGATGGACACGGAACTTCCCTCACGGCTGCCCCAGGTACCGGCATGCTGGGCGATGAACCGGGCAGACAGCCAGGAACGGCCGTAAGAGGCCCCGAGCCGGGTACGGGACAACAGGAAATTGGCATAGCCGGCCTTTCCTTCCTCAGAGACGGTGAGCCCGCCGTCACGGATTTCCCCGCGCGTAAGGTAATTCGCATCCACGGAAAAAGTGCTCTCCTGTGCACCAGCAAGGGCCGGTAAAAGAAGGGCCAGAAGGAGGAAGGCCCGGCGCAAATTTATTCTAAGCACCATATTTTCAACAACTTATTTGGATGCATAACATCGTGAGGTCATCACTGGGTTCGGCGCCGCCCACATGGGCCTTGACAGCCGCGCCCAGACGGGTCACCAATTCCTCGGAATCATGGAAAGGTGCACTGCCCATGACCTCCAGCAGGCGGTCGTTGCCGAAAGCTTCATGGGCTTCGTTCTCCGCCTCGTTCAGGCCATCGGTGTACAGGAGGATCGGGATGCCGCGGACGTCGTCCACATGTTGACCCGTGAACGTGAAGCCGGGCGTAATGCCCAGCGGGACATTGGGTTCCACCTCGACGAAAACAGCCTGATCCCGCAGGATGGCCGGCGGATTGTGACCGCAGTTGCAGAAATCCATCTGTCCGGTTTCGAGGTCGATGACGCCGATGAGCATGGTCACGAACATGAGCTGGTCATTGTCGGCGGAGAGGCTTTCGTTCAGTTCCCGGGCGATTTCCGTCACCGGCGGTTCCTTCTGGACGGCCACCCGGAATACGGTCCGGGTCATCGCCATCAGCAAACTGGCGGGAATACCCTTTCCGCTCACGTCACCGATACAGAAGTACAGTTTGCCGTCCTGGAGGAAGAAATCGTACAGGTCGCCGCCGACTTCCTTCGCCGGAACCATCTCACCATACAGGTCAACCCCTGCCCGGGAAGGGAATTCCCGCGGAATCATGCCCCTCTGGATGTTCCGCGCCACCTGGAGTTCGCTCTCGATGCGCTCTCGCTTGGCCGTCGTACGCTGCAACTCGTCGATGTACGAGACCAGGGATGTCTGCATGTTCGAGAAGGAGCGGGACAGGGTACCGATTTCATCCTGGCGGGGATCCTCCGGAAGGACGGAGTCGAAGTGTCCGTCTGCAATGTTCCGGGCCTGCGCAGCCAGATTGCTGAGGGGGTTCAGGGTTTTCCGGATGACCCGGAAACAGACGAAGAACATCAGCGCAAGGCTCAGGAGTCCGAAGCCGACGATGAGCCACTGCAGCCGGTTGAAGCTGCTGAAGATATCCCGTTCCGGACAAACGATGCCCATGCTCCAGCCCGTTTCCTTGAGCGGGGTGTAGAAAACATAGCTCCGTTTCCCGTCCATCCGGAGGGAGCGCATTCCTTTTTCCATGTTCAGCATGGAATCGCCCAGATCCTCCAGGGCCGTATTCTTGTTCCCCAGCGTACCGGTATAGATCGTCTGGTAGAAGAGCTTCTCCGGATCGGGATGCACGAGGAACGTACCGCCACGACTGATCAGGATGACATAGGAGTGCGGATAAGGCTGCACCGAGGCAAGCGTCTCCGACAGCCATTTCAGGGAAATGTCGAGGGAAATGGCTCCGATGAAGTTGCCCTCCGAGTCATTGAGCGGCTTGCAGTAGGAAACAAGCATCTGGGTCTGCATGTCGGAGTCATCGTCCTGTTCCCAGTCATTGTACGGCTCGGTCCAGCAAGGCTGGTTCAGGAGCTTGGGAAGCTGGTACCAGCTCAGGTAGAAATACTCGTAGTCGCTGTCTCCCTCCTGGATGGTCTGGATGGAATCCTCGTCCAGATAGCCGGAATAGGCGGAGTAATAGTAATGGTCCTTGTAATAGTTCGGTTCGAAGGAAATCGAACAGCCGTTCAGGCCGGGGGTGCCCTGGACCGTACTGCGGGAATAATCCATCATCTGTTCAGGATGCTCCAGGTTGCGATACACCAGCCATTCCAGGTTATCGGCCGAAAGCTTCACATCTTCCAGGATGTTCGTGAGCTTGAGAACGGAGTTGTCCAGCACCTGGCCGGCGCGCTGAACCGCCTCCACCTTCACATAGCGACGGGCGACGAAGGAGGAATAAAACAGCGTAGCCAGCAGGATGATGGCCGTAAAAAGGACAATCCAGGTACTCAGCTTGGCCGACAAAGAGCGGCGGAAGGATTCCAGGATACGTCTCATGGCAGGATCTCCTCCAACGTAATCGGTTTTGTCAGCGAACCGGTATTCACGAGCATGTGGTTCGCCTTGTCCACCATGTCGGGACGCACACGGAACTCCCGGTCGCCGGAATCGTGATCCCGCTGCAAACGGAGGACTTCCTGCAGCATCAGCCGCTGCAAGGTCCGGTTCGTAGCGATACGCAGTTCCTTCGTATAGCGCATGACGATATCCAGCGCCGCTTCCGGATGGTCAGCCACCCATTCCCAACCCCGACGGCTGGCACGGGCGAAGGCCTCGGCCTGTTTATGGTGGTTCTGATAATACTGCCGCGTCATGTACACCCCTTCCTGCTGGATGTTGTATTCACCGTCCTCGAAACGGTAAATCGCCTGATCGGGAATGTCGATTCCCGTCTCCAGGATGCGGTAGTATTCATCGAAACTCCGCCCCAGGGTGACGTCCACGGCACCGGCGATGAAGAGATTCACGACGGATGCCGACGTGATCCATTCGTAATCCAGGTTCATCATGTCCACGAAACTCTTGGCCGACTGGCCGAAGCCGGCGCGGAAAGCGGTCGCCTTCGCCCCGTGCATCGTGAGGGGATCGTCGCCCCAGCGGGAGATGATGACGGTCGCGCTGTTCATGGAGGTCTGGAGGATATTCACGAGCGGAAGCCCCCCTCCGATCGTGCGCATCGCCAGCGTGAGCGGGAGCGTCGTCGCCTGACACTTTCCTTCACGGATATTGTCCACGGCCGACTGGGTCGCGAACGGATGGACAATCTCCACATCCAGTCCTTCCTCCGCGTAGAAGCCCTTTTCCAGGGCCGCATAGTAGCCGGCGAACTGGGCCTGGGCGGAGGACTGGGGTGTGAACACGAAATGTTCCTGCGCCTCCGCGAAAAGCGGAAGCGCGAGGGACAGGAGAAGCGTCAGGAAGCGTTTCATCGACGTTTATCGGCAGTTACGCCAGAAGAATTCGTACACCTGCTTCGTAATCCATTCACCGCCCAGGTTGTGGGTGTGACCGGGCAGGAAGTACTGCTGGAAGTCCTTGTTGTTCTTCACCAGTTCGGAAACGACCTGCAGTGAGGAGGAAGGATCCACGTTGTCGTCCATTTCGCCGTTGATGATCAGGAGCTTCCCTTCCAGCAGGTGCGCATTGTCCACATTGGAGTTCTCGCTGTACCAGGGACCTACGGGATAACCCATCCACTGCTCGTTCCACCAGATCTTGTCCATGCGGTTGTCATGGCAGCCGCACAGGGCGACGCCCACCTTGTAGAACTCGGGGTGGAACAGGAGGGCGGAAAGGGTGTTCTGTCCGCCGGCGGAATAGCCGTAGATGCCCACCTTGTCCAGGTTCATGTACTTGTACTTCTTCGCAGCGGCCTGCATCCAGAGGATGCTGTCGGGGAAGCCGGCGTCCTTTAGGTTGCGCCAGGCGACATCCTGGAAGTACTTGGACCGGTTGTCCGTTCCCATGCCGTCGATTGTCACGACGATGAAGCCGAGTTCCAGGAGCCGGGAGAACCGCATCGGGCCGCGGAAGTCCTTGGTCACGTGCGAGTCGTGCGGGCCGGCATAGATGTATTCCACGACCGGATACTTCTTCTTCGGATTGAACTTGAAAGGCCGGTAGATGGTTCCCCAGATGTCGGTGACGCCGTCCCGGCCCTTTGCCGAGAAGACTTCCGGCATGGTGAAGCCATCCTTGACGATGGCGGAGATATCTTCCTTTTGGATGGGCATGAGGACGTGGCCGTCCTTCGCGCAACGGAGCGCCGTCGTCGATGGCAGGTCCGGGCGCGACCAATTGTCCACGAAACGCCCGAAGTCCGGGCTGAATGAAACGGAATGGTTCGCGTTCTCAGGCGTCAGGTCCTTGATTTCCAGCGTCTTGAGATCAAGGCGGACCACATGCTTGTTATAGGGATCCTCTCCCTCCGCAGCATGCAGGCCGTTCACGTTCATGAGAATGTACTCGTCCGTGACATGGTGGATTTCGCGAACGTTCCATGCGCCCTTGGTAAGCTGCTGCATCGCGCCGGTTTCCGTGTCGATGCAGTACAAGTGGCGCCAGTCGTCGCGCTCGGAAATCCAGAGCATGTGCCGGCCGTCCGGCATCAGTTGGCGCCAGAGGTCGTAGTAGTAGATGAAGGTGTCGCTCTTTTCATCGGCCAGGACGCGGACCTTGCCGTCCCTGGCGTCCACGGCGCACAACTGGTAGCGCTGGTGGCCGCGCTGGTTGTATTCATAGGTGAACCACTTGGAATCCGGCGACCATTGCCCCAGCTCCAGGAAGTACTGGTCCATGGGCACGGGCTGGCTGAGGGGAACGGCCTTCCCGGCCTCTACATCGAACAAGGCGGGCACGCACTGCGGCAGGGCGTCGCCGGGCTTCGCGTAGTCCAGCCAGCGGTATTTGGGCTGCACCTGGTTATCGGGGCGGGACTCCCGGAGCAGGATCTGCCGCTCTTTCATCACCTCCTTGCGAAGGGCGGCGATCTTCTTCCCGTCCGGCGACCACAGGATGCGGACATAGCTGTCGGCATCGGTCCCGTCGAAGCTGAGCGGCCGGGCCTCCGTGCCGTCGGCCTTGGACACCCACACGTTGTTGTCGCGGACGAAGGCGACCCGGGTACTGTCCGGCGAGGACTCCTTCACCTCGCGCCGTACGGCAAACTGGCTCTCGTCCGACGGGTCGTAATACCCGGGCATCCGACCCTTCCGAGCCTCCTCGAACGCTTCCTTCGTGATGGCCTCTTTCGTGGTGCCCTTGATCCGGTACCAGGCGTCACCGTTTGCCTCATGCGTCTGATACACAAACGTTTCGGCATCGACCCACACGGGACGGATAGCGCCGTTGTAGATCCGGGACCCAAATTTCATCAGTTCCTCGGTCCGGGCCCAGGCCTCGTCGAAGTCCGGGGAATGGGTCTGTGCCTGCGCGGTCATCACAGCGGTCAGGACGACGGCCAGGGCAATCACACGGTATCTCATGGTCTTCTGCATAATTTTCGTGAAGATACGCATTTTTGCGGGAAAACCTCATGGGACCCGGGCTGAATATCCGGGATAAAAATGTAGATTTGCAACATGAAACGAACGGTCATTCTTACGATTATCCTGCTTCTGGGCCTCTTTCCCGCCATGGCCCGGGAATACGTGGTCTCCGGACCGGAAGGCGGGCTGGCGATGAAGGTCGCCCTGCCGGAGGGTTTTGACCCGGAAACGGACCGGTGCCCCATGGTCATCCTCATGCACGGAATCTTCTCCAGCAAGGATTTCAACCCCATGCCCTCTCTCGCCAAGGCGCTCGCCCGCGCGGGCATCGCCTCCATCCGTTTTGATTTCGACGGCCACGGGAAAAGCGAAGGACGGATGCAGGACATGACGATCGAAAAGGAAATTGCCGACGCCATGGTCATCTGGGAATTTGCGAAATCGCTGCCCTTCGTAACTCGGACCGGTTTTCTCGGGCACTCGCAAGGCGGAGTCATCGCGTCGATGACCGCCGGGCGGCTGGCCGCCGCGGGCAGGCACGTCCCCGACGGCATGGTCCTTCTCGCCCCGGGCTCCGTCATCAAGGAGGCCTGCCAGGGCGGCAAGTTCTTCAACGCCCGTTTCGACCCCGCCGACCCGCCGGCATTCATCCGCTGCTGGGGCACGATGAAGCTCGGCCGCGAATACCTCCTCACTACCCAGCAACTGGACATCTACGGCACGGCCGCCGCCTACGAGGGCCCCGTCCTGCTCCTCCATGGAACCAAGGACTCCATCGTCCCCATGTGGTGCAGCGAAAAATACCTCG
>JAEEGL013629514.1_pt1 | contig 11972 bp, 2 predicted proteins | sample 9134231 | NCBI WGS metagenome assembly JAEEGL01 (sample SAMN16246548, study PRJNA631951) | gut metagenome | biome: gut microbiome; feature: rumen; material: fiber-attached | host: Bos | place: Iran: Karaj | collected 2018-10 | reverse complement strand
ATGGTTATCTAGAAATGGCAACTAATCAAGTATTTAGATTTGGTGGAATGGTAGATAAATTTATTGGTGACTGTGTAATGGCAATATTTAATGCCCCAGTAGATTTAGATGATTATATTTTTAAAGCAGTATGCGCTGCCTTCGGTATTGTTAAAGAAGGAAAAGCAATCTGCGATTACGTATTAGAAAAATATAATAAGAAGCTTGAATTTGGTGTTGGTGTTCATTATGGTGATGCCGTTATCGGAAATATCGGTTCTAAGACTAGAATGGACTTTACAGCAATTGGTGATACAGTAAATACTGCATCTAGAATAGAAGCATCAGCTGGTGGAAGCCAGGTATTAATATCTAAGGATGTTTATGATGTAATTAAAGATAGAGTAACTGTAGTAGACGCTGGAGACAGAATGTTTAAAAACAAGAAAGAACCAATTAAGTGTTATGAAGTTACAGATATTTTAGGATACCAGGATATGGAGGGTTCTACAAAATGAAAAAGTTTATAGGATTTATTATATGCTTTATATTTTGTTTTATATTTTTAGTATCATGTGGAGATGAAACTGAAAACAATAGCGGAAGATTAATTGATTCGGCTAGAACTATTAAAGTAGTTCAAATTGAAGGTTCAGCTTCTGTTACTGATGATAAAGAAACAATTGATTGTTTTAAAGGTATGAATCTTTATGATGGAGATGTATTAAATGTAAGTAAGGATTCTATTTTAGTAGTAAAATTCGATGAAGATAAATATGTTTATCTTGGTGAAAATACTAAGGTTAATATTAAATCAGAGGGAAAAGATTCATATAAAACAAATATTTTTGTTGAGACAGGTAAGGTATTAGCTGAAATTCAAAATGTACTTGGTCAAGATGAAGAATTCTTCTTATCTTCAAATAACTCTGTAATGGCAGTAAGAGGTACAATTTTCGGTGTTACTGTAATAGATATTGGTTCTGTACTAAAAGAAATCTATTCAGTATTTAAGGGTAGTACAGAATTTTATGTATTTGATACTGATGGTGATAAAACTATTAGTGGTAAGCTAACTAATGTTAATAATCAAAAGATTGAAGTAGTAGTTCCAAAGGATAAAATTGTTGATAATGACAAAATAACAGAAAATTGGTTAAAAGATATTGATAATCAATATAAGAATCCTGAAGATGCTAATGAGAATTTAGATGAGGTACAAATTACAGTAGATAAACCATCTAAGGAAGATTATCAACAAGTTAATGAATTAATTAAAGATAATGGTAGTACTGTTTCATATTCAAATATAAAATATGAAGCAGAAAGCTATGTTGGTCCATATGATGGTAATTCTCATTCTATAAAGGTAAATGTAGAAACAGCTGGTGCTAAGATAACTTATAAGGATTCATTAAATGGTACATATAGTGAAAATCTTCCTACTTTTAAGCTTCCAGGAAGCTATAGAGTTTATTTCAAGATTAGCTGTGATGGCTTTGATGATAAGGAAGATTATGGTGTAGTTCAAATATCTAAGGCTGATTTAACAGTTGAATATAAGAATAATATTACTGTTCCTGGATTAATAACGGGAATGAGCGTAAATAAGGCATTAGAACAATTTAATATCTTTGATTATATTGACATTAAAGGAGTTTCAACAGATGATGCTGAAATCTTAAAAGCAACTTTTGATAGTAATGAATATTTAAAAATTGGTACTAATTCATATAGTGTAAATGTTATATTACCTGATTCAATTAAGGATTTATACAATGATACAGTATTAGATATTAGTTTAGATGCATCAGAAATTAGATTACAATCAACTTCATTAATAAATAGCGGTTATTTATATGTTGATGAAGCATCTATGTTTAATAAATATAATGGTATAGCTGAAACTGAATTATTTGGAAATCCTAGCATATATGTTGGCGATGTTGAAATAACAGGATATGAATCAATTGATTTTGCATATAATTATAAGACAGAAGGTTATTATGAGGTTAAACCTGGATTTAATGAAGTAGAAATAGTAGTTCATTTTGATGATTTTGAATTGAATACTAATGTTTCATTCTATTGTGTTGATAATAGAGATGAGGATTATATTAATATTTATATTGATGATAATTTAGTGTCTGAATGGGCAGAAGATTGTTATTATTTCAATACAACAAATATAGAAGTATCTAATAATAAGTATCAAATTCCATCTACATTATTAGCAAGTCGTTTAGGCTTCGATGATTTTGAAGGATTTATTAATTTACCAACTGATGTATTAGATAGTGATTCAATAAATTATTATGTTAGTGATTCATATATTTTACAATTTGATGTTGATGATACATCATATGTAGAATTATTAATTTATCCTACTAGTTCAAGAACTGGATGTATTAAAACTATAAGTGTGTATTTTTCCGAAACACATCCAACTAATTATCCATCTTATGAGGTTGCTAAAAATATAGCATTCCTTCCAGGTGCAAACGTAGATTTTATTACATCTGAAAGTCCAGTTAAATATTCTTTAGATGGAATTAATTATCAGGATCATCTATCATTTAGTGAATTAGGTGAATATGAAGTATATTTTAAGGTTGGAGATAGCTTTGTAGCAAAGGGTATTAGAACTGTTTTAATTACGACAGGAACAATTACTTCAGCTAATTTAGAATTGATTTCAAATAATTTATATATGATTTCAAATGATAATATGTCATTAATGTATCGATACTCTTCTAGTGAATTTGATAGTGTCCAAGATATTGTATCTTCTGATGGTACTACAATCACATCAAAAGATGATTTATATGAAATTTATACCAATATTATAAAGAACTCAAAATATTATAACAGCATGACTAATGAAGAATTAGATGTTACTGTTTATGTATCCGAAAAGGAAGAAAATTCTGCTGATTTCTCATATGAAGTAATCGCTGACGGATATGTATCATTAAAGGGTAATGTAGAATTTGGTTATTCAAATATTGTTTACTATACTCCAAAGGAAGGATATTCAGGAGATATTGAAATATTCAATTTCGATAATTTATCTGTTGTTAATCCATTAGATAAAACAGTAAGTAAAAAGGATATTGATGATGTCTATGCTTCAAGAATTGTATATACATTAGAGGACAAAGATGATTATGAGCCTGAAATCGAGGTTTTATATTCAATCGATGAAGGTAAAACTTGGGTTGATGAAACACCTGTACTAACCGAAGTTGGTGAATATGATGTTTATATTATTTATAAGATTCAATATACTTATGACAATATTTTAAGAACTAAATCAATTGTTGCTAAGCAACATATTACTATAACTGAGTAAAGGAGGAGAATCATATGAAAAAGAGATTTACATTTTTAGGCATTGCCTTATTATCTGCATTATTTTTAACATCATGTGGAAATGATTCTCCTACTAAATATAGAGGAACTGAAGATACATCAATTAATGATGTTGAAATACCTGATATCTTTAGATCATCTGATAGTACATGCTCATATCTTGTTAAGCACGAGCTTGAAAATAAAGATGGTGGCTATGATGTAATATATACTCAAAGCCTAGATGGTAAAATTGGTGAAAATACTAATGCTCAAGCTTTAAATTATGCAGGTTACACACCTACCGACTTTGAACAAAAGAAGATAACAGATGAAAATGTATTTGTTGAAATTAAATACAAGGCTAATGAATATAAGTTAACATTAAAAGATATTGATGAAAATATCGGTTATGTTTATGGTGGAGGTAGCTATTATGCTTATGATAATAGAGCTACCTTAACCGCAAAGCCAAATATAGGCTATGATTTTATTGGTTGGTATTCTGATGATTTATTATTATCAGAAAACAGAACATATTCATTTGAATTAAATGAAAATTTAGATGTATATGGTAAATTTGAGGTAAATGATGAATTCAAATATTTTGATTTTGAATCTACTCAATCATCATGTGTTGTTTATGGATTATTAACTGATACTCCGACTGATTTAATAATTCCAGAGAATGTTACAGAAATTGGATACGGAGCATTTGAACGTTACAGTTTGACTAATGTTATATTACCATCAACATTAAAGAAGATTGGTGATGATGCTTTCTATGCTTCAACAATTCTAAGCTTAACTATCAATTCTGATTTAGATATTGCTTCATATGCATTCCTTAATTGTTCTAGATTATATGAAATTTATAATAATTCAAATTTAGAATTAAATATAGGCTCAAGAAATAATGGATATGTAGCATATTATGCAATTTCAATTCATAATTCATTGAATGATGCATCTATTTTCACAAAGCAAGGTGATTATTTATATGCTGTGTCAGAATATAATGATGAAAAATCATTATTGTTAGTAAATTATTCTGGAAATGAAAAAGAATTAACATTACCTTCAAGTGTAACAATTGGAGAGACTACATTTAATAGCTATGATATTGGTAAAAGTGCTTTATCATATAATGAAGATTTAATTCTAATTACTTTACCAAGTTCTGTAGAATCAATTGGTGATAATGCATTTACTGGATGTAAGAATTTATTAGAAATATATAATTTATCTGATAACATCTATATTTCACAAGGGGATTCTAGCGATAATGGTGGAATAGGTGCTTATGCAAAAGCTATTCATTATTCATTAGATGAAGATAGAAAAATATTCTATAATGATGACTTAATCTATATGATTGATGAAAATTATACTGATATCATTAAATATACAAATGAGACTAACAAGAATGTCGTTATTAATGAAATATTAGAAGGATATTTTGTCGATGTTTTAGATGAAGCATTCTACGATAATAATGTTATTGAAACAATAGAATTAGGTGAAAATGTAAAAGAAATTGGTGAAGAAGCATTTAAATATTGCGGAAATCTAAAGAGTGTTAAAGCAGATGGTGTTTACTCAATTGGAGGATCTGCATTTGCATGCTGCTATAAGTTAAGTGATGTATCTTTTAATAACTGTAATACAATTGGAAGCTATGCATTCCAGTCTTGTTACTCTTTATATAAATTTACTCTTTCTGAAGAACTAAGTTCAATTAATTCTAATGCATTCCAATATTGTTACAAGCTAGTTTATGTATTAAATAAGAGCTCTAAATCCATTTCTACAGGAAGTACATCTAATGGATATGTAGGATATTATGCAAAGGTTATAGCAACTGAAGATAGTGAATTCTTTACTAATACAAACGGATTTGTAACATATAATTATAGTGATGAAAAGCATTTGATTGCTTATTTAGGAAATGAAACAAAGCTTGTTTGTCCAAGTGATATTGATGTTGTAGATTCTGGCGCTTTTTATGGATGTAGTAATATAACTAGCATTTCTGTTCCATCTAGTGCATCATTAAATCAATCAGCATTCTATGGATGTTCAGATGTTGAATATATTGATGTTCCATATTATGATAGTGGAATTGCTTATTTATTCGCAACTTTTAATTCATATTATAGTCCTGAAGCCCCAGATACTTTAAAAACAGTTCGTATAACTGGTGATATAAATTCTTTAAGCTCAAGCTTATTCAATAATTGCTCATCATTAGAAACAATAGATTTTGCTTGTGCTATATCTGAATTTGGTTATGCTTTTGAAAATGCAAAGAATCTAAAGAATTTCTATTATGAAGGCACTATTGAAGATTGGTGTGGCTATTCAATCTATAATTATGTTAATAGCCCAATGTATTATGCATCTAATTTCTATATCCTAGATGAAAATGGAGAATATGAATTAGGTAATAAGAAGTTTAGTTTATTAGAAGAATTAGTTATTCCTGAATCAGTAGAATCAATTAATTCATATCAATTCTCTGGATTTGGAATTAAAAAATTAGTAATTCCAAGTACTGTTACTTATATTGGTGAGGCAGCATTTAGCAAGTGTGTAAATTTAACAGATGTATCTATTTTGACAAATATAGATTCTATTCCAACTCAAATGTTTGCTAATTGCTCAAGTCTTGAGAATATTGAGTTACCATCAAGTGTAAAGGCTATTGGAGATAGTGCATTTGCTTATTCAAAATTAAAAACAATAGATTTATCTAATATTGAAGAATTAAGTAGCATGGCATTTGAAGGTTGCTCTTCATTATTAAAGGTAACTATCCCTGAAGCAATTACAGAGATTCCATATCGATTATTCTATAATTGTTATAGCCTACAGAAGATAGTAATTGAAGGAGAAGTAACTTTAATAAACGAATATGCTTTTGGAAATTGTTATATATTAAATAGTATCAATATTCCAAATACAGTATCATCAATTGGTAGTGGCGCATTTAGAAATTGTGAATTATTAAAAACAATTTCATTGAAGGATACTGGGGTTACAGAAATTTCATCATATTTATTCGCTGGTTGTAGAAGCTTAACAACAATTGAATTTGGTGATATTGAAACTGTTGGTGAGCACGCATTTGATAATTGTAAGGTATCATTAACTAAATATGAAGGTGCTTATTATTTAGGACCAGAGGATAATCCATATGAATGGCTTATTAAGGTTGATAAAACTGAAAAAACAGTTGTAGTAAATGATGATTGTAGAATTATTATGGATTCTGCATTTAGCAAATGTAAGACTTTAAAATCATTAACAATTCCAAATTCAATTACATCAATTGGACAAATATTAAAGGATAATTATTCAATTGAATATTTATCAATTCCATTTATTGGTGATGGTGATTCTCATCAATATATGAATTATTTATTTGGATATAGTAATACTACTTATAATTATGTTTCAAGTTCATTAAAGACAGTAGTTATAACTGGAAATATAACATCAATTCCAAATTTTGCATTTAGAAATAATTCAAGTATTACATCAATTATTTTACCAAATAGTGTTACATCAATTGGTGAGTCTTCGTTCTATAAAACAGGTATTAAAACAATTGATTTAAAGAATGTAGAAACAATTGCTTTAAGCGCATTTTCTGGTTCAGCTTTAACGTCTATTGCTCTGACTGATAAATTAACATCTCTTGGCAATTATTTATTTGAAGGTTGCGAATCACTTACAAGTGTAGATATGTCTAATATTACTAATACATGTACAATTGGTTCTTATTTATTTAAGGGATGTAAAAAATTATCTAATGTTGATTTAGGAAATGCTAAAAATGTAAGTACCAATATGTTTGATGGATGTACATCATTAGAAGAGATTTTAATACCTAGTACAATTACATCAATTGGTTCATATGCATTTAAAAATTCAGGATTAAAGAGTATAGATTTATCAGGCATGGCAGATGGTTCAAATGTATTATCTTATGCATTCCAAAACTGTGCTAAGCTTACTTCAGTAAAATTACCAAAGGTAACTAAAATTTGTGAATATACATTCTACGATTGCCCAAGTCTTGCAATTTGTGAAATACCTTCAACAGTTACTGAAATTGGTGCATCAGCATTTAATAATACAGCTTTAAGAAGTATTACAATTCCAGCAGGTATTAGTACAACAATTGGTAATTCTGCATTTGGTAATAATCCAAGTCTTGAAACTGTAACAATTAATTGTACAACAACTGCTTATGGTTATAGTAATGCTGGTCTATTCTCTGGAACTAATAATATTAAAACAGTAATATTTGGTGAAGGAGCAGTAAAAGTATTTGATAAATTATTTATGAGTGAAAAATCTTTAACATCTGTTACATTGCCTTCTACATTAACTGAAATTGGTGCATCAGCATTCTATGGTTGTGCGTCTCTTACAACTATTACAATTCCAGAAAATGTAACATCAATTGGTGGTGATGCATTTAATGGATGTACAAAGTTATTAGAAGTTTATAATGAATCATCATTAACTCTAACAGCTGGTAGTCAAGATAATGGTTATGTTGCATATTATGCATTAGCAGTACATACAAATGTATCTGATGATTCTATTTATGAAAAGGACGCAAATGGATTTACATTCATTGTAAAGAATGGTAAGGGCTATTTATTCTCATATGATGGTACTAATACAAATATTACTCTTCCAAATTCATTTACAAAGAGTGGAGTAACATATAATACATATGATATTCATTCTAATGCATTTATGAATAATGATGTAATTGAAAGTGTGACAATACCTGGAAACATAAAAACAATTGGTAATTCAGCATTTGAGGGATGCCAAAATCTTAAGAATGTTGTATTAGAAGAAGGAGTTGAAGTAATAAATGAAAATGCATTCTACGATTGTGATGCATTAGAAAACTTAACTCTTCCAAATTCGTTAGAAGCGATTTATGGAGCTACATCATATAAGAATTATAGAAATTTGAATTACTATATATCACCAACTGGAGATAGATATTTAGGTAATGAAACTAACCATTATTTAGTATTTGCTCAAAGACTAGATGGTAGAATGACATTGACAGTTCAAGATGGATGTAAGATAATTGCTCCTTTTGCATCAAATTATTATCAATATAATTATGAGCTTATATTACCAGAGGGTCTAGAGTTTATTGGTAATTCAGCATTTGCTGATAATACTAAAATGACATATAATTTTACGTTCCCTTCAACATTAAAATACATTGATAACAATGCATTTAATAATTCATATGGTTTTACAAATATTTTACTTGCAAATACACAAGTTGAATATATTGGACAATACGCATTCTGGGCAGATGCTTCAACTAATAAGCATGCAAATATAACTCTTCCAGATACATTAATAGAAATAGGACAATACGCATTTGCAAATAGTTTGATAACAAATATTTACATTCCAAAAAATGTAGAAATAATTGGGAATCGTGTATTCGATGACTGTTCAAATTTAGTTGATATCGAAATAGCATCTCCAAAAATCGAATTTGGTGAATGGCAATTCTATAGTTGTTCATCACTTACTAATGTATATTATGATGGAACAATTGATAATTGGGCTGAATTTCAGTATGCTCATGAATATTCTACACCAATGTGTAATGCTAAAAACTTCTATATTTTAGATAGTAATGGAACAGTTAACTATAATGGCAATAAATATAAGTTAATTGAAGATATTATTATACCTGATGGTATGGAAGAAATAGGAGAATATACATTCTATAACTTCAAGGTAAAAAATGTTACAATTCCTGCCTCAGTATCTAAGATTGGATTAAAAGCATTCTCTTATTGTTCATCACTTGTTAATGTATATTATGATGGAACAATTAATGATTGGGTAAATATTGAATTTGCTGAAGATACATCAAATCCAATGTATTATGCATCTAATTTCTATATATTAGATAGTAATGGAACAATTAGTTATAATGGCAAAAAGTATTCAGTAGTTACAAAGGCAAATGTAACAAGTGAAATAACTAAATTATCTGATTACGTATTCTCTGGATTTACAGATTTGACTAATGTAACATTGCCAAATACTCTTACTGAGATTGGTAATTACGCATTCAAAAATTGTTATAATTTAAAGGGTTTAATAATTCCAAATACTGTTACAAAGATAGGAACATATGCATTCAAAGATTGTATTGTATTGGAAAGTATTACATTACCAAATAATATAACACTAATCGGAACAAAAGCATTCTATGGTTGTGTAAGTTTGATAGATATTGTTTTACCTGCAAACTTATCGACTATTGATGAATCTACATTTGAAAATTGTTATAATTTGAGAAATGTTACAATTCCATCAAGTGTTACAAGAATTAATGAAAAAGCATTCTATGAATGTCTCGCACTTAAGAATGTATATTATGATGGTACTGTTGAAAATTGGTGTAATGTTGTAATTTATGATGGCTATTCAACACCAATGTATTATGCATCTAATTTCTATTTATTAGATTCAGAAGGAACAATTACATATAATGGTAATAACTATGAACTATTAACGGACTTAGTAACACCTGATTCAATAACTACAATAAAAGCTTATTCATTCTATGGATTTAGCTGTATCAACTATTTGACTATTTCATCTAAGGTAACGACTATTGGTAGTTCAGCCTTTGCTGAATGTGATCATTTATGGATTACAAAATTAGGTACATATGATACTGGCTCATCATTAACTACAATAGGTTCGTCTGCATTTTCTAATTGCTATAGATTAGCAGAAGTAAGAAATTATTCAAGTGTTTCTATTTCTGAGCCAGGAAAATATAGCAATACAGATGGATATATTTCATACCATGCCATAAATACATATACATCATCTTGGGAAAGTAGTAGTGTATTTAGAAAGGATTCTAATGGCCACATAATTGATGAAAATGGTTATATCTTCGCTTCTATATGGGGCAATTATGGATATTTAATCGATTATATTGGTGATGAAACTGATTTGGTGTTGCCAGATCACTTTACTTGGGAAAATAATTCACAAAGTGATTATAGAATTAATGATTATGCATTCTACAAAAATGATAAGATTACAAGAGTTGTAATACCTAGCAATGTTAAATCTACAGGCGGTGGTTACAATTATAAAGAAAATATCGGAGATTATGCTTTTGGATATTGCTATAATTTGACAAGTGTAACTATTCCAAGTAATTTTAATAAAGATTCATTTGGAGACGATGCTTTTAGATATTGCAATAGATTATATGAAGTATATAATTTAAGTTCAAATTTATCACTTTCTATAGGCTCAAGTTATCCCGGTTCTTATTTGGCTTCTAATGCTAAAGTTATTCATACATCAACCGATGAAACTTCTATTATAACTACAGATTCAAATGGATTTATGTTTATGTTTTATGATAATAACTATTATTTAATTGGATATGCTGGAAATGGTGAAGAAATAACATTACCATCAAGCTTTATATTTAATGGTAATACTATAACTGATTTTGGTGTTTATAAGAATGCGTTTAAAGACTATAAACAAATAAGAAGCATTATTGTTCCTGAAAATATAACAACTTTGGCAGATTCTAGTACATTCAGTGGTTGTAAAGGATTATTGAATGTTCAATTACCAGATACGTTAACTGGCTTAGGTAGTTATACATTTAGTAGTTGTTATAGTTTAACTAGTGTTAAGATACCAAATGGTCCAATAACTATAGGAAGTTATGTGTTCTATAATTGTACAAGTTTGAATACTGTAATAATTCCAAAGAGTGTTAAGAGCATAGGAGCCAACGCATTTAGTTATGATTCAAAATTAGAAAAGATTTTCTATGAAGGATCAGAAGGTGATTGGGATAAGATTACAATCATGTCTAATAATGAAATGGTTAATGCAGCATTTAAGTATTATTATTCTGAAACAAAACCTGAAGATACTGGTAATTACTGGCATTATGTAAACGGAGTTCCTACAGTTTGGTAATGACTCTATGGCGAGGCACGTTGTGCTTCGCCTTTTTTAAAAAACTAAAACCGACAAAAATGTGACGAAAATATATTGTTTTACCGACAAAAATGTGATATTACTATCTTAGAGGTGGTATTTATGAAGAAAACACGCTATGCAATTCCTGAATATGTACTTGCAAGTGACATTAAAAGAGTAAGAGAAATATTAGGAATGACTCAAATGGAATTTTCTGAATTCGTTGGTACTTCAAAAAGAACTATAGAAAGATGGGAAACTACTGAAGATAAAATAACAGGCCCAATCGTTTTTCTTTTATACATGATTGAAAATAATCCTGAATATGTGAATTCTTTAATAATACCAGAAAAAAAGTATCCAATTAGAATGCTTTATATGTGTAAACAAATGATTTGCACTGTCATAGATATTGATATGATGGAACAAAAAATATCAATTAAAAATTACACAAATAACCTTCTTTATCGTGCATTTGGTGTTAATGAGAATCCAACTTATAAGGATTTTGAAGAATTCTTAAAAAGTAGATGTTTCCCTGAAACAAGAGATAAATTAAAATTAGTCTTAAATGATTTAGATATACCGTTTTATGATCCTTTCTT
>JAEEGL013313454.1_pt1 | contig 11972 bp, 6 predicted proteins | sample 9134231 | NCBI WGS metagenome assembly JAEEGL01 (sample SAMN16246548, study PRJNA631951) | gut metagenome | biome: gut microbiome; feature: rumen; material: fiber-attached | host: Bos | place: Iran: Karaj | collected 2018-10 | reverse complement strand
TATTAAAAAAATTAATAAATTATCTATTCCTAAAGAAAATAAAATTAATGATATTAATAATATTGAAAGAAATTTAATTAATACTATTAAAATTAATGAATTAGAAACTTCAAATTCTACTATTACTACAAGTAATTGTTTAACTTCTAGTTTAAGTAGTAGATCAATTGATACTAATAGTGTTTCCAATAATAATTTAAATAATAAATTATTTATAGTTAGAGAAAAATCAAGATTTGATTTTGTAAATAATAATAATAATAATAAAGAAATTGAAATTCCTGAATTTGTTTTTAAAATAAATGAATTGTCTTTTAAAATAAATTATTTAATTAATTCTTGTCAAAAAAATAATAATAATAAAATTAATGAATCTATTTTATATGAAGATGAATTAAATAAAGTGCATCATTATAATAAAAATGAATTAAATTGGAAAAATTTTATTTTAGATAATATCTCAAAATAAAATGTAAATCAAAAAACAAATATATAACATAATAAATGGTTTTTTGATTTTCTATTTAATATAGATATGATTAATAAAAAAAGAACTTTAAATTAAATAATAATATATATATATAAATTTCATGAATAAAATAATATAGCTTAAAAATTTATTAAATAAAAGTAAATATTTCTATATATTAACTAAAATCAAATTTAATATTTTTTATCTTTAATATAATAATTTATTCAATTTTTTCTTTTTCAATTTTTGATTTATTAAAATAATTCTCTTTAAAATATTTAATAAAAAATTTCAAATCATCAAAATAATCATTTTTATATGAATAAAATTTATAATAAACACTCCAAGAAACAATATAGGTAATAATAAAAATATATAATCCACTAATTAAACAATAAGATCTCCATTCATTATCACTTAATAAATAAATAGCGAACCAAAGAAGCAAAATTGCAAAATTAAAAACATATAAATTTTTAATATGTTTTTTATATTCAATAAATTTATAATAATATTCTTTACCATCAAATTTTTCATTTCTTTTTAAATAACAAATAATAATTTCTTTATATGCAATTATTATTAAATATGATAATCCCCAAGCTAATAAGCCAATAAAAGCTAATAAAAAATATGGACTTATTAATCTTAAAACACTATAAATTTTTGAAGCTGTACTTTCTTCATAATCAATTCTTCTTTTTGCCATTTTTTTAATTTAGTTAAAAAAAAATTTAAAATAAAAAATTATTTTTTTTTACCTAAATTTAATTTAAAGAATAATTTAATAAAATAAAAATTAAATTTTAATATGGGGAAAAAAAAAAAATATAGATTATATAATTTTTTCTTAAAAAAAATTTTATATTGTTTTACACAATTAAAATTACATACTTTTAAATTTCTGATTTTTATTTATATTTCAAAAATTATAAATTTCATAAATAATATAATGATAATGGATATAATATTTCAATATAAAAGAAATTTTTTTGGACTTCATAGTTTTATTTATTTTTTAAATCCTTTTTTTTATTTTGAAGCATTAAATAATTTATTTATTCCAAAATATTCAAATTCATTAAATGGTAATAAGGATAATACATTTATTTTAATGGATAAATCAAAATATGAAAAAGATCAAATATCTTTATTAATTAATAAATATTTTAATATTGAAGTTTATGAACCAGGTTATTTTAGAAGTTATTATTTTCTTAGAATTTTCTTTCTTTTTATAATTATTCTTTGTTTTTTTATTAATATGATTTATAATTATAATAATTCATTTTTAAAATTATTAAGAAATATAAGTTGTGTTATTATTTATCTTTTTTTTCAACCTTTTATGCAAATTTTATTAATTTTATATAATAGACCTTTTTTCATTCAATTAAGTGATGTTAGAAAAGATTTAAATGAAACAAATATTTTTGATTTGATTATTCTTTTTTGTTTTAATATAATTAGTTATTTTTATTATGATTTTTTTATTTATTCATTTGCATTTAATCACACTAATTATTTTATTCATAATTATTGTGATTATTTAGAATGGATATTAATGGAAATTAATTCTATTATACTTATTATAAGATATAATATTAGGTTTTCTATTTTTTTTCAATTATTATGGTCTTTTATTTTTTGTAAAATTTTTATAATTAAAGCTCAATTATATATTTATGATATTAAAAAAAAAAAAAGTACAAAATTTTTTTTTTGCTTAGATTTATTAAATTTTTCTTTTTTTATTATAAGATTTATTTCTTTATTTTTTATTAATAAATTAGGAGAATTATTAGTATTTAAAATTTTTGAAATAATTGAAATTATTTTTTTAAACATTTTTTTAATTTACTCATTTAATAGTATTACTAAAATTACAACGATCTCATCTTTTATTAAAAATTTAGACCAAAAAAATAAGATTTGTTTTCTTCAAATAAAACAATATTTTGACCCAATCAATTCATTTTTTTTTGAAACACCTTTAAATTCAAAAATAAAAGAAAAATCAAAAGAAAAATTATTAAAAGATTATGAATTTGAAGTTAAAAATTATTATTGTATAAGTTCTGAAGATTATAATATAATATGTAATGGAAATGAAAAATTAAAAAGAGCATTAAATTTTGAAACTGTTTTTAAAAGAAAAATATCTATTTCATTTTCATCAAATACTACCATAAATGATTTTAGTAATTTTATATATATTTTTAATTTGTTATATAATATTTTAGATTCAATTAAAATAAGAACTAAAAATGTAAATGATGAATTTTGTATATATAATAGAGAAAATATTTTTTTTTATAAAGTTTTACTTCATTTTATTAAAGATGAAAAAACTTTTAGATCTCGATTTATTATATCTAAATTTTTATTTAATGAAAAAAATACAATTTCTTTTCAATTAAATGCGATTATTCATTTTCTTTCTGTTTATTTAGAAAATTTTGAAAAAAAAGCTGATAATTCTTCTCTAATGTATATTTTAATTTTTGAAAAAATTAATTCCAATTATTATAAAATTTTAGATGCATTTTATGATATATTAAAAGGATTTAATAATACTTCAAAAAAAGAAATTATTTATAATTTAGATAAACAAAGTGAAATTATAGGAAAGTCTAGAAATAATATACGTAAAATTTTAAAAAAATATAATGATTTTCTAAAAAATTTTCAATCAGAAAAAGAAAAATATACTTTAATAGAGGATTTAATTTTTAATCATAATTTAAATAAAAATTTTGATTTTTATGATTTTAATTATTTAGATTCATTAATTGACAAAAATAATTTTTTTATATTAACAGTTGAAAATCAAGATTTTATTATAAAAAAAATTCCATTATTATACGAAATAAAAACACATAATATAGGAATAAATTACTATGGAAAAAATTTTACAATTATATTTCCAAAAATAATATCAAAAGATTTATTTAAATCAATAAAAAAAAACATTTTATTATCTCCATCATATAAAACTGATTCAATAATAGAAACATCTAATAATTTAATATTAGGAATAAAATTATCTTTTACAAGATTACCAACAATGGATGGAAAAATATTTATTTCATGTAGTTTAAAAGAAAAAGAATTAACAGAAGAAAATAATTATTTAATATTAGATTCAAATGGATTTATTTATAGATTTGGTTTATTTTTTAAACAATATTTTGGATTTTCTCATTTGGGAAAAAGACCAAATTTATTTAAATTATTTGGTGTTAAAAATATTGAAATAGAAAAAGGAAAAACAGAAACAATTAAAATTGAAGTCAATAAAATGTTATTAAGTGTAAAACAATATTTAAGAAAATATATTGAATATAAACAAGAAGAAAAAATAGAAGTAATAAAAAAATTACAATTTGCTTTAAATAATCAAATTGAAATTGAAATTATTATGAAAATTGAAAATTCATATATGACAGAAAAAAATGAATTATTTATTGTTTTAATTATTTTTCCTTTTTTTAAAGAAGGAGTAGAAGATAAAAAAAAATTTGGAGAAGTTGAACAATTAACAAAAATTCATCCTATTTCTTTTTCAACTTCTGCTACAAGTATTATTAGTTTTAAAGAAATGAAAGAAAATAGTGATAAATGGAATATTTTAAAAAAAAAAGAAAAAGATTTAAATAAAAAAGTTGATATTTTTCAAAAAATAAGTTTTTTATATAATTTATTTTTAATTACTCTTGCTATTATTTTATGTATTTATATTAAAATAAATTCAAATAATTTTTATGAAAAAAGATTAAATTATGAATCAATAAGAGAATTAAATACTGAAGTATTAAGTTTATCTTTTTTTATTTTAAATGTTGTTAAAATATATAATAGTACCAATTATAATTCTTTAGATTTAGAATATCGTTCAAAAATTTCTGGATTTGAAAATTTTTCACTTACTCATTATGTAGAAACTTTATTTAAATCTTCTTCAAATTTTTCTTTTATTTTATATAGAAAGTTTAAAAATATTTATGCTGGTTTTAATAATAAAAATTATTTTTATAAACATATTAATCCAAAAACTTATCTTTTTTATAATGAAATGGGAAAAATTGAAAATTATACTTATATAAATTCTTTTGAAGTACAATTAAATAATTATTATATTATTAGTAAAACACCAAATTTTTATATTGATTATAATTTAATAAATTTTAATGATACTGATGATTCAACATCAGATGATGAAATAAAATTAAAAACTTTAATTAAAAATGCTTATAATTATGTTGAAATATTTGAAGAAGTTAATTATTATGATAAACAAAATTTTTTAGAATATTTTTCAGAATTTAAAATTTTTATTTTTACTGCATTTATTATATTTTTTTTTTTTAATTTATTATCAATTGTATTTCTTTATATTTCAATAAAAATTTCAATAAATGAAATATGGAAATTAGTAAATAATATAATGAAAATAACAATAAAAGATAAAAAATATTTAGAAAATAAAATAAATCTAACTAAAAAATTATTATTAAATGAAATGAAAGCATCATCAATTTTAAAAATATTAAAAAAAAAAGCAAAAACTTCAAAAACAAAAGATGATGAAGAATACAAAATTGATTCTGAAGATACATATTTACTTGCACAGAATCAAACAAATAAAAAAATAAAATATAATTTTAGAGTTGAAAATAAAGTATTAAAAATATTAATTGGATTAGGATTAATATTTGGAATTTATATTATAATATCATTTCCAATTATAATAAATTATTTAAAAAAAATAAATGAAAAAAGAAAAACTTCAGAAAATTTAGATGATTTATTAGATAATATTTTTAAATATTATATAACAGTAAAATGTACAATATTAATGAATATAACATATTCGGAAAAATTATATAATGGAATTTTAATAATTAGTGATTATATTTATAAGAATCTTTCAAGTTTAAGAAATTTAATTTTTCAAGATTCAAATCGTAGTGCATTAGAGTATACAGAATTAATTAATTTTTATAATGGATGTGAAATTTTAGCTGAAGATGAACATTATTCTGAATATTTAAAAAAAATTTGTAAATATGAACCTCTTTTACTTACTGAATTTGGTAACATTTTAAGTGGATATATTAATCAATTAAGAAGTCAATTAAATAAATTTTTGGATTCTGATAAAAATTATGATTATATTACTAATATTTTTCATAGTAGAACATTTCAATTTTATACTATTGTTATTTTTATTTATTTTAAAAAATTATTAAATCAAATTCATAATTCTTTTACTTTTCCAAGTTTTGAAAAAGTTATTTTAAAATTATCTGATTTTCTTATTACAATGTTTATTATTATGGTTGCTACTGAAGTTTTAAATTATATTTTAAGTGCTATTTTTATTTTAGGAAAATTAACTTCTTCTGTTAAAAATTTTGAAACTATGAATATATTTTTTTTAAATGAAGAAAAACTTAAACAATAAATATATTAATAATTTTTTTTAATATCTAAATTTGTAATTTAAATTTTAATTATATTAAATTTTTATATTAACATAATAATTTAAATCTTTAATTCTAATGAAAATAAATAAAATTTTATTCACAATAATAAAACAATATTTAACTATTAATACATATTATAATTTAAGAATTGTTTTTTTTATTAACAATTTTATCTTTACTTCCAGGAGTACAAATATTTATTATATCCATAATCTCATTTATAAAACTATTACTTTCATTTGTATTTACTGTATTAATTAATAAATCTTTTTCTCTTTTTTTTTCTTTAATTGCAGTTTTTATTTCTCTCTTTTTTTGATTATTTAAATAAATATTTGGAATTTCAATTTTATTTAAACTCATTTTTGGTGAATTTAAATTCTCTAAATTTACTAAATTTACTCTACTTGGAGATTTACATAAATATTTAAATAATATATTTTTATTTTCTTTATTTATAGTTAATTCTTTAACTTTATATTTTGAAGCACTATAATTTTTAACATTTTTATCATTTATTTTTTCATTTGTCTTTATATCAGACAATGTATCATTTTTATTATTGATTTTTGTGAGTATTTGTTTTGTTTGAATATTCTCAAATTTTAATGGTCTTATCAAATTTTTTTTCATTGATATTTTTTTTAATAATTTATAATTCTTAAATTTAGCATATAATTCTAAATTTAATTTAGAATTATTAATAGTTTCATCAAAATTTGTATTTGAACTTAAATTCTTTTTCCCTAAAGTATAAATATTTGGTAATGCATTATTTTTAAATATTTTTAAATTATTTAAATAACTCTTTTGACGGCTAATAATTTGGTATTTTCTTGAACTAGTAGAATGTTTATTTGATGATATTATATTATCATATGATTCTTGTTTTCTTATTTGAAATGATGGGACTGACATTATTATTTTTTAAATAATTAAAAATATACAAATAATACTTTTTTAATAAAATATCATTTAAAAATCTGCTAAAAATATTTTAGTATTGTAATTATTAAAGAAAATTAAAATAAATTGGTAATATCTATTTATTAAATACTAAAATTTTTTATCTAAATCTTTATTAAGAATTTTATTAATCAAAAAAAATATTAATTAAAAGTTTATTTTTTCGCAAAAAATGATTTATTTTTTTAAAAATTTTTTATTAACAAAAATAAATTAAAATAATTAAATATACATGAGTACTGATAGAAACCAAAAAAGAATTGAACAAATGCAAAGGAAAAAAGAATCGTTATTTGAAAATGGTTTTCAAAATTTAGAAAATAATAAAATGGATTTAGAAAATAATTTAAAAAAAGAAGAAGATATAATAAATAGTTCGTCAAATATTTTAGATTCAAAAAATCAAATAAATTTTAGTTTATTATCTTTTGACAAAGAATATGATGATGAAATAAAAGAAGAAGAATCAAAAAAAGACAATGAAGGAAATATAAATGAATTAGATTTTAATATAAATAATCCAATTAATTTTGATAATGAAAATAATGAAAATAATGAAAATGAAGTTGAAGTTAATATTTCAAATTTAGATTATGAATTAGATTATGAAAATAATAATAATATAAATGAAATTGAAATTAATCCTTCATCAAATGAATATGCAAAAAAATTTTTATCTTCAAATACAAAATCATTTATTTCATTTAATAATAATTTAATATCAAGAGTATCTATTCAAAATAAAAAGAATACTCCATCATATATTTACGCCTTATGTCCTGATTTATTAAATCAAAATATCAATAATAAAGAAATTATATCAAAAAATTATGCTGTTAATGATATAATAAAAGAAGAAAGTGAAAGTGATTTAAGGACATTTAGATGTATTCATTATAAATTTAATTCATCTATGACGTTTTCAAAAAGTGAAAATATGTGGAATTTAATGAAAATTTAAAGGAATAATTATAACTTGAACATATTAGGGAATGTAAGTTTTTGAAATATTCATTACTTAGTTATGTGTGAGTATTTTTATTTGTATATAATAAAAATATATATTATAAAGAGTAATAATTTTAAATCTTTATTATATTTTATATTTTATTTGTTAATAAACGATTTTTTTTTACATTATCCAAACAATATCAATTTCTTTTTAATTATTTTTATTAAAGATTTATAATATTTAATTGATAAAAGTATTTTTTTATTACATTTGAAAAATCCATTTATATCTTTTATTAATTTATTTATTTCAAATAAATAAATTATTTTATTATTTTAAATTATGTTTTTTTTTAAAATTAAATTTTATCTATATTACTACAATAATTAAAGATATCTAAATATTATTGGCTTATTTAGTTTTAATAAATTAATATTTATTTTATGTAATATTTTTTATTTTTTTATTAATTATTTTTTATATTATAAATTATGTTTAATAAATAAAAATAAATCAGATTTTTTTTTTGGAATTGTTAATTTATTTTTTAGAGTAATCTTCAAATGATTTTTTTTTCCATTTAAATTAATTTTATTTATAGGAGTACGATTTGTTAAATTTTGAAATAAATTATTTTTATTATAAAAAGATATTGTTGAAACTTGTTTATTTGTAGTTTTTGATAAAGTATTATTATTTTTATTTTTATTTTTACTTTTATCTTTAATTTTAAATTGAGAAATTTTTGGTTGAATATTAATATGATTATTACTATTATTATTAGTATGAACTTTACTTTTTCCAGAAGAAGAATAATTTGTTGAATTATTACTACATTTTATTTTTTGACTATTTAATTTTTTATCTTTTGAATTACTTGAATATTTATTATTTATATACATATTATAAAAACTAATTTTTTTTTCTTTTTTTGGAACACTATCATAAATATTTTTAAATTTAATTGTTTTATTTGATGAAAATAATTGAAAAATCTTTGAATCTTTCATTTGAATAATTTTTCTTTTTGATTTTGTATTATTTTTACTCTTTTGATAATTATTTTTTTTAAAATTTAAATATTTAGGATTTTCAAATAATTTTTTTTTAAAATAATCTTTTACATTTTTTTCAATTATCTTTTTTAAATCATTTTCTTCTTTAGCAATATTAATTTTTCTATTTTGTTTATTACTACTTAATAATTTAATATCTAAATTACTCACCATAAGATTTTTATTTTCAGTATGTGAATCATTAAAAACATCTGGAATATATTCAATTAATTTTTCCTGTTTTTTAGGAGTTGAAAAGTTATTTTGAAAAATATTATCTTCAAAATTATTGTTTGAATATTCACTTCCTTTAATTGACAAATTATTATTCATTTTTTCAAAATATTTTGAAAGATTAATATTTGATATTCCTTCATTTAATATTCTTGATCTATCACTATTTTCATTTAGATTTTCAAAAGAATTGTTTTTATTTTTTTCTAACGATGATAATGAATAATTTAAATCTGAATTTATTTGTTCATAGATGTAAATTGAATCCTTATTTTTCATTTTATTCAAATTCAAAAAAAATTTAAATTTTAAATTTTATTTTATTTTATTTAAAAAAAATGTAAATTTAAAATTTAAATATTCTTTAATAAATAAATATAAATAAAATATTTTATCATTAACTTTAGATATTAAATAAATTATTTTTAATTAAAATTTTTTATTATATTCATATACTAGATTTTATTTTTGATTTAAAACTATAAAAATATATTTTATCTAATATAAAAAATAAAATAATAATTAAATTATATAATTTAAATTTTATTTTTGATTTTTATTTCTTTTATCTTGTTCATTTTCTTCAAAAGACACTTCAAAAATTTCAGTTTTTTTTCTTTTTCTAATAGGACTAAGTGAATAATCAATCTTAACTTTATTAATATTTAATTTATTAGGAGAAATTCCTCTTTGATTAAAATAAGCATTATTATAATTTAAATAATTATTTTTATTAAGAGAAAAATTGGAATTCATATGATTAATTTTATGTTTAGAATTATTTTCAGTTTGACACATTTTAGGTGTAGTTGGTCCAGTATATGCATCTGAATTAGATTGATTTATTGATATTTGAGTTATTTTTTTTTTATTATTTTTTTCAGAATTATTTATTTCATTATTAATATTTTGAGTATGTTTAATTAAAACAATTGGATGAAATTGATTTTGCATTTTTATTGATTTTTCTTCAATTGTTTCTTTTCTTGAAAAATTATTATTTATTATTTGATTATTATTATTATTTATATTATAAATATTACTAACATTAAAATTGTTATAATTTATATTATTGATTTTATGATTATTATCAAAATAAATATTTAAACTTTTAATTTTTTCTTTTACAAAAGGTCTATTTAAAATATCATTAATACTAATTCTCTCATCCATATTTTTTTTTAATAAATTCTTAACTAAAAATTTTAATTCATCACTATAATCAAAAATAATTTCTGGAATAGGATTTTCAATAATATGTTTCATTAAAATAGGTAAATTATTTCCTTTAAAAGGATATTCTAAATTCATTAATTGAAATAAAACACAACCAATCATCCAATTATCACTTTTAAAATTATAAGGTTTTCCTTTACAAATTTCCGGAGATAAAAATAAAGGAGTTCCTAAAGAAGTATCAGTAAAAGAATTAGTATTTTCCATTCTTTTTGAAGTTCCAAAATCTCCTATTTTAACATTACCTTTTGATAATAAAATATTTTGTCCTTTTATATCTCTATGTATTATTTTATTTGAATGAAGGTAACTTATTCCACTTATTATTTGAAGAAAATATTTCCAAATTTCATTTTCTGGTATTTTTAAATTTTTTGATTTGTAATTTTTTATTTTTGTTTCTAAATCTTTATCTTCTGCATATTCCATTATAATACAAATTTTATTTTTATGTAAAAATGAATCTTCATATTTTATTAAATAAGGATGATTTAATTGTTTAAATATGTTTATTTCATTTAAACAACCTTGCATTTCTTCTGGACAATCGTTATTTATTATTATTTTTTTTAAGGCAAATTTTTTACCTGTATTTAAATTTTTTACTATATAAACTGAGTTTCCTCCTCCTCCGATTCCAATTTTTTCTATTTTAAAGTAATTATCATAATTATCAACGTTATTCATTTTAATTTATAAAATATTAATTTTGTTTTTATTTTTTTATTTTTATTGTAATAAAATATTTTTTTTTTTTTAAATAAGGAATATTTTAATTTTTATATAAAAAAAATAATATATTAAAAGTTGAGTAAAAGTTATTTTAAAATTAAAACTATTTAAATATTTTAATAATAAATTTTTTATGCAATTGATGTATATTCATCATTTTTCTTTTGTTCATAATTAATGTTTGAATATAATAAACTAGTTTTATATTGATTCATAAATTTAGTTTTAACTGAGTTATAATTTGTTCCAAGAATAAATAGTCCAACAAATAAGGCAACAAAGAATAATATTGAGATAATTCCGTTTCCCTTATTATCATTAGTTGTCTTCTTATTATTAGTATTTTTTCTGTAATTGTTATTTTTTTGGTTATTATTATTTACTCTTTTATTATTATTATTTATTTTTTGATTATTATTATTTACTTTTTTATTGTTATTATTTACTTTTTTATTTTTGGTAACTTTTTGATTATTATTAGTTAATTTTCTATTGTTATTAACTTTTTTATTATTATTTGTTACTTTTTTATTGTTGGTAACTTTTTGATTATTATTGATTTTTTTATTATTATTATTTAATTTTTGATTATTATTTGTTTTTCTATTACTTACTCTCTTATTATTTAATTTTTGATTATTAACTTTTTGATTATTATTAGCTTTTCTATTACTTACTCTTTTGTTATTTAATTTTTGATTATTAACTTTTCTGTTACTTACTCTTTTGTTATTTAATTTTTGATTATTAACTTTTTGATTATTATTAACTTTTCTGTTACTTACTCTTTTGTTATTTAATTTTTGATTATTAACTTTTTGATTGTTATTAACTTT
>JAEEGL012969826.1_pt1 | contig 11972 bp, 7 predicted proteins | sample 9134231 | NCBI WGS metagenome assembly JAEEGL01 (sample SAMN16246548, study PRJNA631951) | gut metagenome | biome: gut microbiome; feature: rumen; material: fiber-attached | host: Bos | place: Iran: Karaj | collected 2018-10 | reverse complement strand
CGAGTATGCTGTCTTTCGGTAGGTCAAAAATGTCAAAACAACCGTTGAGAACAATCATAACACATGCAACCATAGAGAAATGAAGTACAGATATTGTGAATGATGCATGAAAACCATGATTCGTGTTAGGCTCGTGTTTCTTGTATGCAAGATAGAGTCTGTAAAAGATGTATTCAAACATAGTGATAACTGAAATAATGCTATAACCAACTAACTATCTCAAAAACAACGATTAACAACAAAGCTTATTGATAAAGGGAGCAATAAAAACAGGCCAACAATCATAAACAAAAATATCATCCATCCCTTCAACTTGCCATTTAAGGCACATGATTTGTATTTCTTGCTTAAAACTTCTATTTTGCCGCCATAATACTTGTAATTAAACCAAGCAAAGACTGCTCCTGTTGCGATTGCTAAAACAACAGTAGTAGTTTTACTCAAAGTAACATTCAATGGAAAAAACATCATATAAGTCAAGATTGCATTATACACAAGAAGAATTTGGATGGCTCCTACTGCAATAGCAGCAGAAAAATGAACAGGATGGTCAGCTTTGTAAGCCTTTTTATAATAATGACAGGCAAACCAATAATACAAATATCCGAACATGATGGAAAAACTTTAATACACGATTGAAAATGTTTTAAAATCAAAGCCTATGTCTCCACACCAAGTATTTACATTAGCCCCGATGGATTGTCCTGTAATGGCATACGAGCAAATGTCAACCGCAAGATACGAAGCTCCAATTATCCACCCAGCAGGGCTCAGACAAGCGACACCAATGACAAGATCCATGACATGAGAAGGCTTAGCTATGCCATGGTTATTAGAAACAACATCATACACTGTAATACCCATTCCGACCATACCCAAAGCATTATTGGCTTTACTCAAATTAGTGACTTTCCCAGCCTTGATTTCTTTCACGGATTTGGTGATGCCTTTCGCTTTTAGTGCCTTTTGGATTTTATATGCTTTCTTTTGATTGATTGCTTTTTGAGCTTTGTTTCCTGGCTTCTCCCATAAGTCTTTTTTAAAACCTGTAACCACACCAGCGTATGAAACGCCATAACTTACCAAATTAGAAGCTACTCCATTTTTCTTAGAAGGACTTTTAGAATAATTTGTCCAAAACACGCCAAGCCCGCCGCCTGAGTTTCCTGCCTCGCTTATGGTCGGCACATTTTCCCCTCCTAAGTCATCGTTTCCAAAACTTCTTTCGCTTGACCATATTGGGTATTCTTCAAAAGTGCTTCCTGAAGACTGTATCCTTGTCTCGGTAACGACGACATCACCATAACAGCCACCATAAAGTATTCCATCGATTACGGCAAGTCGGTATCCTCCGTCTATGGCCACCGGCTGCTTGTTTGGGGCTCCATTGGGCGGAATGGTTCCGCTACCATAAGGCCGAGACATCAGCCATCCGCTCGGGTCAACATACTTTAAAGGGTTGTACATACAGTATGCGTATCGGTTGAAGCCCTGCGAGTTATCAGGCTGCTGCACATAGCGGTCGACGGAGAGGAACGACGACATCACTGGGTCGTACATGCGGCCGTTCATGTTAATCAAGCCGAAAGCGTTTAGGTGTTCTTGGCCCGTGTAGCCTCGGTCGAACATGGGCCTGATTGTATTATCAACACACCAAGTTTCCGGGCTGCGCAGGTTGCCCCAAGCGTCATAACTCAGCTCCTGCTCCACCTGGCCCTCCGCATCGGTAACCACTGTCCAGCTACCTTGGTGGTCTTTGAGGATATAGTGCAAGGTTTCCTCCTCGCCCTGCTTCTCCACCACTGCGAACACGCCGATGGGACATGTGAGGAAAGTCCACGATTTCTGCGTCACGGCATCTATGGTGTTCTCGGTGATGAACTCGCAATTCAAAACGTATGTCTTTTGCCGCCCCCATGCACCTTGGCTCTCACTCATTCGGATACGTTCCTCGTTGAAACCATACTCGAAACTGACCACACTGTTGCCGATTGATGCGCGGCTCACTTTGTCGAATGACGTATAATTGATACTAATTATGTCTTCATCGAACCAATCGGCATGAGCGGTTGCCTCGGTCAAGGCGTGAATCTTTTCCTCATCGAACTGTGGTGAGCTGAATACGGTTTGCACGTGTGGTCCACCATACTTCCATACCAAGGCCTGCTTGGAAACCATGCGTCCGAGGTTGTCGTACCTCACACTGCAATGGCTGTTGCCAAAGTAGATTTCGGTCAGGCGGTTGAGTTGGTCATATTCAAAAGTCTCGGTCATCGAATGAAGGCTGTCTGTTCGGCGTGCTAAATTACCGAAAATATCATAATCATACGACAAATTCTGCAAATTATTTGAGGTGACGATGCCTTTGATGTAGTGCATCTTGCTATCAAACTTCCTGTCTGTCACGATGTTATCACCCATAGTCGATTGCAAAATCTGACCTATCGCATTGGTTTTGTCGACCTCCCAAAGCGGATGGCCCGCTTCGTCGCTGATGCTGTTGAGGTGGCCGTAGACAGAGTATCCGTTTCGTACAGTAATTCCCGTCGGATAGGTCATCCTGCTGATGCGGGAAGCAATGTCGTATTCCAAGCTGGTTTCGTATGTTGTGCCAAACAGTTGCTCGCTCACGCTGACAAGACGCAGGTACGCGTCGTAGCCGTATTGTATGCTTTGGTTATTGCCGTGCCTGATGGACTTCAGCGTTCCTTTCAAACCTTCGGTCTCATCGTAAACGAACAATGTGGTGTCATTATCACCCGACTCATATTTTCCAACCAGTCGACCCAACGAGTCATATCGATAAGAGGTAACATCTGACTTTGGCGAGGTGCGTTCCATCAAGTCCCCGTAGGCGTTGTAGAGATAGGACGACAAGCCGTAGTCAGGGTCGCAAAGGCTGTCGCGGTTGCCACGGTTGTCGTATCCAATGCTGATGCGTGAATCTATGTTGTCGCCCACCTGCGTATAGGCGAGGCTGCCATCGGCATAATAGTCGTAATTCACTGTGACATATTGAGCGTCACGGTTTGAAACCGTCCAGCCCATAACATTGTCGGTGCGTTTCGATTTATGCTCGTTGCCATAGTTGTCGCTGATGTGGGTGCGTGTTACCAAGCCTTGATGGATGATTTCAGTACGAGAGAAGTCTGGAGTGAGCTTGGCCACAAGGCGTTCCATACGGTCGTATTCATATTTGGTCCATTGCACAGTGTCGCCCACAAAATAGGGATTTGACACGGATTCGGTCAAACCGTTGTTGTTGTACCGAATATCCGTAATGATAGCTTCGTCCTTTGGCCCGAAGGTGACGGTGCGCAACACTTCGCCGCTTTTGTGGAAAAAGGTCAGTTGCTTGGCTTTCCCAGAGGTGCGGCTCCAATTGTAATAGGAGGCACTGTCGGGAGCGAAACGGTGATTTGCAGCCCAACGGTAAGCCTCACCGACAACAGTGTTATCAGGGTTGATGACGCGCGAGGTTATGCCCAAGGGATCGATGTTGTAGGTTGTTGACATCCCGTTTTGGTCGACAAGGCTATCTAAATTGTCATGCGAATCGTAGGAGTAAGCGGTTTCATATTCCAATCCACCTGCCCTGACGGTTTCCTTGGTCACGAGGCGGCCTTTATTGTCTTCGCCATATTCGTAGACCTTTGTGCGCTGCGGCTCATTTTGGTTGCCGTAGGGCGCACTGACGGTATCTGATTTCAGGTTGCCTGTCGGATAGTAGGCGTAGTCGGTCTTGATGGTCAGGCGGTCGTGCGACTGTTCCGTGTTCGGAATGTCTATGACGTGACTGACTTGGTAGTTGTCGTCCGACACGTATTCAATCACTTTGGTGCTTACCTTGTCCTCTTTGCCTGTCATAGATTGCGTGACGACTTGCTTGGTCATGCGACCCAAAATCCAGTAATCCGTGTTGGCATCGTCAAACTCGTTGCTCTCTGTTGTGCGGAAGTCGCAATCAGCCACATTGCTGACATTGGTATTGTGAACGCCTATACGGGTTTCGGTACAATCATAGTTGTTTCTGTAAGTGGCAGAAAGTCCACCAGCATCAGGCATATAATTGAAGTCGTTCTCTGTGATTTCCTTCGACAACAGTCCCGCTGATGGCGTGTCAATGTTGTATCGTTTCACTTCCTTTTTTGTCAAAGCAGGACAAGTAACTAGCGAACTCTCGGCATTGACCACTTTCATGAAATGGTAGATTGTCTTGGTGGCCTTGATTGAGTCGTCGTTGCTGGTGGGAAAGACGTATGTTATGGACAATGACGGCAGCAAGAAGGCGTAATCATTCATCACATCAAGTGAGTATTCCGAAATCGATTTGTTGACATAGACACCGTTTTTGCTTGTCAGTGTAGTGATTTGCTTGAACCCGATGAATCCATGCCCGTCGCGATGGAAACATGGGTCTGAAAAATCGTGGTGGGTCACCACGGGCTTTCCAGCAACGTTGTATGTAGTGCTTGCCTTCAAAACCCTGATGGGTACTGCCGCTCTTCTCACGCCGTAGCCGAAGTTTTTGTATTCTTGCAGTAGCACGTCGTAGCTGAGTGAGGTCACATTACCTAACCCATCAGTAATGGATTTCACATTGTTCAAATCATGGGTCGATTTTAGTCTATATATTCGTGGCATTAATTTTTCATGAGGAACAGGGGCTTCCGACACCTTACGCAGACCTATGAAAGAACAGTTTTCTTTCCCCAAAAAATTGCCGACATGCATATATTGCGTCTTGCAATTTATAGGGTACATGCCGTAATGTTGTCCGTTGTAAAACGACCCCTTAAATGCTGACAAGAATCCTTGACTATCCATCTTGTATTTGAAATAAACTTCCAAATATGAATACGATTCATTAGCATTATGAACGACCGCGACATCAGTTGTGCCATCGCCATCAAAGTCCGAGGTGCAAATGCTATTCCAAGTACCTGTTCCTGATTGCTTGATTTTCCGAAGTGATTGGCCATACAATTCTTGCTTGGGCATATCGATATTAAAGAATTCGCCGCAAGGAACTGGAGTTCCAAAGCCGTTGCCTTTTGAAAAAAACATTGTCCAAGTATTTCTGCCATTTTCCTTCTTGTACGACAACAGGTCGGTGAGGCCGTCGCCGTTGTAGTCGCCCGAAAACACTTGACTTCTGGCATAATCATTATTGAATTGTATTTGTGACTCGTGAAATTGATAGCTCAACAAAAAGCCGTTGTTTTGCTGCAATAGTTTCCAAACGCCCGAAGTGTTTGCCCCCATAAAAAACACTTCCGTATGTCCATCACCTAAATATTCGCCTGCCTCAATTTGATAGGCAAGTATAGAGGCACCGATGTCAAAGTCCACATTATACATGTGGCACAATCCTCCATCACAAGTCACATAAACGATTCGTGTCACGGTATTGCCGTCGGCGCTGATGCCGAAAACCAAGAGGCTGCGCTTACCCTGCCCAAGAAAGTCGCCGATGACGGTTTTCACCTTACAGTTCAAGGATAAGGGCTGTTGCCAAGCAGGCTCGAAAGAGATGCCGCTTTGTGAGTGTATGTTCTTGTATACCATGATGTCTGTCCGGCCAAGACTGGAAATTGAGTCGTAGCAAACTGTCACAAGGTCATCGTAGCCATCATCATTGATGTCGACTACATAAATCCAGTCGAGCGTGTTGGGCAATGTGTCAATGGGTATTTCAGCAAGGTTGAAGCCTTGTGATTTGTTGTTGAGGAAAAATCTTGGCGTGACAAGATGGTTGTAATACATCGTGTCACCCTTGAAAGGTACTACCACCAAATCAGAATAACCGTCAGCGTTGAAGTCGCCCACAAAAGGAAAATTGTTGTAAATGGTTGAGTCCTCGATGTCCCAGTGTTCTATCACGTTGTTGTCACCGTAGCTGGTCCAGCAAATGGAGGTTGGATTCAACGCTTTGCCGCCCTTTTGATAGTGGATTTTTTCAAGTCGTGTACGCATTTGTACAGAGTCGTACCAGAAATGCAAATTGTTGGAGCCGTATTCAAATGTATATTGTTCCAAAAGCTCGGAGTCTTCCACACGACTCACTTTGATTTGCTCGATATTTTTTTTCTGTTGCAAAAGGTTACCTCCCACATACTTGAAGTCATAGTCCAAACGGTTTGTGTTGGAATAGACAAAATCCACCTCAAACTCAGGTTTAATGGATAAGGCTTCGTTTCTCGTATATAGGATTTGACTGATATAGTGCTCGCCTGTTTGCTGGTTCGTGTTATATTCAAAGAGGATGGCATTTCCGTAGCGGTCGCTTACTTTATTGACAAGCCAGCCAACGACGGCAAGCTGTCCATTCTGAGGCAAGATGCGCGAATCTGTAGTACGACCGTACTCAACAATGGTTCCATCCGCTTTCCACACGACAAAGTGTCCTAAGTTTTTCAGTTCATAATATGCCCTTATCCTTGACATGTCGTCCTGCTCGAGTTTAAACTCCATGCTATCTTCATAACTTGCCACGGTGATAAGCCGCTGCCCGTCAAGCATGAATCGGTCGGTAAAGTCGTTGAGGGTCACGCCGCCAACGGAACCATCGTGGTAGCGTGTCTGTCCTGTGCGGGTGATGGACGACAGGCCTGCCAAATCCCACTTCCAGCCCAACAACCCATTGCCGCCCTGACTGTTGTAAACGAGATCCAACGAAGGCTGCATCCCGTTGATGCCCGTTGGTAGCTCTATGGGGATGGTGTAGGTGGCTCCACCCAACGCTCCCACATCAACAGTGCCGCCTAACGCTCCCACATAGCCGTTGTCGCCTTCGTTCGGACCTCCCTGCTCACCGGCAGAGGGAGGATAAACCCCCATGCCATCGACAACAAGGTCCATTGTGTAATAGTATTGGCCATTAAAGTTGCCGCGGAAAAAGCCTTCATCCAAGGTGATGGAGTCACCTGCGTAGAACTTGTAATTGATGGCTTGGCCATATCCACAGTTCAGATGGAAATACTCGTCTTGGTAAACCTCTGTTGTATCGATACGGGTGTTTTGGGCCGAAAGATAGCCCAAACATAGCGTCAATGCGACGGTACATAATAACTTTTTCATGGCTTCTATGTTTTGCGTGGTTGCCTTTATCTCTTGATGATTTTCCATGTTTGCGAAACGTTGGGTGCTGAAAGTTGGAGCAGGTAGACACCTGGCGGCAAGCCCGATAGGTCGAAGTCGCGCGCGCCATCGGCTATGTTGGTCTGTTCGATGACGGTTCCCGTAAGTGCTAGGAGCCGTGCGGAAACCACTTCGTCGCCCATGCCTTGCAGCGTAACGGTCAGCTTGCCGTGCGTCGGATTGGGATAGAGGGAAAGCAGCGCGTGGCCGAGAAAGCCTTTCGCTTCACCCAAATACAGTGGCGATTCCAAAGAATCTATCAGGATACCATTATCTTCCATCTTGCGGATGGTGAGGCTGCGGGAAACGCGGTTGCCGTTGGCATCGTATCCGAAATGGACTGTAGTGGTCTGTCCGATGGCTGTAGCCGAAGCCAACAACATCAACAGCAGCAAGGGTGTCAATAGTCTCTTTTTCATGGGTTTCGGTGTTTACTTGTTCTTCAGATGGTCAATCTCCATTTGCATCGATTCAACCTGCTCTTGGAGTTGCAGGGTGTAGAGTGTCAGCTCCTCGATTTTTTTCAGGAGCAAGCTCTGCATGATGCCCAATTCAACGCCTTCTTCCATCACTTCAGCCTCAGAAGGGATGTCGGGAAGATGGCGATTGGTGTTGATGTAGCGGCGCAGGTCACCAAGCGACATGAGTTCGTAGTTGGGGTCGAACACATAGTCTGACCACCAACTCTCGTAGCGCTTGATGCTCACTTTGGTCGTGATAATCCCACCCTTGGCATACAGTGAGTAATAATGCTGTTGTTCCATTGTGACAATGTCTTGATCCGAGACATTGATACCAACTACTCCGTTGAGTAAGATGGGTTTCATGTTGCTTCCATCCATGCTCCGCAACCTCATCACCCCGTCGCTGTCCACCTCAATCCCGTGCCCCTCGTCTCTCAACCTGATGAAGGTGTTGGCCGTTGACGGGTCTTTGGATTCGAGGAGGATGCCCGCGTCTTCGCCGTAGTCGGAGCGGATGTGGAGCTTGGCCGCGATGTCGGGGATGGGCACGTCGCCGATGGCCACCTTGCCCGTCTTGCCCAAGGTGTCGCCCGTAGGATAGTCGTTGGGCGACGGGCCGACGGTGAGGGTGGGGTGAATGCTCTTGAAGCCTATCATCAGGCTGTTTTCGAAATTGTTTTCAAGGAACATATCCGGTTTAATGGAGGTTCCTAACAACCCGTTACCTATCAGCATGCAACGCGAGACAGCAGTTGCCTTAATTTCATTGCCTATTCCAATGTTACACATGCCTTGTATCTTAATTCCATTTCCAATTGCCATGGAACCATTGCCGCGTATTCTGTTATCTGCTCCTAATGCCATTGAACCCGTACTGACTTCCAGGATGGTGTCGTTTTTGCCGACCGCTAAAGAAGACAAACCCTCCAACCAATGGTTTTCTCCTATGGCATTGCCTCGTGGGGGAGTGCCTGATAAAGTGTTGTAGGCACCAATGTTCAGATTGGAACCTGTTATTACACTTTGTGCGTTTGCACTAAGGTAAAAACCTAGCCCAAATAAAATTATTAGAATTGATTTTGCTTGTTTCATAGTGTTTTTGTTTTTATTCTTTGCTTTTATTCTTTGCTTTTATTCTTTGCTTTTATTCTTTTACAAATTTTCCTCTTGCCAATTCACGATTGTCAGACATCAGCCTGTAGATATACAATCCAGATTCAAGGTTCTGAGTGTCAATCCAAATCTGGTAGCCAGAATCTCCAACCGTGCTGTCAAGACATTTCAAACCTTTAGTATCGATTATTTGAATACGTGCTTTGTGCGTAAAGCCGTCATTAACTGTAATGATGATGATTTCCTTTGCTGGATTAGGATATACATTCGATTCATAAAAAATGGAGGATTCACTCACCACATCCCATGTGATTTCAATGTCCTCCCGTTTGAATTTCACAAGGTCGGCTTGGAAAAAGGGGGCACCTTGATAATATTCGGTATTTCTTTTACTTATTGGAACAACGCATCCGCCATCGTTGAACACTGCAGCTTCTCCAACAATAGTGAAAACATGATCTTGCTTGATGGTCTTTCTGCCCAACAGGTTGAGATGTTTGTCCACCAACAATACATTAGTCTGGTGTGTGTCAAAAGACAGCATGCTTTCAGCACAATAGGTAAAGACAAAGATGGTGGAATCGTTGATATAAGCCGTACTGGTCCCACTGGGTATCCACGTGCATGAGTCGTAGGGCGGCAGGCGCAATTCACCGTACACATGCAATGCCGAGTCCAGCTTGTATAGAGAGGAGTAGGTGAAAGTGGTGCGATGATTTAGTTCTGATTTCAAAGCGTGGAATATCATGAGGTCACCGTCAAACCATTTGCCGTCGGTGGTAATATCTTCAATTAAATCCACTTCGAATCCCCATCCACCCTGCACATTATGCAGGTTCTGCCTCGCCACGATTTCAAGATTCATGTCAATCACATATATACCAGGGGTTCCTTGGTAGCTTGGAGGAAAAAATCCGCCTGTCAAAGCAATCAACAGGTTGTCGGAATTCGGCTCGTAGGTGATTCCCCGAAAGCAATTCACCTCTGCGGTTGTGTGAGGCTTCTTGACAAGTATGTTGCCTTCTCTGTCCAATTCATACAGCTGTAGGGCCTGCTTGTAATATCCATATCCATTCATATTTACATAATAAGAGAGCGCAGCTGCAAGGATAACTGTACCCGATGGGGAAAGTATCGCCATCAGTTTAGTGCCTTCATGTGTATCGAGAACACAAATAAAGGGTTCATCTTCGACATCATACATTTTTGACTCTACTGGTTCCAGTTCACTGTCGAAGACATCCACACGGATATGTTTCTGGAAATCCGGGTCGCACAAGCTGTCATCACAAACGCCAAACACCATGTAGTTGCCGTTGTCGAGCTGTACTGCGCTGTGGTAACGAAGTATCATTCCAGGCAAGTGTACTACACGGTCGATGTATGCTCCGTCCTTGTTGACTTTCACCAAAAAGCCGTCTTTCATTGAAGTGTAGCCGATGCTAAGTACCGATTCCCCGTTGTCAACAGAAATCTCATCTCTAAAAGTACATGGATATCCGAGGTCTATCGGGACACTCCATTCCTGGGAGAAGAGACTTGGGCACAAGGCAAGGAAAAAGATGATGATAAAAATCCTTTTCATGGCAGTTAACATGACCGGTCATCGTTATAAGTCCCAAATATGGATGCTGTCATGGGCAACAGCCTCCCTGTGTCCGTAATATGCTATAGTATGGTGTCCTATAGACGAGACCATACTTCCTTCCTCTGTTTTGTATTCTTCTACAATTACTTGAAACAATGAATGTTCTGATGGAACAGGATCGATTGTATCATTGGGTAGAATGTTTAAGACAAGATGCCTCTCTCCGAAATAATAAAAGTTCATTTGGTCGGAATTCAACCAATAGTCACTGCTATCTGAAGGGTATTCTTTATAAAACTCACAATACCTTGGTGAAACATTGGGGAATCCTATACAAGGATTTTCATAATGATTACCCCCTATTCTTGTATATTTCATCCTTACATGAGTGTAGATGTATTCGTGGTTTTCAGGAGGTGTCGGTACCAGAATATGGTTCAACATACCAGTTAATGTATCGGCCGCATCTTTCTTGTGCCAATACAATCCTTGGCTGTTACCCCAGTTTTCTCCATAATACCAGGAAACGCCTTGTTCAAAAGGTCCGTTTTGTGGAGGAATAGGTTGTGGCTGTTCCCCCATCACACTTCCCTGCACGGTATGAAGCTCGATGGCCTGTAGGTTGCCGTTGCGCACGCCTGCCTCCACGTCAAGAATGAGGAATCTTTTGTTATCTAAGACTGCAGCTTGGTATAGTGTCAACACGGCCTCATACATCTGGCAGTTGAACACGAGTAAGTCGGCAAGTGATACCGAGTCGTTAGAGCACACGGGCAGATAGAGGGTAGTGTCGCAGCATACGGTTTGCCCGTAGGTGTCGTTGGGATTGGCATAGGTGTAGTTGAACAGAGCCTCGATGTTCCAAACTGCATCGGGTATGCTCATGTAGGTGACAGTTCTCGAATCGGGATTCAACTCGACCGCCTCTAACTGGCGCTTGAATTCCTTGATGCGGGCAAGTGTGGATTTGCCTTGGTTTGACGCTACGGGAGTTTGCTCTTTCTTGCAGGACACAAAGGCCACCGTTGCGGCCACAATCACCAATGCGATGGTAATGAATAAATTTCTCTTTTTCATAATATTTAAACTTTTAACGATTTATAATTCAATTAATTAATGATAAGTCGTTTTTAATCCGTTACTCTAAACTCCCCATAATACTCATCTCCATCGGAGAGTGTGAAGGTGACGACATAGTCGCCCGCGTTGGGAATGTAACATTGCACGCCGTTGGGCGTTGGGGTGGAAGTGAATTCTACCGAGATTCCAGAGGCCGTGGCGATTTCAACAAATACCTGGCCGAGGTTCTCGGTAAAGACTACGGTGAGAGTGTGCCCATCAATGGTGGCTTGGATGGAGGAGCCTTTAGGAGCTCCTTGCACACACCCTGCTTTAATATTAATATGACTATGACCATCCATTTGTTGGATGCCATTTGCACTGCACCATATCATTGGCACCATCAAGCCGAGCAACAGTGCGAATTGTTTGAAATTGATTTTTTTGTGTCTCATAATTGTAGCGTTTTAAAAGTTAGACGCTGCAATAATATGAGATTTTTTCAGGACAAAATCAAAAATTCAAATTGCAATTTTTACAGATTTCAAGTCAACAACTTAAAAATCAACACTTAGCAATTCTCCGCTTGTTCGATAAGGAATGCGACT
>JAEEGL017224294.1_pt1 | contig 11973 bp, 12 predicted proteins | sample 9134231 | NCBI WGS metagenome assembly JAEEGL01 (sample SAMN16246548, study PRJNA631951) | gut metagenome | biome: gut microbiome; feature: rumen; material: fiber-attached | host: Bos | place: Iran: Karaj | collected 2018-10 | reverse complement strand
GGAGTCAAACGGAAGGAGTGAGGACTGATGTTCATCTATGAAAAGAAACTGCAATTCCCCGTGAATATCCGAAACACGAACCCGAAACTGGCATCGATCATTCTATCCCAGTACGGGGGACCGGATCCCGTCAGGCAAGAGTCCGGGAATGCTCCCCTTTCAGCCCTTTTGCCCACCGGGTGCTTATTGTGCGCTTACCCAGGCAGTGGTCCGGGGGTGCTCCCCTGCCCGAAAATCTTTCATGGGAATTATTCGGCAAATACAAAGACCGGGGTGACTGCATTCAGCCGCTCCGGTCTCATGTTTTCAAGGGCATTTGGGCAGCAGGCCAATTCCCCACAGGGCTTAGTTATTGCTGCTTTGCTTCCAATTCCATTTTCTGCCTGTAGGCGGCTTCCAGGTTTTCCCGAAGGAAAGAAAGGGACTTTTCCCGCAGCGTGGCTATCTTTTCGTCAACGCCGGAATAGTTGACCTCTCCGACGTCGATTTCTTCCGGCACGGAAGAAAAGATCCGGTCACCCAACCCCAGGGAGTTCAGAAAATCGTTCATCCGCACGTTGATTCCCTTGGCTTTGTCCCCGTTGACGACGGTGAAGAATTTCTTGTGAAACATGACGGAAAAGGCGGTTGCATGGAAGGAATTGGTAACGACGTATTCCGCGTCCCGAAGCTGTTGAAGCCAGCGCTGAGGCTTCTGCACCTGAAGCATGCCCTGCTTCAATGCCTGTTTTGGCCCAGCTGCGGCGTATACAATCCTCAGGCCGGTTTTCCTCTGAAGAACATCCAGAAAGGTCTTTAATGCTTTGCTCAGATGTGTAATATAAACAAAAATACAGCCTTTTTCGGGGGCAGACTGGGGAATCAATGAGTTCCATTCATCCTTATTCAATAGGAGGACCGGATCGGAAACAATCCGTACTGTTTTATTGACACATCGCCTAACGACTTCTGCTCCGGATGCTTCCCGCACGGAGATGGCATCGAATTCTTCCAGATAGGGCCGGACCTTGGTAAGCAACTGATCTGTGATTTCCGCTTTCCCATAGCTGGCAGCATAGGAAAACTTGTATTTCTTTGCAAAATCCAGATAAAAAGCACTCAGGTTCAGGTTCTGATCCGGGTTCCAAATCACGTCGCTGCCGCAAATAAAAGCATCCGTATTCTCATTCAGTTGGGGAAGATCTTGTAAACATGTTACAGGTGCAAATCGAAGGAATTCTCTTTCAAAAGGTGAAAACTGGCTATGATGCAAGCGGAGGAGAGGGAGAATAATCAGCCTGGACATAGAAAGGTGATTGTATTCCTTAAAGGTTTTGATGGGTATTAATTGATAAGAGCAATTCGAGCCATTCGAGAGCTTTGTATTCTCTATCGCCTTCTGCAGGGCATAGGCTTGAAGACAACTGCCATAGTTATTCGTATGATCGTATGTAATGCCGCATACACGAAGCATTATAAACTCTTCCTTCCCCTGGGATTCAATGATTTCAGAATAACACTGCGAATAAGGACCTACTTCCTACTGAAAGAGATACAATTGGAACGGCTACTTCTGCAAAACTGTCATCTGAAAGCCTTCTAACTCAGAATAGCCTCATGCTCTTGCCCCTGCTTTTCCCGGTATGCAGCTTCCAGATTCTCTTGAAGAAAGGCCATGGAAAACCGGCGCTGCTCCTCGATGGCTCGGTCTGCTTGGGAAAAATCCGGAGGCGCAAGGTCGATGCTATCCGGGACAGAGGAAATCAGACGATCCTGCAACCCCACAGCCTCCAGAAAGTCGAACATGCGGACATTGCTTCCGCTCTCCCTGCCGCCATGGACCACAGTAAAAAACTTTTTGTGGAACATACAGGAAAAAGCTGTGGCATGAAAGGAATTTGTGACCACAAATTCCGCGTCCCGGATCAGGGAAAGCCATTCGTCCGGTTTCTGAACCAGAAACTTACCGGTTTTCAGCATCTGCCGCACTCCCCAGGAGGCATTTATGACTTTCAGGCCTGACAGTTCTTTTAATCTCGAAAGGAAGTTTTCAATTTCTGAATTCGTATGTGTCGCATAGAAGAAGATATACTTATCCTTTCTGCGCTCAGACGGAAGGATTCGCTCCCAATCCCCTTTTTGAAGCAGGAGAACCGGATCCGCCACGACGCAAACCGGCTTATCTGTGCATTTCCGGACGATATCGGCTCCCGAGGGCTCCCGAACGGAAATCGCATTAAAAGAAGAAAGCCGCTCACCGATTTCCTTGTAGAGGTTTTCATCTATCAACGCTTTTCCGAAACTGGCTGCATAGGAAAACTTGTATTTTCTGGCGAAGTCCAGATAAAAACCGGAAAACCCGCGATTCATATCCGGACGCCAGATTACGTCGCTTCCGCAAATGAAAGCATCCGCCTGATCGTTGAGTCCTGATAGTTCGTCTACGGAACAAACTGGAGCATATTTCATGTATTGATTCTCGAATTCTTCGAATCTCTTGTGCTCGATACTGTTAATAGAATTGTTTATGATTTTTGTGATTGAATTTCTATATTTTGGCAAAGGGTATCCGGGGCATTTTCTCGCCGGGATCAAGAGATAATTCGGATGCTCTCCATGGATACTCATTTCTTCCACCGCCGTTTGCAGCGCGTACGCCTGAAAGCAGGTTCCGAAATTAGTAGTAAACGTATATGTAATCCCGTAGACACGTAGCATGTCCTTCTCCCCTTCTCTTTCAGTAAACCGCGGAAAGATATGATCAAGGTATTACTTATAAATGCTTTTTCAGCGCCCCAACTGCTTTATCCGGCAGTTTGGTCTTGATCCAGAGCTTCAGTCGGGTCTTATTATACAGGTACTTCCGTTCCGCAGCCTTCCAGCCTTTTGTCTCCATCAACTCAAAAAAAGCCTTCCGGTATGGCGGAATTCGAAACTCTTTTTTCTTGCCGTTCAGGGAAAGGTTATTTCCCGCGGCAATATCCTCCACCCGTGTGGGAGAGAGCTGCAGATCCTTTTTCACGCTTTCCAGCAGGGCAGCTCCCTTTTCCGAATCGACCAGAAGCGCGGACACGCCGGCCCGGATATCGAATTCCGTGTGAAACGCTTTCACGCCCCAATAGTCTCCGATGGTCAGATCGTCAAAGCGCTGGTCCTGCCGGAACTGGCAATGGTAGCAGGGGCGGCGGTGGAACACCTTTGTATGATAGGAGAAGAAGTAGGGATTCCTCACATAATTCTGGTGGACCCGGCCATTTTTCCCCTCATAGGAGATATTGACCCCGACGCCGTACTTCTCTTTATCCCTCAGTTTGAAATTGAGTTTCTCCATCGGGACATCTTTGGTAATGGTTTTCAAGTAGGCATGGAACGCCTTCGGACTGGGAGCGCCGCCGCAGAAAAAAACCACCAAATACAGCTTGTCATATTTCTTATGCAGATAGTTCTTCAGGCCCGCGGCCTGGCAGGGGGTTCCCACAAACAGGACGGTGCGTCCCTGTTCCAGATATCCCTTGATTTCCGGATAGGTGTCCCCTGCCCAGCTCCAGACATACTTGGAGCCGCGCATAGGCTTCATTTCTTCCTCGTTCTCCGCCTTGCGGAAGACGGCGTTGTACTCCTTGTCCCAGACACAGCCGTACACCACACCGCCCCGTCGGAAAATCTCCCTCGAAAGAGCGGTAAATAGGCCGCCTGAGGTGCTGTCCTTCAGGGCCTCCCGATCCAGAAGCTGTGCAGCGTAAGCGGACAGAACAGGCTGCGTTTCCGGAAGATGCAGCGCGGGGCACACCTTTTCGCACTGTCCGCAGCGCACACAGTTATCGGTGTCCAGAACCGGAGATGGAAAGCCCTCCTCGTCGGGTAGAAAAGTGATCGCACCCTTGGGGCAGATCGCCTTGCACGCGCCGCAGCCGGTACACCGGTCCTTGGCCGCCAGAGTGATTTCACGTTCCATGGTAAACGCTCCTTCAGGAAGAAAGTCTTCCGGAGTCCACGGCGATGGAAGATCCCGTGATATAGTTCGCTTCTTCGGAGAGCAGATAGGCCACCGCAGAAGCAATGTTCTCCGGCTCGCAGATTCCCAGATACTGCCTCTGCAGGATCCCCTTCAGGTCTTCCGAGTCACCGCCATTGTCCATGATCTGGTCAAAGATGCTGGTCCTGGTGATCCCCGGCATCACCGAATTGACCCGGATCTTTTTCGGGGACAGCTCTTTCGCCAGGCAGCGAATGGCCCCATCCATGGCTGCCTTGGAGGCGCAGTAGCCCGTCTTGCTCTGGTTCCCCTCCTGAGAGGCGACGGAGGAAATGCCTACGATGCTTAGGCCCTCGTTAAAATTCTTTTTCTTGGTAATGATGCGTACGATTTCCACAAAGGAAAAGAAATTGACGTCCATCATGGACTTCATAAAGTCATAGGTGCACATCTTGATGGGGCGAACGGTACCGATCCCGGCGCTGTGCACAAAGCCGTCCAGCGGACCGCATTCCTTGATGATCGTCTCCACAGAGGCGGCAATGGAGGGCACATCTCCCAGATCGACGGAATAATACTTTGCGATCCCCAGTTCATTTGCCTTGGCCGCCAACTTTTCTTCGTTTCTGGCCACCATGATCACTTCCGCGCCGGAATCCGCCAGCAGCTTGCTGACCGCTGCACCGATACCCGACGACGCACCAGTGACCAGGATCCTCTTCCCCGCAAAATCGTATTTGATCATATCACACCTCGTTAAAACGGTTCGTTGATGACGCCTTCTTCAAATAACTCGTCAGATTCTAGGATAGGCAGGATATCGTCTGCCCGGATGGTGGCGGAGGCCACGCCCCAGGAAAGGCCCACGCCGAAGCAGCAGAACATGGTACGCACGCGCTCACCGGTAACATTTCCATATCGGTCACAGAGTGCCATTGTCACGGCAGGAGCCGACGTATTGCCGTACCGGTCCAGGCACAAGGGCATTTTTTCCATGGGGATCTTGAATTTCTTGGAAAGCTGCCTTGAGATGTACTGGTTGGCCTGGTGGAAGGCAAAGCAATCATACCCGTCGATCCCCACGCCGGTCCTGGCGATAAAATCCCGGATCGCTGCGGGCACCTCGGAGATGGTAAAGCTGAAAACGTCGGTGCCGTTCATATAGGTATTGTATAGATTGCGCACGTTGCCGTCCGGCCAGACCAGGTCTTCCTTTGGCGCATCCATATTCCGATAGCCGCCAGCGGGGGCGATGATCTGCCGGTAGCCCTCCCCGTCGGAGCGGAGGAGGACATCCATGGGATCGCTCTTCGCTTTTTCCAGCAGGAGCGCCGAACCGCCGTCTCCGAAGAGCATAGCGACGGAACGATCCTTGGGATTGACCATTTTCGTCAGGGTCTCGCCGGTGATCAGAAGAGCCCGGGAGATATCCGAATTGGCCATCATGGAGCCCAGCACCTGCAGGCCATACACCGTAGCCGAGCAGCCCAGGCCGATGTCAAAGACGGCGCACTCCTTGGACAGGCCCAGCCTTTTCTGGAGAACACAGGCCGTGGCAGGCCTCCGGTAATCCACGCTGTGGGCGATAAAGACCAGAGCGCCGATCTCCTCCCGGGGAATCTTTTTTTCCTCCAGCAGCCTCTCCGCCGCAGCAAACCCAAGGTCCGAAGCGGTCTGGTGCAGGCGCGTCCGGCGGAACTCCTTCACGCCGGTCATCTTGGTGAATTTGTCCACGGTCTCTCTTCCGAAATCGTCCACAAACTCCTCTACCGACACCCGCTGCACCGGGACGGCGGAGGCAACGCCGGAGATTCTAATATTCTCATAATGGAAAAAAGGCATGGCAAACGAACTCCTATGCTGTCAGCTGTCGCTCTCTGGTCGCTGGACCGGAACCGGACCTGATCTGCTTTTCCCGAATGTGAAGGTTATATGCTTCTTGAACTGCCAGCCCACCAGGGCCCAGCGGATAATCAGCAACTCAATGATGAATTTAATGAATTTATGAGAGAGGAAATCGAAAAAGGTGGAGTAAAAATACATGAAAAAGACATACGAGATATAAGCGTAAATCAGCAATCTGAAATCAATTGGATTGCTTCCCTTCTTTATTCTGCACTTACAGTATAATAACGTAAAGAAAGCGCCAAAAATAACAAAAAACAGAAGGAAGCCCCAAAAGCCGAATTCCATGTAGGCGGGGCGGAAGGAAGTCGGCGCGTTCCCGATCAATGACCCATTGGGGCTGTACATATAATCATAGTAAAAAGAATAACGGCCCGGCCAACCAAACAGCGCGGTCGTCGACTGGTTAAATGAATAGAGCATTCTTTGCCCGAATACATCCGGTCGAACGATCGGCCCCGACCACAGCTGATCCAGAACCGCAATGGGGGAACCGGCATAAAATGCGACATAATACAGCGGATCCCAATCGCTCTTTTTCCCGACCAGTTTCTGGCTCATAAAAAACACCACAGCAACAGCAACAATTGAAATAGCCATCCCTCTGATGATTTTACTTGTTGCCCGACTCTTCCGCCACCCCACGGAACGTCTTTGGATTGTATAAGCGGTAACTAAAACAACCAATACCAAGCGAATTGAACTGGCACGGTCATTCTTCAAAAAAGTTGTAAGAGAATACAGAACCAAAGGAATGCAGTTTAACGCCTGCTTTTTTTTCTTAGAAACAATGTTGTTTCCGATGATATATGCATAAACAACTCCCAGCAAATTACTGAACTCCATAATGTTCCTTGTAAGGAATGGAATTCTTAATGTTAAAGCTTCAGAGTCTGTCGCGGCCTTCTTCAGGAATCTGTACCTTTCAACAGCTAAATACCAATTTGAGTACCCAGTCAGTTGTCGAATATGTGTGAAAAGTAAAAAGATTCCAAGAGCTTGAAAGGCTATTACTAACCAAGTCTTTACCGGACTGACATAGATTCCAACCGGTTCAATGGTCATGTGGGAAAAAGTGAAACTGCCTCCCCCACGGTGATTGGATAGAATAACGCCAATCACTCCGCCAAGCATGGTAGCAATAATACCTGCAGTTATTAACCCCAGTGACTTTTCCGAAAAGTCAATTTCCCATGTTGCGTTACAATATAGAGCACATAAGGAACCAAACAGAAAAGTAAGCGCCACAACGGTAGGCGGAGCCAGTAAGTCTTTGTCAAAAATCAAATATGATACATAAAATAGAATAGCAACAACCAAAATAGTCAGCACAAGCATTTTTCGGTCCCCGCTTTCTCACTTAAGCAGATCATTGATGTCGACTGTGGAGCCTATCAGAATTAAAATGCATTGCGACTATAATCATTATCGCTCAACGCACAATCCAACCCACAGGAAAAAGCTCATGATCGCCCAAGGACCCTGCACCGGAAGTCGCCTTGGGCGATCATCATAGCAAGGGCTTACTTGTTCATGAGAGCGATGATGTCTCCCACGGTCTCGAAACCCTTGATGGCATCGCCGGTGAGCTTGATGCCGAACTCGTCCTCCATCAGGACGATAAGGGACAGCTTCGCCATGGAATCGTACTCGTCGATGTCCTCCAGGGCCTTGTCCGCAGTGAGGTCGCCCTCGTCCAGCTCCAGCATATCCTCCAGCAGCGCGAGCTTTTCACGTTCCGTCATAACAGAATCCTCCTAAGATAGACTATTTACATCAGCCCAGGGCTGTATGCAACAATTTGTATCCGGCGCTCAGGCTTCCTCCGGCTTTTTCAGTTCGCCTTCGTCATCATAGTCATCGGAATAGCCGTCGTCATAGGTGTCCTTCCCTTCCGTGATGGGAAGAATATCCTTTACGTTCATTTTAAAGCCCACCACGCCCCAGGAAAGGCCCACGCCAAAGGAGCTGGTGAGCAGGTTCACTTCCCGGTCCTCCTCCAGCTCACCGTACTTGTCCACAATGGCCAGGGGCGCTGAACAGCCGCTGGTATTGCCGTAGCGGTCCAGGCAGACCGGCACCTTTTCCATAGGCATGCCGACCCGCTTGGCCACATTCCGCAGGATCATCATGTTGGCCTGGTGAAGCACCAGATCGTCGTAATCCTCGATCTTCGTTCCGGTACGCTCCATGTATTCCAGGATCAGCTTGGGCACCTCGCCGATAGTGAAATTGAATACAGCAATATCATCCCCGGGGATGCTCTGGGGCCCCTCCGGGTGCCGCCAGGCACCGTAGGGGATGGACAGGGCCTTGTGCCGGCTGCCGTCGCTCATCAGCGCGGAGCAGAAGCCCTGACCCTCGCATTTCTCCACCAGGATAGCGGTACTCGCGTCACCGAACAGCAATCCTGTGTTCGAGGACATGATCTTTTTCCGATGCCGTCTTCCCCGGGCCAGGGTATCTCCGATGGTCACCAAAGCCTTGGTGGCCGTGGAGGTCCTGAGGATGCTGGCCGCAAGGGAGACGCCGTAGACAAAGCCGGAACAGCCCAGGTTCACATCGAAAACCAGGCAGTCCATGGACAGGCCCAGCCGCTTCTGAATGGCCAGCGCCGTGGAGGGCGTCCGGTAATCCGGCGTCTGTGTCAGGTTAATCAGTACGCCGATCTCCTCCGGCTGATAATACCCCGCCTCCATGATCTGCTTTGCGGCGGAAAAGGAAAAATCCCCGGCAGTCTGATCAAAGCCGCTCTTCCGTTTCTCCTTGATGCCCGTGTTTTTCATGAAGTTTTTGACGTATTTGGGGTCGGGATTGTCAAGCTCGCTCATCACATCGATGATGGTGGAAGGAACCGAAGCGGAGATCGCGGCGATCCTGACCCCGTCGTACTCGCTGAAAACCATTGATGTACTCCTCTCTCAGCAGCTGGCAAAGCCGCCGTCCACGGGCAGATGCACGCCGGTAATGGTGCGGGAAGCGGGAGAGAGCAGGAAGATGATGGCGTTGGCCACGTCCACGGGGGCATTCATACCCAGGAACTGGCGGGGGCTCTCCTTGACCTTCACCTCGGTCTCCTTCGCCGTGGCCTTCAGCTCCATGAAGTCCTTGTACATGGCCGTAGTGGTCGCCGCAGGCTGGACGGTATTCACGCGGATGCCCTTCTCGCCAAGCTCTCTGGCCAGACTGCGCATCGCGCCGTCCATGGCGGCCTTGGAAGCGCTGTACGCCGCCTGGGCGGTGGCGCCGTGGGTGGCGTGGATGGAAGAGATCCCGACGATGCTCATGCCCTCGTTGTAGCGGCCCTTTTTGCTGAGGATCCGGCAAATCTCAAAGAAGGAGTAGAAATTCACCAGCATGATCTTGTGCAGCCTCTCGAACTTATAGTTGATCAGAGGAAGGCTTTTCACGATGCCGGCACACTGGACGTAGCCGTCGAAGGGGCCGGTTTCCTTTACGATGTCCACCACCAGAGGCTCCAGCGCTTCGATTTGAGAGAGGTCCACCGGGTGGATGCTGTGCCCTTCCCCTTTCAGCATGGTCAAAGTCTCCTTCAGGCCCTCCTCCTGAAGATCCATAATGGCGACCCGGGCGCCAAGCTCGCTGAGGGTGATCGCCGTCTGGCGGCCGATACCGGAAGCGCCGCCGGTGATGAGAACATGCTTGCCTTCCATTCTGATGTAATCCGACATGAATCGTTCCTCCCAGAAAAATGATATCTTTAAAATTATACTACAGATCAGCACTTAAGGTCAACTGTAAACAAATTCTTGAAAATGCCCCGGGAACACCTGAATCCCCTTGGGCAGCTTTGCCAATCGGGGTGCCCCGATCTCCCGCCACTTCCGTTTGCTTCCCCCGGGCATCCCCAGGCCGATCTCGTGGTTTTCGATCAGGCTGTCCCCGGAAAAGAAAAACCTTTCGTCCAGCAGGATCCCGATGCTTCCCTGGGAATGGCCCGGAAGCTCGAACAGCCGCCAGACATGCCCCCTCCAGGCTAAGGTTGTTTCGTCCTCAAAGGTCTCGTTCGCAGCGCAGGCGTAGGCCGGATCGGCGGGTGGGAGCTCGTCCAGCTCCATCCAAGTCTGCAGCTTGCAGAAATCCTCGAAGTAGGCCGCCAGGTTTTTCCGGGGATCCCGGATGCAATCCGCACAGGCTCGGCTGCAAAAAACGGGAGCGCCCGTCTCCGCCTTCCAACGGTTCACGCCGGATATATGATCGTAATGCTCGTGGGTCAGTATGATTTTCTCCACGAACAGGTCCCGGGCGGGCGCTGTGTCCTTGCAGGGATCAATGACAATGGCGTGACCGTCCTCGGTCACCACATACATATTGGAGGCCAGCAGCCCGGAGACATACCTATCGATCCGGATCAAGCCTTCAGGGCCTCCAAAGTGTCCTGCAGCGTTTTCAGGTTCTCCACACGCAGGATGTTGACGCCCTTCAGCGTCTTCTTCACCAGACCGGAGAGGGTCTTCCCCGCGCCGCACTCGATGAAGGTGTCGATGCCGTCGGCCTGCATATTCTCCAGAGTGGCGACCCAGCGCACCGGGCTCATGGCCTGCTTCACCAGCAGCTCCGCCACCGAAGCTCCGCCTGTGATCGGTTTCCCGTCCACATTCATATAGACCGGGATCTGAAGATCGGAAAAAGTCATCGTTCGGAACTCCTGCTCCAGCCGACGGGCCGCCGGCTCCATCAGGGCGCAGTGGAAGGGCGCGCTCACCGCCAGCTTCACGCAACGCAGTCCGGCAGCGTCCGCCAGTCGGGAAGCCTCGTCCACCCCGGCGGCAGAGCCGGAAACCACCGTCTGCACCGGGCTGTTATAATTGGCGGCCACCACATACCCTTCGGTGACCTTCGAGCAGATCTCCTCCACCTGCTCTGCCGTGGCGCCCACGAAGGCCGCCATGGCCCCCTCTCCGGGAGGCACCGCCGCCTGCATGGCGTCTGCACGGATTTGAATGACGCGGAAGGCTTCGCTGACCGAAAACGTCCCGGAATAGGCCAGCGCAGCATACTCGCCCAGGGAAAAACCGGCAGCGGCATCCGCTCGGACCCCGTGAGCCTGCAGCACCATGGCGGCAGCCAGGTCGCCGGCCAGCATGCAGGGCTGTGTGTTATGGGTCAGGTTCAGCTCCTCCTGCGTCCCCTCAAAGCAAAGACCGGCCAGGTCCCTCCCCAGGGCCTGCTGCGCAAGAGCAAATACCTCCTTCGCGGCAGGCTCTGCTTCGCACAGGTCCTTCATCATGCCGGGATACTGGGCTCCCTGGCCGGAAAACAGAAACGCAATTTTCATTTTGTATGTCACTCCAATTCTCTCATTCGTTTCGCCGGATTGCCCAGAACCGTAGTCCCGGCCTTAACGTTGGAAAAAACGATGCTCCCCGCAGCGATGGTCGCCCCATCTCCCACCTTCCGGTTCGGAATAATGAAGGCGTGGCCGCCGATGTTGACTTCCGAGCCGACCTTGCAGTTCCCACTGATGCCGGTAAAGGGCATGATGCTGGTATAATCCCCGATCACGCAATCGTGCCCGATGTTCACCATCTGGTTCATCAGGACCCCGGCGCCGATTTTACAGTTCACTGCTATGGTCACGCCCCCGTAAAACACGCAGCCGGGGCCGATTTCCACATATGACGCGATATAGCCGAATCCGCCTTTTGCCACGATGGTCTCAAAGGTCACGCCCTGCTCCATAAGCTCCCGCTGAACCCTGCCCTTGACCCTGGGGCTGCCGATGGTGCAATTGCAGACTACCTCATCCTTGTGCTCCAGGATCCAGTCCCGCTTCCCCAGCCAGGGATAGCCGTTGATCGTCATTCCTTCATGGTAATGCTCGCTGTCGTCCAAAAAGCCCAGTAATTCATAGGTCGGCTCGTATTTATTCAGAACCTCAATGATAGAAGCGACCTCCCGACCGAAGCCTCCCGCGCCGATCAGTACTATTTTCTTTGCCATGGTTAAATCCTCTCCCTTACACAAACAAAGGATTCCGCATAATTCACCCCAATGGTCGAACCCCGAAGCTTCGCCAAGGATTCTATAGCCTCTATCGAGCGGGGATGGGGAAACGCATGGAGCTGGCTTTGATAACAGTTCATGGCGGC
>JAEEGL017109048.1_pt1 | contig 11973 bp, 11 predicted proteins | sample 9134231 | NCBI WGS metagenome assembly JAEEGL01 (sample SAMN16246548, study PRJNA631951) | gut metagenome | biome: gut microbiome; feature: rumen; material: fiber-attached | host: Bos | place: Iran: Karaj | collected 2018-10 | reverse complement strand
TCTCGGATTTTGTAATTCTCTTATTAGTAATAATAGTAACTCTTTTCATTACTATATCATCTCAAAAAGAAAATAGAAAAGAGTTTTATCTGTATAATGACAAAGATAATTACTTTGTTTTATTATACTCAATGGATGATAAATATATCTTGATGGAAGCGGATATAGATAAGGATAACGAAATAGCAAGAGTTTATTGCGATAGAATCAAAATAGAAGGTGAACCTATTTATTTAGAAAAGCATAAGTTTCAAAAAGTTATTAGGATTGCGGATTAGCTTTCTGTATGATTTATCAGGTTTTGACCTAAAAAGAATATATTAACACAGTTTTGGGTTCAGGTACTTGGAGTGTTCGACGGCACATTGTGGGAGTCGGTAACGGCTGATTGTTTTCGGCTGTTTTCACTCCTCGTGAACTTCTTAATGAGACAATTGTTGTCAATGCTGAATCTCTTGCAAGTGCACTTGGTACAAGTTATATTCATGCTACATCAAATAGAAGCTACAATAATGTGGATGATGATTCTTGTAACATCCGGACAAGGTTCTTGAATTATCCGGACACTCGTTCTTCTATTATCCGGACAAGCATTCTTGAAACATATTTATGATTCCATATACAGAAGGATGGACTGTAAAGGTTGATGGAACAGAGACAGACTATTACAAGGAATGTGATTTTTATATGGGTATTGATATATCATCGGGAAATCATAATATTGTGCTACGATATGTTCCGCCTCTTCTAGGAATGGGATCAATTATATCCGTTATAAGTATATTGGCATTGAACAAAATCGCTGCGCGATGGCCTGCCTAGGCTGTGTGCAGTGATTTTCTTTTTATCAAAAAGGCAGTAGAAAGTAAGTCCTAATAGTAGTATTGTTGTAGTCGCGAAACTTAACAATCAAACAGGATCATTACTAACACTGCCATGAAAAGAATATCATTCGCTTGTGCAAAGTACAAGCATCATTTTGATGTACATGCACCTCCGAAGTTTTAGTTGTTCCTATCAATGACTATACTTTCGGAGGTTTTACTATGTATGATGAATATTTGAAAAAACTTGATGAAGCAGGAAAAATACGCAATCTTAAGGATCGTTCTATATCCTGCTATCATAACTATGTTGCTTATTTTTTAAACTATGTCGGAAAAGATCCTAAGGAGCTCACTTGCCAGGATGTACGAGATTTTCTTCTGAGAAAAAAAGATGAAGGGTTAAAAGCTACTACCTTGAATCTCTATAACTCATCAATTCGCTTTTTTTACAAGTTTGTTCTCGGCATACTTTGGGATGAGATTTTAGTTCCACGCATGATAAAAGATCAACCTTTGCCGGTAGTCCTTACATTGGATGAAGTTAATCTCTTTCTCGATAACGTTGAGGATATAAAATATAAGGCAATGTTTGCAACCATGTATTCTTCTGGAATGCGTGTATCAGAAGTCATACACTTGCATTATGATGATATTTCCAGATCAAACATGCAGATTCATGTACGGAATACTAAAAACCGTATGGATCGTTATACAATTCTTTCAAAGAAAAATCTTGATATACTCACCCGCTATTGGTTTGAGAGAAATCGCCCCACCGGCATTCTTTTCCCCAACAGATTCACAGGAGAATATCTTACAGTAAGTACTCTGGAGCAGGTCATGCGCAGAGCCATTAAAGAATCAGGTATTACTGCTAAAGCAACACCTCATAGTCTTAGACACAGCTTTGCAACACATCTCATGGAGCAGGGAGTTGATCAAAAGTATATACAAACTCTTCTCGGACACAGAGATCCTAGATCTACAGAGGTATATCTCCACAGAAGTAATAAAAGTATTATGGGGATTCAGAGTCCTTTTGACAGAGAGGACCTAAAAAATGAATAAACCTACTGTCCAAGATATATTTTTGAAATTTTATTCTGAATATCTTGAGAAATATACACCATCAGCTGAACAGTCCAAAGTTTCAAATGCCATTATGAATTGTAAGACTTCACGCATGGGGGCAAATGTACAGGTATGCGAAGACTGTGGTTGTATTTCAATCCACTATAATTCCTGCAGAAACAGGTGTTGTCCTATGTGTCAGGCTCTTCCTAAAGAAAAGTGGATGGATATGCGAAAGGAAGATGTTTTAGATGCTCCATATTTCCATCTGGTATTTACTGTTCCAGCTGAGTTGAATCCTGTTATCTACAGCAATCAAAAACTTCTTTATGATACGTTGTACCATGCTGCTTCAGCCACTATAAACGATCTCTCTGTTCAGGATAAATACCTTGGTGCAAATGTTGGATATATCTGCATACTTCACACATGGGGATCAGAGATGAATTATCACCCTCACATACACACAATACTTTTGGGTGGAGGCCTTGATAAGAACAAACATTGGAAAGATAAAGGTGATAAGTTCTTTCTCCCGGTACAGGTTATCTCCAAAGTTTTTCGCGGAAAATACATGGAAGAATTAAAAAGTCTGTGGGAAGATGGAAAGCTAAAGTTTTATGGTTCATCAGAAAAATATCAGAATAGATATGAGTTTAAATCCTTAATTGATACCTGCTATTCTAAGGAATGGATTCCTCATTGCAAGAAAACATTCAATGGTGCTCAATCAGTAATTAAATACCTTGGCAAATATACTCATAGGATTGCCATAAGCAACTACAGAATCATTCGCATCAATGGTGAAAATGTCACATTTTCCGTTAAAGACTACCGTAATGAAGGCAAATGGAAGGAACTTACTATAAGTGGAGTTGAATTTATAAGGCGATTTCTTATGCATGTTCCGCCAAAGCGTTTTGTAAGAATAAGGCATTATGGATTGCTTTGCAGCCGCATGAAGAACAGCAATCTTACTTTATGCAGGAATCAACTTGGTTGTAAGAAGTATATATCCGAGCTTAGGAATATGACATCCTCTCAGATATTGGATCACCTATGGGGATTCAAGGTCGGAATATGCAAGCATTGTGGCGGAAAAGTGATTGATCATCATAGACAGAAACCGTTACTTTGTTGATATACAGGAAAAATACTTACAAAAACCTCGCATATGGGAGGTTTATTTCTGATACCCTAAAATACAAAAAAACAAAAGACATAAGATATGCTATTATCAATTAGGCAGTAAAACTGGTAAGCTCCAGGAATTGAAACCCCATATGTATAGGCTCCACGGACGCTTACTTTGTTCAATTAGGTTAAATCGCAATAAGATCAAACGAAAGGGCAGTTATTGTTATAATTCAAGCTGCTTTTTCGTTTGACCTTACAGCGATTCTAACCTAAAGAATTTGTTTAATAAGAAAATTCTAACCTTTTCATACATAAAAATAAAGCCCACCAATGTGAGCTTCATTATGTATCCTCATTTAATCTGTGAATAGTAACTCGAATTTTTGTTCTATAATTCCGTTGCGTCCCTTTCCAATGAAATTATTATTTACAAAGATCCTCAATCCATTCCCTCCTCTGAATAACCTCAAGCCATTCCTTGGGAATCCCGTCATATCCGTAAAAAAGTCCTGCCAAACCACCAGCAATGGCTCCTATAGTATCAGTGTCATCTCCTAGATTAACCGCTTTCAGCTCGCAGTTTTTAAAAGAATCCGTAGTAATAAGTGACCAGACAGCCGCTTCAATGGTATCAACCACATAGCCGCTGCTCTGAATCTGAGACTCGGGAACTTCTGAAAACTTCTTCATATCCCGTAGTCTGTCATAATGCGAAAGTTCTGATGTATCCTGCAAAAACTCCGTATAAAACTCAAATCCTTTATCAAAGCCTATCTGCAGTCTTTCCACAAGAGGCCCATTCTCATCCAGCACACTCTTCACACAGAAATAATAAAGTCCACAGGCGATCTGTCCTCTTATATGGTTATGGGTCAGCCCGGCTACCTGATGGATCATGGAAACCGCATCTTCGTCCGTAAGTTTATTCTCATATGCGTAGAGACATGCCGGAAGAATCCTCATCAGAGAACCGTTTCCATTATCCCGTTCAGTGGTACCGCCGCAGCTTTTCAAATCATCACCCTTCATGTAGCGGACAATAGCCGCCATCGTACCATGTCCCACATCAAAAGCTTCACCAAATGGCGTATATTCGCCGTTCCTAATCCACCTTACAAACCTGTTCATGATATCCCGAAGGTCAACGTCACATTTATACCTGATACTATCAAGAAGTGCCAGAGTCATACTGCTGTCATCAGTCCATGTTCCTACCGGCATATCATAAGTGCCGTGTCCGATCATGGTTGTCACAGGATCTGCCCGAACCTCTTCCCTGGACATGAACTGCACAGGACAACCCAGAGCATCACCCACAACAACTCCCATTATTCCGGATAGCCATATATTATCAGAACTCTTTCTGCCTGCATTAAATTCCATCACAAAAACCACGCTCCTTTTATACCTCTGACCTCATCCTTCCAATCTCATCGCATCGTATCATCTCCTGCGCTGACCACTACGCTTTGCATAATCCTCACGAATCTCAGCATCCCATTCGCAACAGTTAAGCTCCTCTTCCGCATCCATTGCACTTCCTGCCATCATAACAGAGCAGACCGCCTTTGAAACACCTGCATAAAGATTTGCTGTACCTACTGAATCGTGCATATAGTTAACCGCTCTCTCCTTTTTAATACCAAAACGCTGTGCCTCAGCATAGGAATCGATATTCGCACCTATGAAAATGAACTGCCATCCATACTTCTTCTGCTCATGCTGGATCATCTTCTTTATCTGACCATATGAGTATTTGCAGCTGGCATTTTCCATTCCATCAGTTGTTATTACGAAAATAGTCTTCTCAGGTCTCTTATCCTTAGGAGCATTCTTGTGAGCATTTACTGTGTGCTTTATTGCTCCACCAACTGCATCCAGAAGTGCTGTGCATCCTCTAACGTAATACTCTTCAGGAGTAATGTCCTTAACCTCTCTGATATCCACCCTGTTGTGAAGAACCTCTGTCACATCATCAAAAAGGATCGTTGATACATATGCCTTTTCTCCGGTCTCGCGCTGCTTCTTTATCATGGAATTGAAACCGCCTATTGTATCCAGCTCCAGTCCGCCCATTGATCCGCTTCTGTCCAGTATATAAACAATCTCTGTATAACCTTTACTCATCTCGATACCTCCATCGTAACTATGATTTTTACTCCACCTCCGCTTTGCTTCGGATACAGTCTCACTAAGCTTGCATGCCAGCTAAGTTCGACTAGTATCTGCAGCGGAGCTCTATCTGATAATGTCATGTTACTATGGTGGCAAATAAAAATGGTCAACCGACAGGCGACCATTTTCCTCATCCCTTCGACAGCGGATCAAGTCCGTAATCAAAGAGCGTTATATCTATTTTCATAACGTTGTAGTCCTCGTGGATAATGAAATACTTGACCACAACATCCGTCTGCGAAATTGGGGACAACGCATATCCCGCGAGCCTTAAGAAATCCACCGTCTCATCCAAATTTAGTCTCAGACCAACAGCCAGGGAAAGCACTTTTTCCTTGGAAGGCTTAACCTGACCTTTCAGAAGCTTTGAAAAGTACTGTTTGGAAATATTGGCAGCTGCATAAATCTCAGAGTTCTTCAGCCCCTTCTTATTAATCAGCTGCTGCAGATGTTTCTCAAAGGAATCCGTATACATCTCTTTAAGAGCATCATCAAGGGACTGTGTCTTTTCCGCTGTGCCAAACATCATCTCAGCCTGGCATTCCATGGGAGCTGATTCTTTGGCTTTACCCATCCTTGCAGCTGACATTGCTTTCATTGCATTAGCAAAAATGCCGCGTTTATTCTTACCCTTTTCCCTTGGACCGCCCTGCGTTTTAATGTAATTTGGTTCCGGAAATCCTAGTTCATCAGCTAGCTCAGACGGTTCCTCTTCCCAGTCTTCATCGAATTCTTCATCGCTCTCTTCAGAAGTACCAGCATCTGACTCCTCATCAGAAAAAGCAGTTGCGCACTGCATATACTCCATAGGTTCTTCAGGAATACCATCATACTGATACTCATCCTCAAGAGCCGCGCTTACATACTCTTCATCAATAAAACTCTTTACATCATCAAAGATTTTACCTGAAACATGATAGGCATACTCCCCGAAAACAACCAGCGTTATCTCCATTTCATGATCTAGCAAAAACTCAGTAAATGCATCAACCGCTATCTGAATCCCAAGTTCCTTTGGAAATCCATAAGTCCCAGTTGCAAGAAGTGGAAAAGCTATAGACTCACATCCATTATCAGCAGCTAGTATAAGCGACTTATCATAGCACTTTCTCAGAAGCTCTGCTTCACCTTTATTTCCGCCTTCCCACCAAGGCCCGCTGGCATGGATAATATACTTCGCGTCAAGATCAAAAGCCGGAGTAATACCCACTTCTCCCGGTTCAAGTACTCCTATCTCCCTGCGGGCAGCAAAAAGCTTCTCCTCACCAGCGGCTTTATATATGGCAGCATCGACACCATCACCTATGGCAACATCAGGATTTGCTGTGTTAACAATGGCATCTGCCTTTACCTTTGTTATGTCATTCCTTATTATTGAAAATGGCATTATCTTTCCCCCCAATCATGGATGCACATGCTTATATCTGTTACAGCTTTGCCTCTATATCCCTTATTCCTCTGCCCATCTCTTCATCATTATGATCCATGATATGACCATAAAACTCGCTAAAAGGCATAACCTTGACATCGTTTACTTCGTAACGGTCGAAATCAAAGCCCCCTTCAGGAACATCAACACGCAACATAAAAATTGATGCTAAAAGCCCGGTCCCGTCATCCCAGTCCTTGATATATTCAAAGGCCAGTTCCAGATCGTCAGGTGATACTTTTATCCCAAGTTCTTCTGACAATTCCCTTACAGCAGCTTCTTTGGCTGTTTCATCGGATCGTACTCCGCCACCTGTCATATCCCATTTGCCAGGATAATATCTTGCCCGAAGAGATCTCTGCTGAACCACGTACTTTCCCTCGCCTTTACCCGGAGCAGGGCTGTCACTCGTCTTCATAATAATAAGAACGTGCTTTATATAGTCACCTGGCTGTTTCTTTTCATGTTTTTCGATTATCTTCCCGGTAGGCTTGCCTTCTCTTGTAAAAATCTCAATATATTCCATATATCATTCCAAAATCGTGATCTGAGCATCAGCGTTATAAGTATGAGGCTCCTTTGTCACAGCCTTATGACCTATAGCAATTGCTATCTCAAACTCATAACCTTCCGGTATAGCAAGCTTTTCTGAAAAATACTTGCCCTTCTCACCGTGGAGAGCATCATAAATACATCCGATGATCAGATTTCCAAGTCCCATTTCTTCGGATAAAAGTGCAATGTTTTCAACAGCGATACCAGCATCAACTTTGCTCCATTTGTATCCACTCTCTGCGCTAATAATAAGAAGAACCGGTGCCTCATAATAAAAATTGTGCTCAGCATGCTCTATGTTACGGAGCGCATTCTTTTCATTCTCAATCTCAGCAAGGATCGGATTATCTCCCTTTACAACTGTGAAATGCAACTCCTGCTTATTTGCACCAGTCGGAGCCTGCAGTCCTGCTGTAAGAAGCGCATCAAGCTCTTCCTTTGAAATCTGATCCTGCGTATAACCACGTGTCGAACTTCTCTTTGCTATTGTCTCTTTTACTGTACTCATAAAATTTCTCCTCCATGTTTTATTCCACAATTACTCTTACTTGCCGTCTCTATGAATATTAGCATAGTATTCAACAATCATTTTCTGTACTGAAGGCGGATACATTAAAACAGTGTAATGATTGCCCTTCACACTCTCCTTGTCCACGGAGATAATTCCCAGTTCCTTGCCTTCTGCTGTAGGATACTTTTGGTTAATACCACCAACAAACTTCTCTCCTATCAGACCTTTCTCTGCCAGTACTTCCCAGATTCGTGTCCCCACTATCTTCTTTACATTATCAGCTGAGCATATACGGTTCAACTCATCCTTGATCTCAGTTATGTAATAGAGGTCTTTATATTCAAACTTCTCCATATCTTCCTTCGGGAGATAAAAATCGACTTTTTTCTTCTTTGTAGCACCTATGCTGTACAAGGACTCATTATCGTCCTTATCACCAGAGACTGGCATGCTGATAACAGCATCCGGATTTACACTCATGAACTCAGTTATTTTTTCAAGGAATTTCTTACCATATTTATCATATTTGTTGGTACCAACTCCGGAAACTCCCAGCATTTCCTGCTCGTTTGAAGGGAGCTTGGCACACATATCAATCAGGGTCTTGTCACTGAAAACAATATAAGGCGGCATTCCTTCCCTTCTTGCTATTTCCATCCTGAGTAACCTGAGTGCCTCAAACAGTTCATACCCTGCTTTAGTAAGTGAATCCGTACTTCTCGTCTTGGACTTTCCTGCCCTGGGACTAACTTCTTTTTCTTCATAAGTCCGTAGAAGAACTTTCGCATCAGGCTCCTTCAGTGCCTCTATATTCCCCAGTTTAACCACACTATATCTGTCATCGGTCTGAATTATATATCCGTCCATGATCATCTGATTCATCAAAAGACGTATCTCTGCTTCACTGAGATTTTTAAGAGCACCATATGTCTTATAGTTATCAGTCCCAAGCTCGCGGAGCCTTGCTCTGTTTGCACCCACAAGAGTACCCAGAACAATATTCATCCCGTATCTGCCTTTGGTCTCATATACACAGTTGATGACCTGTTTAGCAGCATCAGTCATATCAATCTCTTTATACTCACGATGGCAGTTCCCGCAGTTATCGCATGGAGCGCTTACTTCTTCGCCAAAATACTCAAGTATATAATTCCTCAGACACTCGGTTGTCCTGCAATAGCCTTCCATCACCTTAAGGCGCTTAAGATCTCGCTGTCTGATGAGTTCTTCATCTTCCGGATCTACCTCGCTGAAATCCTTTTTATCCAGAAGAAACTTATTAATCATAATATCCTGGGCAGAAAACAGCAAAATGCACTGTGAATTCTCACCATCACGTCCAGCTCTTCCTGCTTCCTGGTAGTAGTTCTCCATGCTCTGAGGCATATTGTAGTGAATTACGTACCGGACATTAGATTTATCTATACCCATGCCAAACGCATTGGTGGCAACAATAACAGGTTTCCTGTCAAATATAAAATCATTCTGACTGTTTTTTCTATATTCATTGTCAAGACCTGCATGATACCTTGCAACAGGAACACCATCCAGAGTCAGCATTTCAAAAACCGCATCAACATTCTTCCTGGTTGCACAGTAAATTATTCCGCTCTCGTTACTATGATCTTTGACATATTTTCTTATATAGTCATCCTTATTCTTTATATGCTCAACAGCAAAAAACAGATTCTCTCTGTCAAACCCTGTAATAAAAACACCGGGATTCTGGAGTTTTAATACGCATTCTATATCACGTTTGACCTCTTCCGTAGCTGTTGCAGTAAATGCACTGACGATAGGTCTTTTGGAAAGCCTTTCAACAAATCTCACTATATTCAGGTAACTCGGCCTGAAATCCTGTCCCCATTGGGAAATACAGTGTGCCTCATCAACTGTAACCATTGAAATATCAGCACTGTCGGCAAAATTAGTAAACTCCCAGTTGTCCAGACGCTCCGGCGCAACATAAATAATCTTGTATGTCCCTGACTTTGCCATCTCAAGGGCCTTTGTTATCTGTGAATCCGTAAGGGATGAATTGATATAAGCAGCATGAATTCCCGCTGCATTCAGAGATTTTACTTGATCCTGCATCAGTGAAATAAGCGGTGAAATAACAATTGTGATGCCTGGCAGCATTATAGCCGGAATCTGATAGCAGATGGACTTACCTGCACCGGTCGGCATTATTGCCAGCACATCCCTTTTCTCATCTAATATTGTTTTTATAATTTCGCCCTGGCCAGGTTTAAACGAATCATAACCAAAGTATTGCTTTAGATTTGCCAGTGCAGTATTACCAAATTCTGTCATATCGCCTCTTTTTAGATGAGTTTCTTCTTAACCTATAGCATTGACCCACATCTCATCTTCTCTACCGGGTCTGTTATCTGTACCAACCTCATTGTAAACAATCTCAAATCCCGCATTCTCAAAAAGCGTTACTATGCTCTTCTCATTAAAATCGCTAAACTTACGGTCTCCGCGCATCTTAGTGCCCTCGCCATATTTGAACGAAGCATATATTACTCCACCACTCTTAAGAGAACCATTCAGCTTCTTCATTGTCTCCGGCAGCTGATCTATCGGCACATGAAGAAGTGATGCGCAGGCCCATACTCCATCAAACTCATTATAAAAATCGATATCCTCAAACCTCATATCCAGGACTTTCTGCCCCAGATAATCAGACGCTCTCTTACGCATTTCCTCGGATGCATCAAAAGCAGTTACCTCAAAGCCTGCCTCCAGAAATGCCTTACTGTCTCTTCCGCTTCCACAACCTGCATCCAATACATGACCATGCTCAGGAAGAAGTGCAATGAACCTGTCCCTCTCATATGACATATTCGCATTAACACTTCCGGCAAAGAACGAATCAGCATTCATATCGTAATACTCAACATTCTTATCAACCATAGCCTCAGCAATCTTCGGAAGAAGCGATAAATCAGCAGGAAGCCACTCCACACTACCAAGATCATTAACCTCAAGCCACTTCTCTGCTTCATGCTCCAAAAGTTGGAGCTTACCTTCTGCAACAGTTGCCCAGTAACAGTTCATATGTAGGTGAAAAGTCTCATAATCATAATCAATAACATCTATCAGATCATGAACCTCAATCTCCGCACCAAGTTCTTCTCGTATCTCCCTTACCAGAGCCTCTTCAGGAGTTTCACCTTCTTCAATCTTTCCTCCAGGAAATTCCCATCCATCCTTATAATCCCCATATCCACGCTGGGTTGCAAATATCTTAGTTTTTCTCTTGTAATCATCGCAGATTATTGCTGCGACTACGTTAACAGTTTTCATAATCATCCTACTTCCAGTTTGCTTGTCTTCTTAATGTATTTAGCCGGTATCGGATTATCCAAATGCCATGTTATATTCATAGGCCTGCTGCCGTAATGGCTCACATATTATGCAGTCCCCAGATACGTGTATGGCGCAGCACCTGCCAAATCCTTCTTAAACTCTCTTACAAATAACAGGATCTTACTTCCCTCATGAACATGATTAATATATGCCTTAGCATGAAGCCTGGTTCGCTTAGTATCATAGGATATGCGCACTTCGGTGCCAGGAAGCTTTAGATCATCTGAAGATCCTGTAAGCTCTGACTGTATCTGTTTATTAATGACCTGTTCGTATAATCCTGGTTCCAACATATATATATTCCTCACGTCAGTTATCTGACATTTACTTTAAACACTCATTTTCTTGGGTGTCCAAATTTCGTTATAACCATTTTTCTGTGCCCAGGTATAAATCATTTTTATACGCCTTGCTGATTCCTCATTACTCTGATTTCTTTCAATCATGATCTCATTCCGCTCAGATATCTTAGTAAGGAAATCAACCTGGGCCAGCTTATCTCTTTTCTTGTTATTACACTCAGGACAAGCCAGAACAAAGTTCCATATCTGATCATCTTTTATAAACGACCACGGAATAAAATGATCCACCTCTACGCTATGTTTCGTGACAGGCTTGCCACAATAGAAGCATTTATTTTCGAATTCTTGGAATAGAATATCCCTGTAATACGCAAGGCTACTACGGGTGCGGAGGGTGCTCTCATACCACCACTTCCTATGAGTTCACCGGATTCTTTAAGCTCGATTCCAAGATCATAATTATCCGGTTCATCCAGGTTACGGCTTTCAAGCCAAGTCTTTACATCTTCCGCACTTTTATAAAGTGGATAAATCATGTATTCATTTACATCCGGATCTCCACACCATTTAAAAGCAGCTTCATAATCCTCC
>JAEEGL016826408.1_pt1 | contig 11973 bp, 21 predicted proteins | sample 9134231 | NCBI WGS metagenome assembly JAEEGL01 (sample SAMN16246548, study PRJNA631951) | gut metagenome | biome: gut microbiome; feature: rumen; material: fiber-attached | host: Bos | place: Iran: Karaj | collected 2018-10 | reverse complement strand
TAAACATCATCAAAACACTGTTCTGCAAATTGTTTAAGTAAATCTTCTCTATTAACATCAAAGGCATCCGCCATTGTGTAGTCTACATTTGAATAATATATATCCTGATTTATGTCATAACAACATGGGGATATGTTATCGGGTAAATCAAAGGCAGTTCCAAATAAGTCTACAAATAATGTCGTATCGTAATGACAAACATCGGAAACCAATTCAAAATAATTATCATCCAATGTATCCAACCACTCTATAAGGGCTTCTTTAACTTCTTCCTTAGTTCCACTTACTTCATATATATCATATAACTCTTTAATTTCCTTTGAAATTTCTAAGTTATTAATAACGTTTTTCTTTATCCAATCATTTACCTGTGTGTTATCATAATCCGTAAGTGTGGCATAAAAACATTTATTATCTTCGGAAATAATTCCTAAAGAAATAAGTGTAGTATTTTTATGTAGCCCAGTGAACTCTGTATCAAAAAATAATTTCATTGTATATACCCCGTTTCAGAAGACTTAACAAAAAGGTGTAGCCCTTCTTTTTTATTACCCTTGAATTCGTAACTCCAACCTTTGTCCGTTAACATTTGAAAGAGTTCGTCATAACCTTGTTCACTATCAATAGGAACAATACAAGTATGCGAAGTGGAATAATCCAATGTATGTTTTATTCTTTCAAACATATCCATAGATTTTTTATGGTTATTTTTGTTAATTAAAGATTTTATAAAAGACATTTAAAATCACTCCTCTCTATTTTTAGTGTTCCGAGGAGAATATTTATGTATCTCATTGTTGGTTAATTTTGATATTTTATTTTCATAAGAAATAATGCTCTAAAACATAGTTCTCTAACTGTTTGGCAGTATAGTCCTGAAATTCTTTGGATTTGGATAATTCCTCAAAAACTTGTTTAAAATCAAAAGTATTTTGTATATCCCAAGGTAGTTCCTTTTCCAATCTATATACCTGTGTGACATTCGGATATTTTTCTGTATCTACTTTTGATAAGAACATTTCCAAAGGTCTAGCCCAAACATTGTCACCGTGTCTGTAAATAACTAAAATTTCATTTGTTTCTGTATGTGTTGCTATATTTTCAATTACAACTCTCATTCCTTTAAAATGTACATAAACATCCCCTATTTTAGGAATTCTTCTTCCATAGGCATTGGGTTGTTCTAAGATGTTATTATTTAACATTACAATCACCCCTATGTATGATGGCATCACAAGTTATTTTATCCTCCGTAAAATAGGAACCACAACATCTATCTTCACAAGTATTGTTCTTCTCACAATCATAACAACAAATGGCTCTGGAATAGATACAACCTACAGAGCACCAACGTTCAATATCACTACCAAAAGGTCTGGTTGTATGTGAATAATGATTTCCAAATTTAGGATTATTAGTACAAGTTAAACATTCTAAAGAATCCTGTCCATCATGGTCACAAAGGAAACAGTCCTCATCTTTATAATGTTTCCTTATTTCATACATAATGTTTTGTCTAACGGCATCTAAATCCATGAAATCCTTTTTCCAGGATTCCTCTGTACGACTGTCATATATAGATGTAAATGTAATTCCAAATCTATTTTCATCATCTACATCTACACCATTTTCACGTTCTTCATATGTAAGATTCAAATTTCTAAATTCCTTTATTTCAAATAAAGAATCCCACAACCACTTCTTAAAGTCTTCTTCTGTCATACATAGAGTTGGACGTCCGAACCCGTTATACTTAAAATGTTCTGAGTTATCAATCCTATTGGACATTTTCACAATGACTTTAGACACATCACTTAATATTATATCATCATAATATGGAATAATTTCCAATATACATTTGGCAATGGTGGAAAGAACATCGTTCTTATAAAAAGTAATTGTTATAGGTTTATCACATCTTTTTGCACTCATAAATAGTTTCCTCCAAAACTAATATTAACCTACATACATATCCAAATAATCCATGGATATATCTTTTAGTATTTGTATATTTTTTAATAAAGGTTCTTTGTCTGCTCCAATTCCAACCTCATCCCCCGTTATAATATAAACAGGTCTAAGTCCTTTGGAAGCCTCTAACAAGCAATAATCCATCGTACATAATGTATCCTCAGTACAAGGTATTGGTATTATAGGCAAATATTTACCATTGTACTCATGAACCTTATAACAGGAAACACCTATTTCCTTACCAATAGTTTCAAATTTGTGTTTCATGTTACTCTCTTCATTTGGGGGTATTTTTCCAAATCTAATGTAGATTGGGGACTCTAAAGAAAAATCAAACACGGTGTGGCACCTCCATAACTAATTTACAGAAAATATTATACATTATTTGAAAGAATTTGTCAAGTATTTTTCAATGATTCAATTTGTTAAAATATAAAAATTTTAAAAACTTTTGAAAAAGTACTTGACAAATCCATTATTATGTTGTATAATATTATTGTAAGATAAATAAATGATAATTTAAATGGAGGTATAACTATGTATAAAAAGGAACAGGCAGAGGTAGCATTAAAGGAAACTAAAAAATATGTAAAAGATAAAGAACGCATAAAATCCCTCTACGGTCTGGATGATACGGCATTTGAACTTTGGAAAACTGCCAGATTAAATACAGATATTATTCACTATAATAATCCAAAGAAGGCGGAAATAGGATATAAGGCGTATTGGGATTTAAAAAACTATATTAAGGAACATAACATAGACGATGAAGTTCTCTGGGAGTTGGCACCGGATTTTGCCTGGAATGGTGGATTATCCGATTATGTGGACAAGATGGATAAAGAACATGGAATAACAGATTAATCATAAATAAAAAAATGCCTTTACATAGGGCATTTTTTTTTATTTATAATAACATTCCATAAGGTTTGGTGTTAACCTGAATAAAAATGAATTTGACAGTTCTCTGGAAAGGACGTAGAAAAGTATACACAATCTGAAGCTATTGTAACTTCCTGCAGCTTTGTATATCTAAAAACGTTCTTTCCTATATACTTAACAGTTGTGGGTATCCTACAGGAAGTAAGATTAGTAGCAAAAGTTAATGCACCACGAGGAATAGGTTCAGGTTGACCCCAACAAGTAATACCTAACGTGGAGTCTATGTACCACTGTGCCAAAGGTCTACCCTCTTTGTGTTGTAATTCTGGTATTAGTTCCGATGTTATATTTCCGTCGGGCTCTACCCTAAAGTATGCCTTTGGATAAGGTTTAGTCATCTCAGAATTAGCAGCGGTATAAAAATTATTACAAGTTAATTCACCATCTTTTACATGCCATATATAGTCAGTTTCATAACTAATGTCAGAATATAATAGTTCTATCTGTATATTATCTGTTATGTAACCCATATCGATAACCAGATAGGCTAATCCAGAATAGTCCGTAGTAATAGTTACACTATAATCTCTTAACACGCTACTGGCTTCTGATGATACAGCAGTTCGACCCAAAATTTGGAACTCCGTTATCTGTCCACTACCAGAGGGTTCATTTTTTGTTATAGCAATATAGTCTTTGTCATCTCCGTATTGACAAGTAAACCCTGTAGGACTACAGAATTTTAACGAAAAAGTTAACGATAAGCCATGTGTAACAACCACCGGAAAATATATCCTCTCACAACCTCCACCACCCGTGAAGGTTAATGTGTTTAAACCATTAGCATAGATATTATTAAACTGTGTAAAACCAGCAGAGTTTTTTATCCAATTATCAACATCTTTTATTCCGGTATCAGATTCTGTTATTTCCACCTGACAACTTATAATATCAGACGGAGTTATATCGGCTCCATCCAATTTTCTAAGGACTACCCGAAAGTATTTCGCAGTTGGGTAATTGCTAATGTCAATACCCTGTCCGTTATCAAACCATCCAGAATCCCACAAAGCTCGATTGGTAGTGGAGTCCGTGTATAGCATAATATTTGTTTTTATACTGCTACTACTTTCTGCGTTGATTTTTATTTGTAAACCGAAATCAATTGGGTATCTTCCGGCAGACCTCACTCTATTAGAGGAACTTTGATTGCCATAATTGTCAATCGTTCCTTGTTCTATGTCTGTTATATTTATTAACCTTGTCGACATATTAATCACCCACTGGGAATCCAACACTTCTCAAATAAGAAGCGTCCTGTAATTGTAATGTGGTAACACCAGTTAAACCCCTATAAGTAGTTCCTGATGATAATTTGTCAGTATTGATAATATATGGATTACTACCATTATATTCAAAGTATACTCCTGAATAATTAGTAACATCCAAGTCAATAACACAAGTAGTGGCCTGGGAAGAAGAAGGGAATAATGGACGAACTCCACCGTATGTACCAAATAGTTCGCCGGTCAGTTTACAATTGAGAAATCTATTTCCGTTGGAATCGTCAAAAAGATAAGTTGGGTTTCCGTAAAATTCAAACAAACAAAAACTATAATATTTATCAGTATCATCAAGATGTACTGGGCAAAATTTGGCATTTCTACCGAATATCAAAGAAAAGGTTACTGACGTATGTTTTCTTACATTTCCATTAGCCCCCATCATCACTCCACGATTTATAAATCCTTGAAATTGTACATTTGTTAATTCATAACTTCGAGAGTTATCCTGGCATGAGAATACACCTTTATCACTATTATTATCACAATATATATTTAAAAAATTTATGTTTTGTAAATATGCAATACCATAAGTAATGCGTACACCTGTATTATCATCAGGTACATATAAATTTACAATGCTGGCTCCATTGCCATTTACATGGCAGTTATTGAAGCCAATAAGTACACCAAACGGATTTACCGTATTCATATCGAACCTAAGACTGTTTTCATAATAATCACTTAGCTCAGATTCAACAGGAGATTGTATTCGATTACCCTGAGCATCAAAATATAATTTACCGTTCATTATATGCTCGTCTTGAGTTTTTATTGGTACTATAGGTAACTCGACATAAGCTCCCGAAGTACCTATGGCACTGACGAAATCATCCCAGTCCTGGGGTACAAATGGGTCCTGTTGTGTTCCTGTTCCTGTCATAATTATCACATCCCTAAAAAAATAACTACATTATAAGAAATAATGTAGTTATTTTTGATTATTTATAGATATATTACTTCATTAAATAGTTCATTAAAGATATTTTAGAAAGGAATATCATCATAAGTTAATTCATCTTCAAATCCTTCATAGTTATCAAACCATTCCTCTGCTTCACGTCTAGAGTCACATTCATAGTCAAACTCCTCATAACCATCATTTGGGTCATATAAATCACTATCACCAAAAACAAATACAAAGTGGTCCTCATCGTAATTATCCTGGTACATAGTATATTCTGTTCTCCAACCGTCTGAATCATAAACTTCTTTACTCTTTACATACTTATAAAGTTGTTCATCCTCTATAAGTTTAGTTTCCTTTAGACGGGACCTCTTTGCACTTATTGTTTTCGTTTCCCCTAATGCTGCTAACTTTTTAAATTTAGCTATTTCGGAATTTACAACAAACTCGCCATCGAATTCATTTCTATATTCGTCTGGGTTTATATTTATGGAATCTCCAGTTTTGAAATAAATAATATTAACAAATAAACCCTTCATTAGTAAGTCATGTGCGTAATCTTCCACATCCGACCACTCGTCCGGGTCAAAGTATCTATCTGCAACGACACCTCTTTGATTATCATATAAATAACCAGTTACGGCAAATCCATTTTCATTAAATCCACTTTCTTTAATAAGTTTTATCATAATTAATCACTCCTTATATAAATTCAAGTTTGTTTACAGTTATGACATTGATAGTGGTCGATTCCGGCACGTTCCCCTAACATTGTCCAGGTTATATGTGGGAGAGTTGGTATATTCAAATTATAATAATTAACAATTAATTGTTTACATTCAGCATTATTTATACATTTATCCAAAAATACCATACAAGAATAATCTGTAAACTTATTTTCTAAATCATAATTTGGGTCCACCATCACTCTCCCTCTTGGGAAATAATCCCATTCCGCAGGTTTGCCATTTACAAGATAATCATCCTTAAACTTGTCCCATGTATTCTTATGTGTCTTTCCATTAAGATTATAGTCATAATTATAGTGAGGAACTTCAGTTGTCACACCTACCACATTACCATCTATTATCCAAAAATATCCTTCATATGGATAGTTGATATTTTCCTTTATAATCATTGTATCCTCCAAATAAAATATTAATAACTTGTCCCATATGTATGTATTGTTATAAAACCACTTGCCCCAATTACTAATAGGTTCTGTTATATCCCATATCTCAGGGCAAGTGGTCTTAATTAAATATTTTAAAACGTTTAGTGTTGTTCTGTTATAACATCATCAATATTAAATTCTTCCGGAAATGCTTTTATCATACCTTCAAGATTTGTTATAACCTCTCCATCCATATATGGACTAAGGTCACATTTTTCATTAATCTCCTCAGCAGTAAGATATAATACACCATTATCTGTATATCCGGCAAGAACCCACTGATAATTACGACTACCGAAGTCTTCTGCTACATCCCGATATTCAACATAAATAATATATACTGGAAATTTCTTAGTATTATTATAATTAGGTAAGAAAGCGTGTGAACTAAAGTTAGTTTCTATCTCTTCTCTATTCTCAATTTTCTTCATAACTTCTTCATAAGTGTGTCCAAACATAAGTCCTTCATTCACACTGTCCGGAGCCAACTCAATAAGGTCAAACTCTCTGAGTTCACTTGTATTTAGTATAGCATCTAAACAAATATAGTCTCCCCAAGTGCCTTTCTTATTTTGTCCCTCTTTAACATCTAAAATATGAACTCCTGGAGGAATTGTTCCAGGTCCAATACCATGTGTTGTGAAGTACCAATATTTTCTATTTTCATAAGGTACTACATCGGAGTATCTAGATTCTTTAACTCTTCTTCCTTTCTTGGAAGCGTTGTAACAAGATTCCCTAATTCTTAGCTTCTTAACCATATCTATACATCTCCTTCAAACTATATATTGGGATAAATATTTGTAATTGGGGTCGGAAGAATCTATTTCAATCCATCTTTCAAATCCTCCATTATAACCCCATTCATAAATAGTATTTTCTTTTTCAATACCTTTAATACTCATTACATTATGCCTGTCTGCATCTTGTCGAAGTTTTTCTAGGTCGTTAACCACAATGAATTCAACACCGTTATCTGGAAAAAGATGCCATCTGTCCTGTCTATCCTTAGATAAGAAATAATTTATCTTGGAACGAAATTCTTCGCATACTATCTTAATCATAATTATATACCTCTCAATTAAAATTGGCAATGACATACATATCAGTATTTTTCAGTACCTGCACGACACATTCTTAATATGTCGTCAATATTCTGTTGTGCCACTGTATCCCCAACATTTTTTGGGTTAATATAATCCTCGTCTTCTTCAACCCATCCATGTCCACCTGGGTTTAACTTAGAAACATCCAGTTTATCCGGGCTATAATTTGTTTTTGTTTTTCTTTCCTTATCAAACAGGCAAGTCTCTGTTTTATATGTAACTAAGTCCCTTGCTAATTCCTGTTTAGCAAATTTATATGTGTCATAAGGAAAGATGAAATCATAATTTTTGTAAGTATTGTCAGTGGAGCATACAACATAATCATATGTGTCTAAATAATACTGTAAAGGGTCTTTTTCATCTTCCTTGTAATCATCTGCCAAATCCTCTATTTCAGATACCAAACCGTCGAAGTCCTCTTCCGGACCTAAAGCATATGCTAACTCTTTAACCGTATTTATATCCACGTCATAATCATCCGCTAAAGACTTTAAGTAACCTTCTCTGTTCTTATACCCTAAATCAGTGTAGGTAGATTCCATCATTTGCTCATGTATTTCAAGAAAATCAAACGGCACTGTAAACGTAGCTCCGTCATTAAACCTAATAACACCACAACAGTCATTAGGGCCACCCAAATCTATAATATCACCATCAGAACCTATGTAATCCTTGATTTCTTTAAACTCTTTATTAGTAAAGTAAAATTCAATATCGTCAAGGTCACCAGTAAAAGTTGCTTCACAACCAACATATTGGTCAAAATCTTCTATATCCTCTGTAATACGCTCATTTTGTACACTATAACCTTTTCCTAAGCTTTCCAAATTAGCCTCTCTACAACGTTTTCTAAATTCAGTTTGTCTAATTCTATATGGAAGGTCTCTTAATTCCCAATAAATAATTGCTTTTCTAATCTCCTTATCGGAGTAAGTACCTCTCAACACTTCTTCATGGGCTTTCTGGGGTAATAGTCCATAAGCATATGCCACGGCGTCCTCTATATCCTCATCTGAATATGTTGTATTTCCAATTGTTATAGACTCGTAAATACATTCGTCAACTTCCTCTACGTCCATTAATTTTATAGTGTAGTATTTGTCATCAAAATTTTCGTCCTCAGAAACAATAACATATTCCAATCCGTTATTACTACATAGACTTGCTAATGTATCCCAGAACTTGTTTGTATCTAACTCCACATCCATTTGGAATTCGCTTATAGTAGTACCTGTTTTATTATAAAGACTATAAGCATTATCAAATACTTGCTTGGCAGCTTCTTTAGAATCCTGTGCTGTATAACTACCTGTTTCCTCAGGTGCATATGGACCAGATTCAAGTAATTCTACATCTGTAGCATGACCACAAGTTCTTGCAAATCTTCTGGCTTCTTCCTCATCCGATGCTGTTACATCTATATAATCCTCTTCGTCCCCGTCTAATCCATATGGTCTATACCAGACTCTATATCTGTGTTCATTATTTTCACACATCCCTAATTCTTTACAACGTTTATTATATTCCGCTTCATCAGATTCCATTTTAAGTGTCTTAGCAACTTTCTTTTGTAACTTAGCATCTGCTGGGTTTATTGGTTCAAATCCTCTAACGGCTTCATAAGAAACTTCAAAGGGAATTCCATCTTTTCCAACAGCTACCCACTGTGCCTTGTTATTTACCATTTTGGAGTACAGTTTATACCCCTGCTTGATAAATTTATAGGTATAGTCATTTAAATCAATAGATTCTTTTATAGTTAGTTTTTTCACCATAAATAGTCACACTCCTCTTTCCTATATAACATATAAAATATTTCTGCCTGTTCTTGTGTCACATCTACAAGTCTTGTAACCCCACACCAGTCCATTAACTCTATTAATGCAGAACCATTTTTAATATCGTTACCCTGTAACTTAATTAAATGTATAAGGTCTGAATTTATCATAAGGCAACACACCTCCCAGGAAAACAATTACTTATATTTATAATGTTTTCTATATAAGTGTGTAATCCTATTTTATGGAGTTGTTTTCTATAAATTTTCAAAAATAAAAGCAAGATAATATGGTCTTGCTTTTACGGAACTATTATAATAAATTGCTGTATACCTCACGGACGGAGTCTATTTTTATAATTTGGCATGGACAACCTTTTTCCTCTAGGGCTTCTACAAAATACTTAAAGCAGCCATATTTTGTAATTATTGCACATATCCAATCATAATCTGTTTCCGAACAGGTTGCAATGTAGTCTACTTGAAATGCTCCAAAATCCTCTTCAAATAAAATGGATTTCTTTTGCGGACCCACGGTTAAAATGTTCATACCAAACCCCCGTTATTCATGGAACTGTAAATATGTGTAATTTCATCAATTCTACAAATTCTACAAGGAAATGTTTTTAGTTCTAATATATCACACAGTTCCTTTATTGTACTGGAATTAGAAATTAATGTCCTTATGTCCGTGGAGTCCTCGTCACTCCAAGACATAAAATAGAAGTTTGGGATAATATTATTATCCCTAAACAAAATAAAACTCTGTGATGTTTCTTTGCTGATAATGTCCATCTTAATTCTCCTCTTAATTTAGTAAAATAATGTTTATATGAATAGTTTTATAAAAAAAAAATCTTTGTCTTCTGAAATTACTTTTTATGCGATTTGTAGTATTTTCACAACTTTTTCAAGCTGTTCAACTGCATATGGACACTGGTATGTACTGGATATTGTGTTTTTTAATATAAGCCATAATGATTCACGCATATCGGCATCAAGGGCATCTGCCTCAGACAGAAACAGTTCATAATCCTTTGAATAATTAATAGCTTGTCTGTATTCGTCTGTCCTATCAAACTTAATGTCCATATAATCAACTGTTATAAATTTTCTGCTCACAGATTTTACAGTTGTGAATATAAGTTTTTTAAGAATATCTGGCTTGCCGTTGGCTTCTTTTGGAAGTCTCCTGTACTCGTTGCTTCCTGTTATTATTTTAAGTATAACATCCTGTCCAACTTTAAAATTTGCATTATTCATAATATAACCTCCCTAATAAAATAAGACTTCTATTTCTTAGTTATCAAACTCCACTTCATATTCTGGGTGTTCTTTCCACCTACACTCCTTACAAATCCACCCGTTAGGAGAATACTCTGTGCGTATCATCTCTGACTGTTCATGGCGTTCACTACATAATCCACATTTTCTGTAATATTTTCTCTTAATCTTTTTTTTTGTATTATTCATATTAACCTCCTCAATAAAAATTATTCTTTTATCTCAAACCCTTAACCGCTAATTTACTTACAGAAATGTAATCAAATATTTCTATTCCAAAGCCACCAAATCTATCATTTTCTTTTGTAAATGTATAGTAGGCAATTATAGGATATTCATCCGTACAAGGCTCAACATTAAATGAATTATGTTTGGCATATTCTGAAACAGTTTCTAATTCATTTCCGTCATCATCACATTCCAATCTGAATCCGAAGAAATTCTCCCAATCTTCCATACAGTCGAAATCAATTCTCACATCCTCAATAAACGATATTAAATCTTTTCGACTATGCAATTTAACAAAATTACCCATATATTATACTCCTCAATAAAACATCATTCTTTCATCGCTTCACGCTTGTTGTGTCTTGTGGCATCAAAAGCAGTTTCTGTGAGCGTAGGAATATATCCATTTTTGCCCTGATTTGCTAAAACCGCATTAAATGCTTCTCTCATCATATTACAACCACTTATATCATATAAATCATGTACAATATCTTCGGGTTTTACGTCGATAAGTTCGGACAACAACTCAACTGATTTATCGAACATCCTAAGTATGTTCGTCATGTCCGCAATTATGGCTTCTTGCGAAGTATATATAATCTTATCTCCATCTATTATTTTATGTCCATAACCACATTCAACCACTGGCATGATAAATACCCCCTACTTAATACCTATTTCATATACAAGTGAAATCAAAACCTCTACCACCTTCATACATAGTTTTGTACAACTGTGATAAAATCTTCTGAGCTGTTTCTTCTTTCATGGGTTTGGAAGTTAATATATATTCATTCTGTTCACAAGAGTTTCCACCGCTATAAACCGGCTTTGTACGTGCTACTATGTTATACTCGGAATAATCTTTGGAAATGGTAATTTGTTCTACACTATCCAAATTGAGTATTCCTTTACGTGTTCTAATAACAAACATTTCAATCCTCCTCATTTTAAGTAAATATTTAAACAATTAAATTCTACTTGTCCTGTTCAAATAATTTGTCAAAGGACTTCTAACATTTCCGCTACTTACATTAGTTTAGCAGGATAATGCAAATTCCAAAAGTTTCCTCAACTCTTTCTTATAATTTGTATCATCTGCAAATTTAAAAATGGCATCATCTATTAATTCAGATTCAAACTTATGAACAAATGGGTTTCTAATTTTGGATAAAATCCAATCCAAACAAAGTTCAAATTTCTCATCAAACTTATTATTCATAACGTTTTTTTCCTCCAGTCCTAATCAATTATCAAACCCCTGTTTATCATACCCATATTCAATTCCCTTTAGGAGTTGT
>JAEEGL013375563.1_pt1 | contig 11973 bp, 8 predicted proteins | sample 9134231 | NCBI WGS metagenome assembly JAEEGL01 (sample SAMN16246548, study PRJNA631951) | gut metagenome | biome: gut microbiome; feature: rumen; material: fiber-attached | host: Bos | place: Iran: Karaj | collected 2018-10 | reverse complement strand
ATCAGGAACGTTCTGGATTGGTTAATGGAATGATCGTTTCCGACCTCATTGATAAGTAACCGAACTTATGCCCGCATACGGGGAATACAGCTATTCCGGGACACGTCTGTATGTCACGCCCGGTGTGAGCGGTTGGACACCGCTCCTTCGTACAGAGGCGCACAGCGGATGGGAACTCATTACGATGTATCCCTGAGAACCGATCAAGCGGATGGGAACAATAATAACTGTTCATTTAGTAACAGTTGCATGGAGCAGGCACTCAAGGATCTTCTCGACAAGATAGCATCAGGCAAGGGCATATCCGCAGGCGATCCCGAATTCGTCACGATGGACAGATATGCGCGCGAGGCACAGAGGATCACCGCTGAGATCAACACGGGATATCACGATTCCGAAGAATTGAACAGGATGATGTGCCAGCTCACAGGAAAGGATGTTCCCGAAGGCTTCCGTCTGTTCCCTCCGATATACTCCGATTTCGGAAAGAACATAACATTGGGGAAGAACGTGTTCATCAATTCGGGGTGCTGTTTCCAGGACCAGGGCGGCGTCAGGATAGGGAACGGATGTCAGATAGGACATCAGGTCGTTTTTGCAACGATAAACCACCCCTTGGATCCGGAGAAGAGGCACGGCGTGGAGATGTCGCCCATAGTTCTGGAGGACAATGTTTGGATAGGGGCGCATGCCACCATACTGAAGGGTGTCACGATAGGCCATGATTCCGTCGTGGCGGCGGGTGCTGTCGTCACGCACGACGTTCCCCCGAGGACCGTTGTCGCGGGAATACCTGCGAGGCTCGTGAAGACGTTCTGAGTGAACGATTTCGGCAGTTTTTTCATCAAGGATGAGTGAAATAATCCTTCGCGAATATATGAATAAGTTAACAATTATTATTATAAAGCCCGGTTGAGTTTTTTGTTCTCATGTGCAAGAACCCCGCTGAAGGGAAGAATGATCGCGGCAAACGCCGTATTCTTTCCGGAAAATGTCTGATGGCCGTGCTGATGGTTGCAGTGATGGCTGTTTCATGTTTTGTTCTAATCAATGATTCGAATGATTCGAGTGCAGATAATGCGCAACGCGTGTATCTCTGCAGACCCGATACCAGTGATGACCTTACCGTTAAAGGTTACCTCGAAGACGGCGATACAGACATGTGGCATGATGATGATTTTTCAGCCAGTTATAGTGGCGGGGTCTTACATCTAAACGACAGTGCCTCTCCGAGCGATTATTCGTTCTACGATGTTGACAAAAGTTACAAAACAACTGGGGTAGGATACACGGCCTTATACGCTGATGGTAACCTTGTTTTGGAAATCAGTGGTAGCACTCCAGAACTGAGATTCTGCACCTATAGCAATGATACGTCGAATGCTAGATACGGGATCTACGTCACGGGAAATCTCACTATCATAAACACAGGCAATGTCGACAGGATCCTTAAGACATCGAATCACTCATCGACGGGTATCACTGCCCATTCTGAAGTGGGTTCGACAGGAATCTACTGCGGGGGATCCCTGACGATCCAGAACAACGGTACAGGTTCATTCACTATCGACGCTCATGCTTCTGATAAGCAAACGGACACCATCGGGTCATGCAGCTCGTACGGACTTCGCGCAGGAAGCAATATCACAATAACGAACACTGTTGTGGACGTAAGCGGCGGAAAGGCAATCAATACCTCTGCGGGAATATATTGTGGCGGCAGTCTTTCCGTTACGAATACCAAATACGACTCTTTATCATTGACCGCAACGGGCTCCGATTGTATGAATGCGAATGCTACTGCTTTCAATTCATATGGGATCTGGGCAGGATTGAATGTTTCCTTCACCGATGTTTCGGTGACCGCGACCGGCGGGCAGGCGTGTTCCAAATCGGCGGGAATACACAGTGGCGGAACGGTATCTGCCACTAACAGCAGAGTCGCCTCGATGACTCTTGAGGCAATCGGTTCTAAGAATATCTACACGGACACTCTCAACAGATCAGGATACAGTTCCTATGGTATTGATGCCGCATACATTAATTTCAAGGATGTGGGTGTTACTGCGACGGCAGCGGACATAACCTGTGGACCTGCTTGCAGTGATGGCGGTTTGATCAAATCCATAGGAATCAACTGTTCAGCCACTGCAAATGTCAACATCATATCCGGAAAAACGACTGTCACTGTCACAGGGGGATCGATCAATGCTTCGACTTACAGAAACGGTGTATATCCCGTCGAGACCGCAGGTATGCATGTCGGAAAACTGAACATCAATCTTGACACAGGTGCATACGAGGTCATGTCCAATGGAGGGGACGTCTATTATCCGAACGGGGCCCCCCAGAATACAAGCCACGGCGGTATCAGTTACGGTATCTTTGCGAACAATATCACTAATATCACCGGGAGGGTGACGGCCAATGGCGGTGTTGTGTATCTTCCGGTAGGGTGTACCAATGTTGAGAGCTACGGTATCTATTCCAGCGGAAATTTCACCGGTAACGGGTGCACTGTAACAGCCACTGCAAGCGATGCATCGAAGATCAGCTGCGGAATCATGGCCAATGATTTTGATACCGGTGCCGGCAGTGAGATAACATGCAACGCAAGTTTTGTTCCTGGTCAGAATGGTAAATCGATTGGATTGTCGATTCGCGATTATACTGGCAGAGCCGGAAGCAGCGTCGAATGCAGAAGCGGTGTCGTTTGCTATCCGACTACGACCACTGCGGGGGTCTGGGCTACGAACATCACTCTTAACGGTGATGCAGTTCTTGAGGGATACGGCGGAGATGCCAGGTTAGCGTACACCAGCGAGATTGACTACGATGCCATGGTTATCAGTGTGACATCCGGTTCTGCTTCCGACTCCTACGGGATAAGAATGTTCGGTAACATAACCGTTAACGGAACTTCCAGACTGACGGGTGTCGGCGGAGGGATATTCACACAGGCTGCCCACCCCAATAATCATTGCACATACGGTATCTACATGAATCCTGCCACAGGCGATTATTCGATATCCGGAACAGGTACGGTGGTCGCAACAGGTGGAGATACGAAATATGGGCACGGAAGTACTAACATGGACAGCAGCATGGGGTTGTTCTGTGGGGGAGATCTCACTATCGCCCAAGCTACAGTGACAGTCACAGGCGGTAAGGTGTGTACACATGTGAATTCATACTCCAATCAGCAATCATACAACGGGTCCAGTTCCATAGGGATGGGAGTCGATTCCCTGTCATTGTCTGATTCTGCAAACGTAACATTGTGCGGGGGCGACAACATTGCCTTCGGTACATCCGGTGTACAATCTAACATGCCGTACTTCAACGACAGCTACGGAGCATATATCAACGGTGCACTTTCGGTCGACGCCTCGACATTGAACGCGATAGCAGGTAAAGCGTCCAGGATGGCTGGGCTGTATATGATGGGAGAAATAACCGTCACGGGTTCTTCCAATGTGGATGCTACGGCCGATTCCACCAAGAATGAGGGTTATGTGAGGGACGACAGCAACGGATTCGGGAGGCTGGCCAGTGGTATCATAATGGGCAGCAGCGATGATTCTGCGGACATTACCGTCACCGGCAGCACCCTCAGGATCACTGGCAGCACGCCTATCGAAGCCAAGAGTGAAGCAAGCAGCAACACGATATCCTCTATGTACATCGTTGCAATCAGCGGTTCTAGTGCAAGTCTGTATGAGACGTCGAAGACCTTCGGTTCCCTGTCCTCCTCCTCATGTAAGCGTATATTGGCCACTTCCCAGAAATACACTGTATCATTCGACGGCAACGGGGGAGAAGGATCCATGGGTGATGTGGAAGCGCTAGGCAGTATGACATTGCCCGATTGCGGATTCGCTAGGCCGTATGGGAAGTCGTTCGCCGGTTGGGCGATAGGCGATCCCTCAGGAACTTTGATCCCTTCGGGGAGATCGGCCGTCATCCAATCTGATATCACCATATATGCGATGTGGAACGATATCCCCACCTACGATGTGTCATTCGTCAAAGATGATGGCATTACCATTTACATCAAGATCGGAGAGGCAGAAAGGAGAGAGCTTACCGAAGATGAGATCTCGGCAGGAAAGGTCACTGGAATATTGAGAGGTACCACAGTCATTTTCACAGCTCAGCCTATCGATGGGTATGATCTGTACTATCAGGTGACATCGGATGATGGTACCCTCAACCCTCTGGGAATGTGTATGATGACCGTCACCGAGGATTCATCTGTGGCATTCACAAAGGTTCAACAGAAGTACACCATCACCTGGAAGTCGCAGGACGGTAAAACGATCCTCGAGACTGACAATGAAGTGTTGTACGGGACCACATTATCATATGATGGTGCCGCACCGACGAAAGCGAATACTCCGCAGTACACATACGCTTTCGTAGGCTGGGCAACAGATCCGTATATGACAAGCGGAACTCTTGAGGGCAGCCTTCCGACGGCTTACTGCAGTATAACTTACTATGTAGCGTTCTCCGAGACAGTCAATACATATACGATCACCTGGAAGTCGCAGGACGGCAACAGTATCCTTGAAACGGACGAAGAGGTGCCATATGGGACTCAACCGGATTTCAACTCGGAAGAACCGACGAAAGCGAATACTCCGCAGTACACATACGCTTTCGTAGGCTGGGCAACAGAGGCCAACCAGACCACCGGATTACCAGAAGGTAGTCTGAATACAGTGACAGGTGACGTCATCTACTATGTAGCGTTCTCCGAGACCGTCAATACATACACCGTCACATGGTATTCTCAGGACGGTGCGGAACTGGAGGTCGATACCGAAGTGCCGTACGGCGATTCTGTATCGTTCGACGGATCCGAACCTACCAAGACGAATACCGCGCAGTACACATATGCCTTCGTAGGCTGGGCAACTGAAGCCAACAAGACGGCTGGAACATCTGTCGGAAGTCTGCCAGCAGTGTCCGGTGATGTCGCTTACTATGCCGCTTTCTCTGAGACGGTGAACAAATACACTGCGACCTTCAACCTCAACGGGGGGTCTGTGGCATCGACACCTTCGGGATGGACAGGGTCAGACGGTATCTACACCAAGGATTTCAACTATGGAACGACAAAGGCCGACGTGATCGCCGATTTCGGTGCGTATACATGGGTCGGACACACCAAAGGTGCAGAGACCTCGACCGCAGACACCATGGGTGCCAGCGGAATGACAATCACTGCACAGTGGACGATCAATAAACACAATGTATTCCTTGCTCTTAACGGGGGTGCATTGGCTCACACTCCGACAGGATGGATGTTCCATGAAGCCCTCTATTACAAGAGCTTCGAATACGGCACACCCTACAGTGCGATAATCGCTTCCATCGTTTACGATTCGCAGTCCATCGCTCCTTCCAAGACCGGATATACATTCACGGAGTGGGATCCGAGCACGGGCTCACTCGGCGATGCCGAGGCGACACTGACGGCAGCATACAGCATCAACAGTTATGCAGTGGTCCTCGATCTGGTCGGAGGAACATTTGCAAATGCGCCGACAGGATGGGTGGATCTCGGTACGGCATATTCGAAGAATTTCGAATATAACACGCCCTACAGTACGATAATCGCTTCCATCGTTTATGACTCATCGCCGATCGCTCCTTCCAAGACCGGTTATAACTTCACTGGGTGGAGCCCGAACAGCGGAACCCTCGGCGCTGCCAATGCGACGTTGACCGCAGTATATTCGGCCAAACAGTACACGGCATCATTCGACCTCAAAGGAGGCTCACCGACATCCGCGCCCGTTGGGTGGGATGAGGCAGAAGGCGTCTATACAAAGGACTTCGATTACGGAACAACCGCTGATGACATAATCGCTGATTTCGGTGCATACACAAGGACCGGATACACCAAAGGGGCAGAGACCACATCTGCAGCCACCATGGGTGTCAGCGGAATGACCATAACTGCACAGTGGACAGAGTGGTCTCTGACCGTAACATTCAACGGTAACGGAAGCACAAGCGGTTCGATGTCGGTTCAGGTCATCAAATATTCGGATGAAGTCAAGACCCTGACCCCCAATGCATTCGTGAAGACCAGGCATCATTTCACCCAATGGAATACCGAAGCGGGCGGATCCGGTTCGCATTGTGAGGATGGACACGATGCTACGTCGATGGTCTACGCTGTCGGTCTGACCATCACGTTCTATGCACAGTGGGAAGAGGATCCGCAGTATACCGTGACATTTAACAGCAACGGTGGTTCAGCGGTTGATCCGCAGCTTGTGTACAAGGGAGAACACGCAGCAAGGCCCGCAACTCCTGAGAAGGACGACTACGTTTTCGCAGGCTGGTACACAGACAACAGTACGTTCGAGAACGCATACAACTTCGAGAGTGCAACCGTTACAGGCAACATCATACTGTATGCGAAATGGGATACCCATCAGCACACCCTTCAGCATCATGCGGCGGTCACACCGACATGTACCGAGCCTGGAAACATCGAATACTGGCAATGTACACAGTGCGGTGATTACTTCAGTGATTCCGAAGGAACACACAAGATCGTGTCGATTGAAGATCCCGCATCTGGTCATGAATGGGGAGAATGGGAGGTCACCACCGAACCGACATGTACAGCCTGCGGTACTGAGACCAGGTATTGTACCCGCGACCACAGTCACTCCGAATCAAGGAACATGGCCATGATCAACCATAATCTTGTGGAAGTGAGCGAACAGGAGGCCACATGTACGGAACCCGGTCACATCCATCACTGGAGATGTACGGTCTGCAACAACCTGTTCTCTGACAGTGCAGGCACCATTGGGATCACAGCAGAGAGCGCAGTCATCGATGCACTCGGACACGATCTGACGCACCATGACGCCCAGGCGCCGACATGTACCGAACACGGATGGGGCGCCTATGATGATTGTTCAAGATGTGAATACACGACATACCAGGAGATTTCAGCACTGGGTCATGACATCGTTCACCATGATATGGTCCCGGCGGATTGTACTCACAGCGGTATGGAAGCATACGATACCTGTTCAAGATGTGACTATATGACGCCCCATTCGGCCATCCCTGAACTCGGCCATAATTACGTCCCCACAGTCACGGCACCTACATGTACCGAACAGGGATACACAACGCACACCTGTTCAAGATGCCACGATTCGTATGTGGATTCCCAGACCGAGGCACTCGGCCACAGTTGGGGTGCGACATATGAATGGTCCGCTGACGGAAGTGCCTGCATCATCCATCTGAGATGTACCAGGGACCAGTCCCATGTGCATGACATCACGGATGCCCATGTCGAGAGTTCGATCAAGACAGCCGCATCCACATCTTCGATGGGAGTGACATTGTATACAGTATCTGCGACCTATGACGGACACGATTACTCGAACAGCATCGAATTGATCGACATCCCCGCACTGGAGCCTATGCCTGCCCATAAGGAAGGCACCTCCACCTACGAGAACGATATCTCCGAGAATGTGCCGACCGCGGTGACAGAGACCTTCAACACCGCCAAGACCAACGGCGGAGATGTGGAGATCACCGTTTCCACCGAGAATGCGGGATCGATGACCATATCGTTCGACAATGCGGCCGTCAATTCGATCGCGGGTAACGATGTGACCCTCGAAGCGACTGTGAAGAAGAACTCCGCTGAAGTCGCCGATGCGGAACTGGTCATCGAGGTCAGTCTCAAGGGCGCGACATTCGCAGACGGTAAGGCAAAGGTCAGTGTACCGTTCTCACAGGACGTTCCTGAAGGAAAGACGCTGAAGGTCTACTTCATCAACGGTAATGAGAGACAGGACATGAATGCCACACTGGTGGATGGAAAGGTGGTCTTCGAGACCAACCACTTCTCCACATACGCAGTGGTGTTCGAGGATGCACCTTCGTCAAGCAGCAATGGCGGCGGATTCCCGATCTGGATAATCTTCGTGATCATCGCTGTCGTCGCAGCTGCCGGAGCAGGAGCATTCTTCGTCATCAAGCAGAAGAAGGCATAAACCTAAACAACGGGCCGAAAGGCCCGTTCATTCTTTCATCTACAATGATACAGGATACTTTCACCCTGTCTGAAGGACCGAAGGCATTTCGTCAGAGCAATCCTTTCAGTCCTTCCATGTATTCCCTGACGGCAGGTGAATCCCTGACGGTATCCGGAGATAGTCCGCCGAGGATGTGCCCGTCATCGTGATTCTCTATCTTGAGATATCCCATCACGTCGCATATCCTTTTCAACGAAGCTGCAAAGACCGTGTTTCCGTTGGGGTCCGCGCATGTGAGCAGGACCGAGGAGACCTTCACGTCACCCAAAGGCTTCTTCTCCGTGAAAGCGGAGGTGAACCTGTCGATGAATACCTTCGTCTGCCCGTTCTCCGCCGCGAAATAGATCGGGGCCATCAGGATCAGCATGTCGTTCTTCCTGATCCTGTCGATCAATCGGTTCATGTCATCATCCTGCACGCAGACGCCCGTCTTCCTGCAGGACATGCACCCTCTGCAACCGCCGATATTGCGATCGCAGATGTTCACGACCTCGACGTCATGTCCCTCTTTCGGGAATTCCTCCGAGATCATCGATGCTATGTTGGAATCCACTCCGTTCTTCCTGGGGCTGCCGTTCACAATGATTATCCTGCTCATCCTCTTACCGCATGCAGTATGGGATGTGGGTATTTGCAGATTGTCCGCGGGGCCGGTATCCCGTATCATACGGCCTTGTGGTACAGGACACCGTAGCACTTGCAGGGAGGGTCGCAGTGGGGACAGTGATGGCCTTCGGGCGAATCCACCATGAGATTCCAGTAACCCTGTATCTCGATGCTCGATCTCATGCCCAGGTTCTCGAGGAGCCTCTTGGCATTCGTGGTGCCCCTGATGCTCTTCCAAGCCATGGCGCATACGGCATCCGCACCATGTGCCAGCATCTCATCGTATGAGGCATTCGCCAATATCGTGCCGTAACCGTGGCCCTGCATGTCCGATCTCAGCGTGATGGCATCCAGCAATCCTATTCTTCTGAACGACATCATCATGTCCCTCTCTTTAGATTCTGGAAGTTTGAGTTCCTCATCGACCTTCTCGGGACCAAACATCCTGCACATGCAGAATCCTATGACGGCATCATCGAGCAGAGCGACCTTGCAGAAGATGTCATCCTTTCCGATGTAATCGAGGAAATCCTTCTCGAAGAGATAGTCGATACCGAATTCCACCTTGGATATCTCTAGTGCCTGGGGGATGTGCTCGGGTGCGAGATCGACGATCCTCAGTTCCGCCATATCCACGTCATCGGCGGTCAGGTATATACGACCATCCCGAAGTTATTTATCGTCAGTACTTCACTTCACATCTCATGTGCGAATACAGCCTCGTCACGAAGGATTGCAACTGTCCCAACGAGAAATGCCCCAGGCACGGAAAGTGCTGCGAATGTGTGGCATTCCACAGGGAGAAGAAGAACAAGGCACCCTTCTGTATCAGGAACATCGAGTGGACGGATCAGTGACCGTCCGCCGAAACCTCTTCCCTCGTTTTCTTGTACAGGAATATCGCGGACTCCGTGAACGTCCATATCAGTATGCATGAGATGGCGACCGGCTCGAATACGGCGAAAGGCGTGGCGATCGACAGTATTCCGCTCAGGATGAGCATGGCGGCTGCGAACAGGGTGAAGATCTTCTTCCCTTCTGCGAAATTTCCTGCGGCGGAGAACGCCATGAAGGTTGCGGCGAATATCGCGTATATCGATGCGGTGAGATTGTGCATGTCGCCGTATTCCTCGGTGATGACGCCGATGCCGGCACACGCTATGCTGCAGACGAGGGCCGCCCAGCCGCTGATGCGGTAGCAGATGCTCTTCTCCTCGATCAGGCACAATGCCGGGAAGATGACGAGGAATCCTGTCAGAAGACATCCGAAGTTGAATATCATCTCGGCCGAATCGATTCCGCAGACGCCTATGTCGGAGAGTGCGTAGGAACCAAGCGTCCAATCCTCCCAGATCAGTGCTGAGACTATCCAGCAGAGGGTGAAGCATATCGATGAGAGGCATCCAGCTATCGGCCCTATCCTTCCGAAATACATCAGTTCCCACCGATCCTCGGTGTGTCCGTGAACAACACACTCTCATGTTTCAGCATCTTGATGCCCATGATGAATATCCATATCATGGCAGTGATGGTGATGAATGCTTCCCACACAGCGAAGGGCTGTGCAATTACCTGTATGGCTGAGAACACGATCAGGAAAACGTCCGCATAGATGTACCATGAGAGCCTCCAGTCGCTGACCGATGATACCAGCACCGCAGCGCTGGCGACGAGACCGAAGGTCGATGCCACGAACTCATGCGCCTGGTAGTTGTCCAGGGTGAACACGCCCACGAGGGACAGGAAGAACATGCCTGCCATGTAGATGATGCCCCCTGTTTTCAGTGTCTTCTTCCCGTATGTGAACATCCCGAATCCGATGAACATTCCGCAGATGCCTGTCGCTATACATCCGAAGTTGAACAGGAAAGCGCTGAGAGGATTCTTCGATATGCCCATGTCCGAAAGGGATAGCACACCGAACTGCCATGCGCCGTCAGTGGTCGCGGAAGCAATCCACATTACAGCAAAGAAGACAGGCGCCGCCAGCGCGACGTAGCCGAACACTTTCAGCGGAGGGATCCTCATGGGTGACACCATATCGCAGGTATTAATTGTGATTTTCGCAGAATGACACTATTTTTATCCGAAGCAGACGATTCCCGAATACATGGATGACGGCATCAGTCAGAGGACATCATTGCTGATAGGGGAGGAAGGAATCAGGACACTGAAGGATTCCTCCGTCGTTCTGGCGGGTGTCGGTGCCGTAGGCGGTTATGTCCTGGAGGGACTGGTGAGGGCCGGTATCGGACACATCAGGGTCGTCGATTCGGATGTCTTTTCAGAGAGCAATCTGAACAGGCAGATACTTGCCACGACCGGCACCGTCGGAAGGAGGAAGGTGGAGATAGCGGCCGAGCGCGCACGTTCCATCAATCCCGAGATAGACATTGAGATCATGGATTCGATGGTATCGGCTGACACTGTGCCAGATATCCTTTCCGGAGACATCGATGTTCTGGTAGACGCCATCGATACCGTGGAGCATAAGGTCTCTTTGCTGAGGTATGCGGCGGAGAAAGGCATCGTGACGTTCTCGTCGATGGGTGCCGCTCTGCATTTTGATACTACGGCGATAAAGGTGGCGACGCTGAAGAAGACCAATACATGCCCTTTGGCAGCTTCCGTGAGGTCCCGCCTGAGGGACCTGGATACCGGTAACATAACGTGTGTCTATTCCACCGAACCCGTTCTTGTGAAACCTTCGGAACGTGACGATCACGGCAAGAGCATCCTCGGTTCACTGCCCACGGTCCCGGCAGTGTTCGGCATGACCCTTGCGAATGAGGTCATCAGATATCTTCTGTCAGAACAATAAAGGAAGATGCGGGGTTGCCCCCGCTGTTTTCTCCTCAGAGAGGCGTGACGAGGATCTTGACATCCTTGCCGGTGATATCCCAGCTCTTCATGCCTTCCTCGGGTGCCGTGAACTCGATGGACTTCGCTCTTACCTCGTTGGCGATGAAGTCCTTCCAGGTTCCGAACAGTTTCACCAGATAGTCGTCGGCACTGACCCTGATGTCGATGTACTGCTCGACATTCAGTTTCATGTCCTTACGCATCTGCTGGATCCTCCTGATCAGCTCTCTGGCGTATCCTTCCGCCTCGATCTCGGGCGTGACATCGAAGTCGATGATCATCTGTCCGCCGCTGTAGCTGCAGGGCTCCTTGTCCCTGGGTATCTTGTCCGCGGTGATGTACGCCACGTTCTTGATGTTACCCTGCTGTTTCAGGACATCCTCGAACATCTCGACCGCCTTGTTGGCATTCTTGT
>JAEEGL012576986.1_pt1 | contig 11973 bp, 5 predicted proteins | sample 9134231 | NCBI WGS metagenome assembly JAEEGL01 (sample SAMN16246548, study PRJNA631951) | gut metagenome | biome: gut microbiome; feature: rumen; material: fiber-attached | host: Bos | place: Iran: Karaj | collected 2018-10 | reverse complement strand
TTCCCCCTTGAACACGAAATCGTAATATGCTAAACTGTTGCCGAACCCCTTGATGGGTTGTTAACCGACCGTGAGCCTCTGGCGATGCGGGGCAGGGCCTCAAACCGAAAGGCGAGAGGCCCTTGCAGTTTAAATGATGAAAAAGACAATAGCCTACATTGATGGATTCAATCTGTACTATGGACTTCTTCAAAAGGTTCCTCGGTACAAATGGCTTGATCCTTTCGCTTTTGTCAAGTCGTTATTGCGCGAAGACCACGAGATCACAAGCGTCAAGTTCTTTACGGCTAGGATTCGGCCGTATCCTTTTGATGCTGCTGCGATCAATCGGCAAAACATCTACCTGAAGACGATATCGCAATGTAATGGGGTGTCCGTGGTGGAAGGCTTCTACAACCGCAACAAGATATGGCTTCCGCATCTTTCTGAGAAGTGTAAAGCATGTCCAGATTCCCGCGATGGATTTGCCCGTGTCATGAAGTTCGAGGAGAAGCGTTCGGATGTCAATCTCACTTCTGCGCTTCTGGCAGATGCTTTTCGCGATGCGGCTGATTGCTTTGTGCTTGTGTCTGGAGATTCCGATTACATTGCTCCGGTTGACATCGTGAGGTTTGAATTGAAAAAACCTATTCTCGTATTCAATCCGAGAATAGACAGGCAATCGGATTTGCAATATCACGCTTCTTATTATGCGCACATCCCCCGCGACCTACCGGCGAAGTGCCAGTTGCCAGAGGTTGTGACGCTTCCCAACGGGCGAACGATCCACCGCCCACCTACTTGGGCGTAAAATCCTTCAATCTCAAATTCCCCCTTGTTTTCGCCCAGATGATTGGGTATAATGATTTCGTCTTGCCTGTAAAAGGGCGAGGCGGTTGATCTTTGACATTGGTGGGTACGGCTTTTCGTGATGCGACTAGCGCGGCGGAAAGCGGCACCAAGTACCCACCACCGGGCCGAAGCTGGTAGGGCGCGTTGTCCTCAACGCGCCGTTGCCGACCAAGGCCAGAACCTCGGATACTAGTAGGGCGGGCGCGCCGCGCACGCCGTTCCAATCCGAGGAGCTGGGGAATCCCAAAAGGACCCCAGTACGTACGCAACAGCGTATCGTATGCTCTAGTGAAAACTTCGCCAAAGAAAAGCAAAGGCACGATACGAAGGTTGCGCTACGTGGGCAAGTCCCATGTGGCGTGTCTTCTGATCATGTTTTTGCAATGGCGTTTGGCGATGCCTTCACTAGAACGTGAGAATGTAAGGCACGCCACTCTTCTTTTCCGCGCCGAGGGTGTCAACGTGCGAACAGAACTGGCACGGGAGAAGGAGAAAACGAAATGGATGCAAGTAGGTTAAGCGATGCCACTCTGAAAGAGTTGTATGGCACTATGAATAGGCGCAAGGAATCTTGTGCTCAAAATCCGCATGAGGAAAGTGAATATGAAACCCAATCGGAAGATTGGCAAAAAATGTTCAAAGAAATAGAAGACGAAATGAGGCGTCGAGGGTTTATTTGATTCACATCCTGGTGATGGGGGATGTCTCAACGCCCCCATCACCATGTCATTAGTAACACCCGCTACAAGAAAAAGCGAGAAGGTATACAGCGGTATCCATGAGGGAATATCATGTGTATCGTATCAAATAGTGGGAGCGTTTTCCGGGACACCGTGAAATAATCCAATCGTCAAGAAGTAACACACACGCTCTTTTCCCCTGCGTCAAGAGTGTCAATGTACTAACAACAGGCTCTGAAGGAAAGACCGAGGAATAAAATGAGTGTTGGGGATATTGCTGACAAGGAGAATGTCTTGGTATCGCCAGAGACGTCTGTGCCAATTGACACTGTGCTGGACAATGCTATAGTAGTCGCAGGAGTCAACTTGGACGTTAGGGCGATTTATGATCAATTCAAGCAGACCGATAAATTCACGAGACAAGATGTGAAAGATTTTATAAAAGCCAATGAGCAGAAAATATCAGGCCTTGAGGATTTGAGGAAGGCTATTCAGGAAAAGAGAGGTACAATCAAGGCGAAGCGAATCATTGTTGATGTTTATGATGAAATAATAGATAAGATGGTTACGGCAGAATGGATGTCATTCCATACTGAACTTTCGCCAGAGTTTGAAAGGCAGTTGGTCAAAGAGTGGGCGAAAACCACTGTTTGATTCATGAGAGTTTTTAAGAGTAAAGAATGATGAGGTGAAATATGACGGCAACAGAAGGGTTTGAAAAAGTAAAGCACCTGATAGACCAAGGTTGCGATAAGGTCGTTGTGTGTAATGGCGGTCATTATTATGCCATAGAATATGGAGGCGTGGTGTGCGATAGTTCTTGTCTTCTTGCAGTGGTAAGAAATCTTCAGGCAGAAGTAGGGCAACTTTGTGTGGAGTATAAAGACCCGTCAATGCTAACATTAAAAATCGTTAGCACCCCAATGCTCAGTGATATGTTAGTGATGAGCATAAGCGGTAAAGATGAAACTATTCTGATTAATGTGAAGGACCGGGCTGATTAGGGACTTGCCATCAATCCATTTTGAAAAACAATCTAAAGGAGTACTGTCATGAAGAAAGTCATTGTGTTGTTGTTCGCAGTTGTGATGGGGCAGATGGTTGCCGCATCGGACGTGGACTTGTATCGAGGACTGTTGTTCTGGATAAAAGACCAGAAGAACATCGAGGGAAATGAATTGCGGCAGACTTCGTTACCGTTGAGTACAGTATTGGATGGTTCAAAAGCAATTACGTTCTCTGGCACGAGTACTCCCAAGCGCGACACGTCTGCGTTTTCATTCGCTGTTTCGTTCAAGGTGGGCAGTTTGAACTGCATCAATCGGCTATTCCAGCTCGGGCGATCGTCACGGCACTTTTATCTTGATGCAGAAAATACATTACACTACGATATATCCAATTATCCTCGCACAGTGAACTGGAAAGCGGCGAAGGCAAACACATGGTATACGATTGTAGTTTCACATGCTGCTGGTGTAAACGCTGCCGGACAGCTGAGTATTTACATCGGCGAGAAAAACTCAAAGCTTGTCAAGGTTCATTCGCAATCTGAGGGAGCATTCTTCAACTGTAACAACAATGAATCAATATCAGCCAGTTTTAAACTTGGGCAGACTGATTTTCCGTCGTCTGGGTATTTGACTTCTGGCCAGTTTGCAAATGTCAGGTTCTGGACACGGGCGTTGTCGGATGAAGAATGTGCGATGGTTGACAAGAGCCAGAATGTCTTTCTTGAAACGAAACAGTTGGGGTGTCCAACGGGCACGAAATATGATTTCTTTCCGCTTAGTGGTAATATGTTTGGCGTTGATGAGTCGAGTACGCTTCCTAAATGTTCTGTTTACAATGTGACGGCTTCTGGATGGAGTATTGGTACTGGGCGAATCCAACATACGGGGCAAGCTATGTTAAGCGAAGGAGGGGGGCGAATCGTGTATAGTGATTTCTCGCAATTATTTGGGACGACAGTATTCAGTGAAGATTGGGTTATGACTTCTGGTTGGAAGAACATAGGCGGTGGGTATGCGGAATGCAAAACATGGACTCCGTCTTTTCAGCCATATCTTTCCTCTGATTCGGTGAAAGACGCTTCATATGTGTTTTGGGTAAGAATAGATGAACTACCAACTTCAGAGAGCCTTATTTTTTCACGAAATATTGTTGAATCGCTTCAGCATAAATTTCCTAATGATAAGGAATTGTGTTTAAAAGTCAATTCTGAAGGGAGATTGATATTAAGGCAGAATGGTGTCGATACTGTATTCTCTGAATCACAACTACGATTGGGTGCATGGGCGTTAGTTTCAATAATAGGACGTGCTGAAAAAAGTATATCTGTGATGGTAGATAAAACGGAAGTAGGTAATGTGACTTCGTCTATCACTATGGGTGCATTATGTGGAGTAGACAATAGATCTAAGGATCAAGTATGTATTAATCACAGTTGGGGTAATGTCGTTTCTTATGGGACTACAACTTCGCATATTGTTGATATGACCTTTGGTGGATGGAATGGAGCAATTGATGAGATTGCTTTTTATGGGAAAGCTTTAACTTTAGTAGATGTGACAAGAATATATGAGGCGGCCTGCCCGCCAGATCCCTATGTGGCCATAACACCGACAATACGGAATTTTGGGGTCGGTGGTGGCGGTGGTGCAATAATCACCTCTGGGAGTTCTATCACTTGGTGGGCTCGGGTAACGGAGCCATGGATTACGTTGAGTTCAAATAGCGGCAACATCGGCTATCCTGTTGCCTATACGGTGAGTGCGACGACGAATGCGGAGCAACGGGTCGGATATGTGTATGTAAATGGTCACGCGCATGAGGTGACACAGGACGGTTTGGGCGGCACGATTAGTTCCGATGGCGCTACTTATGAGAAAGCGGGTGGAAGTGGTACGATTGCGGTCGGGGTTCAGAACGGAGTCGCATGGAAAGCGATATCCAATGTCAATTGGCTTTCTGTTACGCCAATGAATGGTATCGGCTCGGGATCGGTCACTTATCAGGTTTCTGCGTACAACGATGTCGCAACGCGGCAGGGAACATTGACTATTGCCGGAAATACGTTTACGGTTTTCCAATATGGACGGCGGATAAAGTTGGAACCCGCCAGCACAACGCAGAACTACGAGACGCATGTGATTCCGATTACGGTCAATGCGCTTGCCATTACGCAATGGAGTGTGACGCCGAACAACAGCTGGATTTCGGTTGTGGATGCGGGCAACGGACAGGGCGGCGACTTGGTGAGTATCGCCATCGCGGAGAACCCGAGCTACAAGGTGCGGACGGGCACGGTGAAGATCGGTACGGAGACGTTCACCGTGACGCAGCAGGGACGGCCGACGGCGGCGTTGTCGTTCAGCGTGAGTCCGACGGCCTCGACGGCGAGCGTGGAGGGCGCGAACGGGCTTATTGCTGTTACAGCGACGCCCGACCTTCCGTGGACGGCGACGAGCGGGGCGAACTGGCTTACGATCTATGCGGCAACGGCGACGGGCGCGGGAAACGGGAACGTAGTCTATCAGGCGTCGCCCAACCCGACGCTCTCGCAACGGACGGGCAATATCACCATCACGCCGGAGGCGGCGTCCGGCATGTCGGCGAAGACGCACAAGGTGACGCAACCGGCGGCGCAATCGGCGCTTTCGTCAAACGGTTACGAGTTCGAGGCTTCGGGCGAGTCGTGTTCGGTTGATGTGTCTGTGGCAAGCATCGTGCAGTGGAGCATTTCGGAGTCATTGGACTGGATTACGGTGAACGGCTCGACTTCGCGGACAGGTCCGGGGCCGGTGACCTTGCAGGCGGCGGCGAACAACACGGTCTATCCGCGCAGCGGTACGGTGAAGATCGCGGGCAAGAACTTCTCCGTGTCGCAGAAGGCGCGTGGCGTGGAGCTGGAGTACGACACGAAGTTCTTTGGCACGGACGGCGGGTCTGATTCAATCTCCATTCATCCTGACGGCAACTCGTCGTGGACAGCGGTTGCGTCTGACGCAACTTGGATTACGATCTTCCAGGGCGATTCAGGAACTGGTGACGGCGAGATCATGTATATTGTCGCGCCCTATAACGGCAACGGTTCGGCGCGGACAGGGTGGATCACGGTGGGCAGCCAGAAGGTGTACATCACGCAGCGCGCCTACGACCTGCACATCGAGCCGAACGGGGCGGTAGTGAAAGGCAATAACGGCGCAGGGGAGTTCGGTGTGTCGGCGAGCATCGGATCCGTTTGGAATGCCATCGTGACGGAGCCGTGGATAACGATCGTGAGCGGCTACGACTCTGGGACCGGCAGCGGCACGGTGCGGTTCATCTGCTCCGACAACAATACCGGCAAGTCGCGCGTCGGCAAGATCGTCGTGGCGGGCGAAGTGTATACCGTCACTCAGTCGGCGCGTATCCTTGTGCAGATACAGGCGACGGCCGGGCATGGCGGAAGCCTGACGGGAAGCGGCACGTACGACAAGGGCGAGAAGATCGTCCTGACGGCGGTTCCCGATTCCGGCTACCGGTTCGTCCGCTGGACGGGGCCGGTGGCGTCCACGGACAATCCGCTGACGATGGACGCGGACGAGCTGACGGGGATAAGGGCCGATTTCGCGCCGCTACCGGTCGAGTTCACGTCGGTCAAGTCGACGCCTGACGGCGTTGACCTCGCTTGGAGCACGCTGGCGTGGGCGACGCAATACCGTCTGTACAGGGGTACGACGGACGACATCGCGGCGGCCGTGGAACTGGCGGTGTTCCAGGGCGGGGCTGTCGATGCCTATCGCGACGAAACAGGAGAGACCGGCGTCACGTACTGGTACTGGGTGGCGGCACTAGGGGACGTGGACGACGTTGTTTCGGAGGGGGCGACAGGCATGAAACGGCCAATCGTGAATTCTCCCATCACATACACGAACCTGCGCGGCACGACGCACGCCAACCCCGGCACGTACGTAGAGGGACGGGAGATGGCGTTCTCGCATCCGTCTGCGTTGACCGGCTATACATTCTCTGGCTGGACGCCGGCACGGATTACGGAAGATACGACGGGTGCGCAGACGGTACGAGCTAATTGGGCGGCCAACAGCTATTCGATCGTGTACAACGCCAATGGCGGAAGCGGTACGATGTCAACCGTCAACGCGACTTACGATGTCGAAATAAAAGCTGCCGAGAACGGATTTTCGAAGACGGGGTATTCGTTCGTGGGGTGGGCCACCAACGCGGCGGATTCCGTCGTGGTCTTTGGCGCAGGACAACCCATGACGAATCTCACGGCCGTCGCGGGCGGCAGGTTTGACATGTATGCGGTCTGGCGCATCAACAGCTACACGGTGACGTTCAACGCGAACGGCGGCACGGGCGGCAAGACGGTGACGCAGAACTACGGCACGGCGCTTTCTGCGCCGACGGTGACGCGCACGGGCTACACGTTCAACGGCTGGTCTCCGTCCGTGCCTGCAACGATGCCCGCCGGCAATGTCACTTACGTCGCGCAGTGGGCGAAGAACCAGTACACGGTGACGTTCAATGCGAACGGCGGCGAGGGAGGCTGGAGCCGCTCGATGGACTACGGCGCGACGATCACCGCGCCGACGGTGACAAGGACGGGCTACACGTTCAACGGCTGGTCGCCGTCCGTCGCCGGGACGGTTCCTGTCGGCGGGGCCACATACACGGCGCAATGGAAGGTGAACCAGTATACGGTTACGTTCGATGCGGACGGCGGCACCGGCGGCAAGACGGTGACGCAGAACTACGGCACGGCGCTTTCTGCGCCGACGGTGACACGCGAAGGCTACACATTCAACGGCTGGTCTCCGTCCGTGCCTTCCACCGTTCCGGCCGGCAACGCAACATATACTGCACAGTGGAAGGCGAACCAGTACACGGTGACGTTTGATGTGAACGGAGGGAGTATGTCGTCTGGTGCACGTCACGACGTTGGACTCACCGTCAAGTACTATGACGTTGCTTCTCCTGGATATTCAACATGGACACAATCTGAATCGGCGATGTCGGATTACTTCGCCGCGCTGGTGCCGACGTTGGAAGCCAACAGCATGGATTGGGGCGACAGATTGTCTTCAGGAATGTCAAATTATGACGACATGAAGAACAGAATGCTTTCAGCTGGCATGACAGGACTTGATGACGAGGCAGAGTGTAGTTTCCATGGCAAGTATGCAAAAGACGAATGCGATAGCTTTGCCGTGTTCATGGAGGGGAATCTGAAAGTCGATGAGTCTGGAAACTACTCTTTTGCAGCGTTTGCAGATGACAGGTTGGTCATTTATATCGACGGAAAAAGTGTAGCTAATGCGGTGTGGACTTCGGTGGCGACAGGAGACTGTTGGCTTGAAGCAGGATTGCATCGGATCGCAATGGCGTTTTATGAAGGTAGCGGACGACAAGGATTTATCGTGCAATGGAAAAGACCGGGGGACACGTCTTTTTCCCCGTTGTCACAATCTGCCGCCTTGTCGAATATAAATGGCGGAAGCAGCATGTACGGCAACAGACAGTATATGGTCATAGACCTTTCTGGCGGTCCGTCGGCGGTATCTTATCCCGTCAGTTACCGTGATGACGTACCTGCAGGCGGATGGACTGATGAATACAAGACGACGAAACTCGTCATGCGGCGCATACCAGCAGGATCATTCATGATGGGGGATGGGAAGAACAGTAATCTCCAAGAAAGTGATAACGAAGCCCCCGTACATTTGGTTACTTTGACCAAGGACTTCTACATAGGCGTATTTCAAGTCACCCAGAGGCAATGGGAACTTGTCATGGGAAGCAATCCCAGTTATTTCTCCGGAGACGCCGATTCCGGCAAACGCCCCGTCGAGACGGTTTCATACGACATAATCAGGGGTGCGACAGTCGGTGCAGGCTGGCCTCAGAATTCGGATGTCGACGAAGGTAGCTTCCTTGCTGTAATACGCGCCAAGGCGGGGCTAGACGATCTTGATTTGCCAACTTCGGCACAATGGGAATATGCGTGCCGCGCAGGAACGACTACGGATCTGAATACGGGCGTCAATTTGACGGACGCATCGACAGATTCCAAGTTGGACGGTGTCGGGTGGCATACGGGGAATTCATCAGGCAGTACGCATGAGGTCGGACTTTGCGCGGCAAACAACTGGGGACTTTATGACATGCACGGCAACGTTTGGGAGTGGTGCCTTGACTGGTACGATTATCAGACGGGAGATCCTGCCGTCGATCCGGTGGGGCCTGCGACACGGCGCAATTGGGGAGATGCCGCGCGGGTTTTCAGGGGCGGCTCGCATAATAACGGGGCTGGACAATGTCGCAGCGCATGTGTGGCGGCCTACACCTGTTCCCGGGTCAATCATCTGCGGGGAGACTTTGGGGTCAGGTTGGCGATGACCGTAACGTCGAATGACGACGTATGCGAAGCAGTCGTTGAAAAGGAATACGGCGAGGCGATCGGCACGTTGCCGTCGCCCACGCGGACAGGCTATTCGCTCGACGGATGGTTTACGGCGGCGGATGGCGGGACAAGGATTTCCGATTCCACAAAAGTGACAGGCAACGTGACGTACTATGCGCACTGGACGGCGAACAGCTACGTCATAAGCTACGACCCGAACGGAGGGTCGGGGACGACGGACGCGACGGCGATGACGTATGACAGCGAGGGCACCATCGCGGAATCGGCGTTTACGCGCAGCGGCTACCTGTTCATGGGCTGGGCGACGGTGCCCGGCGGCGAGGTCGCATACGCGGAAGGCCAGACGGTCTCCAACCTCACTGCGCAGTCGGGAGGCGTGGTGACGCTCTACGCCGTGTGGGAGGCGGGCGGCAGACCGGCGGACATCGCCTTCGACGCGAACGGCGGGAAGTTCTCGGACGGCAAGACGGTGCGCTACGTCACGGCGACGTCTGGAAACCTCTGGGGCAAGATGCCCATGCCAACCCTTTCGGGGCAGGTGTTCGATGGATGGTACACGGCGGCGGATGGCGGCAAGCTGGTGACTGCGTCCAGCCAGGTTCCCAACGGTTCAGCCACCTACTACGCACACTGGACGCCGCGCCTAGGGCTCGCGGCGGCGTCGGAATGGGGTGGCGCGTTCGAGACGGACTCGTGGTGCGGGCAGGGCTCGGTGGCGCACGACGGCAAGGACGCGCTTCGTTCCGGCATCATCTACGACGGACAAAACTCGTATCTGATCACAAAGGTGACAGGCTCCGGTGTTCTCACCTTCTGGTGGGCGGTGTCGTGCGAGGCTGGCGGCAAGGACGCCTTGCGGTTCCTCGTTGACGGCGAGCAGAAGGAGCTTATCTCTGGCAATGTGGGTTGGACCAAGGTGGAGGTGCCCATAAGAGGTGTGGGGACGCACATCCTCAAGTGGAACTATACGAAGAACAGTTCCGTCACGAAGGGCGAGGACTTCGGCTGGATCGATCAGATTTCGTGGTCCGGCTCAGACGTCGACGCGTTCTATTTCGACGCGAACGGCGGCAAGTTCTCGAACGGCTCCACCGTCAAGCGGACGGATGCCACGGAAGGCAACCTTTGGGGCAAGATGTACATGCCCGCCCGTGACGGATACGTGTTCGCGGGCTGGTATACCGACAAGGAAGGCGGCAATCTGGTCACGTCTTCCGATGCGGTACCGTTCTACTACACCACCTACTACGCGCACTGGACGCCGCGTCTGGGGCTAGCGGCGGCCTCGGAGTGGTCGCGCGAGTTCACGACCGATTCTTGGTGCGGACAGGGTGCGGTGTCGCATGACGGGCGTGACGCGCTCCGCTCGGGCATCATCTACGACGGACAGAGTTCGTACATTCTTACGCGGGTGCTGGGTCCCGGTACGCTGACCTTCTGGTGGAAGGTCTCGTGCGAGGCGGGCGGCAATGACGCGTTGCGGCTGCTCGTCGACGGCGCGCAGGTCAAGATGATCTCCGGCGAGACGGACTGGACCAAGGTGGAAGTGGAAGTGACAGGCTCCGGGTCGCATGTCATCAAGTGGAACTACACAAAGAATGGTTCGGTGACGAAGGGCGAGGACTTCGGCTGGATTGACCAGATCACCTGGCAGGCGAAGTAGAGGTTAGTGGTTAGCCCGCCGCCATAGTTTCGCAATGAAATGCACATGAGGATAACTTTGATGATTGCTTCCGCTCGGGGCCTTGCGGCTGCTTCGCAGTTCGTGCTTTGCACTCACCCAACCCGACGCCTGCGGCGCGAGCGAATTCCTGGGAGATTAGGAGTTTCGGAGTTTTGGAGAAGATTATAAAGATTCTCCAGGTCTCCTAAACTCCAAGACTCCAAGCAGCGAAAGCAAATAAAAGAAGTGACAATGAAGTTATAGGGAAGTGGCTAGTGGTTAGTGGGTGAGGGTGAGAAGGTGGGAGGGCGGATGTCCTCATCCGCCGCCCTACCATTATAGACCGAGCAGGGAACGGGCGCGGGCAAATTGCGTGGAGAGGTCGATCTTGCGCGCGCCATCGACATAGCCGCCGCGTCTCAGGTCGTCGAGAAAGCGGCGGAACTTGTGCGGACCTGGCTTGAGGTTGTCCATCGCGCGGACCGTTGCCGCGCCGGAGGTGCAGGCTTCCGAAAGCATGCCCGTCGATTCCGCAGTCACGTAGAGCGTTTGCGCCAGCGAGACGAATGCGGGAATTGGGTTGAAGTGGTCCTTGGAATAGATCAGCCGATAGGTCCAGGGATAGGAATCGACGACGGACTCGACTTCCGGCGGCGTGCGGCGGGAAGTCGTTACCCAAAGTTCGTGCTTCGCGGGATCGTGGGCGGCGAAGAGGCGATCGAGCTGGCCACGCATCCACTCAGGCGTCATGGTGGAACATTTGTTGGGTCCGCCTACGATGGCGGCCACGGCCGGGCGGGACGTGTCCAGGTCGTGGCCTGTCGTTTGGCGGTAGTGGTCCAGGAAGCGGGCCGTGCCGGCCGCATAGAATTCGGCGTCGGAGGCGACGAGGTTGGCGGGAATCTCGACGACGTTCGGCGCGGCGGGCGGACGGTCGAACGCGGGCGCGAGGATGCAGTCGAAGGATGCGAGGGCGTAGCCGCGCGGATACAGGACGACGCCGCATTTCGCGCCCAGTCGTCGCGCGAGCGTCTTGGCGGCGTAGAACGTGCCTGAGCCCGTGCCGATCACGGCGGCGTAGCGCCGCGTCGCGTCCGGCTGCTCGCCACCGATGGTGAAGAGCAGTCGCGTACGGATGCCGAGATGGTCGAGGATGTAGGACAGGCTCTTGGCGACCTTGGAGCGGAACGTCACCGGCGCGAAATCGCAGGCGCCGCCCAGCGCGCGCGCGAAGGCGCGGGACTGGTTTTCGTGCCCGGCCTTGCCGTCGGTAAGGATGAGAATGCGTTTGTCCGAATCTGCCATGGCCGTATTATACCATGTTTTGCCGTTTCCCGCTTGCGAAGAACAGCATCAATTTGATAGAATGTGCG
>JAEEGL010442066.1_pt1 | contig 11973 bp, 7 predicted proteins | sample 9134231 | NCBI WGS metagenome assembly JAEEGL01 (sample SAMN16246548, study PRJNA631951) | gut metagenome | biome: gut microbiome; feature: rumen; material: fiber-attached | host: Bos | place: Iran: Karaj | collected 2018-10 | reverse complement strand
CTCATGGGATTACGCTTATAAGCCATTGCCGATGAACCTATCTGGTTCTTTTCAAAGGGCTCCTCAACCTCTTTAAGATGCTGAAGCAGCCTTATGTCATTGGAAAACTTATGAGCGCTGGCAGCAATGGATGCAAGTACATTGGCAACCCTTGTGTCGATCTTTCTTGAATAGGTCTGTCCCGACACCGGATAACACTCCCTGAAGCCCATTTTCGCGGCTATCATCGGATCTATCCTGTCTATCTTCTCATTATCACCGTCAAAAAGCTCAAGAAAGCTTGCCTGGGTGCCCGTAGTACCCTTTGAACCGAGAAGCTTCATTGTCGAAAGAACGAAATCAATCTCCTCAAGATCCAGCATGAACTCATTCATCCACAGCGTTGCCCTTTTTCCTACCGTTGTGGGCTGTGCCGGCTGAAAGTGTGTAAACGCAAGTGTAGGAAGCTCCTTATACCTGTCAGCAAACTTCGACATTTCGTATATAACATTAATAAGTTTACGACGTACAAGCTTAAGAGCCTCATTCATTACTATGATATCTGTATTATCACCCACATAGCAGGATGTAGCTCCCAGATGGATTATGCCCTTTGCCTTCGGACATTGTTTCCCGTAAGCATAAACATGGCTCATAACGTCGTGGCGTACTTCCTTTTCCCTCTTTCTGGCCACATCATAATTGATGTCCTCGGCATGCTCCTTAAGTTCATCTATCTGTTCCTGGGTTATGTTAAGACCCAGTTCCTTTTCCGTCTCGGCCAGTGCTATCCACAGTCTCCTCCATGTCCTGAATTTCATATCGGGTGAAAAGATATACTGCATCTCCTCACTGGCATATCTTTCCGACAAAGGACTTACATATCTGTTTGTCATATTTTTCCCCTTTCCCATCGCAACTAAACACAATGTAACTCTTGATCCCGGCGCCATAATGCATCCACTTGATAATGCAGGGGCATTGAGATATAATCTATATACAACATATCAATAAATATAAATTACCGGAGTACGGGTCAATGCACGAAAAACGCAAAGAAAAAAGAATACCGATCAATATAAAGCTTTCGGTGTCTGACTTATATACCGAAAGTTCAAATACACTGCTGGACATATCGGCCCCGATCGAAGTTACTGATATTTCGGCAAAAGGACTGGGCTTCATATCGGATGCCGTCCTCCCTATAGGCTGTATATTTATCTCAAATATCGAACTGGACCGCGAACTTCCGCAGATCATCACCGATATAAAGATCATCCGCTCACAGGCGATCGATGATAACCGCTACCGCTACGGATGCGAGTTTGTCTCGATATCTCCACGCGTATCCAAAATGCTTGACGATTTCGAACAGAGAATATCCGACAGCTGACCAGTTGCTCACCAATGCAAAATACTACCATGTTTCCATGCATAAATCAAGGATTACTGATACTGACTTACTATTGCCAGTATCTCATTGCTGAACTTGGGATACTCCTTAACCAGGGTCTCGATCTCTTCTTTCGAATTATCCATACTGTAATTGTTGAAATCCATGCCCTTCTTAAGCTTTTTTCTCTGTATGATGAGCTTACGCCGGACATCCTGCATTACATCTTCATCGGTCAGAAGCTCAGTCCTGTATACAAACATTGAGGGATCGTTAAGCCGGTATTTCCTCAGCTCGTTTATCAGCTCTTTCCTGGCTTTCTCTATTTTTTCCGCGACCTCCTCTGAATGATGTCTGGCAGCCTTCTCTTCAAGATATTTCTCCCACATGTAGCTAAGCTCATATGAATTGTTGATATTATACTTCGTGTAATAAAAATCAATAAGATTTGTCGTATTGACATATTTTATCTTAACGCTGTTTTGCAGCGTTATCGCTTTGTTGATCTTCTTCTCCGCCTTCACCTGAGAATCCTGCGAATTCTTAAACGTAACGCTCACACCCGTAAGTGCAAGGCAGAAAAAAGCAAGCACCACATAATACCCTATACGCACATCAAAGTTAAGTGTCATCTGCAGGATAAACAGTAAAGCGGCGGCAAGTACTGAGACAAGTGTGGCTACAAAGGCAAATGCCTTGGCATTTGCAGCCCGGTGTTTATCCTCTCTGCGCTGATAGGCCAGAGCACCCTTCTCCCCTTCAAGCAGGTTAAGATCCCGCTTTATGGTCATCTGACGGTCTTCCTCAGCCTTTATCTTCTTTATAACATCCGGGATCTCCTTCTCACGCCGCTCTATATCACGATATTGGGATTCTGTTATCTTGGTGAGCGGACGTTCATACTTTTCCTCATCCTCTTCAATCTTCTCTATACGCTTGGCAAGTCTGACCAGTTCGGAAAACTGAGTCAGTGACAGGGCGCAGACCTCATCAATATCAGCAAGCTGCTGGGTGACCCTTTCATATTCATGACGCTGGCCCTTAAGATCATCGGCCGCTGCCTTCATCATCTCACACCGATCCCTGACATACAGCTCTCTTTCGCGGTAATCAAGGATATTTATGTCGGCAAGCTTAATACCTGTTCGCTTCAGCTTCTCACGGATCTCGTCGGCATTATCGTCCTCTTCCTCATCAAAGGTCATTCCCACGCCGAAATCAAGATCATCATCCTCATCATCATCAAAACCGAGCTTTTCCTTTATAAAGTCAAATAATCTCATCGGCATCTCCTCCTAATGAAGGATCATCTCCATCCTGTAGTCATTCTTCCACGAGTCGATGGTCTGATCGACAGCAATATAATAACTGCTTATCCTTCCCTCTTTTTTAAGGGCCTTAAGCTCCTCAAGCTCCTTTACATATGGGTTCTGCGGATCCCTGTATTCTGTTCTTTTAGCCACGATCTGCTCGGCCTCATTTACAATATCCTGCGGATAACCGCATCTTATCAGCATACGTTTATATTCGTCATCATCCATATATATGTGGCAGCAGACAAGATGCAGCTTCAGCGTATCATCATCCATATTCAGTCTGTACGCCTCAAGATAGCATTCTGCGGCTTTTTCATAAGTCAGAAGCTTGGCATAGGCCGTACCCATATTGTGCAGCACTGACGCGTATAACACAGGTTCAGCATCGGGATCTATCCGGTCAAGCGTTCCCCTGTACTCGTCCAGTGCCCTCGCATAACGCCTTGCCTTAAGAAGATTGTCTCCCCGGCTCTTATGCTTTCTTGCGGGACTCAACCCGGAACTGGCAATAAGTATCTGTTTTACATTTCTTATTTCATCCTGGTCGCAGTATGCAACCTCCGTCAATATAGCTGTAACAAAATCAGTCAGGCTGCCGTCGATTTCAATGATTTCCCGAAGCTTCCCGGCAAGCTCCTTAAGCCCCAGCTGTTCGCCGATAAAACTGCACAGAGATTCTTCCATAAAATCCCTGTCAAGCGTATGTGCATTCTGTGCAAGAACATAGCACAGCTCCTCGGCGGAATAAACATTTACGGAAAGTCCGGTAACATTATATGGTTTGTCCGCCATCTCGCCATGGCATAATAAAAGATTGGACATATTCTTATGTTCCCTTTACTCTATCTCAGTCTCCTGTTCCCATTTCATACCCGTGGCAGGAAAAATCTCACCAAATCCAAGATCCTCTATCACAACCTTAACCTTACTGCCCGACTGAAAACCTACATTCATCTTAAGCCTGGTGGTCTTGGGCGGTCTGCCCGGAAGACCGTCAAGCCCGATCGTTACCGTTCTTACGGCTTTACCGTCAAGGGGTGTGACGATCAGATCGACCTTACTGCCCCCCGCAAGAATGAACTCAACCTCGGTGCCGATATCAAACCAGTTCTCACCGCCATCCGCAAGTGCTATATATTCCTCCCTGGCACCTCTGTCCATCAAAATTCCGAGGTTGAACTGAAGCTTGTCCTTACCAAGAAACAGATAATCCTCATTAAGCTTTGTCGGTATAAGCCTGTCCATACCGAAGTAACAGGCGCCCTTCGAATACATGTTCCTTCCCTGAAATACGCGTCTTCCGACACACAGGAAGCCTATAGTCTTCTTACACCATTCTCCGTCAAACCCTGTTCCCAGCAGATATACCGAACGGATCGGCCTTGACATAAGGAAATCATGCATCATATCATGCAGTCTTTTATCGGCAATCTCCACCTGTTCCTCATATTCCGCATCAGTTTTACTGTCTGTATCGCCTTCTTGTTCCTCATCTTCATAAACAGCCTTCTTTTCGGGAACCGGATAATTCGTAAACAATTGTTCGTCGATCATCCCCACTATCGGCGTCGTCCTGTGATTCAGCCTCATATGATATGACATTATATTTCTTCCGTCATGGTCAAATACGACACATTCAGGGTCCCAGAGCTCACTCTGCTGATGGAGCATATAATAATATACGCTCTCACTGTAGCTTAAAAACAATATCTTTGCGCGTTCGACCGGTATTGCCGCAGCCACTCTCTCAAGAACCGCCAGCATTTCACGATCGAGCTTTTGAACCGAAATAACTAGTGACTCTATCTGATCCACCGCCACATATACCGACAGCAGATCAAGTGATTTCCTCATAAACAGTATCAAAAGATCGATACCGTTGAATTCCTCGCCGTCTATCGTTATGCTTCCTGCGCGAAGTGCAAGTGTCAGAAGCTTGTTGACCTCGGCCCCCTCATCATTCATGATAAGCCTTGTAGCTTCAGTCCCAAAGCTCCATTGATTGACCTTCTTCCTCTTGCATAACACCGTGGGTATGCCAAGCCTCTCGTTTTCACCGTCAGAAACAAGTGTCTTCGGATCATCATTATTCAATTCAAAATAGCTGATCTGTGTGAGCAGGTCATTCAGATCGTAACCCACAACATACCGTGTACTGTTATCCATTTATCCTCCGCATTATACCCGGCTTAAATACAGGTGAACACACTTTGCGCAAAACACTCATCAGTAACATATTCCTCCATCAGCTGCATCAGCGTATCATCATCCTGAAGCGTTTTTGACACTACCATATCGTTTAACAGGGCATATCTGGAACTTCCCATCTGTGAAACGGTATCCGACACCGATATCGAATCCGAGAATGTGAAAGATTCCCTGCCATTAAGCTCCTCGGAAATATAATATTGAAGATTCTCACCGAAAAACAGCACAAATTCCTGCGAGAATATACCACCGTACATATTTCTCATTTCATCGGTATGATAATGATCATCCATTTCGTTGCTCTCTATAATATAATGTAATCTGACTCTTGCGGCCGGATTGGTCTTATATTCGATTATCGTCTTATCATTATACTCGGCAAGACCGGGCAAAAGCTTTGTGTACCTCTTGAAAAACTCGAAATAGATATTTCTCTGTGTAAACTCCTTAAGAAAAGCAACTATCATTTCCTTAAGTTCTTCGTTCTCATCATCACGTTCCTCGGCATAATGCTTGAGGATCGCCAGCTTACAGGCATCATTTAACTCTTCTCCCCTCCTGTAATTCTTGAGTATGTGTTCAAATATCCTGCCGTCAAGCATCCTGTCCTTTACAAAGTAATCATAGGCATTGTATGAAAGGTACGCCAGCTCGACCCTTGTATTGGGTCCCTGTCTTAAATACTCCTCAAAGAGTTCCTCTTTTTCACCTATTGTTGTCCTTGTCAGCAGCATCTGGATGATCAGCTTCTCCATCAGCTGGAAATAATCAACGTCAAACTCCCTGGCAGCCTTCCACAGATTTCTCAGCTCCTTGGTGAGTCCGTTAAAGTGGTCGACAAGATACTGCAGCGTCAGCACATCATACTTACCCTTGATAAACGCATGATAAGCCACCTTGACGAGCATAACGTCATATAGCTCCTCTTTCTTTCCTATCATATGCGAACATATTCTTACAAGTGTCTTAACCGGAACCTTTTCAGCGCCGTAAACAGTGACTATTTCATAAGCAGACTCATACATGCCCCTCATAACAAAGTATCCGAGAAGCTCCGCCCTGTCCTTTACGCTCAGTATGGACGGATCTATATTTATAAGGAACTCATCCAGTGTGCTTATGGCATTGTTATCATAGTAATGCCTTAAAAGCTCCATCCGGACATCCCTCTTAAAGCTTTCCTTTATATCCACGGAATCGACCAGATTCCTGCAGTATTCAACATTATTGTCATCGACCGTTATATAATGTCTTCTTCCGTTGCACAGATACAGATTGAAGCCCGGATTGTCGGTCACGTAGTTCTTGATATACGGAATATACTGTGTTTCATCCATAAGTCTCGATATGTTTTCGGGAGAGATCACAGTTCGTCTTCCGTCTGCATCCTCGCCAAATACCATATACCTGCTGCTGTACACCTCGGGATATGCATGACCGTTCTCAACCGGATAGATCCCTTCGCCCTCAAACTCCTCCTGGATCACACATATCCGTCTGATCCCCGGATCCTTAATTACCACATCCACCGAGAACAGCAGCCTCACAAACGAATTAACCATATCGGGCTTAATCTCCTGCGGAGGGCAGACATGCTCATAAAGATAAGCCAGATCCCTGTTTATCTTTCCCCCGGCGATCTGTGCATCTGCGAAGCTCTTCATGGTAGGCTCATATTCCTCACACAGCTTCTGGATCTCCATCCTGTGCTTGAGCATATTGGTATAAAGATAAGCAAGATGCATATAATCCATATGATTTCTGAAACCGAAATACATGATCACCGATTTGGGCAGAAGCTCCTCATGATCCATCGGTACGGACAGCATATAATATTCGTACAGCTTGGTAATACGCAGCTCAAGCTCAACTCCCCTGCTGTACCATTCGAAATATTCACTGTCAGTCTTGTTGGCCTTGATAAGCATGGAGCATATGGCACTGACCACGTCCGGATCTTCATTTATCTTATGTATCTTTATAAGAAGCCTGAGCAGCGATGGTGAAAAATCCTTTGTACGGGCACATATATACAGTATCTGTTTACAAAGTTCATTGTTCATGAGGCCGTTCTTCGCTGCCCAGTAAAGGATCTGTATCTCCATTTCATCCAGCCGCGTAAGTGTAGCCGGATTATTCACATAGTACTGATATGCTTCAACATATATGATGGGACTGCGGCATCCTCTTTTATACTGTTCATCTATGAGTTCGATCTTACGCACATGATTGTTCGACAGATCCTCATCAAGGTACATAAGGGTCCACAATATCCTGTAATCGTCCCTGTTCTCCTTATACAGCTCCTCTACTTCCCTGGCCTTTTCATTAATATATGCATCATCTCGCATATACAGAGTCGTCAGGTAAAGATAGTAGCTGTATATGGTCGGTTCCTTCCGCATTATCTTAAGGTCATTGGCAACATGATCCAGTATCCACTTGGCTTCGTTGTATCTTTGGGAAACCAGCAGCAGCTGAGCCTGAAAAAGCCTTGATTCGGGGTTCTTGTCATCAAGAACATTGAGACGTTCCACTATTTTAAGCGAATCTCTTATCCATGTATTAACACTTATATGCTTGGTCCTGAAGGCAATGTAACAGCGCATCAGACGCATCGTAAGGTTACGCTTCTCACGTCTCTCTATCCTCAGGCCTTCATTACTCATACGTTTGGAGGCAACTATGGTCACAGTCAGCTTCTGATGTGAGCTTTCAAAAATGAGCCTTCCGAAATTCCTGCCCTCATGAAGCCTGTCTTCTTCAACAAAGAAAACAAAACGGTGAACATTTCCAAGAAAATCATTTGATGTGAGTGTATCTTTTTCGATACGAAGAAAACTGCTGTCCGACGTGGCTTTAACATTCACATATCCCCATGTAGACTTCCTGATAGGCAGCTCACATCTGAGTGTTTCGGTAATATTGGTAAGCTCATGATATGTCTTATCGACGGAATACATTACGGGCTGCTTCTTGTTTATGGCTATAAGGAAATCATCAACACTCTCCTCATTTCCGATCCTGTTGGAAAATCCGCGGTATTTGATAAGATTCTGCTGTTCATTCCCCTCAAAGACCTGAATGAAATCCCTGGCGTAGAACAAAGATACCGCCTCATCCCAGCTCATCTGTGCCTGATTGGTAAAGTGGAACAGGTTTTTCACGCTGCCCAGAGAATTCTTTACTATGCTTCTTACGATAGAAAAAGCAAACGGAATGTAATATTCACCCTTGTTTGATACTATCTGGACATCTCCCTTTATAAGATCACCGGGTTCAAGACCGGTTGTTGCAAACATAAATGCCACATCCACCCTGCTTGCATTGAAACTGTCGATACGGCAGACGAGCCTCATATTGGATGTATACACCTTACCGGAAACAGGAAGCGAATCCCTGCTGAATATGGTAAAGGAACCTTCATACAGCTCACCGGCAGGAAGTGACTCTTCAATTCTAGACACAGAAAAAGAGAGCTTTCCGTTGTCATAATCGAAAAACCCGTTAACAAGTTTATCTACTATCTCATGCAAGTTCCTCACCACACTTTACTTGACTTTAATCAAAATAGAGTATACCATACCCGATATAAATCACACAAGGAGATTAAACATAAATGATACAGCATTCAGACCATTTTCACGGCAGTGATCTTGAAAAAATCGAACAGATATACGGAATAAACAGAAACGAAATCGTAAGCTTCTCGGCAAACGTAAATCCTCTCGGATTGTCGCCCAGGCTAAGGAATACACTGGCAGAGCATCTTGATGTGATAACCGGCTACCCGGACAGAGAATACCTCGGTCTTCGAAAGGTTATAGCAGGATACTGCGGCACTGAACCAGAACATATAGTTGTCGGAAACGGTTCAACCGAACTCATCTCCCTGTTCATACAGCTTGAACACCCGAAAAAAGCACTGATAATCGGCCCCACATACTCCGAATATGAACGTGAGGTTTCGCTCGGAGGCGGTACTTCCCTTTATTTTCCGCTCAGGGAAAAGGATGGATTCACTCTTGATTACGATAAGCTCGAAACACAGCTTAACGAAAGCATCGATCTTCTTATCCTTTGCAATCCGAACAACCCCACTTCCACCTGTATAACCAGGCAGACCATGAGAAATATCCTTGATGTCTGCAAACAGAACGATATATTCGTAATGGTGGACGAAACCTATATCGAATTCACCAGTAATTATGACGAGGTAAACTGTATCCCCCTGACAAGATACTACAACAACATCATCATCCTGCGCGGGATTTCCAAATTCTTCGCGGCACCCGGACTGCGCCTCGGTTACGGCATCACGGGCAACAGGGATCTCATAAAGGCGATCAACTCAAGGCAGAATCCATGGACGATCAACTCACTGGCCGAGGAGGCCGGCAAGCTGATGTTCACAGATGAAGATTACATTGCACGTACAAAAGAGCTTATAAGCACCGAAAGAGCCCGTGTGACCGATGCTCTTTCCAATATAAAAGGGCTCAAGGTATATGAGCCCTCAGCTAACTTCGTATTGGTCAAGATAGAAGACGAAGATGTAAATGCCGACATACTGTTCGATGCCTGCATACGCAGTAAAATGATGATCAGAAACTGCTGCACCTTTCCCTTCCTCAGCAACAAGTTCTTCCGCCTGTGTTTCATGTTACCGGAAATGAACGACCGACTGATAAATGTTATCAGAGATTGTATCCTGTCTCAAAAGCCAGCTTGTTAAGATCAACGAATTTAGGCTTGACTGTCTTTTCGATCACGTCAAACCACTGTTCTTTATCAAAATCCATGTGCTTTGCGGCAACTCCGAGGACTATGACATTAAATACCTTGGGATTGCCGAGCTTAAGCGCTTCACTCATCGCATCAACATCAATGACCCTGTACTCCTTCTTAAGACCTTCAACTATGCCTTCGGGGTATTCAGCCTGCCCTATTACCACAGGCATCGGGTCTATACGCTGTGTATTTACAATAAGCACTCCGTCCTTTTTGAGGAAATGCGCATATCTTTTGGCCTCCAGCTGTTCAAAGGCGATAAGGACGTCAGCCTGACCTTCTTCCACGATCGGCTCGGCGACACTCTCTCCATATCTGACATAAGTCACGACAGAGCCTCCGCGCTGAGCCATTCCGTGAACTTCCGACATCTTGACGTCATAACCTGCGCCAAGCATGATCCCGCCCAGAATACGGCTTGTAAGAAGTGTTCCCTGTCCGCCGACACCTACTATCATTATATTCTTGGTTTTCACTTGTTAATCTCCTAACATCACATCTATACTTATGCTTTCTGCCGCAAGGACTCACTCATATCACCGGATCATCCTGTGGACATCAGCAGGGAACATCCTTTATCGCTCCGAATTTACACTGCGACTTACAAAGACCGCATCCGTTGCACATGGTCGTATCTATCCTTGTAACGCCGCTGTCAAGCTTCGTAACGGCCGGGCATCCCGGTTTCATGCACATTCCGCATTTCTTACATAAATCCGCATCCACCTGGCAGGTATGCGTTACGGGTGTCCTGTTAAGCAGCACACACGGCGTCTTTGTTATGATGACCGACACTTCATCCCTGGCAAGCTCCTGCTTAATAAGCTTCTCCAAGCCTTCAGTATCGAACACATTGATTTCAAAGACATTCCTGACCCCGATCGCCTCACACAGCTTCGGAATACTTACGGCGGGAACCTCATCACCCTGGAGCGTCTTACCCGTTGCCGCATGATCCTGATGTCCCGTCATTCCGGTTGTCGAGTTGTCGAGGATCATAACTGTTCCGGTACCCTGATTGTATACCATGTTGATCAGCGAATTAACGCCGGTATGCATAAAGGTGGAATCTCCTATAACCGCAACCCAGTTCTTGATATAATCCCTGCCCTTCGCCTTTTCCATACCGTGCAGGGTGGAAATACTCGATCCCATGCAAATGGTGGTGTCAACAACCCCGAGAGGCGGAACCGCTCCGAGCGTATAGCAGCCTATATCACCCGCTGCATGTATCTTAAGCTTGTTAAGCACCGTAAAAGCACTCCTGTGGGGACATCCCGGGCAGAGGATAGGCGGACGTCCGGGAACATCAGCCGCTTCCTTGATTTTAATATCCTCATGCAGTACTGCCTTCCTTAACATGTTGGCGCTGTACTCACCCTGTATCGTAAATATCTCCTTACCGATCGCCTTAATGCCCCACGAACGCACCTGTGTCTCAATAAGAGGATCCAACTCTTCAAAAATATACAGAGTATCGACCCTGGACGCAAAATCCTCGATCAGCTTACGCGGAAGGGGATTGACCAGCCCAAGCTTAAGCACAGAGGCATTGGGAAGGACTTCCTTAACATATGTATAAGGTATTCCGCTTGTTATGAAGCCTATGGATGTATCGTTCATTTCAACCCTGTTGATGGGGAAATCACACGAATCCTCTATAAGCCTTTTCTCCCGCTCCTCTACGACCAGATGACGACGCTTCGCATTGCCGGGCATCATCACGTACTTTGCTATATTCCTTTCGTACGGTTTATCTTCTATATCAAGTCTGTCCTCAAGGGTCACCAGTCCCTGCGAATGGGAAAGCCTTGTTGTGGTCCTTAAGATCACCGGAGTATCATACTTTTCACTCAGATCGTAAGCGAACTTAATGAAATCCTTTGCTTCCTGTGAATCGGAAGGTTCGATCACAGGCACCTGAGCAGCTCGCGCAACCATCCTTGTATCCTGCTCATTCTGCGAGCTGTACATTCCGGGATCGTCTGCCGCAACAAGCACCATTCCGCCTGATATACCGGTATAAGAAACCGTATACAGCGGATCTGCCGCCACATTTACCCCGACATGCTTCATTGATACAAGCGAGCGGACTCCTGCCATGGAAGCTCCTATCGCAACCTCGGTCGCGACCTTCTCATTGGGGGACCATTCACAATACAGCTCATCCTTATATTTAACTATATTTTCACTTATCTCGGTGCTCGGCGTGCCCGGATAAGCGGCAGAAACCTTTACTCCCGCCTCATATGCTCCGCGGGCAATGGCCTCATTGCCAAGCATCAT
>JAEEGL016606802.1_pt1 | contig 11974 bp, 10 predicted proteins | sample 9134231 | NCBI WGS metagenome assembly JAEEGL01 (sample SAMN16246548, study PRJNA631951) | gut metagenome | biome: gut microbiome; feature: rumen; material: fiber-attached | host: Bos | place: Iran: Karaj | collected 2018-10 | reverse complement strand
TGTATCTGTTAGGAACCAATCCTATCGCAGAGTAGCCAAGTCTGGACGGGATAAACGCTGAAGGCATCTAAGCGTGAAGCCCCCCTCAAGATGAGATATCCCTATAGACCCCTTGAAGACGACAAGGTAGATAGGTCATAGGTGGAAGTGCAGTAATGTATGTAGCTGAATGTCACTAATAGGTCGATAGCATTTACACTTTGTCAGACAGTATTTGGTTTTGAAGATTTAAGAAGATTAAAACAGCGGTGTTGCTTGTGAATAGCGACACCGCTGTTCTTTCTGTTTAAGGACTATAAGGACCCGGTTCTTGATATATGTTCTTCGAAGTGCTTCTCATACTGCCGTTTCCTATATTCCTTAGGAGAGATCCCTTCCTGTTTGGAGAAGAGAACTGAAAAATGACTTTCTCCGGAAAAGCCCAAGTATTCTGCGATGTCTGTACAACTGTATGCATGATATGCAAGCAGATGTTTTGCTGCATTCATTTTTTGTTCCCTGATATAAGATGAAACAGAATGACCGGTTTCTTTTGCAAAGAGCGTGGAGAGGTAAGAGGCATTCATTTCCAGCTCTTCTGCGATTTTGGCTACGGTGATCCTCTCATGCAGATGATTCTGGATGTAATTGATGGATAAAAGAACCTTCGGAGACAATTCTCGTCGCTGTGCTTTATATGCTTGCATACGACGCGCATAATCCATCATCATATTTCCGAATAGTTCTTCCACATCATCCTCCGTCTGACACTGATCTGTTCTTCGAATATAAAGATCCGAGAGGCCGTAGGATTCGCTTGCAGGCATCCCCCCTTCGATGCAAAACCGACAGCATACGGTAACATCCGCTACGAACAGAAACTTTTTACTTAAAAGAGGTGAAGAGGAAAGCGATGGTAGCTGTTTGTTCTTGTGATTTCTGATCACTCGTTCCACTTCTTTGAGGTTTCCGTCTTTAACAGGCTGAATGCTGGACATTTCTTCGCTGTATGTGTCGTGTTCAAACGCATTTTCGCGCTGTTGAAAAAGGTATGCCTGCAGGGAGTGTTCCATTTTTTCATGCAGGACGCTTTGGTGATCTGACGACATCATCTGTTCCTCCAAAAACCAATGAAAATATATAAAAACAAATGAATATGATGTTATTATATCTCATGATGCATTATGATACAACCAGAACAGAAAACAATGGCAACGAAAGAAGGAGGATTTGATATGAGATTCAATGATGTACAGGATACCAGAAAAAAAGAAGCGGGAGCAGAACGCAGATATAATGCGAATCATAGCTTTGAACGGCATATGGCAAAAATGGCAGAACAGAACAGAGTCAGAAAACTTGCGACCATAGGTGGTGTGACTTTTACAATCTGAAATGATCAATATCACGACGAAAAGCAGATTTTTATTCAATTCTCAAATAATTGAATAAAAATTTGTTTTTTTTTGGCAATTATGTGATATACTTAATGCGTGATTATTTTCCATTTGGGAAGTGTCGAATAAAGTGCAGAGGTGAAGGTATGGATACAAACATTTTGTTAGAGAATGGAACCAATGAACTTGAAATACTGGAATTCCGTCTGGGCGATAATTCCTATGGCATCAATGTGGCGAAGATTCGTGAGATTATCCAGTATCAACCGGTCACCCCGGTTCCGAATGCGCACCCGAGTATTGAGGGAATCTTTATGCCGCGTGAAACAATGATCACGGCAGTCAGCTTAAGAAATGTATTACAGCTTGGCGATTCGGATCAGGGCGGATTATTCATCATCACCAATTTCAATAAGTTAGATGTTGCGTTCCATGTTGACGCTGTTATGGGTATTCACAGAGTATCCTGGACAGAGATCATTAAGCCGGACAATACGATCAATAATGATCAGGACGGTGTATCCACCGGTATCGTTAAGTTTGATGACAGATTGGTCATCATCCTTGACTTCGAGAAGATCGTTTCGGATATCAGCCCCGAAACAGGTCTGAAGATGTCCGAGATTGAAGATTTTTCCGAAAGAGCACGTTCTTCAACACCGATTCTGATCGCTGAAGATTCACATCTTTTAAACAAACTGATTTCCGATGCACTTCAGAAATCCGGATACGTAAACCTGACAAGAACAGAGAATGGCCAGGAAGCATGGGATTATATCCAGAAGGCTATCGATGAAGGCGAATTAGACAAGAGAGTACATCTTGTGATCACCGATATCGAGATGCCGCTGATGGATGGACATCGCCTGACCAAACTGATCAAGAGCGATGATAAACTGAAACATATTCCGGTTATCATCTTCTCATCCCTCGTAAATGATGAGATGAGGATCAAAGGTGAGGCACTTGGTGCAGATGCACAGTTATCCAAACCGGAGATCGGTAATCTTGTAAAAGAGATTGATAAACTGCTCGGAAGATAAAAAAAATGCACGTAAAGGGTCGGGTTTCCGGCCCTTTTTTTGTGCGATAAAGCGCTTTATTTTTTTGAGTCCGTATGATAGACTAATATCGAATTTCTGTATATATTTCTCCGGAGGAGATTATGAGTTCAACAGAAGAATATCTCGACAGTTTATTAAGAAGTGTTATGAGCGGCAAGAAACCGCCCGAACCTATAGATCTTCCAAGCGAAGAACCGAAGCAGACTGCGACAGAACCGTCTCAGTCTGTTCCTGTTGCCCAAGAACAAGAAGCTGCTCCTGCCATTACGCCGGATGCGACTTTTATAGCAGAAGAGGATGTTACACCGGCTGCAAGCGAGCAGGCGATTATAAACGAAGAACCGGTTATGGAAGCCGCACCGGAGCCGATCATGGAAGCAGTATCGGAACCGGCCACGCCGGCAGATAACCTGACTGCAGATGTACCGGTTATGACTGAGGAAACCCCTTCCCCCAGAGAGCATGTATCCTTCATCGGTTCCATCATGAGTGAGATCCCTTCCACGGATGTTGTTGCGGAATCTGAAGAGGCAGCACCCGCTGAAACACCGGTTGAGCTTGCCGCAGAGGCAACCTATATCCTGCCGGATGAACCCGCACAGGAAGAGATGCCGGCGATGGAAGTGATGCCGGAGATGCCTGTGATGGAAGAAATGCCCGTCATGGAAGAGATGCCGGCAATGGAAGAAATGCCGGCACCGGAAATGATGCCGGAGATGCCGGCGATGGACACGATGCCGGAAATGCCTGTCATGGAAGAGATGCCCGTGATGGACGAAATGCCCGTCATGGAAGAGATGCCCGTGATGGAAGAGGCACCGATACCGGAAGAAATGCCGGCACCGGAAATGATGCCGGAGATGCCTGTGATGGACGAGATGCCTGTTGCGGATGAAACCCAGGGACTGACACCGGACATGATGCCCGAGATGTTCATGGTAGATATGGGCATGGATGAAACGCCGGAAGCGGCGGAGCAGATGCCGGATGAAGATATTACGAATCTCCTGCAATCGATCGAAGCCATGGATTCTCCGTTAGATAATCCTTCACCGGCGGAGATGCCGACAGCAGAAGAAACGCCCGTCATGGACGAGACGCCGATGGCAGAAGAAATGCTTGTGATGGACGAGATGCCGATGGCAGAAGAAACACCTGTCATGGACGAGACGCCGATGGCAGAAGAGATGCCTGTCATGGACGAGATGCCTATGATGGAAGAGGCACCGATGGAAGAAGCGGCACCGATGGCAGAAGACATCCCGATGCCGGAGGACGCACCCGCAGCGGAAGAGACCCCTGCAATGGATGATCTGCCAAATCTTCTCGGAGATGCAGAAGAGCTTCCTGCGGAAGAAGAACCTGCCCCGCAGGATGATCTTGGTACTGCGCTTGATGATCTGCTCGGAATCACGGAAGAAAACGTGGACTCCGCACTGCAGGAAGCTGCAGCCGCAGGTGAAGCAGGTGATGCGGTTGACGAAATGGGTCTGGATGGACTGTTGTCCGGCGCGGAAGGAGAGGCGGAACGTGCCGAGATCGGTGGTCTGTTGTCTGCCGACAACAATAATGAGGCAGTCGATGCTTCCATTCTGGAAACGGACGATTCGATATCCGATGCGGATATGTTCAATATAGACGAGGCGCTCGATGAGGATGCGCTTGCGGAAGAGGACGGCAAAAAGAAGAAGAAAAAGAAGAAGAAAAAAGAAAAGAAACAGAAAGACGCTTCCGCAGAAGACGGTGAGAAGAAGGGATTCTTCGCAAAGATCATGGACTCCTTAACCAAGGAGCTGGATGAAGAAGAAAAGCCGGCAGAGGAAGGCGAAAATCTGCAGATCTTCGAAGAAACCACGCAGGATCAGGCCGCCGAACTGGCTGAAGAGAGTAAGAAACTCGTCGAAGAGATGGACGACGAAGAGGAAGAGGGCGAAGAGAAGAAGGGCAAGAAAGGCAAGAAAGCCAAAAAGGACAAAAAGCCCAAAGAGAAGAAGCCGAAAGTCAAGAAAGAAATCTTCCCGGATGACCCTTCCTACTATCGCAAGCTGCCCAAGAAGAGTGTGATCGGGATCTGTATCCTGTGCTTTTCACTGGGTGTCGTGATCACGCTGGTAACATATCTGCTTCCTTACTATCGTGATACCAAGAAGGCACAGTCTGCTTATGATCACGGGAATTATATCGAAGCATATACGGATCTGAAGGGCCACAGCCTGAACAAAAAGCAGCAGGAGATCTACAACAAATCGGTTGTGATCCTGAAAGAAAAGAGAAAACTGGATTCCTACGATAAATACATGCAGCTGAATATGCCTGCACAGGCCTTGGATGCACTGCTGCAGGGATTAAAGAACGCGGTTGATTTTGGCGCATATGCGGAGGAACTTGGCGTAAAAGACCAGTTTGATTCCTATACACGAGAGATCGAATCAAGAGTTACGGGAACGTTCGGACTCGATTTGAATACCGCTTACGCATGGGCGCAGATTGAAGATGCACAGGAGTATTCCAAAAATATCTATCAGTTCCTGACACCGCAGGGCGGAGCGGGTGCGCAGCCGATGCAGTCGGATCTGTCGGAAAATCCCGTGATCGTCGGAGAAGAAGAGGAATTTGCGCAATGATCGCAATCATTGATTATGATGCAGGAAACATGAAGAGCGTTGAAAAGGCTCTTCATTTTCTTGACCAGGATGTTTTGGTGACATCGCGTCCGGAAGAGATCTTAAAGGCAGATCACGTGATCTTGCCAGGCGTCGGTGCTTTCGGGATGGCGATGGAACAGTTACATGCCCGAAATCTCGAGGATGTACTCAAAGAAGTCGTGCAAAGAGGTACTCCTTTTTTGGGAGTCTGTCTGGGAATGCAGCTGCTGTTTGACGGCAGTGATGAGAGCCCGGGAGTAAGGGGGCTTTCTTTTTTGCGGGGCAACATCGCAAAGATCCCGCCCGGGGAATATGAAAAGATCCCGCACATGGGCTGGAATTCCCTGCAGATCACACCAGACAGCAGGCTTTTTGCGGGGATCGAAGATGAGGCATATGTGTACTTTGTGCATTCGTTTTACGTGCATGCATCGGATCGGTCGGTTGTGGCTGCAACAACCTCCTACAATGTCACGATCGATGCGGCCGTTGAGCATCAGAATCTTTTTGCATGCCAGTTCCATCCCGAAAAGAGTTCGGCAACGGGGTTAAAGATACTTGAGAACTTTGTCAATCTGTAGATGTTTCCGATAGGGTAAAATCATGTATACAAAGCGTATCATTCCCTGCCTGGATGTACACGGCGGCAGAGTCGTGAAGGGCGTGAATTTTGTCAATTTAAGAGATGCGGGCGATCCGGTCGAGATTGCAGCCGCATATGATAAAGCCGGAGCGGACGAACTGGTCTTTTTGGATATCACGGCTTCTTCCGATGCACGCAAAACCGTTGTGGATATGGTCAGGGCTGTTGCGGAAAAGGTGTTCATCCCGTTCACGGTCGGCGGCGGGATCAGAAGTGTGGACGATTTCAGGACCCTGCTTCGTGAAGGCGCCGATAAGATCAGTATCAATTCTTCGGCGATCAACCGGCCGGAGCTGATCTCGGAAGCGGCGGACAAGTTCGGCAGCCAGTGTGTGGTTGTTGCGATCGATGCCAGAAGAAGGGAAGACGGAAGCGGCTGGAACATCTTCAAAAACGGCGGCAGGATCGATGTCGGGATCGATGCGATCGAATGGGCCATGCGCGCCGAAAAGCTCGGCGCAGGCGAAATCCTGCTGACCAGTATGGATGCTGACGGGACCAAGGCCGGATATGATCTTGCGCTGACCCGTGCGATTTCCGATCATGTTTCCATTCCCGTGATCGCATCGGGTGGAGCCGGGACGAAAGAGCATTTTTATGATGCCCTGACAGAGGGAAAAGCCGACGCGGCGCTCGCAGCGTCCCTGTTTCATTATAAAGAACTTGAGATCATGGATCTTAAGGAATACTTGCGGGAGAAAGGGATCTCCGTCAGAATTTGATTTTGGAATAAGAAGATGGCTGCAATTGATAATGACTGGCTTAACCCCTTATCCGCGGAGTTTAAGAAGCCATATTATAAAGAACTGTATCTGAAAGTAAAAGATGAGTACAAGCACCACCAGGTATTTCCGGCACCGGATGATATCTTCAGTGCTTACGCGCTTACGGAACTGAACAATGTCAAGGTCGTGATCCTCGGACAGGATCCGTATCACGATGTGGGGCAGGCGCACGGACTGTGTTTTTCCGTGAAACCCGGCGTGGATATTCCGCCTTCCCTGCAAAATATATATCAGGAATTGCACGACGATCTGGGACTGCGTATCCCAAACAACGGATATCTGGTAAAATGGGCAAAGCAGGGCGTGCTGCTTCTTAATACCGTGTTAACGGTACGTGCACACCAGGCAAATTCCCATCGCGGGATCGGTTGGGAACAGTTTACGGATGCAACGATCAGGATCCTGAACGAACAGGATCGTCCGATTGTTTTCATGCTTTGGGGGAAGCCTGCGCAGAGCAAGCAGAGCATGTTGAACAATCCGAAACATCTGATCTTAAAGGCGCCGCATCCGAGTCCGTTATCCGCATACCGCGGATTCTTCGGTTGCAGGCATTTCAGCCGCGCGAATGCATTCCTTACCGAAAATCATTTGCAGCCGGTTGACTGGCAGATCGAGGACATTTAATAAGGGATATTTTTATGAACAAAACAGTTGCAACCATATTGAAAATTTTCATATTTCTCGTACTGACCGGCGCCATCCTGTTTGGCGTATACTATGGTGTCAGCTACCGTTCCGAGGCCAACAAAATGGCAGAAGAATTGCGGGTCGGCCAGGATTTTGAAGCGAAGGGAGATTATCTCTCGGCGATCGCTTCCTATTCCGCGGCACTCGAATACGATCCGGAAAATCAGGATGTGCGGGATGCGATCGCACACGCCTATGTGATGCTTGGCGGATTGTACGGCAGCAGCAATGAAGCGATCGATGCATACCAGAACGCGTTACTTTACAATATCGAAAACAAGCATGCATATTGGGGCGTTGCCAATATTTTCGAAGAACGCGGTGAAGAAGACAATGTGCTTTCTGCATTGAACACGGGATACGAAAATACCGGCGATGAGAACATGAAGATCAAAGCCGACAATATTCTTGCGGAGAGAGAGCGGATCCGCGCCGAAGAGGAAGCAAGGCAGCGGGAAGAGGCCGAGCTTGCGGCGATCGAGGCAGCGCATGATGAGGTCATGTCCAAGGTTTTTGCCGCGTTTGAATCCGGGAATATGGATGATGTCAAGGACGTGCTTCGGAGTGAAGAAGTCAAAGACCTGGCCGATGAGATCGTGAGTGAAGACACCTCATTCTATTACGGGGCAAAGGATGACAACGGAAACCGTAACGGAAAAGGCGTAGCCCTCTACATGGACGGCTATTATTACTACGGGGATTTTGAAAACAATGTCCGCAGCGGGGAAGGCACATGGATGCGTGCTGTTTATGCGGAATCCTCCGCGATCGGTTCCTATATCTTCAAAGGGAACTGGGAAAATGACAAGCCAAACGGTAAAGGCGAAGCAACCTCCAATTTCTACAAGGACAAGATCTCCGCATCCGAAATGGTGAAGCAGGTGATCACCGGTGAATATACGGACGGTCTGGAGAACGGCAGCATGTCGTTGTCCGGTGCAACGAAGGGTGGCGCAGCCGTGCAATACACCTATAAAGCGGAAAACGGCGTGGCGGTAAAATCAAGCTCGGATGATTCCGGGATCAAAGGACAATATATTATCGCAAAATCAAGTGACGGAAAATCCAACCTGACTTCAGACGGATCCGTCCGTGGGGTAGAAGGTTTTATCGACCGATAGTGATGGTTTACATAAAGTAAGTTAACATAATATTATGGGAGGCAAAAAGATGAGACTGGCAATTCTTGGTTACGGAAATTTGGGCAAAGGAATCGAAGCAGCTATTTCGCAGAATGCGGACATGGAACTGGTGGGCGTATTTACCAGGCGTGACCCGGATACGGTCAAGACCCTGACCGGTGCAAAAACGTATCACGTCGATACAATTACAAGCATGCAGGATCAGATCGATGTTTTGATGATCTGCGGCGGCTCGGCTACGGATCTGCCGAAGCAGACACCGGAATATGCCAAGTATTTCAACGTAGTGGACAGCTTTGATACCCATGCAAAGATCCCGGAGCATTTTGCAAATGTGGATGCGGCGGCAAAATCAAACAACCATGTGGCGATGATCTCTGTCGGCTGGGATCCCGGTATGTTTTCCTTAAACCGTCTGTATGCGAATGCGATCTTACCGGACGGAAGTGATTATACATTCTGGGGCAAGGGCGTCAGCCAGGGACACTCCGATGCGATCAGACGGGTTAAGGGTGTTAAGGACGGAAAGCAGTATACGATCCCTGTGGAGTCTGCACTTGAGGCGGTCAGAAACGGTGAGAATCCGGAGCTGACGACCAGACAGAAACATACTAGAGAATGCTTTGTGGTACCTGAAGAAGGTGCAGATCTTGCACAGATCGAAAAAGAGATCAAAGAGATGCCGAATTATTTCTCGGATTATGATACCACGGTTCACTTCATCACACAGGAAGAACTGGATCGCGATCATGCGGGCATTCCGCACGGCGGTTTCGTATTCCGTACCGGCAAGACTGGTTTACATAAAGAGAACAATCATGTGATCGAGTATCGTCTCAAACTGGATTCGAATCCGGAATTCACGGCAAGCGTTCTGGTTGCTTATGCAAGAGCGGCATTCAGAATGCAGCAGGAAGGTATGAGCGGCTGCAAGACCGTATTTGATGTGCCGCCGGCTTACCTTAGCCCGCTTTCTGCTGAAGAGATGAGAGCTCATTTGCTGTAAAGATTGTAATTTGAATGCGCCTGTGGTAAAATCGTTGCAAATGCGGATGTGGCGGAATGGCAGACGCATCAGACTCAAAATCTGACGTAGGTGACTATGTGTGGGTTCAAGTCCCACCATCCGCACTATAAGAAAACCCCTTGGAAGTGACTAAATAAAGGCTTTCAGGGGTTTCATTTTTTGAAGTATTGCCTTTTTGTTGCATTTAGGCGGGGTTGATAAATGCGTATATTGATCGTAGAAGATGAAATCAGAATACGTGAGGGAATCCGGAAACTGCTTTTAAAGATCGATCCGGAGTATGAAGTGGCGGGAGAAGCCAATGACGGGCAGGAAGGTCTGGAACTGTGCAGAAAGCTCAATCCGGACCTGATCATTACGGATGTGCAGATGCCGAAGATGGACGGCCTTCACATGCTGGAAAACGTATATGAAGAAGGCTTTACGACAAAAGCAATCGTCTTAAGTGCCTATTCCGAATTCGAGTATGCCAGAGGCGCAATGAAACTCGGTGTGACGGAGTATTTGCTCAAACCGATCAACTTAAGCGAGTTCACGAAGGCACTTGAGAATATCAAACGGCAGATTGCAGAAGATAACCGCAGGAAACCGGACAAGGTCGGAACGCTTGATCAGATCTTAAGGGAACTGATCGCCGGAAGACTCACGGTTGATGAAGACACAAAAAGCTATCTGTATAATCATCACCATATTTCGGTGGAACAGAACTTTGTTCTGATCGTCGCATACATCGGCAATCAGTATCAGGAGAGGGCGCAGTCTGTCAAAGCGTCTCTCGGACATTCTCTGTCGCTGTACGAAGGGATTGATTTTTGCAGTCTTGAGATTGAATATTTGAGTTCCGTTCTGTCGGTTGTGTATAACTGTGCAAATCCCGCCGATCTGGAACGATGGGTACAGTACCAGCTGCTCAATACGTTTACGGATCATGCCGCGATCGGCTATACGGTTGCACAGTCTCTCACGCAGATGAAAACGGGACTTGAGAAACTGTTCCCGTTTATGGACTGGAATCTTTCTTTTGAAGACAGTGTGCTGATCTCCTATCCGAAGATCACGCAGGTACAGACCTCCCTATGCGTGTATCCGCAGGATCTGGAACTGAAGATGAAATCTGCGATCTGCGCGGCGGACCACGGTAAGGAAAAATCGCTCCTTCGCTCTTTTTCGGAATACTTCAGGGACGGAAAAGTCTACGATCCGCACGAGATCAAGGAAAGCTATGTCCGCTTTATCTGGGCAGTGATCGAGACAGCAAAAGGCGTCGGAAACACGGGCGCCGGTAAGATCAAACAGCAGAAACTTCTTGAGATGATCATGAACGCGAAGATGCGCGAAGAACTCTCTGCGATCTGTGACCGGATCGCAGAAACGCTGGATTGCAGAGAAGGCGAGGACGCTTCCGATAATCTGACGATCCGCCGTGCTAAAAGTATGATCAGCGAGTTTTATCATACGGGAATCACACTGGATGAGATTGCATCCAGACTAAATATTACGCCGGAATACCTGGGAACGCAGTTTCATAAGGAAACCGGTGTCACCTTCAGTGCCTACATCAAAAATTACAGGATCCAGAAGGCCAAAGAACTGCTCATCGGTACATCTCTAAAACTTTATGAGATCGCTGACCGCGTCGGTTATTCGGATCCCAAGTATTTCAGCAAGGTGTTCAGGGATACAACGGGACAGCTTCCGGCCGATTACAGAAAAGCATTCAAATAAGCATTAGATTATTCCCCCTTTTTTAGATTTATCATATTCTTTTATTGCATGGCATCCAATAAAATGTGTATGTAAGGAAAAATATATCCCAAATGTCTTACTCATTGCAGGGGGAATCATGAAACGCATTAAATCTTTTTTCAGATATGACAATATCGGATTGCTCTATTTACTGCCCGCGTTCATCTATATGATGATATTTGTGGGCTATCCCATCATCAGCAATATCATACTGAGTCTGCAGAATGTTTCGGTAAAAAATCTCGTAAAGGGCGAGAAAAAGTTTATCGGGTTTGAAAACTATGCCACGATCTTTCATGATCCTGTTTTCTTAAAAGCCATGGGAAACACCCTCCTCTTTACGGTCGCATGCCTGATCTTCCAATTTCTGATCGGTTTTCTTTTGGCGCTGCTTTTTCATAAGAAATTCAGACTGGCCAAGCCGGTCCGAGGCCTGACGATGATCCCCTGGATGATGCCGATGACGGTCACGGCGCTGATGTTCAAGTTTATGTTTTCCACGGATGTCGGAATCATCAATTATATCCTGAAAGCGGCCGGACTGATACAGGAAAACATTGAGTGGCTGACAACTCCGGGAACTGCAATGATCGCAGTTGTGATCGCAAACGTATGGATCGGGATCCCGTTCAATACGATTCTCTTATCCACAGGTCTTACGACGATTCCGCAGGAACTGTATGAGAGTGCATCGGTCGATGGTGCAAACAGCTGGCAGCGGCTCATAAAGATCACACTCCCGTTGCTTCGCCCGACCATTGAATCCGTTCTGGTGCTTGGTTTTATCTATACATTTAAAGTGTACGATCTCGTATATGTCATGACGGAAGGCGGACCGGTCAATTCCACGCATCTT
>JAEEGL015286095.1_pt1 | contig 11974 bp, 9 predicted proteins | sample 9134231 | NCBI WGS metagenome assembly JAEEGL01 (sample SAMN16246548, study PRJNA631951) | gut metagenome | biome: gut microbiome; feature: rumen; material: fiber-attached | host: Bos | place: Iran: Karaj | collected 2018-10 | reverse complement strand
TTTTGCATTGGGAATACCTGTCAGATCGTCCGTAATGGAGGCTTGGATGAGCTTTGCGGATTTACGTGCTTCGCTGTGTCTTTGGTGATATATGCTCACTACAACCGCAATAAGGGATATGAAAAAGGTTGCGTAATTGATCTTGTCTGCTTCCAGAACGCCCTTGTAATTGCCTTCAAGATCCACACCGTATGTGTCCAGGTAATTGATATACGCAATACCGATCACGGAGAGCATGACGATGGAGATGTATGGCCTCCATATCAGCAGACACGCGGCATAGAGAACCATGGTAAGAAAGCAGAGGATCATTCTGCCTTTTGAAAAGTCGCTTTCCGAAACTTTCCATCCGAAGTACATGCACACGCCCGTAAACATGACGGTGAGGCTGATGCTTATGTAGGGAGATCTGCTTATCTTGTTACCGGTATAGAGGATGGAGTAGATGAGCATGAATACTCCGATAAACAGAAGCAGCCAATAGTTTTTCGAATATTTGAAAAAGAGTTCGAAGGTGGCGTACTGTCCGGTTAAGACGTACTTTTTGATAAAGCGGATTATCATCCAGCTTTCCAGTACGATGATGATAAGGGCCATGAAAAATGTCGAACGGATATTGGCATCACGATGGAATGCCTTCTCGTACGGAGACATTTGATTAAACCCGAAGAAATCCTTTAACTTGTACCAAATACTTTTCTTTTCCATGGTTTTCCCCCTCGAAATATTCAATCCACAGATTATTTATTCAGATATTTATCTATTCTGTTTTTAACGTTGGCTTGCAGGTTGCGATAGTAGAACATGTAGTCATATACGTGAAGTGATCCCTCAGGAAGAGAAGGCACGGGATTGGGATAAAGCTGCGTGTCGATTCCTTCCACCTTGATAACTCCGCGCTCTGTATCTATATAACCTCCGCAAAATGCAGGGATTTCGTTAACAATATTTCCGTTTCCGTCCGTAATGCATGCACCGAGGTTAAGACTTGCGGGTGCCGCTACGGAATCCGTTCTCCAGTTCAAGGGATTGATGCAATAATATGTCTTTCCGGCGGGACATATAAAGGTGCTTATTACATCTTCGGTTTCAAGGTCAAAACATATTATCACGCCGGTATCATCGGCATTTTGTGCTGGTTTAAGCTGGGGATATTGAAGGACATCTTCTTCGTTAAAGGACCATCCGATGGCATATACGGCAACCAGCCTCTCACTAAGCTCTTCATCGTCAAAGTATTCTTTTACTAGTCTCAGACACATGTCCGCGCCCTGTGAAAATCCTGCGAGAATTATGGGACGGCCGTCGTTTTCATTTTCCAGATACCATCTAAAAGAAGACGAGATATCTTCGTAGGCAAGCTCGAGATATTTTTCTCTGTCTATGGAATTAAGATCGTAGGTACTCATTGCAGCCTGTCTGTAGAAAGGCGCATACATTCTGCAGTAATCTTCGTAGATGCCGCGCTCCATGTTGAGGGATGCGGTGAAGTTTGCAAGTGATTTCTTTTCACCTAAGGACATGTTGGTGCGTTCGCCGGTGTAGACGGTGGGAGCGATGAGGAAGAGATCGACTTCTTTTTCTTCCCCGACTGCAAAATAAGCCCAGGAATCGCGCGAGGAATAATCCGGTACGCGTTCCATCCGGGCTTTGAAAATTAATAGAAAGGCGGTAACAACCGTCAATATGAAAACCGCTAGGATGATAGCATCCGCGATTACCCTGTTTTTCAGATTTTTAAACATAAAAATCTATATTGTTCCCATAAGAAATTACTACATATTTATTATACTACCGGATTTATTTACTACAATTTAATTGCAGGCAATTAACCGAGATGACAAAAGCGCAGGGATTATTTAATTACATAATATGATGTGTTATAATTATTTGCTGTTTAGGCGCTACGGCGCTTATGAGGAGAATGAAAAGGATCGATTGAAATGAAGAGCTTGAGGAAGTTTATTGCTGTCTTTCTCATAATTACAGGCATAACGGTGCTTCTTGCCGAAGGGGCGTACTACTATCTGGTAAGTACCCGCTTCGAAATATTCGGACACCCTTGCGATATATACATGGAGAATTTGGTGTTTGAAGGAAGTGAGATTACTGACCTTGAAACCCTTGAGAGAGGACTTGCCAAATTCGGTAATCTAAAGAGTGTAAACCTTGGTTCTTACAGGCTTTACGTTGAAGATATTCCCATGCTTCAGAGCCTGTTTCCGAGCGTTGTTTTCACATATGATACCTGGATAAATATCGAGGGTGAGGACTATCCCATTGAGACAGCTAAAGTAAGCCTCACGGACCACGGTTATACCGATCTTGAAACCATCATTACCAAGCTGTCCTATTTGCCTTCACTGACCGAAGTTTCATTCGGTGAGAACCACATAACCGCAGAGGACAAAGCTCGTCTTAAATATATTTTCCCTAATGTTGATTTCATAGTTGTTGAGCTCTATGACATCTGTCACCAGACTTATCCCGCAGATGCCGTAAGCATTGATCTTGCACGCTCTAAGGTAACCATCACGGGTTCTCTTAAGGATGAACTTTTTGAGAATCTCTCTCTTTTCCCGGATTTAAAAGAAGTCGATCTTCACGGTCAGGGACTTACCTGGGAGGAGAGGCTTGAACTTGCGCGTAAATATCCCGGCGTTAATTTCGGCTGGGAAGTTGAATATAACGATACGGTTTACGATTCCACCGCAGATTTTGAAATCGACCTTACCAGGAAGAGATTGTACGAGTCCGACCTTGTTGTATTAAAAGAGCTTACCGAGCAGATGAGAAGCCTTCAGAAGCTCATTGTATGCGATTGCGGACTTGATAACGAAACTCTGGGTGAATTCAGAAAAGAAATCCCCACCGTCAATCTGGTATGGCGTATCCGGATGGGTAAGTGGAGCCTCAGAACCGATCAGGTTACTTTCTCCGTACTTATCTATAACTACAATTACGAGAGATTAAGATCCAAGGATATTCAGGTTCTTAAGTATTGTACCGACTTAAGATGTCTTGACCTGGGTCATCAGTCCATTGTTGATATATCCGTAATAGGAGATTATCTGCCGGAGCTCAGACTTCTTATCATGGCAGATAACTGGATCAACGATCTGACGCCCCTTGCAAAGTGTAAGCATCTGCATTACCTAGAGCTTTTCGTAAATAACCTTACCGATATTTCACCGCTTTCAAACCTTCATGAGCTGGTCGATGTAAATATCAGTTACAACAGACGTCTTAGTGACATCACACCGCTTCTTTATTCGCCCATGATGGAGCGAATCTGGCTTGAGAGTACTTCGGTATCGTCTGATGATTTTGACCTCCTGGAAGCGACATATCCCAACGCTAAGGTGGTAAGAGTAGTAAGAGGACGTCCTTCCGTCGATCAGGGATGGCGAGACGGATCTGCCAGATATGCCCAGATGATGGATATGTGGTTCAACAATTATTACGGCGATGAGTTTTACAAATACGATCTTCTTGCCGTTGAGCTGGGACTTCGTGACGATGAGTCTGAGGAGGCCAGACAACACCCGTATTAATGCGGTTTTCAGGGCTTCAAAAAATAAAAAAAATTCTTTTCAAAAAGTGCTTGCAATTGTAATATGCCTATGATATTATTATCAAGCTGTTTGAAAAAACGGGGTGTGGCTCAGCTTGGTTAGAGCGCCGTCTTAGGGAGGCGGAGGTCGCGAGTTCGAATCCCGCCACTCCGACTAAAGAACCTTCATCAATTTGATGAAGGTTCTTTTTTATTTGTTTTTCGCCGGAAGGAAAATTCAGCAGATAAATGCAGGTAAATGTATGTGGGCTAATAATTGTTTTAACTTGAGACAATTATTAGCCTTTTTTGATGGATTTACGCTTTCTACCGGATAGACGGGCTAATAATTCTTTGGTTTATGATTGATGAAATGTATGGTAATCTATGAGGAATAAAACCTAAGTTGAAAGGAAAGAACATGAAAGTTTCAGTATTAAGAAAATACGCTGCTCTGATCGCAAGATCGGGAGTAAATATTCAGAAGGGTCAGGAAGTCAGGATTATCTGCGACCTGGATCAGCCCAAGTTTGTAGAGCTTCTTGTGGATGAGTGCTACAAGGCGGGTGCTAAGAAGGTTATCGTGGATTTCCACTATCAGCCCCTTGAGAAGCTCCACGTACGTCACCAGTCCGTTACCACACTTGCAAAGGTTGAGGAGTGGGAGAAGGCTCGTCTCCAGCACTATGTGGATGAACTTCCCTGTCGTATATACCTTGATTCCGAAGATCCCGACGGACTCAAAGGAATCAACCAGGGCAAGAAGGCTAAAGCGGATCAGAAGAGCTATCCCATCTTAAAGCCTTACTGGGACAAGATGGAGAATAAACATCAGTGGTGTATTGCTGCAGTTCCCGGAGCTAAGTGGGCTAAGAAGGTATTCCCGGGTCTCTCCAAGGGAAGAGCTATCGAGAAGCTTTGGGAGGCAATTCTCTATACATCACGTGTAACCGACGATCCTCTTGCGGAGTGGGAAGCACATGATAAGGAGCTTGCAGACAGATGTGCATATCTCAACAATCTCGGAATTAAAGAGCTTCATTACAAGGGAGATAACGGAACCGACCTTACCGTAGGCATGATCCCCGATGGAATGTTCCTGGGCGGACTTGAAACCAGCCTTCAGGGAATCGGATTTAATGCAAACATCCCCAGTGAGGAATGCTATACATCACCCATGCGCGGTAAAGCAGACGGTATCGTATATGCAACAAAGCCTCTTTCATATGAGGGTGAACTTATCGAGAATTTCTCCGTTCGTTTTGAAAACGGTAAAGCAGTAGAAGTTAAGGCAGAGAAGAATCAGCAGCTTCTTGAGCAGATGATAAGTAAGGATGAAGGTGCCGCATATCTTGGTGAGTGCGCACTCGTTCCCGTAAACTCACCCATTTCCGAGTCGGGACTTCTTTTCTACAATACACTCTTTGATGAGAACGCAGCATGCCACCTGGCACTTGGAATGGGCTTTACCAATACTATTCGCGGATATGAAAATAAAACGCTGGAAGAGTGCCGCAAGAAGGGAATCAATGATTCCATGGAGCATGTTGATTTCATGATTGGATATGACGGACTTGATATTGATGCGGTAACTTTCGACGGTAAAAAAGTGCCCATCTTCCGCAAGGGAAAATGGGCTTTTGATGTTTAATTACCAGTCGCTTTGTATGCAGGTAGTAAAAATATGACGCCCAAATAGTGATGATCATCGGGAATGCAACCAGCAGTAAACCCAGATGAAGATTAAAAATGGAATCGAGCGTGATCGGAATTATTCTCCGTACCAGACTGCTCCGTTAGGTCCCGGAACTTCGGGATAGCTGGCAAGCTGAGGGCACAGGCAATTCAGATATGTGCCGGCAAGAGTTATGTCCTCAGTTACCATGCCGTTATCATCCACAAAGGATTCTTTTTCCGTACTGTAGATATAGTGATAATAGTTGATGTTTCCGATATCATCGGTGGTTTCGAAGTTTATGACTATAAGTCCGTTACCACGCATGAAGATATTGTCTACGGTACTGCCTGAGGGAACCAAATCGTTAACAACGACGTCTTCAGACCAAAAGTTTGCTGTTGCCGCATCGATGGTGGTTCCTGCGTATTCACAGATATTTCCTGACTCGTTGTCATAGAAGAAGTAGTACTTCTTCCAGGTATGTCCCATGGGGAAATTAAGCTCAGCATCCCACATCATATCGTAGCAGCTGTCGGTGATGGTGAACTTATCGCTGTCTTTTTCATCTGGAGCGACGTAGCCTAAACCTGAGAAACTTGCTTCCTCAACCTTACTGTCCTTGACGTAGTAAACATATGTATAACTTTCCGATACGAAATAATCCGTGAAAAGAATATACTCGGTATCGCCAAGTGTCATGTACCTTGCTTCATCGCTTATTCCCATTCCGAAGCTGTGCCCGATGGCGATACATCCTGCAGGTGAAACGTACCACAGATCGCCGCAAATACGATTAATGTCATCATAGTCCTCGGACAGTGTTCCAATCAGTGCGAATGCTTCGTCCATTCCGTCTTCATCAAAATCATCACGTATGTACGCAGCAACTTCATCTTCCGAAGCCCCGGTTTCGTCTATGAGAATGTCCCACAGAATATCTGCTTCTTCTGCGAGTTCGTTCTGCTCATTATCTTCATCCTGCTCGTCTTCATCTGAATCGGAGAGTTCTTCCTCGTCCTCCTCTTCCTCGATAACTTCCTCATCCGTGGGCTCGGGTGAAACATTCGAAGCTCCGCATCCGCAGAGCATGACACATGTAAGCGTAAGACATAAGAGTTTTAAAATAGTTTTCTTTTTCATAATTAATCACCAATCACTGTTCCAATCTGTATAGCTGCTGTCCCAATCATTACTGCTCCAATCATGATCATCGTCGTTACTGTAGGAGCTTCCGCTGCTGCTATCGGTTTTCCAATTCTTATAGTAATACGTACTTTCGAAGCGGGTATATGAGCCGTGATGGGAAGAAGTATTTTGATAATCCTCCCAGTTACTTGAATTGAAAGCCGACGGAACATTATAGGACCTGCTCCAATCGTCTGAGTAATCATTGTAGTGATACCAGTTGCTGCCCGCTCTGTAATAAAGTTGATTGTTAATTGAGTAGTAGCCGTTATGCTGGGGATTAATATCGCCCAAAACCGATATCATTACAAGGATCATTAAGAATATGGGGCATCCTTTTTTGAAACTTTTGGGCATGGATTTAATACTTTGACTTAAAGATTGGTTCTGGATGTATGCTCTGAAAGCAAGCAGTGCGAATGCCATTACCACGATGGGAGCAGTATATGGAATGATTGACAGATACAAGCCTCTGGAATTCTGCAACCATAAAAAGAATTGTAATGAAAAATAATACGAACAAAAAGCAAGCACGATAAACAGTACAACGTGCACTCTTGAGACCGGCTTGGGCTTGGGCTCAAAATCGTAAATGAAAACAGGAACGGGACCGTCGGCTCTGTGCTTTGCAATCCATCTGGTCTGCTGGTTGATTATCTCTTCCTGAAATCTTTGGTACAGTTCGTGTACGGCGAATTCTTCGTCGGGTCCCTGATAACGGATGGCTCTTGTTCCGTCCGCTTTGTTTTTATATACGATGAAATCTCCTAATGCATCCTGATAGATTCCGAATGCTTTCGGGGATCTGACGTCTACTCCTGCAAAGAACCTGGTGGTAGCGGGTTCATAACCGTTTTCTTTAAACCAGTTTCTTAATTCTTCAATTGTTTTGGGCTGTTCGAGGTTCGGTGTCATTGCTCAGTTCCTTGGTTCTGGTATCTGAATCCTTCTTATAAAGAATGAAGTATGAAGCGAAGAATGTCAATGAACCTATTGCCATTATGATCATTTCAAGTCCCCAATCGGACAGGGTGATGATACCTTTCATGTTGAGCCCGATCATACCGTCCATAACAGTGTGAAGGATGATCGCAAGGGGATAGAGCCAGAACTTTTTCTTATCCTTGCAGGTATAGAAGACAAGCAGAGATGCACCCATGTGGAAAAGAACTGCAAATACTCTTTCGAAGATCGAAATTCCAAGTGTTGCTATCGAAAATGCGGCAAGCTGATTAGGAATAGCAAGCGCTGCTTCGAGCTGGTCGGGTGCAGCCTGCATTATCGGATCTATTACTGCGGTTTTATATAATCCTGAATTGATCATAACGGCATAAATTATGTAATTAACGAAGTTCATTCCGAGAATTAAGATTACCTCAAAGCCGCCGTGACCGAGGCCGTATGAAACGGAAGTCTCTCTGTTTGTTCTCTTTTTCAGGACGGTCTTAAAAGCTACAAATCTTCCGGTCTCTTCGAACAGTCCGGGGAAGAATCCTACAAGGATTGACCAGAGGATGGGACGTGCATTGATGAAGCGTGCTGCTGCATGATCCGGAAGTCCCATGTAGGTAGGGAATATAAGTGCGTTCTGGATGGGCTTTTCAATGATCAGTGCAAAGAGCAGGAATGTGGCAGCACCAATCAGTATGGTGGAGATGCGTTCTTTTTTCGCTCTGATCCAGATGATCCAGATGATCACGGGTATGACGATAAAAAGAATACAACCCAGCGTCATGAGTGCGATATTGGCAGCGGAGATACTTTCAAATTCATACATATCAATCACGATCCTTTCCGGAATTGATTTCCTGTACATAAATTTTGTGTGCGTAAATAAGCGAAACTACGCATATGATGAGCATTAATATTGTTACGATCAGTAAAGCGTTCATAACGTTTTTCACTATGATTGCAAGTAATATTGCAATCACGCCTGCAGCCACGACGAGGTATGATGCGAATCTGTTGCTCTTGGCCCAGGTTACATCGTTGTACTGCGTCCATGCGCATCTTATACCCACGAGAGAATTCCTGCGGGTTTTGGGCATGTAGTTACCGAGAACAATGAACATGATTCCCATGCCTACGCAAACAATTCTGGTTATATCCATTGATAGAACGTCACTGCTTTCGGATATCATTTTTACTCCGCCGAGGTTAATACATATATAAACGACAGCCATGAATGCGGAGAGAACAAGTCCGATGATCGATGTTACCTTGGCGTTGTTTATGAATCCTGCTTTAGCTTTCTCGTCATCGGTTTCACCTGCTTTTTTCTCAAACTTTTTGATCTGGTAGGTGATTTCACCAATGACTGCAAGGAATATGGCGATGATAAGTAGAAGTTCATATTTGGAACCCCATCTGTCCACCTGACCGTTAACGTCATAATGCATGGGCATTGTATCCGGCAGTGAGCTGAAAACGAATGCCGTAAAGACTACGGGGACAAATGTCAGAATCCACATTAATGTCATTAAGATTTTATTGTTCTTCATTATTTCTTTCCTCCGAATTGTCCGACCCACATCAGCAGTTCTTCAAAAACGGTTGTGTTGATCTCGTAATAAATGAAATTCTTTTGTTTGTACTCCATTATCAGATCCGCTTCTTTCAGTAATTTCAGGTGGTAGGAGAGTGCTGCGGGAGTGGTACCGAGCCTTTCGGCTATCTCACCGGCATTCATCCTTCCCTCCTTGAGCATTACCAATATGTCACGCCTTTGCGAATCCGATAATACTTTGAAAATGTTTGCATCTCCCATATGTATCACCGGCCTTTCGAAATCTATTTAAAAATATTTTTAAATTCCTTGAGAAAAGAATACCCCCGGCGAGCGGGGGTGTCAATAACTATTTAAAAAATTTTTTAAATTGCTTTTTTCATCTTCTTGCGCATGCCGTAAATAAGAGGAATTATCATGATTATCCAGACTGCAGGCTCAGCGATTATGATGCCCGTGTACTTAAGAACCGGTGTCAGGAAGACTGCGATAAGGAGTTTTCCGAGAAGCTCCGCAAAGCTTGATATGACCGGCAGCCTGTGTTCACCCATTCCCTGAAGTGCGTTTCTGTATACGCATATGAATGCGGTTACAAAATAAAACAGTGTATCGAACTTCTGGTAATTGACCGCATTTACTATGATCTCGGCTTCATTCGTGCTGGTAAGTGCTTCGATGATCTTCGGACAGATAGTGTAGCTTACCAGTACACATACGGCCGAGTAAATGCAGGAGATGAGTATGGTAACTTTGATGCCTTCTTTAATACGGTCCATACGTCCCGCACCGTAGTTTTGTCCGCTGTAGGTTGCCATCGCGGTTCCGAATACTCCGAATGGAAGCATGTATATTCCGGAGAGTTTTCTCGTAGCCGCATGAGCAACGACGATATTGTCTCCCAGGGAGTTGATGGCGGACTGAAGCGAAAGCGTTCCGAATGCAACCATGGAGCTCATCAGTGCCATGGACATTCCCGATGAAAGGAGAGCACGTATTCCCGTTTCCCTTTTAGGGATAAGATCATTTATTCCGAATCTGAGCTCTTTGTACCGGATGAATGTGTATATGTAACAAAGAACCGAGCATATGATCTGGCTTGCAACGGTAGCCAATGCGGCACCGCGTGTTCCAAGACTCAGTCTTCCGACAAATATGATATCGAGAACGATGTTAAGAACCGTAGATACGATCAGGAATATGAGAGGTGTATAGGCATCCCCCACAGCTCTGAGGGAAGCTGCAAGGCAGTTGTAAAATGCTGCGAAAACAAGTCCGGCGAGCATGATGGAAATATAAGCCGATGCATCGCTTCTGACATTAGAAGAAACGTGCAGAAGATTAAGGATGGGATTAAAGCCGATGAAACAAACGGCGATTATCATCACGGAGCAAAGCAGTGCCAGTGTTACGGATGTGGCAATTGATTGTTTTGTTTTGCGAAGGCTGCCCGAACCGTAGTGCATTGCCGTGATTACACCGAATCCGTTGGTCAGACCTATGATAAATGAATTGGTAAGATCGTATAAGGATGATACCGATCCCGCGGCCGCAATTGCATCTTTTCCGAGGAAGTATCCGAGGATCTTCATGTCCGCAAGGGAATAGGCAAGGTTAAACAGCCTGCCGAGTAAAATGGGCAGGGAAAAGAGGCATATTACTTTGAGCGGATTTCCTTTAGTCAGTTCTTTCATACCTGATTATTCTAACAGATTTAAAAGTTTTCAGACATTATTGATTAATTTTGCAAAAATACTATAATACTCGTTATCTGGAGTTTATCTCAGAACAAAATCTAATGTGGGAGGTCTTTTTGTATGAAAAAATCTGGTTCTGCCAAGCTTTCTATGAGAAGTACGCTCATCTTGTACGCACTTATTCCGCTTATCTGTGCATCGCTTATATTAAGTATCTGCCTGATCACTGTAAGCAGCAAAGAAATGAAAAGCTGGACCAACAGCTCGCTTCTTCAGGTTATCATGGAAACAGGTACTTCATTTGATACTGCTACAGATACCAATGTAAGGACTCTTCAGGCTTATGCCTCGGCACCCATAGTAAAGGAATTTCTTAAGAATCCCGATGATGCAAAGCTTGCTGCCGAAGCAGAGCAGTATACTTTGGATTTCTATTCATCATTGGACGGATGGGAGGGCCTGTACATAGCGGATTGGGATACTCAGGTAATGGCTCATTCCAATCAGGGCGCTGTGGGAATGGTCCTGAGAGAAGGAGATTCTCTTACGGCTCTTCGAAACAATATTCTTGGTGCAAACGGAGTTTATAATACCGGCATTATAACGTCACCCGCTTCCGGACAGTTGGTCATGTCGATCTATTATCCCGTAATGGATAACGGAAATCCTATCGGTTTTGTCGGCGCAGGTACCCTTGTAAACAACGTTGCCGCTAAGATCTCCGACGTATCAGCGCTTAATCATGATAGTGCATATATCTATTTTGTTGATCCTAAGGGTACCATGCTTTATCACCCTGACGAATCCAAAATAGGTAATCCTGTGGAAAATGATGCGGTTAAAAGCCTTGTTGCTCAGCTGGAAGCAGGACAGACCCCGACTCCCGACTGTATTACTTATGTGTATAAAGGTACTACCAAGTATGCTGCATATTATATAGGCAAGGACAATGCATACATAGCTGTTCTTACAGCCGATGAGAACGATGTCTTATCAGGAATCAATTCAACCAAGATGTGGACGGTTGTAATATGTATCATAAACGTTATCGTGTTCACCATACTTGCGATCTTTGTTGCAAATATTATTTCAAAACCTCTCAGAAAGACCGCAGCCGCCATCTCGGTACTCGGAACCGGCGATGTCACGGTTGATTGCGATGCTCACTCCATAATTGATGAAACAATAAGGATCATCGAATCCTTCAAGTCGCTGAGATCATCGCTTAATTCATCCATGAGATCTGTCAAGGATTCCGCAAACGTCCTTAATGCGGCAATTGTTAATGTTGATGAGATGACAAGCAACAATGTTGAGTCCATTTCCCAGATCAACACAGCTATCGGTGAAGTTGCTTC